>WBZO01000767.1_pt1 | contig 60485 bp, 69 predicted proteins | sample 5204261 | NCBI WGS metagenome assembly WBZO01 (sample SAMN12412400, study PRJNA552823) | activated sludge metagenome | isolation source: activated sludge from anammox sidestream of wastewater treatment plant... | place: USA: North Carolina | collected 2017-09
GGCGTAGACGGCTTTGCAGGCCGCTGCATAACCACTTTGCTACCCCGCCGCGGAATGTCCGGGCTCTGAACGAAAAGGGGAAAACGCAGGCGCTCTACGCTTTCCCCGGTATTCTGGAGCGGGAAACGAGACGTGTACTAGGACACTAAGTCGTTGATTCCCAAGCTCTTTCTTCGCCGAGGTGGTCAACGAAGACCTCAATTGTAGCCTTGTTTTTCACCCCCGACAACAGGCCGTCCAAAGAAGTCCACTGACGGCCATAGACGCACACTCAGCACATCAGACCCGCACTCGTCCAAGGCCGGACTCGAACTCACCGCAGTTCCCCACTTCGCTACCACAACGGTCTCCCATCACGGCGCCGACCAGGCCGAGGCCTGTGATGTCGGCGCAGTTCGGATGCCGCCGTGGAGCGGCAAGCGCCACGCACCGCACTCCCACGCTTCCGTCTGCACACCTCGCGCTGGAAGAGCGCGCACGGTAGCCGTCGCGCTCCAGCGCACGATTCTTTGTCGCTATATCAGGATGCCGGGCAAGCATGAAGGGCTCGGGTTCCGCCACGTCTTTGTGGACGTTGGGCGGCGATTGCCATGCCTTCGCGCCTTGTGAAACCGCTGGCATATCAGGCCATACCAAAACGGTTTTGCGCAGACCACCGCAACTCGTGACGCTGATGGTGAGAGCGTCACTGTCGAGCCTGCCTGCCGAGGCCCGACCACCTTGCGACTCATGGATTTTTGCACATCGAGCACACGACGGCTACCAGTGACACGACCTGGTGAGCAGTGCTCAGACCCCATGACGAAGCGGATCTCATGACCCGCTTCATGCACAGACAACAGGCCGACCCATGAGGTTGGCCCTAGAGGAGTCGGCCATGTAGCTCTCCTGGAAGGAGATGGGAGCATGAACAACTATGCACCAACATCGAAGGTGTTCTATCGCCCGATCGAAGCCTCCATACGCTGGGCCGGGCTGCTGCGTTTCGAGCATGTCATCCTGGCCTCGATCTCGTCGCCAAGGAACCTGCCACAGTTGCTGGACTGCCCGCGCTGGGGCGAGCTTCGGCTCTACACCGAACGCATCTATGACGGCATCCTCAACGGGGAACTGCCCTTCGGGCAGAACGGCATCACGACGCGCGATACCGCACTGATCGACTCTCCTGATCTGACGGTTCGCCACATCGATCTGAAGCGTTGGATGCACCAGCACTATCCCGAGCAGCGGCCCGCCTTTCTCTTCTCCCGCAGCGAGCGAATCGCCCATCCCTTCATCTCACTGGAAACTGGGCAGGCCATGCTGATCGAACGGCTGGCACTGAAATCTTCCCTGGAACACTACAAGCGCCAACTGCACGAGCTGCAGGAGAAGCACGACGCGCTGCTGAAGCAATCCGCTACGAACCCCGCATGTGCCCAGTGCCAAATCAGCCACCGCGCTGAAGCCACGTACTTGCACATCATTGGCGTGATGTTGGAGTTGATGCTCGGCCAGTCCCCATCGGGCACACCGTATTCCAGCTTCCGCAGCCAGGAAGCCATCGCTACCGCGATGATCGCGCACCACGGTGAACTCATGGGCATCACCGATCGCACCCTGCAAGCCAAGTTCGCGCAGGCCCGCCGCAAGATGCGGGCTGCCGTTCATTGAGATCTGCAAGCCCGAATCTGCGGTCACGGAAACCGCATTTTCGGTGGCCTAAGACAAAAGCCGATATTTGAATGGGTGTCACCCCAAACAAGCGCTCACGAGCGCTAAGGAGTGACCCCCATGTCGGAAGACACGTCCTTGCCGCAGCCAGCGGTCGAGCGCCGCATCCTGCGTCGCGACGAGGTTGAAGCGAAAACCGGCTTCAAACGCGCCCACCTCTACAACCTGATGCGCGCCGGCAAGTTCCCCAAGGCCCTGCGCCTGGGCATCCGTGCCGTCGGTTGGGATTCGGTCGAAGTCGAGCAATGGGTCGCCGAACGCCGCAACAACCGCGTTTGACCCGCTCCCTCGGACTTCCCATCCATCACGGAGCGCGCCATGCAGGTTGCATCCATCATCTCGACGAAGGGTGGCGTTGGCAAGACGACCACCGCCGCCAACTTGGGCGGGCTCGCCGCGGACGCGGGGCTGCGCGTGCTGCTGCTCGATCTCGACGTGCAGCCCACCTTGTCGTCCTACTACGAGCTGGGCCACCGCGCTCCTGGCGGCATCTATGAATTGCTGGCCTTCAACGAGCGCGACCTCGGCCAGCTCGTGTCCCGCACGATCATCGCCGGCCTAGATCTGGTGCTGTCCAACGACCACCGGGGCGAGCTGAACACCTTGCTGCTGCACGCGCCAGACGGACGCCTGCGGCTGCGGCACCTGCTTCCGGTTCTGGCCCCACTCTACGACCTGGTGCTGATCGACACCCAGGGCGCGCGCTCGGTGTTACTGGAGATGGCGGTGCTGGCCTCCGACCTCGCGCTGTCGCCCGTGACCCCTGAAATCCTCGCGGCCCGCGAGCTGCGACGCGGCACGATGCGGTTGTTGGAGGACATTGCGCCGTACCGTCACCTCGGTATCGAACCGCCGCCGCTGCACCTGCTCATCAACCGCGTCCATCCCGTATCCGCCAACGCGCGGCTGATTCAGCAGGCCCTGCGCGACCTGTTCCAGGACTACGCCGGCATCCGCGTCCTGACCACGGACGTGCCAGCCATCGAAGCGTACCCGCGCGCAGCGACGCGCGGCCTGCCTGTGCATCGTGTCGAACACCGCCAGCCACCGGGCAGAGTCTCACCTGCCGCGCTCGACACCATGCGACGCCTCGCCGGCGAACTGTTCCCGCAGTGGGAGAACCGATTCGCCGCGGTGTCCGGTCGTCCGCCACATCCTCTTGACACCGGGAGGCACCATGGCGAACGCACATGAACTGGCCCGGGGCCATAAGCGGCTGCGCGCTCTGATCGAGTTCGCGGTTGGCGAAGGCTGGCACGTCAAACGTACGTCGGGCGGCCACCTCAAGTTCACGAAGCCGGGTTGTGCGGCCATCTACACCAGTTCGACGGCCAGCGACCACCGAGCGGCCTTGAACGCCCGTGCGCAGATCCGCCGTGCGGAGCGCGAAGCCTTGGCGCAGGGAGGCAGCCATGCCTGAGATGACCTCCCAGGCGATGGCCGGCAAGCTACTGGCTGCTGGATTCGAGCGCAGCGGCCCATCAGCGACGGCCTTGAGCGACCCCATCGCGGATACCCCGATGGTCGTCACCCTCGACCAGTTACGCCCCTACGACCACGATCCGCGCAAGAAGCGCAATCCCGCCTACGCGGAAATCAAGGCTTCGATCCGCGAGCGGGGCCTCGACGCAGCGCCGGCCATCACCAGGCGTCCCGGCGAGGATCACTACATCATCCGAAACGGAGGTAATACGCGGCTGGCGATCCTGCGAGAACTCTGGGCGGAAACCAAAGATGAACAGTTCTTCCGCGTAACGTGTCTGTTCAGGCCATGGCCGGCGCGCGGCGAAGTGGTCATGCTGACCGGCCATCTGGCCGAGAACGAGCTGCGCGGCGGTCTCACGTTCATCGAGAGGGCTCTCGGCGTCGAGCGGGCGCGCGAGTTCTACGAGCAGGAAAGCGGCGCCACCCTCAGCCAAACCGAACTGGCCCGCCGCCTCGCTGCCGATGGCTTCCCGGTCCAACAGTCGCACATCAGCCGGATGAACGACGCGGTGCGCTACCTCCTGCCCGCGATCCCCAATGTGCTCTACGCCGGCCTCGGCCGCCACCAGGTCGAGCGCCTGTCGGTCACGCGCAAAGCCTGCATGTACGCCTGGGAGCGCTACGCCAAGGGCCGCACCTTGGTACAGGACTTCGACGAGTTCTTCCAGGAAGTGCTGTCGCAGTTCGACACGCTGGGCGATGAGTTCGCTCCCCACCGCGTGCAGGACGAGCTGATCGGTCAGATGTCCGAACTGCTAGGCATCGATTACGACGTACTGGCCCTCGACCTCACCGAATCCGAAAGCCGCCATCGTGCCCTGGTCAGTGATCCGACCCCGCCACCGATGCCACCCGCACTGCCGGAGCCTGGGGCTATCGTGCGCCCACTTGCCAACACCGCGCCACCCACCACAGGGCCTGCACCGGCAACGCAGCCTGCAGGCCTTGCGTCTCCCCCCTCAACGCGCGAGAGCGACGCGGATGCCAACGAGGCGGGCACGGCCAGTCCGGCACCGGATGACCACCTGCTTCAGAAGCACATCGTCTCGCCGGCGCCAACGACCGAACGGCTCCAGTCCATCCAGCGCATGGTCGCCGACCAGTTGGGCGATGCGCTGCCGCCCAACTTCTCGGCGAACGTCTTGCAGTCCATCCCGGTGCAGGCCGGCGGGCTCTATCCGATCTCCGATGTCTGGTACATCGACCCGAGCCTGGACACGCCCGAGCGCTTGCGCACTCACATCGCGCAGTTCGCCCGCGAGATCGCGGGCGAGGCCGACCTGGACGAGTGCATCGATGACCGTGCGGACGGCATCGGCTTCGTCTGTCGCCCCCACGCCCAGGCTGCGGTACCGCTGGGCCGTGCCGTCCTGGCGCTGCTGGCGTGCCTGGCTGGTCAGCAGCCCGCCGACGTCAGCCTGGACCATGGACAAATCGTCATCGACCTGCCGGCGCTGCTGCACGGCCAAGGCGAGGCAACTCGGCGGTTGAGCGACACCGCGCTGGTCAAGCTGTTCCGGCTGCTGCGGCTTGCCCGCCGTCTGCTCGATCTGGAAGCCGGCGCTGCGGACGCTGGAACGTGAGCGAGGGAGACCAGCATGTCCGCCCCACACCCGCTGAACCAAGCCGTGATTGCCCAGGCGCTCTACGACCTGCGCAACGGGCAACTGCGCCGCTGCAAGGCCATGGGCTTCAGCGAGGCCGAACTGGATGCGCTCAAGCATCCCGCCTTGGTGAGCGTGCTGGCCAACGCCAATGTCTCGTGGTGCTCCGTCTCCGTAAATCGCGAGGTGCTTCGGCGCCTGCTGTCGCAGGCGCAGGACGTGGAAAAAGAGATCGCGACCGTCGATCGCATGCTCAGGCTGGGAGCCAGTACGGAGATGGTCAGCCGGTTCTACGGCCTGACCCACCAGGAAGTGGCGCTTCGCCGGGAAATCCTCGGCCTGCCTAAGCGCAAGGGGCGCCACCCCGTCCTGAACGAGAAGCAGGACATCGAACTGTGGCGGCAGTGGAAAGCCATCACCAGCAGCAGAAATGTCGATCTGGAGGACGAGACCTCCATCCTCGATGCCGCAATGGACCTCGCCGAAGGCATGGATTTGCCGCTATCGGTGGTCTGGGCCGCGATCAAGGAGTGGGTGGATCAGGGACTGGGTTGAACCATGGCCGTGGATGACACTGCACGACGCCATGGCCCCATCGCACTTGCCGAGCTACTCGACAGCGCGCTCAACGACCTTGCACCGAAACCCGGCCCCCGCGCGCCCACACCCACGCCCGTGGCTGCGCGGACCGCCACGCAATCTGCTTCCGGTGATGGGTTCCTGTACAGCGGCAATCGGCACGAGACCGTGCCACGGCGGCTGCTCGTTGATCGCCGCCTGACACCCCTGGAGCGGAACGCCTGGCAGGTGTTCCGCCTGCTGCTCAACGATGATGGCGTGACAGCATTCCCGACGTATGAGCAGCTTCGGCCGTGGTTGGCCTCGATGCCCTGCGCTGGACAGGCCTCGCACGAAACCGTGGCGCGAGCTTTGACGCTGCTGCGCTTGACCCGATGGTTGAGCCTCGTTCGGCGTCGGCGTGACCACAGGACCGGCCGCATTCTCGGCAATCTGTACGTCCTGCACGACGAGCCCTTGACGCCATTCGAGGCCATGCAACTCGACCCGGACTACCTGCAACTCGTCAGCCAGGCGCTCGGCCATTCTGCCAAGGCCGTGCAGATCGTCGGCCTGCACACCTTGAAGGAAATCAGCGAAGACCCCTTGCTGGCCGGGCGTACCCTGCCGTCAAGGCTGCAAGTCCTGGCCGAACGCCTTGTCAGCCAGGGCATCAGGGCGCATGAGAGTTATCCACAGGACGGCGCCACTCACGATTCCGAAGAAGGGGCTTCGGGCCTTCTTCGGAATTCTGATGACCCTTCTTCGGAATCCGAAGCAGGGTCGAAACCCGCGTCGGACGCCTCTCTTCGGAATCCGAAGCAGGCCCGTACAGTACGTAGTAATCGTATTGATGAAGTACGTACTACCGCGCCCGCGCGCGCGCTGGGCGACCTGCATTGGCCCCAGCGCTTCGCAGCACTGAAGGCCGAGCAGCAGGCAGGTGCCAGGGTAGCCTTGCAGCAGGTCGATGTTTCGCTCAGGCAGGCCGTACTGGACGAATGGGCTACGCGCTGTAGCAACCGTGGCATTCGCAATCCTGCAGGATATTTGTTCGGGATCATTCAGCGAGCCATCCATGGTGAGTTCAACGCCTGGGCCAAGAAAGACGGGCCATCAGCACCGACCACGCCGAATGAGCGGCCGCATCCAACACCACCGCCTCGGCCACAGGGCAAGCCGGTGACGCCAGAGGTCGCCAAGCAGCACATCGAGCGGCTGCGCAGTCTGCTCGCCAGCAAGTAAGCCGGTCTGCAAGGCGGCGAAGTAGATGCCCATAGCCTTCAATGGAGCTATCCCCTGGGGATAGTTCCACTGACGGCTACGACGCCAGGCAGCATCAGACACCGTATCAAGTATCTGCGCTGATCCGAGCGTGCAGCGTTCCTTGGCGCTCCATAGCGCTATCCCCTGGGGATAACTCGCATCGCATGCGACCGCCATACGGTGAACCGGGGCCTGACGGGTATCGGATTCTTGACTGACTGCCTTCTGCCTCCTGCCGATGCTGGCGGCTCCTTGTCCAACAGCGAGCAGTCACCATGGCAACCAGCAATGAACCTCTGCAACTGAATCTCGGCGCGTTGCGCAGCGCGATGTCGCTGACGCTGCATACCCACCATGCTTCCCGAATCTGGCACGGACGCGCCGCTGCCGAAGGACGACCGGGCATCGTCGGCCTGAACGGCTACATCTCGCAGATGAACAAGATGCGGCGCGGCTCGGAGCAGGATGACCCTTACAGCGACTTCTGGATGCTTCGCATCGAGGACAAGCTCGACCAGACCAAGGCCACGCTGCAATCGCTGCGCGAGCAGGTGGACCAGGCACTGGCGAGCGTGCCGCCGGCACTCAGCCTGGGCGAAAACCTCAACGTCCAGCCGGTCAAACTGCCCCTGTTCGTCAATGCGCAGCTTGGCTTTGCCGCCGTCTATCTCCTGGCCGACTACGACGACATCGCCCGCAAGCTGATCCTGGCGCATCACACCGCGCTTATCGATCGCAGCACCTTGGAGCGCTGGCTCAACGAGGGTGCCCATGCGCTGCGCAGTCTTTTCAGCCTGTCCCAGCAGTACCGCTACTCGGGCTGCTCCCGAGACGACTTCGCCTCCAAAAATGCGGCGGCACGGGCGGCGTTGGAAAAGTACGGCGAACTGCCGCAAGACGTGCTGGAAGGCACACGTCGCTCGAAGTTCGCGCCGCCCATCGTGCGTCGTGGCCTGCAGCAGCGCGGTAGCGGTCCCGCCGCAGTCGCGTCCCCCGATGACGAAGGCGTCAACACCGAGGCACCCGAAGCGACGGCCGGCGAGGACACGCAGGCATGAGCGACCCTAACCGCGACGCCCGCTACTTCCGTCCGCTGCAACAGACAGCCTTCATGAAGCTGGAACACGCAGGCTATCAAAAAGGCCTTTTAAGACCTTTTAAGAGTAAAGGGGACCTTGAGGCCTGGGCCAATCAGTGCTTCAGCATGCGCGACGAACTGATTGGCTTGGCGCAGCGACAGGTGCTGCAACAGGCAGTCGGGCATCCCTTCCACCTGCTGCCCATCGAACTGGCCCAGCAGACCACTGGCGCAGGCACGGCGTTTCTGCGCTGGCGCAAGCACGACAGGTCAGCCATGGGCGTGGCCCTGTGGCAGGAACTGATGGCGAGCACCAGCACGCCGGTCAACCTGCTGGCCGACCTGCACGCAATCGAGCTTCAGCGCATCACGTTGAACATGCAGATCAGCCTGTTGCACACCTTGGGCAGGCAGGCTCAGGAGTGCGCCAGCAAGGCCGCCGAGGCGGAAGACGCCTACCTGCGCCGGCTCAAGTCCATCCCACCTTCGATGCGCGATCGGTGATCGCGTCGGGCACCGGAGCACGCGCCCGCCGCCGGCACGGTGCGGGTATTTCAACCACCACGGAGATTGCAACATGAGCACGCATTTTTCTGGCGAGGGCAACATCGGTTCGCCCCCCGAATTCCATGAGTATCCCAATGGCAACGAGGAACCTCGTCGGGTGCTACGCCTCAACGTCTATTTCGACAACCCCGTTCCCGGGAAGAACAACACCTACGAAGACCGCGGTGGCTTCTGGCATCCGGTCGATTGGTGGCACCGCGACGCCGAGCATTTCGCGACCCTCTACCAGAAGGGCATGCGGATCACGGCACAGGGACGCGAGGAACGTGACGACTGGACGGACGACGACGGCAACCCGCGCACCACTTACCGGATCAACGCGCGCAGTGTCGGGATCTTGCCTTACCGCATCGAGTCCGTGACCCTCAGCCCCAAGTCGCAGGAGACCACGCAGGACGCGGAGCCGAGGCCCCAGGCCGCCCAGGAACCGGCGGCACCGAAAGAAGCGAAGCGCAAGCGGTGAGCCGGTATGGAGGGCGGCCACGGTTTATCGCCGCCCTCCATGCGCCGGAGAGCTATCCCCAGGGGATAGCTCCATCAATGTCCATCGACTTCCACAGGCTCGCGCTGATCGCGGCTCCTGGCCCGCATACCGGCGCCCACGCTCCATCTCCACCCAAGCCGTTCCGTCCGATGAAAGTGGTCGCCACCGCATGCGACTTGTTTGCTGCTGTCTTTGGTGGCGCTCGGCATCCTCGATTCCAGCAACTCAATGAACCACGGAATTCGGATGGGCGGACATGCGGCTGTTCTTGTGCGAGAAGCCATCGCAAGGCAAAGACATTGGCCGAATCCTTGGCGCGACGCAGCGCGGTGAAGGCTGCCTCAACGGCTCCGGCGTCACCGTCACCTGGTGCATCGGCCATCTCGTGGAAGCGGCAGCGCCCGAGGTCTATGACGCGGCACTGAAGCGCTGGTCCCTGGAGCAGTTGCCCATCATTCCCCAGCAGTGGCGGGTCGGGGTCAAACCGAAGACTGCCGCGCAATTCAAGGTCGTCAAGGCGCTTCTGGCGAAGGCGACCCATCTCGTCATCGCCACCGATGCTGACCGCGAGGGCGAGCTGATCGCCCGCGAGATCATCGACCTGTGCGGCTACCGCGGCCCCATCGAGCGCCTATGGCTTTCTGCGCTCAACGATGCGTCGATCCGCGCCGCGCTCGGCAAGCTGCGGCCGTCGTCCGACATGCTGCCGATGTACTACTCGGCGCTGGCGCGCTCGCGCGCCGACTGGCTCGTGGGCATGAACCTCAGCCGGTTGTTCACTGTGCTGGGCCGGCAGGCAGGCTACGACGGCGTGCTGTCGGTCGGACGTGTTCAGACGCCGACGCTCAAACTGGTCGTGGACCGCGACCGTGAGATTGCGGTTTTCAAGTCGGTGCCGTTCTGGGCCATCGACGTGTCCCTGTCCGCCAGCGGTCAGGCGTTTACCGCGCAGTGGATTCCGCCCAATGGCTGCGCCGACGACGCCGGTCGCTGCCTGCAACAGCCCGTTGCACAGCAGGCCGCGCAGCAGATCCGCGCTGCGGGCACTGCCCAGGTCGTGTCGGTCGAGACCGAGCACGTGCGCGAAGGCCCGCCGCTGCTGTTCGATTTGGGGACGCTCCAAGAGGTCTGTTCCAAGCAGCTTGGGCTGGACGTGCAGGAGACATTGGAGATCGCCCAGGCCCTGTACGAGACACACAAGGCCACGACGTACCCGCGTTCCGATTCGGGCTATCTGCCCGAAAGCATGTTCGCCGAGGTGCCCACGGTCCTGGACAGCCTGCTCAAGACCGATCCGTCACTACGTCCGATCATGGGCCAGCTCGACCGCTCCCAGCGCTCACGCGCATGGAACGACGGCAAAGTCACGGCGCACCACGGCATCATTCCCACATTGGAGCCCGCCAACCTCTCGGCCATGAGCGAGAAGGAACTGGCGGTGTACCGGCTGATCAGGGCGCACTACCTGGCGCAGTTCCTCCCTCACCACGAGTTCGACCGCACCGTGGCTCAGCTTTCCAGCGGTCAGCAGAAGCTGGTGGCCACCGGAAAGCAGGTGGTCATCAATGGCTGGCGTCTGGTGCTGGCCGAGCCGCAAACGGACGAGGACGGCGATGCCGCTGCGCGCAGCCAAGTGCTGCCCACGCTGCGCGAGGGTCTGGCATGCCAGGTGGCCGAGGTCGAGATCAAGGCGCTCAAGACGATGCCGCCCAAGCCCTACACGCAGGGCGAACTCGTCAGGTCGATGAAGGGCGTCGCGCGCTTCGTCAGCGACCCGCGCCTGAAGCAGAAGCTCAAGGACACGACGGGCATCGGCACCGAGGCGACACGGGCCAACATCATCAGCGGGTTGATCGCTCGCGGCTACCTCGTGAAGAAAGGACGCTCCATTCGCGCATCGGATGCAGCATTCACACTGATCGACGCTGTGCCTGCGGCGATTGCAGATCCCGGCACGACGGCGGTATGGGAGCAGGCGCTCGACATGATCGAGGCTGGACAGCTCACCCTGGACGTGTTCATCGGCAAGCAGGCCGCTTGGATTTCGCAGTTGATCGCGCAGTATGGCAGCACGTCCTTGTCCATCAAGATTCCCCAGGGGCCAGCTTGTCCGCAGTGCGGCGCATCCACGCGCCAGCGCAGCGGCAAGAGCGGCCCGTTTTGGTCATGCTCCAAGTATCCAGACTGCAAAGGAACGCTGCCAGTCGAATCCGGCACGTCCAAGCGCGGTGCCTCGCGCCCGCGCAACAGCGCCCGCAAAAGCTCCTGACCGACCACGTTCCCCGTGAGCCGTGCCCGCCATCAGCGGCGTGGCCCGTGTCCCGCATGCCCTGCGGGACGCCCAGCGCGCAACGCCTTCTTGTCCGTGTGCGCGTCCCGCCCAGCCACCCCCGGCCGCGGGACCTGAAGGTAGCTCCTCCGCGAATCGCTTCCTGCGCGTTCTGCTGATCTGCATTTCTTCCGCCTCTGCGAAGGGTCCCCCGATGGTTTGCCAGGCGGCGCGAGCCACCCGGAGACCCTTCGTGGTCAGCGGTATTCGGTGCCGGTGCCCGCCGGCGCAAAAACGGGCTCCCTTTGTGCGCGGATGTGCGCCAGAAGATTCCGGCCCCAGCCACGACATGGGCCGGGTGTGATTGCTTGATGAGCAGACGGTTCTAGCGACGACCGGGTCTGCCAATCAGCCCACGGGTGGTTCTTCTTTCCTCCCGAGCCGAAGGCCGCTGGGCCTTCGGCGCCTTTCTCCTGCCAATCAACGTCCCGGCCCGCCCTGGGCCACACGAACAGGAGACCCGACATGAACCCGCAACCTCGCACCCATCGCGGTGCGCCCCAGACCGCGCCACTGCTGTACGGCAGCGTGTGCAGCGGCATCGAGGCCGCAAGCCTCGCCTGGCAACCCCTCGGCCTCGAAGCCGCGTGGTTCGCCGAGATCGAGCCGTTCCCGAGCGCCGTGCTCGCTCACCGTTACCCCCATGTGCCCAACCTGGGCGACATGACCGCGATCGCGCGCCAGGTGCGCGCCGGCACCGTGCCGGCACCCGACATCCTGGTCGGCGGCACGCCGTGCCAGTCGTTCAGCGTTGCCGGCGCACGCCAGGGACTGAGTGACCCGCGCGGAGCCTTGACCCTTGCCTATGTGGAGCTTGCCAATGCCATCGACCAAACCCGTCACCAAGACCGCCGCACGCCGGCAACGCTCGTCTGGGAAAACGTCCCCGGTGTCCTCAACGACCGCAGCAACGCCTTCGGGCACTTCCTGGGCGCACTGGCCGGAGAAAGCCGTGCGCTCCAACCGCCAGGGCAAAAATGGGCGCACGCAGGTTGTGTGTCTGGACCCCGGCACCGCATCGCGTGGCGCGTGCTCGACGCCCAATACTTCGGCGTCGCCCAGCGTCGCCGTCGTGTGTTTCTTGTGGCAAGTGGTGGAGGTGGCCTCGATCCCGCCGAAGTACTTTTTGAGCGCGACGGCCTGCTCGGGGATTCTTCGCCGGGCTTCGCGCCGTGGCAAGACTCTTCCCGCGCTGCTGGACATGGCGCTGCAGCAGCAGGCTATGCCGGACTGAAGCAGCCCTATGGCAAGGTCACCATGACGTTCGGGTTCTGTGGTGGCAATACCGCAGGGCCGATCGACGTGGCCGCCTGCCTGACCGCCGCGCCTGGCCCGAAGAACGATTTCGAGGTCGAAACCTTCCTCGCGCAGTCCGTCGCGGGCAACATCACCCACACGCTCAGCACCGCCAACGGCGGCAAGGGAAGCAGCGAAGACGGCACCGGTAAAGGCGTTCCGATCATCGCCTTCACCGCCCAGGGCTGCGGCGCTGATGCGGCAATGAATCGGGCACCAACGCTACGCGCAGGTGGTCATCGCAGCAGCCATGCGAACGCGGGCGTGGTGCCGGCTATTGCCTTCGCGCAGAACAACCGCGGCGAGGTGCGCTACGAGTCGGGTTATGGGAGGGTTATGGGCAGGTGGCCTGCACCGTGTTGTCCAACGGCAAGCCGGGCTACGGCGTGCCAATGGTGGCCTGCGTGTCCCTGCGCGGCCGCGAGCATGGTCTGGCTGCCGAGCTGGGCGGATGCGTATCACCCGCGCTGCGCACCAGCGGCGGTGGCGCGGACAAGCCCCATGTGCTGGCCCCCGATTTCGAGGCGCATTTCCGCTACGACTGGAGCGACTCCGGCCCCGGCGACTGGTCGCACTGGCGGGTGCGGCGGCTGATGCCCGTGGAGTGCGAGCGGCTGCAAGGCATGCCCGACGACTACACACTGATCCCGTACCGCGGCAAGCCCGCCGCGGACGCCCCCCGCTACAAGGCGATCGGCAACTCCATGGCCGTCCCGTGCATGGCGTGGCTGGGCCTGCGGCTGGTGCAGTGCCTGCACAAGACGGGCTCGATCGCTTCGGATTGATCGGCGACGCAGCCTGCGGGCCGCGCCATTCTCCCTCCTGCATTGCCGATGTATCGGCAGCAGCCCGCAGCCAGGGTGTGAAGGCTGCCGTGGGTTTCGCCCGCGCCACCCGCCAGTTCGCCTCGGCATCTCACCGGCGAACGCTGCCCGCCAGGGCACCGATGCCTCTTTTCTCCAACCCACGGGATGGTCGTCACGTCCCGTCAGGGGCATGCCGCCACCCGGTCAACTTCAGGACTTCCCATGGAAACCATTACCAAGCAAAACCGCATTACGCTGAAGAACCTCAAGGTGGCCGACTTCGCCAGCGAGGAAACGCTGTGCTACACCGCTACCGTCGTGTTCGACGGCACTCCCATCGCCGAGGCCCGCAACGACGGCCACGGCGGCTCGACGTTCCTCTACGCGCTCAACGGCAAGGCGGCGCTGCTGGCGCAGGCCGAAGCCTTCGCCAAGGGCCTGCCGCCTGCGTCGCTCAATCTCGACCAGGAGGGTGAAGACCCTAATTACATCGACATGACGCTCGACTTCCTGGTTGATGAACTGGCCAATGCCATGCACGCGGAGCGCAAGGTACGAGCCGCGTTCAACCGCGACATCGGCAACAAGGTGTTGTTCATCAAGGACGGCAAACTGCTGTTCATCAAGGGCATCAAGCTCAAGGCCATCGCCGACCGCAAGGCGTACTTCGCTTCGCTGCGCGCCCGGCAGGCCCATCCCATCGTCATCCTCGCCGAGCTTCCACCCAATCAGGCATTCGACCTGTGGAAGCAGCATGTCCTGGGCGACAAGCCCGACTGACCCAGCGCCGACGCACCATCCTGACAGCCCCGCACTCGATGCGGGGTTTTCTTTTTCCTGCGCGCATCAATCGGGGCTGGGCCGGATGCCGTTTTCCAACTGACGCGGCGCGGCCCGCGCACGAAGCTGCCCGCATGTTCGCTGATTCGTCGGCACATGCCAGCAGCCAGGGTTCCAGGCTGCCGCGGGTCTCTCCCACGTTACCCACCAGTCCGCATCGCATCAACTCCGCGGACGCGCGTCCCCTGACGCTGATGCTTTTCTTCAACCGCGTGCGGGAGCTGCCATCCCGCGAGGGACAAGGCCCCGCTTCTCCAAGGAGACCGTCCATGTCCCAGCAAGCCTCTTTCGGCCAGTTGGCCTTGATCTATTGCGGCAAGTTGCTGCCGCTCGAAGTCCTGCAAAGCGCTGCCGGCCACTACATCGGCACGCGCAGCAGCGAAGGCCCCGTTTCGCGGGAATCCCGCGAGTACTTCCGCAGCCATGCCGCGGCTCAACGCGCCCTCGAAAGAGGCGGCTGGTCCCAGCTCGCCAATCCCTGATCCAACTGGAGGAGTCACGTCATGAACCAGCATCTGCCTCGGGAGGTCGTCGATCAGATCGCACGGGAGAAGCAGCACTTCGCAGCGGCGCCCGATGCGTTTTTTCAAGCCTGGAAACGCGGTGTGCAACTCGCTGGGCCTCAATGGTTTGGTGACGGCACACCCGAAGGGCTGAGGCTGGCGCGCGACAAATGGGCACTGTGTCCCGATGTTCCGAGGATCAGCAAGGCCATCGGCGTCCTGAGCGGTGGAGAACGCATGTTCCTTGCCGCGATGGTCAGCTTCTACAACGAGCGCAAGGGTGGCGCGCTTCTGAAGCGTTGTGGCTTCCATGGGCTTGCCGACTTCGGCGGCCTCGATCTGCAACGCCGCAAGGTGCTCGCCGACCTGGTGCTGAACTACGGCGGTTGGTGAGGCCGGTCTCCGGCATACCGCTGCCTTTGATTCTCACCCCACGAGGGACATGCGCCGCCGAGGCAATGTCCCTCAACTTCTTTCCCATTGCCCAGTGCAAAGCCGACCCACAGCCAAGGGCCAGCACTGCCTGAAGCACCTTCCACTTTCAACCCACCGGGTCCAATTCCCGGTGGCGGGGATTGGCTCCATTATTCACTCTGGAGCGTTCCCATGTCACAGAATCCTAATCCCTTCCTCCGCGGCTACTGGAATCTGAAAATCGTCCGCACGCTGTGCATCAGCTACGAGGACGGAAGTCCACATATCTGGCGAACCATCCACGCGGACCAGCAGCACCTCTCCGACGAGGAACTGGTTTCTTCGCCCTGCATCGTCACCAGCGACTTCGCTGTGGTCAGGAATGGCACGGAACCCGTCAGCGCCGAACTGATGGCCGACTGCGATGCCGTTGAAGGTGTCAGCGGCGAAGGCGTGGTAGGTGCAGTGGTCTATGCCATCCATGGCGACGACATCGATGGTCGTCCGGTCCACATCGGCGACACCTATTCGACCGAGGCCGCGCGGGAAACCGTGCAGCGCCTGAGTTTCGAGACCGGCTACTACAGCCGGTGCTGGGAAATAAGTCGTGAGCACATCACCGTCGATACCTGGCACTACCTCGCCAACCTGGCGGACCTCGCCACGCCGGAGGCCATGTTGTTCATCGCCTTCCGGGTGCCGTACAGCCCGGCGATCGGCGTCAAGCTGATTTCCACGCCCTGGACTGACCAGAACCTGGAGCACGCCGAGAACATCACCGCCGAGCAGCTTCGGCAGGAGCATCGGAACAAGGGCATGCCGGACGACCTGGCGAACATCCTTGAACTGGCCGGCCAGGCCGATGTGCGCATCCTCATCCTCGACGCCGACGCACCTGCGCTGCTGGGCCTGCCACTGGCCGAGTCCTAGCAGCCGCGCGACGCGCCAGCCTTCCTCTTTGTCCCCCATGCCAGCCCGTCTCCCCGCCAGGAGTCGGGCTGGTTCATTTTCATAGGAGCAACCTCATGTTCCCCGATCTCATTTCGCGCGCACCCGACTTCGAGCACCAGCTCGGGGCCTGCGTCACCGCCATGGGCCAGGACGACGCCATCGGCCAGATCCTGGTATTCGAGCGCACGCACGGCACGCTGCACATGCGCCATATCGCCAGCGCCGACTTGGCAGACACCGACATCGACGACTACGAAATGGTCGTGTTCGACGGTGGTAACACCAGCGGCGACACGTGGAAGCATGTCTTCTTCCCGCGTCAGCGCGAGCACTACTTCGTGTACGAAGCCTGACCCAACCAGCCCTTTTCGAGGGGCTTTTTCTTGCCCGCAGCGCAGGAAAACCGGGTGCGGCGCAGTGCCGTTTCATGCGGGCGGGTAGCCCGGCCCAGAGCCATCCTTGCCCCCATGTTCGTCGGCGTTGCCGACACATGCCCAGGCAGCCGAGACCTTCGAGGCTGCAAGCACGGGAAACCGTGCTGGTCGTTTCTTCCTACGGACGCACCGCGTCCATCCACCCACAAGGGACCTCTCCCTTGCGGGCGGGGAATCCCTTGTTCTTCCCCAAGGAGATTCCCATGGACCGTTCCCTCATCAAATCCATGATGCCTTCGCTTGTCGCAGGCCATGTGCCCCGCAACGTGCGGTCGTTCAAGTACCGCGTGTTCGATGATCAGCCGCAGTCCTCGACGCTGGGCTTCGCCATCGATCCCCAGCCCTTCGACGGCAAGGTGGTCGCGGCCAACGACGACGCCATCGTCGTCAAGCTCAAGCCCAGCGAGTTCGCGGTGCTCGATCCCCGCCTGGTGACCACCGTTCCCAGCGAAGGCGCCAAGGTGCATGTCCAACCGTATGCCCGCCGCCGCTTCGACGGCCTACGCGCGGACACCCCGGAAGTAATCACCGAGAAGACCGCGGACGGTGTTCCCTACACCATCACCAGGCACATCCTCGGCTCCGCGCCTGCCAAGCTGCCCATCCCCGAGCCGCAGTGCATGGAACTGGGGCAGCTCATCCAGCAGTTGGAGGAAATGCCGGCTCCCGATGGGTTCCGGCGCATCACCCACATGCTGGTCGATGCGGGTGCCCGCGATTTCACCTGGGTCGATCCGAAGCCGTCCAAGATCATCGAGACACCCCCGGCGATCAGCTTCACGGTTTCGACCGCGAAGTACGAGGGCCAGGTGACGATCCTCTACGACCGCGGCGGCGACACCTACGTGGTGGAGCTGCACCACGACGGCGAGCTGGTTGATCGGCACGACGAGGTGTATTTCGACATGCTCGGTGAAATGCTGGAGCGGCTTATCGACGACGGGCGCTGGCGCCTGATCGACGTGAGCGTGATCGACGCCAAGGCCACCCGGCGACGCCAGGCTGTTGCGGCATGACGTGCGAGGCAAGCGACCGCTGGGTGGTGTATTCGCCCAATGAGTCGGCCATCAGCGACAGCGCTGGCTTCTGGTCCAACGAGTTCGGCTGGGTGCAGCTCGACCAAGCAACGCACTTCTCGCTCGAAGAGGCCTTGGATGCAGAGCTTCCAGTCTCGGTCGGCCGGGATGCACGCTTCGTCACTTGGCAGGACGCCCAGCGCCACTACGGCTGAGTCCTCTGCCTATCGGCAACTTGCCCCCAAGGCCTTCCATCCGTTCGGGTGGAGGGCCTTTTTCTTCAGGAGATCAACCATGTCACTTCGATTCAAAGGCTCCGACCTGCGCCCCGTGCTGGCCGAGGCCGTCGCCAACCAATGCCGTGTCGTCCTCGCCAAGGACCAGGGCGTGTACTTCCTCGCCGAACACGGGGAGCGCCGCCCCGATGGCCGGGTGAAGCTGCTGGCCTATGCTGTCGGCTGCAGCCCGGATACCGACCCGTTTGACGACTGGTGGGAACTGGCGCGCACCGAGCTGGGCGGCGACGACTTCGGCGAATTCTTCGACCCGAAGGAAGGCGTCTTCGCACGCATCCTGCACGGCACGGACGATCTGATGCTGTCCGCCACCACGACGCACCTGTCGATGGAGGCGGTGCCACCGGCGTAGCACGGTTACTCCCGTCCCCTCACGGCCCCCTTCATGGGGGCTTTCCTTTCTCCGCACCGCGGCCATCCCGCGTGTGCGCGTTCGTCTCCGGCCGCTTTGGCCCGCCGCGTCGGCATACCCGCCGACATGCCCACGGAGACGACCGCATGCACGACCCCTTCAAGATCACTCAACCGACTTGCATCAGCTTCTCGGGCGGGCGCACCAGCGCCTACATGCTCTGGCGCGTATTGCAGGCCAATGGCGGCCTGCCTGCCGACACCGTGGTCTGCTTCGCCAACACCGGCAAGGAAGTGGAAGCGATCTTGCGCTTCGTGCGCGACTGCGCCGAGCACTGGCGGGTGCCGATCCACTGGCTGGAATACCTGTCCATCGAGCCTGGCTTCACGCTGGTGGACTTCGACCGGGCCAGCCGCCAAGGCGAGCCGTTCGAGGCGCTGATCCGCAAGCGCCAGTACCTGCCCAACCCCGTCGCGCGCGGCTGCACGACCAGTCTCAAGATTCGACCGATGCACCGCTACCTGCGGCATCTGGGGTGGACGGACTGGGACCAGATGATCGGCATCCGTGCCGATGAGCAACGCCGCGTTGCCAAGATTCGCGCGCGCGGTCATTCCACCGAATCGACTCACGAGACCATGTGCATGCCGCTGGCAGATGCCGGCGTCACCGTGCGCGACGTGGGCGCCTTCTGGCAGGCGCAGCCGTTCGACCTCGACCTGCTGACGGTGAACGGGCGCACGCTCGAAGGCAACTGCGACCTGTGTTTCCTGAAGCCGCGCGGGCAGCGTCTGGCCCTCATCAAGGCCCGGCCCGAGGCCGCCGTGTGGTGGATTCGCATGGAGTCGCTGAACCTGGCGAGCAAGCCCGGCGGCGCCCGGTTTCGCGCCGATGGCCCCAGCTATGCCGACCTGGCGCGCTTCGCCGCCGACCAGGGCGACCTGTTCGACGCCGCTGAGGAACCGATCGCCTGCTTCTGCGGCGACTGATGCGCATGGGCAGGCCATCGACCTCGCCATCGCTGCAACTGCTGCCGGTGTCCTTGCGCTGTGCCAATGCCTTTGTGCAGGAGCACCACCGCCACCACCGGCCAGTTCAGGGGGCAAAGTTTGCCTTGGCGGTAACGCTGCTCGGCAGCGGGGGTATCGCCGGCGTGGCCATCGTCGGCCGCCCGGTCGCCCGCCACCTGGACGATGGCTGGACTCTCGAAGTCACCAGGCTCTGCACCAACGGCGCACCGAACGCCTGCAGCAGGCTCTACGGCGCCGCCTGGAAGGCGGCCAAGGCCCTGGGCTACACGCGGCTGATCACCTACACCTTGCCCGAGGAAGGCGGTGCCAGCCTGCGCGCCGCTGGCTGGCGGCTGGTCGGCACACGCGGCGGCGGCGCGTGGAGCCGTCCCAGCCGTCCCCGCGCCGACACCCCCGACCACCTGCGCGGCCCCAAGTGCCTGTGGCAGGCGCAGGGCGGACTGGACAAAGGGAAGCGCCCGGATGCCGATTGATTGCTGTGGCGCGTGCGAGGCCCGGCCATGCTGCCCCCATGCCTGCTGACGTTGTCAGCGACATGCCAGGCAACCATCGGTCTTCGAGGTTGCGGCGCAGTTCCCACTGCGTGACCGAGCCAGCTCGCACCGCATCCGTCCGCGAGCGGCCACCAGTCTCTGGTGGCGGGTGCTTTCGCCTTATCAACCCACCGCGGGGTTACGCACCTTTCCCCGCATGCGTGGGCCGGTGTGTCTCCGCTTCATCCCTATGGAGATTCACCATGAACACCACGCCCAACGCGAAATCTTATTTCGACATCCACACTTCCGGGATCGGCTACATCCAGCGTGCCCGCGAAGTACCCGTCAGGGGCGGCCGCCGTGCGCAGCCTTTCCTGGCATGCACCATCGCCGCGCTGGTCGGCTCCGCCAAGGAGCCCAGCTACCGCTACTTCGACGTCAAGGTCTCAGGTGCCGAGGCCAAGAAACTGGTCGAGCGCTACATCGGCGTTGACGATCCCAAGCAGCGCCCGCTGGTGCGCTTCCGCCTCGGAGACCTTTGGGGCGATGCGTACATCCGTGAGAAAGGCCAGCACGCCGGCAAGCCGGGCGCCAGCCTCAAGGCACGGCTGCTCAAGGCCGAGCCGCTTGACCGGGCCGAACTGGCTTCGATCGAGCAGCACGACCTGATCACCCGCGGCATCGGCTACCTCGGCCGCCCGAAGGACGTCACCCCCAAGGATGGCGATCCGTTCCTCGCATGCACCGTCGCCGCCCTGGCTGGGCCAGTCGATGAACCGGAGTATCGGTACTTCGACACGATCGTCGCCACCCCTGACGCCGAGCACCTGGTTCGCCGGTGCGTGCAGGCCATCGAAGGGGATCGCAAGGTGCTGATCGGCTTCAAGTTGAACGACATGAAGATCGATCCGTACATCCGCACCAAGGGCGAGCGCGCCGGGGAACCGGGAGCGAGCCTGGAATCGACGCTGGTCCACATCGGTCTCATCAAGATCGACGGCACCCAGGTCTATCCGACGAGCCAGGCGCAAGCCGAGGCGCCACAGGCCCAGGACGCACCCGCGCCCGAAGCCGAGGACGCCGCCGACACCGCTGCCGACCAGCCTTCCGAGCCCGCCGAGCGCGAGCCCGCAGGTGAAGTCGAGGAGCAGGAGCCGGAAATGGCTGCTTCGTTCTGATCTGGCATGGCCCCTCACGGGGCCTTGCCTCTTTTCCTAAACGCCCAAGGAGAACCATCATGGCAGTCACATCGGCATCCGAGAAATCGGTCTCGCCCATCATCGTCTCAGGCCAGCTCGCGCTGCGCACCATTCACGGCCGCAACGGAAAGTTCAACGTCGGCAAGCTCGAATGCCAACTCGGCAAGTTCGCGATAAAGGATGCCGAATTGGAGCAGTACCCCGAGGGCAAGTACCAAGGGGAATTCGTCCTCCGCTACATCTTCCTCAAAGGCTATCCGATCAGCGATGGCAGCATGCGTTTCGAGATGCGCGCCAACCTGGACGGTATGACGCTTTTCGGCATCGACAAACTGAGCAAGGCCGAAGCACATAGCTTCGCCCCACAGGAAGTCGATCCGCTCGATGAAGAGCAAGGGGCGCAGCCTGCGGAGACGCCGGCCAAGCCCGCCAAAGCGACCAAGCCCGTCAAGCCCGCACCCGTGCAGGCATCCGCGGACCCGCTGATCGATACCACGCCCTTCGGTGTGGAGGCGCCGACGCCTACTGCGGCTGCTGCCTCCGGCAGTGCCGAAGATGGCGACGCAACGCTGTTCGGCATCCTATGGCCGCTGGGTGAGTCCGTGCGGCTCGATTCGACCATCGACCGTCGCACCCTGCGCGCGCAGATCGCCCGCCTGGGCAAACTGGGCTACGCGCTGGACTTCAAGACGCAGGAGTGGAGCCGCCAGGCCGAACTGCAACCTGCGTGATCGCAGACGCCGCATCCGCGGTGTTCTTCATCCACCCGCCGGGGTTCCTTCCCCATGCGGGGAGGCCCCCGGCTTTCTTCTGGAGGTCTCCATCATGTCAGCCATCGCTTGCGACGCCACCCGTTCAACGCTGGATAAGCCCGCGTGGCGGGAAATCTGCAAGACGGCTGCCGCACACGCCCAACGCGGTTGCGGCTTGTCCTACGACCACTACGTGACGCTCTTCAGTTCGGAGATCGACACGCAAGCCAGTCGATTGCCGGAAGACCAGCGTGCTCAAGCTCCGGAAATCTCGGCTCAGGAATGGGACTACGCGACACCTGCCGAGCGGCAGGAAACCCAGGACTGGCTTGCCGAAAACGGCTTCTGCTCGCACGGCATCGAACTGGGCTGCTGCCCGGCTGGCTGCGGTTCATAGGCCGCACCAGGTTCCATCGCCGCACATGCGGCATTCCATCACCCGCTGGGGGTTCTTCCCCCACGGGGAGGCCTCCGGCTCTACTTTTCCAGGAGGCCTCTCATGGGCTGGTATTTCTCTCCCCAATCGCGGTCTGAACTGATCGCGGAACTCATCGAACCGCAAGAGACCGAGCGCGCCAGCGTGAAGGTCATCGCCCACGCGCTGCGCGGCAACGTGTTGTGGTCCGTCGCCGAAGTGACCGCCAAGGTCGAAGGCGTGCATCGTGATCTCGCACCGGGCGAGTCCCTGCGTTACATCCGCTGCGATCTTCTTGAACGCAGTGGCAACCAATGGGGCTACAAGCCGCTGGAAGAGTCCATGCATCCGTACTACTACTCGTGCCCGCTTTCCTATCTGGATCTCGCACCGGAGCAATCCGCCGACTGGCGTTCGGGCGTTCGCGCCTACCACGCAAGGCGGCGCACACCCACGGCACCCGCGGCAACGTCCGCGGTGTTGACGGCCTGAGCCAGGAGGAACCGACATGGATCCGATCCTGGCTGCGCTCCCGCCCTCGTTGTTGAAACTCGTTGAAGGGAGTTTGTCCAACGACGAAGTGTCCCCTGACGAGGAAATGCTGGAGTACTTCATCAGCAGCGGCCTCACTGAGGAGCAGGCGCGGCAGGCAGTGACCTACCGCGACCAGTACCTCAACAACATCTACCTGGACGGCTTCACGCCGATCACCGCGGTAAACGAGGCGCTTCACTTCAACCCGCACACCCGGCAGTTTGAACCGGACTGAGCGTTCTTCTTCCACCCCCTGGGGCAGTACTTGCCCCAACGGGCGGGTGCTGTTCCCGTTCATCCGAGGACACCACCATGCCCGCAAAAACTTCTTCCACCACGCTGTATCGCATCGACGAATGCCCCGACGTGATGGCCGACGCATGTGTCGGCGATGACCAAGGCAACCTCGTCTTCCTGTCGATCTGGGCGCGGGACACCGCCGTCCAGCAGTTCCTCGCTCGCCTGACCCTCGGTCGTGATGAGCAGGGATTGGACCAGTTCCATGTCATTACTGACCAGGGCGGAAGCGTCCCGGTATTCGTCGGCAACGTCGATCGTCTGGAAAAGCGCATCACGCGCGCTTACCGGCGAACGCTGTTCGGCTCGCTGTCCAACGTGTGGCTGTACGACCGGCGCTGCGTCAAGCCCGACAAGGCCAACGCCAGCGCACTGGCATTGCTGCCACGCGACAGCGCCCACCGGCTCGACCGCTTGTGGATGCTGGTGCGGGACACCTGCCCACTGCCGCTGCTCGATCACTGGCGCGAAACCGTGCTGGAACTGCTGCAAACCCACGAGATGCTGGCCCGCCTTCCGTTCGCCCTCGGGCCATTGGAAGGTCATCGGCTCGCCATCGACGTGCCGGCGCTGACCGTAGCGCTGGGCTCCCTGATCCGCAGTGACGTGCTCACCGCCTATCCCTATCCGACCAAGATCTGGACGCCGGAAGTGGTAGCTGCTTGACCCACCTGCGGAGGCACGTCTCGACGTGCCTCCGTTCTTCATCCCCGCCAACCAGGAGACTTCCATGGCTCTCATGTTCCCGCGGCTCGCCCGCAATTTCGTAAAGAACGGGTACTTCCCCACGGATGAACCCACGCTCGAAAGAGCCCTCAATGCACTGATGCCCAGCGACGGGCCGATCTGCATCCTCGATCCCTGCGCCGGCGAAGGCGTGGCGATCGCCGAAGCCGCTCATGCCCTCGGGCGCGAGCAGGCCAAGGCTTTCGCCGTCGAGTTCGACGCGGAGCGGGCACGCCACGCCCGCACCTTGGTCGATCACTGCCTGCACGCGGACCTGATGGACACGATGATCTCCAAGCAGTCCTTCGGGCTGCTCTGGCTCAACCCGCCGTATGGCGATCTGTCCAAGGACGTCAACGGCAACATCGGCTACCAGGGCCAAGGCCGTGCCCGCCTCGAAAAGCTGTTCTATCAGCGCAGCCTGTCGCTGTTGCAGTACGGCGGCGTGCTGATCTTCATCATCCCCGGCTACGTGCTCGACGCGGAGCTGGTCGGCTGGCTGACGCGCCACTACACGGACCTGCGGATCTACCGAGCGGTGGAAACGCAGTTCAAGCAGGTGGTGATCTTCGGCCGTAGGGTACGCCAGCGCGAGCAGGCACCCGATGGCGTCAAGGCCGTGCGCAATCTGCTGCTGCAGGTTGGGGTCGGCGAAGTCGAGGCCGAGGAACTGCCGAGCGAATGGCCGTTCCTGCCGTACATCGTCCCCGCCAGTCCGGCCGAGCCGGACCATTTCTTCCGCGTGACGATGGAACCGGAGCAGTTTGCCGATGAGGTGAGCCGGCTCCAAGGCCTCTGGCCGTCGCTGGACACGCACTTGGGGGCCGCGCAGCAGTCGCTGCGTCCACCGGCGCGTGCCTTGTCCCACTGGCATCTCGCCCTGGCTCTGGCCGCGGGCGCGATTTCGGGGGTCGTGCGCTCCAAGACGGGGCGCGTGCTCGCGGTCAAAGGTGATACCCACAAGGACAAGACGCTCCAGCGGGAATTCACCGAACGCGAAGACGGCTCCATCGCCGAAACCCGCATCCTCACCGACAAGTTCGTGCCGGTCATCCGCGCGTGGGACATGACACCCGCGTCCCCGACACGGGGCGAGGTGCTGACCATCCGCTGATCGTTCTTCCACCACCGGCGGTTCGCCGTCGTCATTTCACCCACCGGGGTCACGTTCCCCGATGGGGCCGTGACCCTCCATTCACAAAGGAGTTCTTCATGGCAACCGAAGCCGTTTTCATCAGCCAGGTTCCGAACCTGCGTTTCTCACCCGGCCAGGTGGTCGCGACCATCGGTGTCGATGAACTGGTCCGGCAAGGTCGGCTCAATCCATCCGCCTACCTGCGCCGCCACCTTGGCGGTGACTGGGGCGATCTCGATGCCTGCGACAGGCGGCAGAACGATGCCGCGCTGAAGTCGGGCGAGGAGCGCCTGTTCTCGTCCTACCAGGTCACGTCTGACCTGAAGCTCTGGATCATCACCGAATGGGATCGCAGCGTCACCACGCTGCTGCTGCCCAGCGAGTACTGATTCTCTGCACGACGGCTGCGTGCCGTTTCTTTCATCCCACCACGGGGCATGCCATCGCCCCGCTGGGGGTGGTGCATGCCCCATTTTCTTTGGAGCATCACCATGTCCACCGATCTGGAAATCACTGCCGCAAAAGCCGAGCCCATGCAGGGCGAACTGCTCGATGCGGAATCTTCTCCTCTTAACCTGAGCCTTCAGGATTTCGTCGGCGAGTTCGGCGACGAACTGCTCGACGCCCTCAACAGCGCCAACCCGCCGGTCTATACCGGCCAACCCCAGGCGCACCGGCAACTCGTCGTCGCCAGCCTCAAGCGCACGCTGTTCCCAGCACAGGCCGAAGTCGTCCATGCCGCCGCCGAGCTGCTGATCGACCGTGGCGAACGTGCCGCGATCGTGAACGGTGAAATGGGTTGCGGCAAGACGACCGTTGGAATCGCCACGGCCGCCGTGCTCAACGCCGAAGGCTACCGCCGGACCTTGGTTCTTTCGCCACCGCACCTTGTTTACAAGTGGCGACGCGAGATTCAGGAAACGGTGGCGGGTGCGAAGGTTTGGGTGCTCAACGGCCCCGACACCTTGGTCAAGCTCATCAAGCTGCGCGAGCAGTTGGGTGTGCAGCCCACGGGCCAGGAGTTCTTTGTCTTAGGCAGAGTCAGGATGCGCATGGGCTTCCATTGGAAGCCTGTCTTCACCCAACGGCGCACTCGCCACGACGACGTGGCGGCGTGCCCCGACTGCGGCATGGTCATCACCGACCTCGACGGCGAGCCGGTCAACCCGGTGGCGCTTGAAGCCGAGGAGTACCGCAGGAAGTGCAGCCATTGCGCTGCACCCCTGTGGACGCTGATCCGCCCACGCAGCCTGTCCGGCAGCGACCAGTCCTCGGCCGTGCTGAAAGCCCTGAAGCGCATCCCGACGATCGGGGAAGTCACCGCGCAGAAGCTGATGCAGAAGTTCGGTGACGGGTTCCTGGCGTCGATGCTGGGCGACAACATCCATGAGTTCATCAACCTCATGGACGGTAACGGTGAGCTGGTGTTTTCCGACCGTCAGGCCACGCGCATGGAGCGTGCGATGGCCAACATGGAGTTCGGGTTTGGCGAGGGTGGCTACCAGCCGTCCGAGTTCATCAAACGCTACCTGCCGCAAGGCACGTTCGACCTGCTCATCGCCGACGAGGCGCATGAGTACAAGAATGGTGGCAGCGCCCAAGGCCAGGCCATGGGCGTGCTGGCAGCGAAGGCTCGCAAGACCTTGCTGCTGACCGGCACGCTGATGGGCGGGTACGGGGACGACCTGTTCTACCTGCTGTTCCGGGCACTGCCTGGACGGATGATCGAAGACGGCTACCGCCCGACCACGAGCGGGAGCATGACTTCGGCCGCGATGGCGTTCATGCGCGATCACGGCGTCTTGAAGGACATCTATTCCGAGAGCGCCGGCACGGCGCACAAGACGGCCAAGGGCACCAAGGTATCGGTGCGCACGGTCAAGGCTCCCGGCTTCGGGCCGAAAGGGGTCTTGCGGTGCATCCTGCCGTTCACGATCTTCCTCAAGCTCAAGGACATCGGCGGTAACGTCCTACCGCCGTATGACGAGGAGTTCCGTGAAGTCCAGATGGACGTGGCGCAAGCCGCGGCCTACCGCGACCTGGCGGGTCGGCTGACCGCGGAGCTGAAACAGGCTCTGGCGCGACGCGATACGACGCTGCTGGGTGTAGTGCTCAACGTGCTGCTGGCCTGGCCGGATTGCTGCTTCCGGTCGGAGACCGTGGTGCATCCGCGCACGCGCAACACCTTGGCGTTCGTCCCGGCTCAGTTCAACGAGTTCGAGGTGACGCCGAAAGAGCGCGAGCTGATCGAGATCTGCAGGGAAGAGAAGGCCCAGGGCCGCAAGGTTCTGGCCTACACGGTTTACACCGGCACACGCGACACCACGTCGCGCTTGAAGGGGCTGCTGGAGCAGGAAGGTTTTCGGGTGGCGGTGCTGCGCGCAAGCGTGGATGCCAGCCGCCGCGAGGACTGGATCGCCGAGCAACTGGACCGTGGCATCGACGTGCTCATCACCAATCCCGAGCTGGTCAAGACGGGACTGGACCTGTTGGAGTTTCCGACGATTGTTTTCATGCAGTCGGGCTACAACGTGTACTCGCTTCAGCAGGCGGCACGCCGCTCCTGGCGCATCGGGCAGAAACAGTCCGTGCGCGTGATCTACCTCGGCTACGCAGCCACCTCGCAGATGACCTGCCTGGAACTGATGGCCAAGAAGATCATGGTCTCGCAGTCCACCTCGGGCGACGTACCCGAATCCGGGCTGGATGTGCTTAACCAGGACGGTGATTCCGTCGAGGTCGCACTGGCCCGGCAACTTGTCGCTGCGTGATCCTCATGCCATCGCCGGCTTAGTGCCGCCGGCTCTTTGTTGTTCCCATTTGCAGCCACGCCCACGGTCTCCGTGGACGTGGCTGCACTTTCACTGGCTCCCTCGGGGGCCTTTTTTCTTTGAGCGAGGCGCTGCCGGCAAATCGGGCGCAGCGTGGTTCGCATTGTTTACTGCCGCACCCGGCCTGAGCGGCGATGGTGAGGGCTAGAAGTTTCAGGACTACGCGCCATGTGCCCCTCTCCACCTTGGTTTCACCATCCCGATCGCCGCCTGCTGGCGGGTTTTCTCGGCCTGCTGTGGTCGGTGTTGGCCGGCGGCTGCGCGACGACGACCGCGCCGGTCGCGCCCGACTTCATCGAGGAAGTCTCGGCCGCGCCCGAAACCGAGGTGCCCGAGTACATCCCTGTGGTGCGCTACGGCCGCTACACCCTTGTGGAACTGGCACCGACAGCAGCGCAGCGCGACCTGCTGTTGCAGACCATCGACGTGTCCATGCCGGGAGATGCCCGCGCCACGGTCGGCGACGGGCTGCGGCATGTGCTCAAGCGCAGCGGCTACGGCCTGTGCCAGACGGCGCACGCCGTGGTCGCGCTGTACGCACTGCCGCTGCCGGCGGCGCACCTGCATCTCGGCCCCATGACCTTGCGCGATGCGCTGCTCACACTGGCTGGCCCGGCCTGGGAACTGCACGCGGATGACCGCGCACGACAGATTTGCTTCGAGCAGCCCGGTGACAGCGTGGCCGCCGAACCCACACCCGAGCCGCCCGCAGCCGAGGCGGTGCAGACGTTTCCGCTCGCCGGAGGCAAGCCATGAACGCTCCGCAACCCGCCCAGCGCTCAACCGCCGCGGTGGCCGTGCAGAGCCTGCTGTGGCTCTGGCTGCTCGGCCTCAGCGTCCTCGTGGCTCTCGGCCACCAGACGATGAACGACCAGACCGGCCAGGAACGGCTCGATTCCCGCCTGCTACGCCTCGAAGCACAGGCGGCGGGCCTGGCCGAGACTGTCGAGGCCATCCAGCGGCATCCAGCCGCCGCAACGGCGACGGACCTCAAAGACACCCGCCAAATCCTGGAAGCACGCGCGACCCAGGTCGAGAAATCACTGAGCGGCTATGCCGCTGCCGACGACCTTCGGGCGCTGCGCACGGAGGTCGAGCAGATCAAGGCACGCCGGAGCGCCGCGCCGGTCGCCCGTGTGGCAGTACCCGCCCAACCGCGCGCATCGGGCAAGCCCGCCGCCCAGGCAGAACCGCCACCGCTGCCGTTCCGCATCGTCGGTGCCGAGCTTCGCGCCGGCCAGCGCAGCGTGTCCGTTGCGCCGAGAAGCGGGGACTTCACGCCCGACCAACTTCAGGTGCTGCTGCCAGGTGATGCGGTCGGCCCGTGGCGCTTGCAGGCCGTCGAGGGGAACACCGCCGTGTTCCAGGCCGGCGACCAGATGCGCCGCGTCGCGATTCCCTGACCGGAGCACACCATGAAGCCCTCGATCATCGTTTCCGCGCTCCTGCTGGCCTCTGCCCAGTGGCCCGCCTGGGCCCAGCAGCCGGCTACGGCCCCGGCCCGCAACGCGCAGAGCCAGGAGCGCCCACTGGTCGCCCGCATCCTGGACGACCGGGTGGCGAGCGAATGGGGCCTGCAACCACAGGAGTGGGCACGCTACCGCGAACTGATGGACGGGCCACTGGGCATCTACTCGCCCAATCTGGACCCGCTATCGGCCCTGGGCATCGAAGCACGCACCGACGAAGAACGGCGTCGCTACGCGGAACTTCAGGTGCAGGTCGAAGCGCGCCGCGTCGAGAAGCTGCTTGCCTACCAACGTGCTTACGACGAGGCATGGCAGCGCCTGAACCCCGGCATGCAGCGCGTGAACCTGCCCGACGACAAGCCCAGCGCTGGGGTCACGCGCGGCTCCGGCCGCACGGCGGTGTTCGTGAAAGATAACTGCGCGGCCTGCGGTCAGCTCGTGCAGCGCCTGCAATCCTCGGGCGCCGAGTTCGACTTGTACATGGTCGGTAGCCGCCAGGACGACGCGCGCATCCGCGACTGGGCCAAGCGCGCGAACGTCGATCCAGCGCGCGTGCGCAGCGGCAGCATCACGCTCAACCACGACGGCGGCCGCTGGCTGTCGCTGGGCCTGCCCGGCGACCTGCCAGCCGTCGTGCGCGAGGTGAACGGCCAATGGCAGCGCCAGCCCTAGCGGCGCCGTTGCGCGCACTGGTGCTCGCCGTTGGCCTGTGCGCCTGTGCCGCCCACGCCCAGGAAGTTCCGCCGCCGGCCTACCAACTGGCCGCCCAGCGCGCGGGCATCCCCTCGGCGGTGCTCTACGCGGTGGCATTGCAGGAGAGCGGTATCCGCCGCCACGGACGCATCGTCCCGTGGCCGTGGTCCCTGAACGTCGCCGGCCAGTCACGCCGCTACGCGACCCGCGCCGACGCCTGCGCTGGCTTGCAGCAGGCAATGCGCTCCACGCCGCACACGCGCATCGACGCGGGCCTGGGCCAGATCAACCTCGGCTACCACCAGCAGCGCTACGCCAGCGCGTGCGACTTGCTCGACCCGTACCGCAACCTCGCCATCGCCTCCGAGATCCTGAAGGAGCAGCACACCCCCGGCGAGGACTGGCTGCTGGCGATCGGCCGCTACCACCGTCCTGCGGGCGGTGAGCCCGCTGCCCGCTATCGCCGCAGCGTGTCCCGCCACCTTGCCCGCGTGCAGGGCACGCGCCCAACCACCGCGGTCCTCGCCGCGCGCCAGGAGACCTCTCCATGACGACATCCCATCTCGCCCTGCGGGGCCTGCTCGTACTGCTGGCGGTCGTGCCGTCAGCCTTGCGTGCCAGTGAGCCGCTGATCGTGGTCGAAGACCGTGGCGGCGCATCGGCGCTGCCGTACTACGAAGCGCTCAACCTTCAGCCGCGTGCCAACCGCTCGACACCACGCATCGAACTGCCGCGCGTCCCCAACCACGCCTTCGACGAGGCCGCGATGCTGCCGGTGCGCAGCGCCAGGCTCACGCCAGGCACCGTCGCGCGGCGGGCAATCGAGGCACCGGGCCTGCGGCCTTTCGTGGTCATCGGGGACGACGAGGCTTCCCAGTCCTGGCTTCGCCGGCATGCGGCCGCGCTGCGTGAACGCGGCGCGGTCGGGTTGGTGGTCAACGTGGAGACCATGCAGGGCCTAGATCGGTTGCGCGCCCTGGCGCCCGGCGTGCCCCTCGCACCCGTGTCCGGCGACGACCTGGCCAAGCGCCTGGGTCTGCGGCACTACCCGGCGCTGATCACGGCCACCGGCATCGAGCAATGAAGCCATGTCGGGGAAACAGCCGGTGGAGGTACTGCTTCGCCCAGCGGTGGAGCTATATACCGTCGCGGCGTGTGCAGGCGCCGCGTTTCTGTCCCTGGTGGCCCCGTGGTCGCTCGCGCTGAGCCCGGCCATGGGCGTCGGCAGCGCGCTGGCGTTCGGCACCTACGGCGCCATCCGCTACCGCGATGCCCGCGTCATCATGCGCTACCGGCGCAACATCCGCCGGCTCCCGCGCTACGTCATGACCAGCAAGGACGTGCCGGTCAGCCAGCAACGCTTGTTTGTGGGGCGCGGGTTCCTGTGGGAGCAGAAGCACACTCATAGGCTGATGCAGACGTACCGGCCGGAGTTCCGCCGCTACGTCGAGCCGACGCTGGCCTACCGGCTCGCGCGACGTCTGGAGGAACGGCTGGAGTTCGCGCCGTTCCCGCTGTCCCGGTTCTCGAAGCTCACAGGCTGGGACATGCCTTTCAATCCGGTGCGGCCGCTGCCGCCAGTGGGCGGCCTGCCACGGCTGCACGGCATCGAACCGGACGAGGTGGACGTCAGCCTGCCGCTCGGCGAGCGCGTCGGACACTCGCTGGTGCTGGGCACCACGCGCGTGGGCAAGACCCGGCTGGCCGAACTGTTCGTGACGCAGGACATCCGTCGCAAGAACGCCGCGGGCGAGCACGAGGTCGTGATCGTCATCGACCCCAAGGGGGACGCTGACCTGCTCAAGAGGATGTACGTCGAGGCCAAGCGCGCGGGCCGCGAAGGCGAGTTCTATGTCTTCCATTTGGGGTGGCCGGACATTTCCGCGCGCTACAACGCCGTGGGACGTTTCGGCCGCATCAGCGAAGTGGCGACCCGCGTTGCGGGGCAGCTCTCCGGTGAAGGCAACTCGGCCGCCTTCCGAGAGTTTGCGTGGCGGTTTGTGAACATCATTGCTCGCGCCCTGGTGGAGTTGGGGCAGCGACCGGACTACATGCTGATTCAGCGCCATGTGATCAACATCGATGCGCTGTTCATCGAGTACGCCCAGCATTTTTTCGCCAAGACCGAGCCCAAGGCCTGGGAGGTGATCGTCCAGATCGAGGCCAAGCTCAACGAGAAGAACATCCCGCGCAACATGATCGGGCGAGAGAAGCGTGTGGTGGCACTGGAGCAGTACCTCTCGCAGGCGCGCAACTACGACCCGGTGCTCGACGGCCTGCGCTCGGCCGTCCGCTACGACAAGACGTACTTCGACAAGATCGTCGCGTCCTTACTGCCACTGTTGGAGAAGCTCACCAGCGGCAAGATCGCGCAGCTCCTGGCCCCGAACTACTCCGACCTGGCCGACCCGCGGCCGATCTTCGACTGGATGCAAGTCATCAGGAAGCGCGCCGTGGTCTATGTTGGTCTGGATGCGCTGTCCGATGCCGAGGTCGCTGCCGCGGTGGGCAACTCGATGTTCAGCGATCTCGTGTCGGTCGCCGGGCATATCTACAAGCACGGGATCGATGACGGCCTGCCGGGCGCATCGGCGGGCACGCGCGTGCCGATCAATGTCCATGCCGACGAGTTCAACGAACTCATGGGCGACGAATTTGTGCCGTTGATCAACAAGGGCGGCGGTGCCGGGCTACAAGTCACCGCGTACACGCAGACCCTCTCGGACATCGAAGCCCGCATCGGTAACCGCGCCAAGGCCGGTCAGGTGATCGGCAACTTCAACAACCTGTTCATGCTGCGCGTGCGCGAGACGGCGACCGCCGAACTGCTGACGAGACAGTTGCCGAAGGTCGAGGTCTATACGACCACCATCGTTAGCGGTGCGACCGATAGCTCGGACATTCGTGGGGCGACGGACTTCACGTCAAACACCCAGGACCGCATCAGCATGTCCAGCGTGCCGATGATCGAACCGTCGCACGTCGTCGGTCTGCCCAAGGGCCAGTGCTTCGCGCTTGTCCAGGGCGGCCAGCTTTGGAAAATTCGCATGCCACTTCCCACACCCGACCCGGATGAAGTGATGCCGGCGGACTTGCAGCAACTGGCCGGGTACATGCGCCAGAGCTACAGCGAGGCCACGCAGTGGTGGGAGTTCACCAGCTCCCCGGCGTTGCAGGACGCAGCCTTGCCTGACGACCTGCTGGACGATGTTGCTGAGGCCAGGCCTGACGTGGTGCCCACTGCCACCGCCACCGACGAAGGCGCGGGCAAAGAGGCCTCGCCATGAAAGACGCCGCCTCGACCGCACAGCGGGAGCAGAACCAGCGCCAGGGCCTGATCGTCGGCACCATCACCTTGCCGTTCCGGTTGCTGGGGGTGCTGATCGGCTCGCTGCTGTTTTCCATCGTCATGGAGTGCGTCGGCATGCACCTGTTCTGGAAGGATCAGGGTTGGCGTCATTCCCAGCAGATGTTGCAGTACGAGCTGGGCCATCTTTCGAGCCATTTCCAGCGCAGCGTAGTGGTTCAAGAGCCGGGACGCACGGCCCACAAGCTGGTGGATACCGGCTACGAATGGGTATTCGTGCGATCGGGGCTGCTGGAGCGCATGAGCCAGACCGCCGAGCGCGCCCGCGCACCCAGTCACGGGGAGAAACGCAACTTCCAATACTTCATCAGCCAAGTCTATGTGTGGACGGAGAGCTACCTGATTGCCGCGGCCTTCACCACGCTCACTTTCCTTGTGCGCCTGCTGGTCCTAGTGCTCACGCTACCGCTGATCTTCACGGCAGCCTTTGTCGGCCTGATCGACGGACTTGTACGGCGCGATGTGCGGCGATTCGGCGCCGGAAGAGAGAGCGGCTTCATTTACCACCGCGCAAAAGCCAGTCTGATGCCGCTGGCCGTGCTGCCCTGGGTCACGTACCTGGCGCTGCCGATCTCGGTACATCCACTGCTGATCCTGCTGCCGAGCGCCGCCTTGCTGGGACTGGCCGTGAGCCTGACCGCGGGCAGCTTCAAGAAGTACCTCTAGGCCATCAATCCGGTCATCCGCGGGTTCCTATTGTTTGCGGCCTAAAGCAGCCCTGATCTCCACGATCAAGCCATTGCTGATCACACAGGAATGGCGCGATGTTGGCTCCGATCTGGCTGCGCGCCGCGCATCGCGGCGTGCCCACTTTTCTCGTGACGGCCCTCGTGCTGGGTCAGTCCACGATGGCGTTGGCCGAATCTCCGGCACAGCGCCAGGAGCTGGTCGCCGCGCTGCGCCAGCTCGACGCCCTGGAGCGCACCGTCGCGGCCAGTGCCGCGCATGTCCCCATCCAGCGGGGCGAACGCTACCACTTCGACTATCCGCGGCTGCTGGCTGACCTGGCGCACGTGCGCGCCGGCATCCAGGCTCATCTCACACCGTCGCGCGCCCAGCCGCGCGACCCCTCCGAACTGGGCGGCGACTACCGCACCGAGCGGGCAGCCGAGCCATCGCCGCCGACGCCTGCGGAGGGCAAGCCATGAACGGCGCCCAGGTCTCGGCATTTCAAGCCAACAGCGGCATCGCGCCTTCCGCGATGGCGACCGTCCTGGTCGGCGTCGTGTTCGCGGTCCTGCTCGTCTGGGGCGTCTGGGCCATCCGAACGGCCTACGTGGGGTGGTCCGAGAGCCACCTCAATCAGCGCCAGTTCCTCGGCGTCTGCATCCGCTTCGTCGCGATGTACCTCGTCCTGAGTTTCTTCCTGCTCTCCTGACCTGAAAGGACTGACCATGCAACACCGTACTCTCACTTCCCGTCTTGCCCAGCGCGCCACCGTGGCCCTGGGCGCCGCCGCACTGCCTGCGCTGTCGTTCGCGCAGGGCCTGCCACAGTTGGAGAACCCAACTCGCGGAACCGGCAACAGCATCATGCAAACCATCCGCAATTACGGCTACGACATCATCATGCTCGTGGCTTTGCTTGTGGTGGCGTCCATGTTCATCGGCGTCTGCTACCACGCCTACGGAACCTACGCGGAAATCCATACCGGCCGCAAAACCTGGGGCCAGTTCGGCCTCACGGTCGCCATCGGCGCCGTCCTGCTCGTGATCGGCATCTGGTTGCTCACCGAAGCCACCGGCATCCTGTAAGCGAGGCTGGTATGTCCGAGCACCAGCACGTCCGTGCGGACGGAACGGTCACGTTCCTGCCGCACCGGCTCAACCGTCATCCCGTGGTTGTGCGTGGCCTCACTGCGGATGAGCTTTGGATTTGCTGCGGCCTGTCTGGCGCCGCCGGCCTGCTGGTCGGCGCGCCACTGTCCTGGGTGCTCCGCACGATTGCCATCGCGCCGACGTTCGTCGTCCTGGGTGTAGCCCTCGGCGTGTTCGTGGGCGGCGGAATCCTGCGCCGCCTCAAGCGCGGCAGGCCCGATACCTGGCTGTACAGGCAGTTGCAGTGGCGCATCGCCACGCGACATCCGTTGATGGCGGGCTGGGTGGGCGGCCATGCGTTGATCTCGCGCTCCGGCTTCTGGACCACCCGAAGGTCTGTTGCAAGGGGGGCGCAATGAGCCGCTTCAAGAACGAGATCACCCATCTGCAGGCGCACATCAAGACGCTTCGCCTGGGTGCCGGCGCCCTGGTGATCGTCGCGCTGGTGATGGGCGGCGGATGGTGGAGCGCTCCACGCGATCTGACCATCCACGTCCCGCCTGATCTGCGCTCGGGCAGCACCAGGAAGTGGTGGGAAGTACCGCCCGAGAGCGTGTACGCCTTCACGTTCTATGTGTTCCAGACCCTCAACCGCTGGCCGACGAACGGCGAAGACGACTACGCGAGGAATCTCCACACACTCTCGCCGTATTTCACGCCGTCCTGCCAGGCCTTCCTGCGCGCGGACTACGACTACCGCCGCAGCACGGGCGAACTACGCCAGCGCGTGCGTGGCATCTACGAAATCCCCGGCCGCGGCTACGGCGACGACCCCACGGCGCGCGTGCGCGTGGTCTCCGACCGCGACTGGGTGGTGACGCTGGACATCACCGCCGACGAGTACTACGGGGCAGAGCAAGTCAAACGCGCCCTGGTGCGCTACCCCGTGAAGGTCACGCGGGTGGACATCGATCCCGCCCGCAACCCGTTCGGCCTGGCTCTCGACTGCTACGAAAGTGCCCCCCAGCGCATCAGCGCGCCGGAGCCGACGCGCCCGGCACATGGCGGCCTGTCTCCGCAAGCGCCCCAGGGAGGAAACACTCCATGAAGCACCCTGTACTCACGCTGCTGGGACTGTTGGCCGTGGCCGCCGCTCCCGCTGCGCAGGCGGTGGAAGTTCTGCGCTGGGAACGCATGCCGCTGGCGGTGCCGCTGAAGGTTGGCCAGGAGCGCATCGTGTTCATCGATCGGAATGTCCGCGTGGGTGTGCCCGCAGGTGTGGGCGAACGCCTGCGCGTACAGAGCGCGGGCGGCGCGGTGTACCTGCGCGCCAGCGAGCCGATCGAGCCCACGCGGCTGCAATTGCAGGACGCCGATACCGGCGCGCTGATCCTGCTCGATATCGCGGCCGAACCGCCCAAGGACGGCGAGGCCGAACTGGAGCCGGTGCGTATCGTCGAGGGCAGCAGCACCCCGGCGCGCTACGGCGATCAGGCAGGCGGTGCCGACGAGGCCCCGGCGCGCGCCCAGGACCAGGCAGGCGCGCGGGCGACGCGGCGCGAGACCCCGGTGCCTGTCGTCCTGACGCGCTTCGCAGCGCAGAACCTCTACGCACCCTTGCGCACCGTGGAGCCGCTGCCCGGCGTCATGCGGGTGAACCTGCGCCGTGACCTCGACCTCGGCACGCTGATGCCGACGCTGCCCGTGCGCACGGTCGCTCTCGCGTCGTGGCGCCTGGAAGACCAGTGGGTCACTGCCGTGCGCCTGACCAACAGCAGCAGCGCCTGGGTCACGCTCGACCCGCGCGTACTGCAAGGCGATTTCCTCACCGCCACCTTCCAGCACGAAGCGCTCGGCCCCCGCGGAACGCCCGAGGACACGACCGTCCTGTACCTGGTAACGCGCGGGCGCGGCCTCGCGCAATCGCTGCTGCCGGCGATCAACCGCTTCGACCCGGCTGCACACCTGCCACAGCCGGAAGCTGAAGCCGACGACGGCAAGGAGGCCCGCCATGCGCAGTAACGGCTTGCTCAAGTGGCTGATGATCCCCGTCGCCTTGCTGGTGCTGTTCGTCGCCATCCGGCTGTTCTCCGGCGGAAGCACGTCGGCACCGCCCGCGACGGATGCCGGCTCCAAGCTCACGCCCGAGGAAATGAAGGCGCTGGGCATTGAAGGCGACACCCCTCGCGACACCGTGGCGACGCTCGTCGCTCAGGTGAAGCAGTTGCGCACCGAGCTTCAGACCGCGCTGTCCGACAACAAGTCGCAACGCGAAGAGAACCAGCGGCTGCGCCAGCGCGAGAACTCCATCGATCAGCGCATCAATTCGGCCCTCGAATCCGAGCGCTCCAACCTGCGCCGCGACCAGGAGCAGGCGGCCAGCGCGCGCCAGCAGACCGAGGGGCTGCTCGCCGACCTGCAGCGGCGTCTGGAAAGCATCGGCGAGCGCGGCGGCGGCCATGCCGACCTGCCCGTGGGCCTGGGGCTGCGCGACGGCGACGAGGCGGGCATGGAAGGCGGCATGCGCTGGGTCGAGCCGGACGACGCCAAGAAAGCCGAGGGGCGCAATGGGGGCCGCGGCATGGGTAGCGGCATGAGCTTCCCGACGAGCTTCGGCCCCGCGCAGAGCACGCTGGAAACCACGGCGGAGACCGTGGCGAACGCGGGTGCTCGCGCTGCCGGGGTCAAGACCGCGAAGGCCGTCTATACCGTGCCGACCAACTCCACGCTGATGGGGTCGGTCGCGATGACGGCGCTGATCGGACGGGTGCCGATCGACGGGACGGTGCATGACGCATACCCGTTCAAGGTGTTGGTCGGCCCGGACAACCTCACGGCCAACGGCATCGACATTCCCGACGTGGCCGGCGCGGTGTTCTCCGGTACTGCCTCGGGCGACTGGACGCTCTCGTGCGTGCGCGGCCAGGTGCGCAGCATCACGTTCGTCTTCAACGACGGCACGATCCGCACGATCCCCGAAGACCGCGAAGGCAACCAGCAGAACAACCAGCAGCGCGACGGCCTGGGCTGGATCAGCGACCCGCACGGTATTCCCTGTGTCAGCGGAGATCGGCGCAGCAACGCGCAGCAGTACCTGGGCTCGCAAGCCCTGATCACCGCGGCCGGCGCCGGCGTGGCCTCGCTCATCGAAAGCGACAGCGGCCGCATGTCCTACGTCGGCTCGGACGGCTCCATCGGCACCGTGGGCATCAGCGGCAAGGAAGCGGTCGGCCAGATTCTCGCGGGCGGCGTCCGGGACATGTCGAGCTGGATCAACAAGCTGTACGGGCAGGCATTCGCCGCCATCTACGTGCAGCCCGGCGCCAAGGTCGCCGTCCACCTCGAAAAGCCACTCGCCATCGACTACGACCCCGCGGGCCGGCGCGTCGATCACCGTGCAGGAGAAACCCATGCGCTCGAACTCGATTAAGGGCCTCGCGCTGGCCGCGGCCGTCGCTGTGCTTGCCGGCTGTGCCACCAGCAAGGAGGAAATGCTGACGCATAGCGACCACACCATGATGGACATCTGGCAGCAGGAGACTGGCGGGGCCGGTGTCGCCGGCCACGTCGCAAGCAGGCAGTTGCTCGATGCGCGTCAAAGCCTGCGCCGGCCGCTGACCGAGACTGATATGCAGGCCGCGCCCGCCGAGCAGATGCGCTACACGCGCACGGCGCGCAACGAGGTCTATCGCCAGTTCCAGCGCCTGCCCAATCCCGATCTGGTCATGTACGTGTACCCGCATCTTGCGGGCACCGACCCGGTGCCCGTGCCCGGCTACACGACGGTTTTCCCCCTGTACCAGCGCGTGCAGTACGCCATGCCGGGCGAGCGCGTGGAGGACTACTGATGCGCTGGAAGCTCCCATGGCCAAAGCTGGCCGCATCCGGCGCTGTCGATGACGAGCAGCCGGACGACTGGCAGCGCCACGTAGAAACCTTGCGCCAGGCCGGCATCCCCGAGCCCGGCGCGGCGGTCCAGGGCCGCAGGCCGGCGACCGTGGCGGACGAACAGGCGCTGTACGACGCCCCTCCGTCCTTCGTGGAACTGCTGCCATGGGTGGAGTTCCTGCCCAAGTCGAAATCCATGCTGCTCGAAGACGGGCAATCCGTGGCGGCGTTCTACGAGCTGGTGCCACTGGGCACCGAGGGCCGGGAACCGGGCTGGCTGGCACAGGCCAGGGATGCGCTGGAGAACGCGCTGCAAGACAGCTTCGACGAGCTGGACGAGAACCCTTGGGTCTTGCAGCTCTACGCGCAGGACGAGCCAAGTTTCGACCACTACATGGGGAAACTGCGCGACTACGTGCAGCCGCGGGCGCGCGGCACGGCCTTCACCGAGTTCTACCTGCGCCATTTCGGCCACCACCTGCGCGCCGTAGCGAAACCGGGCGGCCTGTTCGAGGACACCGTGGTGACGCGCCTTCCATGGCGCGGTCAGACGCGGCGCGTGCGGATGGTGGTCTATCGCCGCTCCATCGGACAACAAGCGAACCGGCGCGGCCAGTCGCCCGAGCAGATGCTGAGCATCATCTGCGACCGCCTGTGCGGCGGGCTGGCGAACGCCGGCATCCAGACCCGGCGCATGGTCGCGGCTGACATTCACGATTGGCTGCTGCGGTGGTTCAACCCGCGTCCCACGCTACTCGGCACGGAAGTTGAGGATCGGGAGCGCTTCTACTCGTTGGCCCGCTACCCCGACGAGACCGAGGACGGCGAGATCGAGCTGGCAAGCGGACGGGACTTCGGCCAGCGGCTTTTCTTCGGCCAGCCGCGATCAGACACGGCGCATGGCACCTGGCACTTCGATGGCATGCCGCACCGCGTGCTGATCACCGACAGGCTGCGCATGCCGCCGAGCACCGGGCACCTCACGGGCGAAACCCGCAAGGGCGATGCGATCAACACCCTGTTCGACCAGATGCCCGAAGACACGACCATGTGTCTGACCATGGTGGCCACGCCACAGGATGTCCTCGAATCCCACCTCAACCACTTGGCGAAGAAGGCAGTCGGCGAGACCTTGGCGTCCGAGCAGACGCTCAGGGATGTTCAGGAGGCCCGCTCGCTGATTGGCAGCGCGCACAAACTGTACCGGGGCACGCTGGCGTTCTACTTGCGCGGACGCGATGAGGCCGAGCTTGACCGGCGCGGACTGGACCTCGCCAACGTGATGCTCAATGCGGGATTGCAACCCGTGCGCGAGGACGATGAAGTCGCGCCCTTGAATAGCTATCTGCGCTGGTTGCCATGCTGCTACAACCCCGCGCAGGACAAACGGCAGTGGTTCACCCAACTGATGTTCGCCCAGCATGTGGCGAACATCGCGCCGGTATGGGGGCGCGCCCAAGGTACGGGACATCCCGGCATCACGATGTTCAATCGTGGCGGCGGCGCAATTACGTTCGACCCGCTCAACCGCCTGGACCGGCAGATGAACGCCCATCTGTTCCTGTTCGGCCCCACGGGCTCCGGCAAGAGCGCCACCCTCAACAACCTGCTGAATCAGGTAACCGCGATCTACCGGCCACGCCTGTTTATTGTGGAGGCCGGGAACTCTTTCGGTTTGTTTGGCGAGTTTGCCAAACGCCTGGGTCTGACCGTGAACCGGGTCAAGCTGGCCCCAGGCTCGGGCGTCAGCCTGGCGCCGTTTGCCGACGCCCGCCGCCTGATCGAGACGCCTGGCGACGTGCAGACACTCGATGCGGATGCACTCGATGAGGATCGGCCGCCGGACGACGCTGCAGCCGATGGAGATGAGCAACGCGACGTACTCGGCGAGTTGGAGATCACCGCTCGCCTGATGATTACCGGCGGCGAGGACAAAGAAGAAGCCCGGATGACGCGGGCCGATCGCTCGCTGATCCGCCAGTGCATCTTGGCCGCCGCCGAGCGCTGCGTCGCAGAGAAGCGCACGGTGCTCACGCGCGACGTGCGCGACGCACTGCGCGAGCGGGGCCAGGACACGACGCTGCCCGAAACGCGGCGCGCCCGGCTGCTGGAAATGGTCGATGCCATGGACATGTTCTGCCAAGGCACGGACGGCGAGATGTTCGACCGTGACGGCACGCCGTGGCCCGAGGCCGACGTCACCATCGTTGATCTGGCGACCTATGCCCGGGAAGGCTACAACGCCCAGCTTTCGATCGCGTACATCAGTCTGATCAGCGCCATCAACAACATCGCGGAACGCGATCAGTATTTGGGCCGCCCGATCATCAGCGTCACCGATGAGGGTCATATCATCACCAAGAACCCGCTGCTTTCCCCCCTGGTCGTGAAAATCACAAAAATGTGGCGGAAGCTAGGGGCCTGGTACTGGCTAAGTACACAGAATATCGACGACCTGCCACGCGCTGCGGAGCCCATGCTCAACATGATCGAGTGGTGGATTTGCCTGTCGATGCCACCTGATGAAGTCGAGAAGATCGCACGCTTCCGCGAATTGAGCCCCGCGCAGAAGGCGCTGATGCTTTCCGCGCGCAAAGAGTCAGGGAAATTCACTGAGGGCGTGATCCTGTCGAAATCGATGGAGGTGCTATTCAGGGCGGTGCCCCCGAGTCTGTACCTCGCGCTTGCGCAGACGGAGCCGGAGGAAAAAGCCGAGCGCTACCAACTCATGCAGCAGTACGGCATCGACGAACTGGATGCTGCCATCCAGGTGGCCGCGGCCATCGACAAAGCCCGCGGCATCGAGTCGCCGGCCCTTGAACTTGCATAGTGAGGGAGAGTGCCATGCAGCCCAAGCGTCCTTCCATTCCGTTGCAGATTGAGTCCTTCCGCCGCCCGCGCCGGCGGCAGCGCTGGATCTGGACTCTGGCCGCCGGGCTTCTCGCTGTGTTGCTGGTCTGGCTCGCAATCAAGTCGCCCGGCATGCCCACGCCACAGACCGCCGTGCCAGCCGGCAGCACGCCGGAGGTAAGGCCGCCCTGGCAGATGGGCAACCCGGAAGGCCGCTTCATGCTGACGCTCTATGCGGACCTCGAATGTCCGTTCTGTCGGGAGTATTTTCCGCTGCTCAAGCGCTGGGTAAGCGACAACGCGGACGTGGCGTTGCAGTGGCACCACCTGCCGCTTGCCGCGCACGAGCCGGCTGCATCCACTGAGGCCCGCCTCGCGGAGTGCGCTGCTGAATCAGGTGGGCATGCTGCGTTCTGGCAAGCCATCGAATGGGTCTATGCCCACACGCGAAGCGACGGCCAGGGCCTGCCCGATGGTCAGCGCTATCCCGAGTCCACCCCGGCCATCGAGCAGTGCATGGCGAGCGAGCGGCCCGATGCGGTCATCCGTGTCCAGGCCGTGGAAGCCACGAAGAGCGGCGTGACTTCCACCCCTTCGCTGCGACTACACGATCGCCAGACGGGACGGGCAGTCCTGCTACAGGGGCCAATCGAGGGAGATGCCTTGTTGTCGGCCATGGACATGCTCGCGGCTGACGAGGGGCCTCAAAGCGGGAATGGCCCCTGACAGGGCCATCCTCACCGCTACAAGCGAACGGCGGCTACTGCTTTGCCCGCTTGGCGGCTGCTTTCTTCGCAGGTGCCTTCGCGGCGAGCTTGGCCGCTGCCTTTTCGGCCTTGCGCTTCGCGGCCTTCGGATCGACGGCGGCCTTGAAGCCCGCGCCCGGCACAAACTTCGGAACCGTCACCCTCATGAAACCGGGTATCCCGCGTTTCCTATTTCCTGTCGCGTCTGCATGAGCGATGCGCTGCACTACCGGAATCATGAACTCCGGGGTGGCATGCCATGCGCCGTTCTCATTCTTTCGTTTTCGCCAGGCGGCCGTGGCTGGCGGCCATCGGCCTGTCGGCGCTGCTCGCAGCCGGCGCAGTCCATGCTGAAACCTGGGTTGTCACCGACCAGGCGCACCCGATCACCGGGCAGGCGGATCGGCTGATCCTGCTGGACGCGCCTGCGCGCATCGAGGGCGAACTGGCTTCGGGCTTGCCGTCCGACCCCGCGCACGCCGAACGGATTGCCCGGGAGCGCCTGAGCCAAGGTGGCGCTGACCTCCAGCGCCGCATCGCCCTTGCATATCAGGGCGTCGTGGACGCATGGAGCCTGGGCATCACCAGCATCCCGGCCGTCGTGGTGGACCAGCGCTACGTGGTCTATGGCGAGCCAGACGTGGCCCGCGCCGTCGCGCGAATCCAGCAGCACCGGAGGACGCATCCGTGACACACCTGTTTGACATTCTGCGCCGCCTGCGCGTTGCGGTGGCCTCCTTGCTGCTGCTCAGCGCCACGGGAAGCTACGCGCTCAACACCGCGACGATCGTCGGCTCGGTGGCGTCGCCCAACTGCCTGGAGTACCGGGTGGTAGGCATCTGCTACTGGCTCTACTGCACCTGGACGGGCTGCACGGTACGCACGTCCGTGAAGGTTCGCCACTACGTTCCCGATGCGGTCGTCTCCAGCTACAGCAATACCGGAGAAAACCCCTGGGTCGAAGTCCGGGCAATGAGCACGCCCAACCCGTCGGCCCAGGCCGGCGGCGATGGCACCACCAACGAAGACCATGAGAACAACCTCGCCAAGTTCAAGAACTCGGACGTGATCGGCCACCCCGGTGTCGAGGTGTTCAACCGCTTCGTCTCGTCCTCGGGCTACTTCTGCGAGGGCGCAGGCACGGCGTTCATGCCGTATCTGCTCAGCACCTTGGACACGATCGCGTGGCGCTACAACATCCCTGAATCCGTCTATCCCGAGTCCTTGATCCCCGGCATGCGTGAAGTCGGGGCGCGCACCACGCTCAACCTGTGGGGCAATGTGTACCCACGCGGCGGCTTCCTGCACCAGACCGACGACCACAAGGCCGGTGCAGTGGTAGCCCAGCGTGCGGGCGATGTCGTCACGCGCCGCAGGCAGGTCCACGTCTATCAGCCGCTGCTTGCCAACTCACGGCCCGGCTATTGGCCTGCCGGCGCGTTGATGGAGGGCGATGCCTCAACCGGCAAGTGGCAGGAACTCACGCCCGTCCTGTCCTCGTCCTGCACGGTTTTCCCACGCACCGGCTTCCTGACCCAAGCCCAGCAAGGCGACTACGCCTGGGCGCTGTGGCGGCCGTATGCGTGCTGCGAACGCCGGGGCCAGGTGTTCCTCGGCAGCATCGATTTCTATTGAGGGCACGGCAATGAAGCGTCCTGAACTGATGAACATCTCCACCACGGTGCGTCGCCTGCTGCGCCCGACAGCGCTGGCTGGCGCGCTCGCCCTGGGTTGTGGCCTGGCGTGGGCGCAGGTCGGATTCCAGACCAGCGGCCCGGTCATCGGCGATGAGGTCATGTACTCGATTGGCGGCGGAAGCGCTGTGTCCATGGGCCGTGCGGCCGGCATGCGTTCGATCGGCGTGGGCGTTGGGTGGAACAGCAACTTGGTTTGTGGAGACATGAGCGTCCAGACCACGCTGCGCAATCAGCTCAATGGCATCACTCAGGGTTTCCAGCAGATCATGAGCAACGTGATCCAGAGCGCCACGAGCGCCGTGGCGTCGCTGCCTGCGCTGATCATCCAGCGGGCCGATCCCGGCCTCTACAACCTGCTCACGAACGGCGTGCTGCAGGCGCGGCTGGACTTCGATCGCTCCAAGCTGACATGCCGCGCCATGGCCGAAAAGATGGCCGACATGGCGGGCGGACAGCTTGGTTGGAGCCACATGGCCGAGGGCCTGGCGCTGCGCGATGCGGTGTCGAGCACCGATGCGGTCTCTGCGATCGAGCAGGCCGAGACTCGCCGCGGTAACGACGGCGTGCCTTGGGTGGGCGGCAGCAATGCCGGTGGCGCAAGCCAGCCCGCCATCCGGGTGGTGGGCGACGTCACCCGCGCGGGCTACAACCTGGTTAACGGCCGTGGCGTGACGGACACGTCCTCGATCTCGCCCGCCAGTTGCGCAAGCCTGTCCTGCCAGACCTGGACGTCACCACAGCAGGCAGTCCAGTGGGCGACACGGGTGCTCGGGGAGCAGGAACAGCGCACATGCGATTCCTGCACCAAGACCGAGACGGTGCCCGGCGTCGGGCTGACGCCGCTGATCCAAGAGGAATACGAGGCGAAGCTGGTGGTTCTGCAAGAGCTGGTTTCGGGTACGCGCAGCACGACGTTCGAGAACCTGCGCGACGCCGGAAGCACGTCGCTGCCGATCACGCGCGGCGTCATCGAGGCGCTGCGCGACGAGCCAGATCAAGACTTGCTGGCACGGCGCCTGGCGTCCGAGGTCGCTTTGTCGTCCGTGCTGGAGAAGGCGTTGTTGCTTCAGCGGACCCTTCTGACGGGCAAGAAGGAGCCCAACGTGGCGGCCAACCAGTTGGCCGTCGAGGCCGTGAACCACGAAAGCGACACGCTCGACCAGGAGATCCGCAATCTCAAGACGGAATTGGAGCTGCGGCGTGAGCTGGCGAACAACTCACCCATGGCGATCATTCAACGGCACGGCACGCGCGCCGCAGGCTCCCGTGGAGTCTATGAAGGCGATCCTGTTCCCGACCGTCTCGATCGGCTCCAAAAGGGCAATCCGGGAGGCAATCCGTGAGCCCGATGCGTGTGACCTGGCTGCACCCGCGCTGGCTGCTCGGCCGGCGCGCGGCGAAGGTACTGCTGTGGACGGTCGTGATCGTCGCCGCTGCCGTGGGCGCCAACATCGTCGGCATCTACCTCGTCGGCAGCGTTACCGGCTGGGAGCGGTGGCTGGCCGCCGCCGCCGGCTACTTCCTGGTGTGGCGGCTGTGCCTGTACGGCGCGACGGCCTACGGCTGGGTCTGGATGCGCCGCCGGCTGTTGGCGCGCGAGGACGACGCGCAGGCACGGCGCCGCCTCGTGCGCAGCGAGATCGCCGGAGTCATCGCGATCGTGGTGCTGGAAGCCAGCCTGTTGATGCAGGGCTGAGGGGAGATTCCGGCCATGACGCTTTTCACTACCGACTACCTGGAGTACTACCTGACGCTCGTTTCCTGGATCGTCCATAACGGCATCTGGGCGGTGCTGGTGGCCAGCGGAGTATTCGCGTTGCCATTCGTGGCGATAGTCGTCCAGGAATGGCTCAAGGCCCGCGCCGAGGGCGCCGACGAAGGCAACAAGGGCGTGCTCTCGGCAGCACGCATCGAGAATCGCGTCTTCGTGGCGATCGTGGTGGTGATGTTTGCGGGCATCCCGTTCATCGATGTGGACTTGAACACGATCCAGTACGACACCTCACGGTCCGCCCAGTGCCAAGTCAGCGTGCCGCAGCCCGCGAATACCGGCTGGTCGCAGTCCTTCAGCACCCTCAACAACCAGTCGGCGAAAGTGCCGGTCTGGTGGGGCTTCATGCACGCGCTATCGCGCGCCATTACGGGGGCCTCGGTGGCAGCGATTCCGTGCGGGACAGACCTGCGGCAGATGCGTATGGAGATCGACGCCACGCGCATCGATGACCCCGTACTGGCTCAGGAAGTGGCGGACTTCACGCACGACTGCTACGGGCCGGCGCGTGCCAAGCTGTTCATGCAGCGCCCGAATCTCAATGAGGAGCAGATGCACGACGTGACCTGGATCGGTTCGCGCTTCTTCACCGACACAGCCGGCTACTACGACAACTATCGCTCCAGCACTCCACGCAACGACTGGCCCTATGACAGCGCTCGCGATGCGGGGCTTGCGCAGGTGGCGAGCGGCGGCGGCTACCCGACTTGCCGGCAGTGGTGGGCCGACGGCAGCAATGGCCTGCGGGCGCGGCTGTTGGGACAGGTGGACCCCAGCCTGATGACCCGCCTGGCGGGCTGGGCCGGGTTCCTGAGCCGCACCGAGGTGGACGACTCAGTAATCCGCGCTATCGCGTCCCCACGGCAGCAGAAGCTGAACCAGGGCAGCGTCTATACGGACTATGGCGGCCAGATCGACAAGAGCTTGCCGAACATCATCACGCGTGCCGCCGGCGACGTGGGCTTGGCGGTCGGAGGAATCGCCGCGTTCCCCGCCATGGATGTCGTTCGCCAAGCGCTCCCAATGGTGCTGGCACTGCTCAAGATGGCGTTAGTCATCTGCATCCCGCTGGTGCTGGTCGTGGGCACCTACGACTTGAAGACGGTCGTGACTGTCAGTGTCGTGCAGTTCGCGCTGTTCTTCGTGGACTTTTGGTTCCAGCTCGCACGCTGGGTCGATTCCACGATCCTCGACGCGCTCTACGGGTGGGGCTGGGGCTGGAACCGGCCACACAGCAATTTCGATCCACTGGTGGGATTGAACAATGCGTTCGGGGACATGCTGCTGAACTTCGTCATGGGAGCAATGTTTATCGTGCTGCCTGCATTCTGGGTCGGAGCACTTGCCTGGGCCGGCGTTCGGGCGGGCAACATTGCGCAGATGATGGCGACGTCAACCGATGGGGCCAAAGCCGCAGGCAGCAAGGCCGTCAACAAAGTGGTTTAGTCATCGTCGTCCTGCCCAGGATCGACGCGCGTTTCGCCACGATATAGACCATAGCCAGACCAGCCCATGCGCCATTCTGCTTTCTCTTCGTCGTCTTCATGGGACAAATTGCCAGCAGCTCGCGCAACCATCACGGCGAATACAAGCAGTATCGCCAGCCAGAACGTGGAATAGAGCAGTACTCCCAGCGCAGCCAGCTTTACAACCCACATCAGCGCGGTAGCGACCGTTGCAGGCAACCCTTTGGAAGCCAGCCAGTTTGACATCCGCCGTTCGCCGCGCGCATAAGCACGCCATCCTCGACCAAGGGCGCGGCCGAGGCGTTCTGCGGTGCTGGTGCGGGTCGTGGTGTTCATGGTCGTCTCCTGCTACTGCGAGATGCCTATTCCAGTTTGCTCTAATTCATACGGTTCCGGGCTTCAATGTGTTCTCTTGCTGCTTCAGGCTTCGTCATCCGCCTCTACCGGGCCGGGGTCGGGCTCCACGCCAATGCGATAGGCGGCGACGAAACGCGGCCAATCCACGTGGTCAACCAGGTCGATGTCCTCGATGACGCTGACCTTCGCTTCCGCGCGGTCGAACAGGGCGATGCTCTTGCCGGGATAGTTGTTGCGCGACGGATAGAGCACCCCGTCGAACAGCGGCTGGCCGTCGTCTCCAGGCACCGCATGCACCTGGGCAGACACCTGCTGCGTGTGCGTGTAGTCGCGGCTGGCCAACTGCTCCAGATTCAGGCCGAAGTAACCCGCCATGACGTTCGGTGCCGTGAGGTCGGCCAGGAGCACGTCGGCCATCACCCCTATGGCGCGCACCATCCGGCCCTGGATTTCTTTCAGGGCGATGGAGCGCTTCGTGTCTTCAAGCCACTGGTGCTTGTGGAACACCGACTCCATCAGCGCCGTGGGCAGGTCGCGCCCCAGGTAGAGCACGCCGTAGGCCCGCGCGGGGTCGTCGTAGCGATTAGCACTGCTGCGGCCAAAGTACAGCGGGCTGCCCCGATAGACGACGCGGCTCACGTGCTGGAGCAGTTCACCGGCATCGATCAGGAACGAAGGCAGCTCGTGGCTCATGACGCTCTCGTTTCAATGCACCTGAACGCCCAGCACGTTGAACACGGCTTCGGCCACGTCTTCGATCGTGCCATGCGTCACCGCATCCACCGGCGATCGACCCCCCAAGCCTTCGAGCGGCTGGGACAGCGCTCGGTAGATCGTCCAGTTGTCGATGCCCTCGACCTCCTGAAGCACGGCTTGGGTCAACTGCTGCTTCACCGGGTCGAGTTGCCAGTCGGGCAGCTTCTGGCCGCGCGGCCCCACGTTCAGCGCCAGCAGCCGACGGGCAAGAATGTCCTTGTAGATCTGCTGGCGCGACTTGTCGGCCAGCTTCGCGAACTCCGGCGGTGCCAGGTTCTGCGGCTGGTTGAAGGCTTCCAGCAATACGGCGCGGCCACGCTGGATGTCGGTTTCATTCGGTGCCCAGCGCGTCTCGGCGCGCAGCGCGGCCGCCTTGCGCGCCAAGGCCTTATTCACTGTCTCCGCTTCCAGGTCGGTGGGCAGTTTCACCGCCTCCACACGCTCGTGGACGAAAGCCTGCAACTCGGCTGCGAATGCCTTGGCGTCCCGGATTTCGACGGTATCCGCGAAGCGGCGCACATCCTCCACCGTGACGCGCGGCAGACGGTCGGCAATGAGTTCAATGGCAGTGGGCATGGTCATCTCCCAGGTAGGTTCGAGATAGCACTCACTCTAGTCGCCTTTGGCGCGTTTGTCAACTTAGTCGCCTGAGCGAGAACCCACCTGGCCGGGGCAGCGTTCCCGGAGCATAGGCCGAGGCCATCGACGGGTCACCGCTCAATCCATTGGAGCGGCTTCCACATTGACGCTGGAGCCGCGACCCAAGGCCCGCTATACCGAAACGGTTAAAGGCCAAAGGGTCGAAAGGGCAAGGGAATGGGGTGCAAGGGGAAAGGCCCTACCCGAAAAGGCCAAAAGGCCTCCCGCTAGGCCCGCCACCAGGACACCCGCATGCTTTCCCTGTTCCAGCGAAAACGGTCCCCGGTCGCTGCCACGCCGTCGCCAGCACCCGCCACCGACCTCCCGAAAGGGCTGCTGCGGCCCGAATCGGCCGCATCCTTGCTGGCCACGCCGCGCCGGCAGAAGCTGCTCGAGCACATCTGGCATCGCACATCGCTCTCGCGAAAGCAGTTCGCCACCCTGTACCGCACGCCGCTGGAACGCTACGCCGAACTGGTCCAGGTCTTCCCGGCCTCCGAAGCGCATCACCACGCATACCCGGGCGGCATGCTCGACCATGGCCTCGAAATCGTCGCCTATAGCCTGAAGTTGCGGCAGTCCCATCTGCTGCCCGTCGGTGCCAGCCCCGAGGATCAGGCCGCCCAGTCCGAGGCCTGGACTGCCGCCGTCGCCTACGCGGCGCTGTTGCACGACATCGGCAAGGTGGCCGTCGATCTGCACGTCGAGCTGGCCGATGGCAGCACCTGGCACCCATGGCACGGCCCGCTGCGCCAGCCTTACCGCTTCCGCTACCGCGACGATCGCGAGTACCGGCTCCATAGCGCTGCGACTGGCTTGCTCTACCGCCAACTGCTCGACCGCGACGCCCTGGACTGGCTCAGCAGCTATCCGTCCCTGTGGGCGCCGCTGCTCTACGTCCTGGCCGGGCAGTACGAACACGCCGGAGTGCTAGGGGAACTGGTCGTGCAGGCTGACCGCGCCTCCGTCGCCCAGGAACTCGGCGGCGACCCCGCGCGTGCCATGGCCGCGCCCAAGCACACGCTGCAACGCAAGCTGGTCAACGGGCTGCGCTACCTGCTCAAGGAAGAGTTGAAGCTGAACCAGCCAGAAGCCTCCGATGGCTGGCTCACCGAGGAAGCTCTTTGGCTGGTGAGCAAGACGGTCTCGGACAAGCTCCGCGCACACTTGCTGTCCCAGGGCATCGATGGCATCCCTGCGAACAACACCGCGGTGTTCAACGTGCTGCAAGACCACGGCATGTTGCAGCCCACGGCGGACGACAAAGCGATCTGGCGTGCGACCGTGACCAGCGCTACCGGCTGGTCCCACTCGTTCACCTTGTTGCGGCTGGCGCCTGCGCTGATCTGGGAGCCTGGCGAGCGGCCGGCGCCGTTCGCAGGGACAGTGACGATCGACACAGCCGCCGAGGACAAAGAGGCCGATGTGTCGGCCCCCCATCCGATGGAAAGCGATAGGCCCGCCTTGGAAGGTCAAGAGCCTCCGTCGTGGGAAAGCGGTAGCACCGCGTCGGTTCCTCTACCCAAGGCGCAGGCCGTGCCCGACGTCATGGAGGACATGCTGGCGATGGTGGGAATGGGTGATTCGCCTACCAGCCGGCAGGATGCGGTAGCCACCTCGAACGAAGTGCATGCCGCACGCCCCGAAACGCACACGCCAAGCGAGGCCGAACCTCAGCCTTCGTCGCCTGCGTCCGTGCCCGCACCCTTGGCGGCACAGCCTTCCGGCGAGCACTTCATGGCGTGGTTAAAAGCTGGCATTGCAACGCGGCGGCTCATCATCAACGACGCAAAGGCGCTCGTGCATACCGTAAGCGATACCGCGTACCTGGTCAGTCCCGGTGTATTCCAGCGGTATGCGCAGGAGCACCCGCAGGTAGGAACACTGGCCAAGCAGGAGAACCAGCAGGATTGGCGGTGGGTACAAAAACGCTTCGAGCGACTGCAACTGCATCGCAAGCATTCCAACGGCCTGAATATCTGGACCTGCAGCGTCGTCGGCCCCAGAAAGTCACGTCACCTTCACGGCTACCTTCTGGCCGATGCGCACCTGCTGTTCGCGGAAATACCACCAAACAACCCGTATCTATCACTCGCCGGGGGATGACGGAACAGGCGGGACAAGAGATTGCGTCATCAGCGTTTCGGCACCGAGGCCGCTTGCTCCGAGACAGGCGGTGCAACGAGCGCGCTGGCCCGGTAGCCGCCCCTGTCCGCGGTGCGGCGGCAGCGCTCATTGCGTGTTCGGCACGGGTTCGAGGCGTTTTTTTTTCAGTGCAACGCAAGTCGCCACCAGGGGGCGTTGATCACCACATGCGCTTCAGCGTGGCGTCGCGCTGGATGAAGTGGTGGTACAGCGCCGCCCCTGCGTGCAAGACGAACAGCACGACCAGCAGACGCGCGCCGAGCCCGTGCGGCGCTCGCGGCAGCACCTCATGGAAGTCGGGCATCACCGCACCCGGGTCGCCGAAGACGGCCGGGCCCCCACCACTCAGGATCATCATGCCGATGCCGCTGGCGATCATGCCGAAGATGACCACCAGCAGGGCCACGTGGACGACGCGCGCGAGCCCGTTCTGCCAACGCGGCAGCTCGGCCAGCGGCGCAGGCTTGCGGTCGAAGCGCCACCACCACAGCACCCGAAACACAGTCAGCAGCAGGACGGCGATGGCCGTCGGGACATGCACGCGCAGCAAGGCGGCCTTGGTCAGCGCATCCGGAGCGTCCGCGGCCCGAAAGCCGGTGATGAGCAACAGCAGGATCAACGCCACGCTCAGCCAGTGAACCCATACCGCGATCAAGCCGTATCGGTCCGAAGAACTCTTGAGTCTTGCCATGTGAATCACTCCTCTTCAATGCCGTCGAATCAGAGCCGCTCGCGCGCCACGTAGTCGCGCACCGTGAGCGGGCGTATGGACGGATAACGTTCGTTCATCAGCGTATCAAGCTTGCCTTCGCCGTTGAGCATCGAGCGATAACACATCAGTGGGAAATAAACGGGGAAGTTGTCTGACGCTGCGACCAGGCGGACTGATGGCCGAGGTCGGATGTGCGAACTCCCGCTCAACGCCCTCCGGAGCCGCCGGTCACGCTTCCGCCGCCAGACGCGACGAACAGATGATTCATGCGGATCCGGGGCAGCTTGGCGGCCGTCTCCTGCACCTTCGGATCGTCGAACGCGGCGCGCAGGTGCGCAACGCTCTCCCACCGGCTGATCTCGATCCACAGGTCAGAGCCGTCGGCGCCAGGATTCAGGTCTGCCGCGACGAAGCCGGGTTTTGCCTTCATCAGCACGGCCATCTCCTGCCAGGTATCGCGAAGGCGGCGTGCTTCTGTGGCATTGCCGATCACGTATCCCTGCACCGACAAGACCGGCACCGTGCCCTGCCAGGAAAGCTGGCGCTCGAAATCACGGTGCCCGGGGCCCGCGCAGCCCGTGCTGATGACGACCGCGGCCAACAACGTCAGTGTTCGGATGGTCTTGGAAAACATGATAATTCCTCTGATATGGGTTATTTGCCTGATGCCGTGCGCTCGTTCCCCCACGGGTAGAGCCGCGGAATCCAGAGATTCAGCGCCGTCGCTATGGCCAGTGCAATGATCGATCCGACGATGAACAAGGTCCATGAATTCGGCTTCAGCGCGCCGAGAGCGACGATCAGCGTGAGTAGGGGAATGTCAAGAAAATGCGTGAATGACGGCAGGCTCTTGGCTCGTTCCCGTTCAACCTCTGGCGTGAATTGGCCTTGCGCGAGCGCCACACGAGTCAGGCGGCGCAGCCTCATGAAGTAAAGCCGCGTGATCGTGTTGCCTTCGATGAATTCGGCCAGAAACAGGATCACCATGCCGGCCAGCCACGGGATTTGCAGGAATGCCCATCCACCGTAGTACTGCGCAGTCATCCAGCCGCCGGAGAAGAGCAGCAGCAAGGCCCCGGGCACGACCAGCCCGTCATAGCAGACCGCAATATTACGCACTGCTTCGGCGAAAGGCAGCAGGTCGCGCACCTGTCTCGACCGCAGATCAGCCATCCACACCGCGACCAGGCCCCCGCCCATCAGCACAGCGCCCAGGATGTGGAGAAACTTAAGCAGGTTGTAGGTCATGGCACCGCACCTATTTGAAATCTTTGTTTGATGGAAGTCACTTCAATAGCCGGCGAACTTCTCGGCATGCACGTTTCTCTGATCGACACCGGCGCTCTTGAGTACTCCTTCCATCGCCAACACCATGGCCGGCGGCCCGGCGACATAGAAGATCGGCGCGGCAAGATCACCCACATGCTTTGCGAGCATTTCAGCGCTGATATAGCCATGCTCAACGGTTCCGCTTTGCGGTACAGCGTCATCCTCGGTGAACGTCGCGATCAGCTTGAACCGTGGGTTCTCTTGTTCTAGTTCTCGCAACTCAGCGAGATAGGCGGCATCCTCGGGCTTGCGATTGCTGTAGAACAGAAGCAGTCGGTGTTGCAACCCTCGGCTCGTGGCATCCACAACCATGCTGCGAAACGGCGTGATGCCGATGCCACCTGCCAGAAATACCGCTGGGCGATTCGCATCGTCGTGAAGCACCAGATCGCCATAGGGACCTTCGATCTGGACGGCCGAGCCAATGTCTGCTGCAGCGAGGTAGCGCTTGAAGCTCGTATCGGTCAGCCGGGTTGCAATTTCCAGTCCGGAATCATCTGGGTCGCTGGCGATAGAGAATGTTCGGACTTGCCCGTTGGCATCCGCACCTTTAAGACCAGGGAAGGACACGTACACAGCTTGCCCTGGTACAAACTTGAAACCCTCGGGCTTGCTCAAGCGCAGCGCCAATGTGCCGCTGGCGATTTCTTTCTTACCCGATATCTGGGCGTCGAAGGTGGCGGCAGGCCGAAGAAAGCTCTTGCGCCTCCACTGCGTCAAGGCCACGCCATCACGCATGCTCAGGCCCAGCAACGCGATGTTGATCGCACCGGCGATCAGCTCCAGTGCCTGCACGGTGTAGAAGGTCGCATCGAACTCGCCGGCCTTGGCCTTGGAGGCCAGGAACAGCGCTGCCGGAATCAGCACCAGCAGACCGTTCGCGCCGATGAAGGGCATGCGCTTGAGCTTGGTGCCGACCAGGCCCTTGCGCTGCCCCTTCGACAGGAAGAAGCCGGAACCGCCCGTGGCGGCCAGGGCCGGCACCAGCAGGATGAAGCCCCAGGGGATGGCTGTCTTGACCGCGATCACCGTCGCCTCGGAGGCGAACAGTTCGGAAATGGCTGTTGAGAGCCAGAAGGTCGCGATGGTGAGAATGGCGACCAGACCGGCGAGCGGATGAATGATCCTTGGCATCGTGGTTCTCCTTTTCATGCGGTGCAGATGCCAGCCACGGCGACCTTCTGAAACAGGTGCGGGACGGCAATGGCCGACGACGGATAGGCCGAGAGCTTGGCGATGAAGTCGGGGTGGGTGAACGCTGCGCGGAACGCCGCCGTGGACTCCCACACCGCGTAATTCAGGTAGGTCGGGCTGTCGCCGATAGCGCGATGAAGCTGGGTCGAGATGAAGCCCGGCTGACGCTTCATGAACTCGGCATCGTCCTTCCACGCCGCCAAGAACACCGGCTCATCGGTGATGTCCAGCGTGAACACGTTGACTAGAACCACGGGCTCGGCCTCGACGCCAAGCTGCCGCTCGATTGGGAACTTCTCATCCAGGGGTTTCAAGAGAGGCATACAAGGCTCCGTTTGGTAGGGGGTTGGGGGCGCTCAAATGGATGGCTCGCTGGCATGACGCTGCGACATCACCGTCAGCACACGGATCGCCGCATCCAGATCGGCAGCGGTGAACTCGGAAGCCATCTTCTGCACATGCTGGTTCCAGCGATCGACCAGAGCGTCATAGGTGGTCTGGCCGATCGGGGTGAGTACGTACAGCGGTGACCGCTTGTGCGCAGGATTGGGCAAAGGTTGAACCAGCCCCTCGTCGACCAGCAGGTTGATCTGCTTCAGAACGCCTTGCCGGGTCACCCCCATCGCCGCGGCGATCTGCGGGACGTTGGGCGGCTGCGGCGCCAGGGCAATGGCCCCGAGAACCTGCCAGCGCGCGGTGGTCAGCCCATGCGGTTGACTGAAGTGATTACCCCACTCGACGAGCTGGCCGTTCAGCCTGAAAACGGACAGCGTGATGGTGGTCAACTTGTCTGCCTTGGTTGGATTCATGATTGCCCTCACATTGACAACGAGTTTACGTTATGAGAAACTGGTTGTCAATGATGGTGGTGTCACTTCAGTCCGTGCCGCATCCGGATCGGGCACCACGTCTTGCAGGGTGCGCAGGAAAACTTTGCCGGGGCCGCCTGGATGAAACAAAGCGAAAAGAAACGCTACCCGCCTGAGAAGCAACTCGACCTGCCGGGCGGCACCATGGAGACCATGTTCAACCCCCTCTTCTAAACAAGGAGAATCTTCATGAAAACCGGAACCAGACGAATCCTCATCGGCCTGACCAGCGCGACCCTTTTGCTCGGCGGCCTGACGGCTTGCGGAACACGCGGGCCGGGCGGCTGGAGCGAAGAGCGCGTCACCGAAATGAGCGGCAAGATGGTCGAGCGCATCGGCGACAAGCTCGATCTCAACGCCGAGCAGAAGATCAAGCTCGATGCGGTCGCCGCCGAGATGCAGGCCCAGCGCAAGGCTTTCCGAGGCGACAGCGCGAATCCGCGCGACGATATCAAGGCCTTGATCGCCAGCGACAAGTTCGACCGCAGCAAGGCGCAGGCGCTGCTGGAGCAGAAGACTGCCGCCGTGCAGCAGCAGGGGCCGAAGGTGCTGACTGCGCTGGCCGACTTCTATGACAGCCTGACGCCGGCGCAGCAGCAACAGGTGCGCGAACGCCTGGACAAGCGCCGCGGCGGCTGGGGCGGGCGCGGCCCCGGCTTCTGACCACCGCCGTCAGTCCACCATGCATCGAGTCCTTCTGATTGACGACGATGAGCAGCTCGGCCCGCCGCTGGGTACGTATTTCCAGCGCTTCGAGCTGCAGTTGACGCAGGCCACCATGCCCAGCGATGGGCTGGCGCGCCTGCGCAACGGAAAATTCGATGCCGTCGTCCTGGACGTCATGTTGCCCGAGATGGACGGCTTCGAGGTGTGCCGCACGATCCGCCGCGACAGTGACATTCCCATCATCATGCTGACCGCCCGGGGCGAGGTGATGGACCGCGTGGTGGGGCTTGAGCTGGGTGCCGATGACTACGTGCCCAAGCCGTTCGAGCCCCGCGAACTGGTGGCGCGGCTGCAGACCGTCTTGCGGCGATTCAAGCCGTCGCGTCAGGCCGAGGCCGCTGCATCCGAGGACAGCCCTACAACACTGGCGTTCGAGGGTCTGACGATCGATCCCCTCCGACGCAGCGTGTCTCGCCTGGGTGAGGAGGTCGAACTCACCGGTACCGAGTACGAACTGCTGGTCCTACTCGCACGCGAGCCCGGTCGGGTATTCAGCCGCGATGACATCCTCAATCGTCTGCGCGGGCAGGAAGCCGATCTCTACACTCGTGCGGTGGACATCGTGATCAGCCGTCTACGCAAGAAGCTCGAACCGCTGGACTGCATCAAGACCTTGCGCAACGCGGGCTACGCGCTGGCGCTGCGCAAACAGGCGGCAGCATGAGCGCTGATCCCACCCTCGCAGCGCGCTTGCAGCAGTTCCGGCGGCGCATCACGCACTCGATCAAGCTGCGCATGGTGTTGGTGTTTCTGCTGCTGGCTGCCTCGCTCACCGTGGTGTTTCTCGTCGGCGCCCAGCGGATGTTTTCCACGGGCTGGCGTGAAGCGGCGCGCCCGCTGCTGACGGACTACGTGGATCGGGTGGCCGCCGACATCGCCGGCGATGGTCCCCCCAGCGTGGCACGTGCGCAAGCGTTGGTCGAGCGCCTACCGCTGACGGTCCGCATCAGTGGCCCATTGGTCAACTGGTCCTCGCATCCCGATCCGGAATCAAAGGCGCAGGCTCGCAGCCAGCCAGATGAAAATCCTGGCGGCTACGGGCCCGACTGGGCACCTTTCGTCCAGCGCACCACCGCCGATGGTCACACCCTGGCCTTCGGCATTGACGCGGGGGCCTTCGAGCGCCGCCCGCAACGCTTGGGCTATGTGCTGGCTGTGCTGTTGCTGCTGACCCTGATGGCATGGCTGTACGTGCGTCACCTACTCAAGCCGCTTGATGCCATCGGCGCTGGCGCACGGCGCTTCGGTGCGGGTGATTTTTCCGAGCCCATCCCGGCCCATTTTGTTGACAACGCCAGTGAGCTGGGCGAGCTAGCCACCACGCTCAACACCATGGGGCAAGACATCCATCAGATGCTCGAAGCCAAGCGCGCGCTGCTGCTGGCCATCAGCCACGAACTGCGCAGCCCCCTGACGCGGGCACGCCTCAATACCGAATTGCTGCCCGAATCCGCTGATATACGCCCTCAACGTGATGCCTTGTTGCGCGACTTGCAGGAAATGGCCCTGCTGATCAGCGACCTGCTGGAAAGCGAGCGCCTGGCGGGACGGCATGCAACACTTCAACGCGAGCCGACTGAACTTGCGTCCCTGGCCCTGGCAGTGGTGCAGGACCTGGCCGTGAGGCATTCAGCGGCCGAACGGGTCAGCATCGACGCGGATATGGATCTGCCCAGGTTGGAACTCGACCCTGGCCGCATGCGCTTGCTGCTGCGCAACCTGCTCGACAATGCGCTGCGGCACGGCGCCGCCACAGGCCAATCGCCCGAAGTGCACCTCCAACGGACAGGCGATGGCGGCATAACAATCGAAGTCCGAGACTACGGTCCAGGTGTTCCGGAGCCGCAACTGAGCCAACTCGCCCAGGCGTTCTACCGCCCGGACAGTGCCCGCACTCGCGCGGCCGGCGGCGTGGGCTTGGGTTTGTATCTGTGTCGCCTGGTCGCGCAGGCGCATGGTGGAACGTTCGAGGTCCGCAACGCCAAACCGGGCCTATCCGTGCTCGTCACGCTTCCCGCCTAAGAGTCGGCACCAGACCCGCGCCGCATCATTGGCGTGCGGGTGCTCAATGTGATTTCCCCCTGCCTGATGCTGCTGGTCGGCGGGCGCAATTTCCTCTAGGCAGATGCGCTATTCCATGGATCAGGCCATCTGCGCAATGGTTTTACGAAAGCGCTGCAACGACAGTGCGAACAGGACGCCGCCGATCAGCAGCAGCGCCACGAACTGCGGCCACACCACGTCCAGCCCGGCGCCACGGAACAGAATGGACTGCCCCAGCTTCACGAAGTGCGTGGTCGGTGCCACCAGCATGATGTTCTGCACCAGCTCGGGCATGTTCTCGCGCGGCGTGCCGCCGCCCGAGAGCATCTGCAGCGGCAGGATGAGCAGGATCATCAGCATGCCGAACTGCGGCATGTTGCGCGCCACCGTGGCCATGAAGATGCCCATGGCAGTCGTGGCAAATACGCACAGCGCCGCGCCCGCGAAAAACAGCGGCAATGAGCCGACCACCGGCACGTGCAGCAATCCGCGCACGACGAAGGTGATCGACACCCAGCACGCCAGCAGGACCACGAGCCCCATGGACCAGACCTTGGCCAGCATGATCTGCGCGGGCGTGACTGGCATGACCAGCAGGTGCTCGATGGTGCCGTGCTCGCGCTCGCGGATCAGCGCCGCGCCGGCCAGGATGACGGACAGCATGGTGATGTAGTCGATGACCTCCACCAGACTGCCGAACCAGGACGGCTGCAGCGCAGGATTGAAACGCGCCCGCAGGGCCAGGTCCACGGGCGGCACGGCGCTGTCCCGGTAACGCTGGGCGAATTCGCTGATCTCGCCCATGACGATCTGCTGCACGTAGGCGCTGCCCGTAAAGGCCTGGCTCGTGCGCGTGGCGTCCACGTTGAGCTGGATCTGGGGCGAGCGGCCGGCCAGCAGGTCGCGCTGGAAGTTGCGCGGTATCACCATCACGAAGGTGTAGATGCCCTGATCCATGCCGCGATCCATCTGCGACCAGTCGATCATCTGCGGCTTGCTGAACTGCGGGGGATACAGGGCCGAGACAATGCGCTGCGACACTGGCGACTGATCCTCGTCCACGATCGCGATGGGCGCGTTGTTCAGCGTCTCGGGCATGGCCGTGGCGCCGGTGTACACGCCCAGCGTGAACACGAAGACAATCAGCACCAGCATGGTCGGGTCGCGCCACAGGCTCCACAGCTCCTTGATGCCCAGGCGGTAAGTGTTGGAGAGGAATTGGCGCATGGCTCAACGCTCCTGTTTGCGCAGCAGCAGGATCGAGGCGCCCACGATGACCGGCGCGGCGATCAGCATGGGAATGAGCGAGGCGCCCAGGTCGCCGAAGTGCAGTGCCTTGTTGAACACCCCCCGGCTGACATCGATCATGTGGGTGGCCGGGTAGATCTGGCCCAGCACCCGCGCACTGCCCTGCAGCGAGGAGACCGGATCGGTGAATCCGGAGAACTGCATGGCCGGCATGACAGTGCCGATCATGGCGAAGAACATCGCCGCGATCTGGCTTTTGGTGACGCTCGACGCCAGCAGGCCCAAGCCGGTGGAGCAGAAGCTGAAGACCACCGCGGCGAGCAACAGGGTGATAAAGCTGCCCTTGACCGGAACCCCGAAGACGGTCACGGACAGCAGCGTCATCAAGCCGAAGTTCAGCAGCGCCAGCGCCACGTAGGGCAGCTGCTTGCCCAGCAGGAACTCGGTGCGCGTGACCGGCGTGACGTACAGGTTGATGATCGAGCCAGTCTCCTTCTCACGCACCACGGCCAGCGCCGTGAGCATGGCCGGCAGCATCAGCAGCACCAATGGCACGACAGCCGGCACCATCGCCGGCAGGCTCTTGACGTCCGGGTTGTAGCGAAAGCGCGTCTCGATGCCGGCCAATTCCGCCGCCGGGGCGCTGCCGCGCGTGCTCACCTGCTCGGTTAGCCAGTGCTGGTGGATGCCCTGCACGTAGCCCATGACGGTCTCCGCCCTGGACGGCATGGAGCCGTCGATCCAGGCGCCGATCGCCACCGCGCGCGCGCGCAGCACATCACGGCCGAAACCGGGCGGGATCTCCAGCGCCAGACTCAGCTCGCCGCTGGCCAGGCGGCGGTCCATATCCGTGTAGTCGGTGATCGGCGGCAGCTCCACGAAGTAGGGCGAGCCGGACAGGCTCAGCTTGTAGCTCTCGCTCAGCGTGGACTGGTCGCGGTCCAGCACGGCATAGCTCAGGTCGTTCACGTCCATGCTGATGCCGAAGCCCATCACGAACATCAGGATCAGCGAGCCTGCCAATGCCAATGTGGCGCGCACCGGATCACGCTGCAGCTCCAGCGACTCGCGCCACAGGTAGCTGACCAGGCGCCGCAGGCTGAACCGGCTGTGCCGCCCGTGCGCGGGCTCTGGAGCTGCAGCGCGGTCCGGCGCCGCGGCAACGGGCGCCTCGGCCTCCGGCGCGCCGCCGCCGGCCTCGATGAGGTAGCCGATGAACGCCTCTTCCAGGGTCTGCGCACCGCGCTTTTCCACCAGCTTCGCGGGTGCATCGCTGTCGAGCACCTTGCCCGCGTGCATCATCGACATGCGGTCGCAGCGTTCGGCCTCGTTCATGAAGTGGGTGGAGATGAAGATCGTCACCTTGTCGCGGCGT
>WBZO01000768.1_pt1 | contig 60483 bp, 47 predicted proteins | sample 5204261 | NCBI WGS metagenome assembly WBZO01 (sample SAMN12412400, study PRJNA552823) | activated sludge metagenome | isolation source: activated sludge from anammox sidestream of wastewater treatment plant... | place: USA: North Carolina | collected 2017-09
CACCGAACTGCTGCCGCAGCCCGTCATCACGCGCGACAACGTGACGATCATGGTTGATAGTGTCATCTATTGGCAGATCACAGACCCGATAAAAGCAGTTTACGAAGTCAACGACCTGGTTGGCGGCATCATTCAAATGACAATCACCGCGATGCGAAACGTGATCGGCGAACTCGACCTGGATCACGCGCTCAGCTCGCGCGACACGATCAACAGCAAGTTGCGCGTCATGCTCGACGACGCCACGCACAAGTGGGGAGTCAAAGTCACCCGCGTCGAGTTGAAGAACATCAACCCACCCGAAGACGTGCGCATCACGATGGAAAAACAGATGACCGCCGAGCGAAACCGCCGCGCGGTTGTCTTGCAGGCCGAAGGTGAGAAGCAAGCGGCCATCGCCCGCGCTGAAGGCGAGAAACAGGCCGCTATCACGCGCGCCGAAGGCGAGAAACAGGCCGCGATCCTGCAGGCCGAAGGTCAGGCGCAGGCCCGATTGACCGCCGCCGAAGCCGAGGCCGAATCCATTCGCCACATCGCCGTGGGAATAACAGCCGGACAGGGCAACCCGGCGCAATACCTGATTATGATGAAGTACATCGAATCGCTGAGAGAGATGGGGCGCTCGAATAACTCGAAGGTTATCTTCATGCCGGTTGAAACCAGCAGCGTGCTTTCGAGCATCGGCGCGTTCAAGGAAGTCTTCGGCGATCAGGAACCGATCAGCCTTCAGCCGAGATTGAAGCAGTGAGAGTTTCGAGCGCTGAGTGAGGACGCCTATTCACTCAGCGCTCCTCTTCGTCCCCTTCATCAACTCCGCGTACTTCGGTGGGAAAGTTTTCGCGCGTCCCTCGCCGTTCATCACGATGTGATGAGTCTCGCCTTCAGCCAGCAACATTTCGTCGCCTGCCCGCAAGACTTCATAGGCGAAGGTGATCGCGCGGCTGCGCAGTTCGATGACTCGCGTGCGGATGACGATTTCGTCGTCGTATTTCGCCGGGACTCGATATTTCACGCGGGCTTCAGTGACGGGCAGATACGCGTCGGCCTCTGTTTCCATATCGCGGTAGTTGAACCCGTAATCGCGGCAGAGTTCGACCCGCCCGACCTCGAACCAGATCAGATAGTTCGAGTGGTAGACGACGCCGGCCTGATCGGTTTCGGCGTAACGGACGCGCAACCGCGTCTCGCTCCAGCGGTGATTTTCGGGATTGTTCATTGAAGTTGAATCCTCTGATAAAAAGATAAATGCGTGGGTTGTTTATCTTGAAAGGCGGATGAAGTCAAAGTTGTTGAGCGTCGAGCATTGGCGGGCCGGTCACTGATTTTGCGGTTGACTTATTTAACCGGCATAGACAAAGCTATTGCGCTATGAAGCTAACGGCGCGAACACAACCTTCAACCAATCCAAATCGCACTCATCTTGAAAACCTTGTTAGCGAATTACGCGAACTGGAAACTCGTTTAAATCAAGGCGGCGGCGCAGACAAGATTGAACGCCAGCATCAACAGGGCAAATTGACGGCGCGCGAACGCATCGCCCGGTTGATTGACCCGAACACTTATTTTCAGGAAGTCGGGCTGCTCGTCGCTTATGATCAATACGACGGGCAGGCTCCGGCGGCGGGCGTGGTCACCGGCTTCGGCGTCGTCGCAGGTCGAGAGGTTGTTGTCGTCGCCAATGACGCGACGGTCAAAGCCGGGTCGTGGTGGCCTGAGACAATCAGGAAGATGCTCCGCGCGCAGGAAATCGCAATGCGATGCCGCGCGCCCATCGTCTACCTGGTTGATTCGGCGGGCGTCAATTTGCCTTATCAGGGCGGCGTCTTTCCGGGGCAGTATGGCGCGGCGCGGATTTTTTATTACAACTCGATCATGCGGCGTTACCTGAAAGTACCGCAGATCGCGGCGGTGATGGGGCAATGCGTCGCGGGCGGGGCTTATCTGCCTGCGCTTTCGGATGTGATTCTGATGGTCGAAGGAACTTCGTTTATGGGCCTGGGCGGACCGAATCTGGTCAAAGGCGCGACGGGGCAGAAGGTTGACAGCGAAACGCTGGGCGGCGCGCGGATGCACAACGCAGTTTCAGGCGTCGCGCATTACCGCTCAAAGAACGACGAAGAGTGCATTGAGAAAATCCGCGAGATCATTTCTGAATTGCCCGCGAAGACGCCGACGCGCGTGAGCGTTATCGAGCCGCGCGAACCGGCAAGATCATCAACCGATCTTTACGACATTCTCCCGGCGGATCACCGCGCGCCTTACGACGCCCGCGCAATGCTCAACTGCATTTTGGATGAAGGCAGCTTCGACGAATTCCAGGCCGATTACGCGAAGGAGATGATCGTCGGTCACGCGCGAGTGCGCGGCATCAACGTTGGCGTCATCGCCAACAATCGCGGCTTTGTTCCGAGCGCGCCCGGTAAGGCGCCGCGAATTGGCGGAATCATTTACACCGAGAGCGCCGAAAAGACCGCTTATTTCATCGAGACCTGTGACCGGCGCGGGACGCCGCTGCTGTTCATTCAGGATGTTTCCGGCTTCATGGTCGGCGTTGAAGCTGAGCAGTCGGGCATCATTCGCGCGGGCGCGCGCTTCGTCGAAGCGATGGCCACAGCCACCGCGCCGAAAATTGTTCTGACCATCAACCACGCCAGCGGCGCGGGCTATTACGCAATGGCCGGGCAGGGCTTCGATCCCGATTTCATCTTCACGCTGCCGACCGGGCGGATGGCCGTGATGGAAGGCGAATCGGCTGTGATGGCGCTGTTTTCATCTCAACTCGACAAATTGAAAGAGCAGGGCAGCGGGCCGGATGAAAAGTTGCGGGCTGAAATGGATCGTGTGCGCGCCGAATATGAAAAGCAATTGGACGCCCGGTTCGCCGCCGCGCGAGGTTTCGTTGACGCGGTCGTCGCGCCTGAAGATGTGCGGCCCGCGATTGAATTGGCGCTGCGAACGGCGTTGAATAATCCCGGCCCTCACATCGGACAATTTGTTTTGTAGCGAAGGCCGATGTGAGAAATTGTTAGGTCTGAACCGCGTTTTTGTTTTAATCTGTACACATACAACCTTGATGAGCAATCTTGATGGGCTTGAGGAGGATAGACATTTGATTGAACTTTACTTGATGCGACATGGAATTGCCGCCGATCTCGGCGAAGCAGGCGTGATCAAAGACGCCGACCGCCCGCTGACTCCCGAAGGGCGCGAGAAGATGAAGTTGGCCGCCGCCGGTTTGCGTAAGGCCGGAATGAAATTCAACCTGATTCTGACCAGCCCATTGCTGCGCTGCCGCCAAACTGCCGAAGTCGTCGCCGAGGCTCTGGAACTTCAGCACAAAGTCAAAATCATCGAATCGCTCGCGCCCGGCAAGGCGTTCGTTGAAGGCGAAGGCCGCCACGCTGAAATCTTTCTTGAACTCGGCGCGTTCCAGTTCGACCGCGCGCTGCTGGTCGGCCACATGCCCGATCTGGCCGAACTGGCTTCATTCCTGCTCACGGGAAACCGCAACCTCAACATCGAATTCAAAAAAGGCACGATCTGCGCGATTGAAGTTTCGAGCCTCCCGCCGCGCGGCCCCGGATTGTTACAATGGATGCTGACGCCGAAACAAATGCGCCTGTTTGGGAGGTGAAGCTCTGGGAGCGCACGCATCCTGCGCGCAATGGAGCGCACGCATCCTGCGTGCAATGTTTTGAAAGTGAAGTTATGAATCCCTGGCACGACGTGGAGCTTGGCGACCAGGCTCCCGAAATCTTCAACTGCATCATCGAAATTCCCATCGGCTCGAAGGTCAAATACGAGTTGGACAAGAAGACCGGCTTGCTGCGCGTTGACCGTGTGCTTTTCAGTTCAGTGCATTATCCGGCCAATTACGGCTTCCTGCCGCAAACTTACTGCGACGACAACGACCCGCTGGATGTGCTGGTGCTCGGCCAGGTCGAAGTCGCGCCGCTTTGCATCATGCGCGCCAAGACAATCGGCGTGATGCAGATGATTGACCAGAACGAAGAGGACGATAAGATCATCGCCGTCCATTACGACGACCCCGAATACCGCGATTACCGCGACATTTCGGAACTGCCCGAACACCGGCTGAAAGCCGTCAAGAGATTTTTCGAGGATTACAAGGCGCTCGAAAACAAGCAGGTCAAGGTCGAAAAGTTCATGGGCCGTTACGACGCGCTCAACATCATCGAACAGAGCATCAAGCTTTATCAGGACCTGCGCCCGCAACTCTTACCCCACTGAATTATTTCCTTCCGTAAATTTTCCGCCGCAACTACTGCTTTATGACCCGTAGGCGCTGAGGTAGAGCAGATTGTCGTAATCAATGACGCCGAGTCTCAGGTTTCGCAATCAGCCCTGTCGGCCAAGCAGATTGCGAGGCAAGTTGGGATGCCTGGCAAAATAGACGAAGCTTTGAAAGGCGATATCGCCGGTTTGCAACATGACCTCATGGCCGAAGGCGTCGAGCGAGCCGGTTAGCCCGCCCAGCTTGATTGGGACGCCCTGCTCAATCGGGATGCCGAGATCAAGGCCGTCTTCGTGACTGAAAAGGCAGACGGCGGCTCCGGTGTCCACCTTGGCGGCCACGCGAATGGTCTTCCCACCGTAGGTTAGCATTACCCGAATGGGGATCCCTTCCTCGTCGTCCTTGTAGCGGTATTCTTCAGCGAAATTGAGTTGTTTCATACTTTTCAAATACCAATGGGCAGTGGTTCATCGGGCGCCGGGATGCGGGTAATAAGCGGCAGTTTCGCTCCATCCGCTTTGACGGGGACGCTGATCTCCGCGCGGATTGGGCTGGCCGCAATCAAGCGGTCACCGTCCAGCGCCACCCATTGCCCGGCGTACTCGTGTTTGTGTTCTTCAAGCCATTTCATCTCGCGTGTGTCATCCGGCAGAACCTCGTCGAGCGGCGGTTTGGGTTGCGGGTTGTCCGTGTGCCAGACGCGGCGCCGCCAGTAGACCGCCTCGATGGCGCGCTGCGCCTCGACGCGGTCTTCAAACGACAGTTGCTGGCGTTTGTGATTGGCGGCGTGGCTCGCTCGCTCCGGGTAAAACGTGACGACTGCGATCAGGACTAGCGCCGAAACCGACAGGGCGGTCGTCAGGGCGCGATTTGCGCGAATACGACGAAACGAAATCCGGTTGATCATGGAGAGCCTCCTGGTTTTAGACGGGATCAACCACGGGGAGCACAGGGAGCACGGGGAAAAGAAAAAGGGGAATTATTTCTGCTCTTATTCTTCCCAGTGATCTCCGTGTTCCCCGTGGTTGATCAGGTTTTATTGCGGCGGAGAAAACATTGCCAGCGACTGACGGCAAGTCATAGATTGCCAACCTCTTGCGGCAATCCGCTAGAAGTCGGCAGAGTTTGCCAACCGTTCACCCCGCCATCAGCCTTTCGCTGGTTTTGGGTTGCACTTACTACGTGCGCGAAATTCGGCTGAAGTGGGGCATGCATGAGAAAGAAAAAAAATTAAGGAGCGCGAGGAGCCTTATCAGCGCGGCGCGCAATCAGCGGGGCAACTTCGCACAGTAAGAAGCCCGCTCTCGCAGATTTATTCAAACGACCCTGGCAGTCTAATGCTGGGCAAAGGCGCGCTTCATTCGTATACTTCGTTATACTTCGTTTTCTGGCACGAAAAGTCATTCACCGGAATTGTGGAGGTAAGGATATGAGTGTTCCACGGCGAGATGAAATTCTGGAGGTTTTGCGTCAGCACAAGGCCGAGTTCGCGGCTCGTTACGGTGTCACCGGATTGGGTGTGTTCGGCTCAGTAGCGCGTGATGAAGCGCGCGAGGAAAGCGATGTGGATGTGGTGATCACTATGCGCGAACCTCATCTTTTTTCCATGGCGCACATCAAAGACGCGCTTGAAGAGGCGTTGCACCGTCCTGTGGATATTGTTCATTATCGGGAGAAAATGAACCAATTTCTCAAGCAACGAATTGACCGGGAGGCTGTTTATGTTTGACGCCGAATTGGTCAAGGAAATCCTCGGGCAAATACTCGTTGCAACCCGCAGGGTCGCGCGCCGGTTTGCGACAATTCAGCAGCCCTCCGACTTTCTGGCATCAGACGATGGGCTTGATCGCCTGGATGGCATCGGGATGATGCTCATCACAATCGGCGAGAGCTTGAAGAAACTGGACAAGCTTGCAGCAGACTTGTTGCAGCGGTACCCGGAGGTGGACTGGAAAGGAGCCAAGGGGCTGCGCGATGTTTTGAGCCATAACTACTTCAATCTGGATGCCGACGCGATCTTTCTGATCTGCCGCGACGAGATACCACAGTTGCAAACGACTATTGAGAAGATGATTGAGGAGTTGAGCTAATGCCCCGACCGCGCCGTCAGGTTCTGAGTTCAATTTCTTCATCCTGCTGACAAGCAATCCCCTCCCGGCTACAATCCACACCATTAACAAACAAGGAGAACCACAACTCAATGCGGATTCCGAGAAAAGTGTCTTTGATTGCGCTGATCGCGGCTCTGGCTTTTTCGACGCTGGCGCAAAACTCCGCGCCCGGCGTCATCAAAAGCGAATTCATTTACGAAACGGCGCCGTTCCCTGAATGTCACGCTTCGACCATCGCCGAATCGAAAGGCAGTTTGGTCGCCGCGTGGTTCGGCGGGACGAAGGAGAAGCATCCGGATGTAGGCATCTGGGTGTCGCGGTTTGAGAATGGGAAATGGACTGCGCCGGTTGAAGTGGCCAACGGCGTCGAATCGCCTGAAAAACGCTATCCGACCTGGAACCCGGTTTTGCATCAGCCGAAAACAGGGCCGCTGCTGTTGTTTTACAAAGTCGGCCCCAGCCCGTCCACGTGGTGGGGCATGATGATGACTTCAGATGACGGCGGGAAAACGTGGAGCAAGCCGCGACGGCTGCCGGACGGCATCGCCGGGCCGATCAAGAACAAGCCGGTGGAACTCGGCAACGGCGAGTTGCTTTGTCCTTCGAGCACTGAAGACAACGGCTGGCGCGTTCATTTCGAGCGCACCGCTGATCTTGGCAAGACGTGGCAGCGCACCGATGCGATAAACGACGGCAAAGAGTTCGGCGTGATTCAACCGACGGTCTTCTTTCACAAAGATGGAAAACTTCAGGCGCTGTTTCGCAGCCGTCAGGGAAAGATTGTTGAATCGTGGTCGGACGACAACGGCAAGACCTGGGGCAAGCTCGCGGCGACAACTTTGCCCAATCCGAATTCGGGCATTGATGGCGTGACGTTGAAAGACGGGCGACATTTGCTGGTTTACAACCACGTCGTCACACCGTCGGGCAAATGGGGCGACCGCGCTCCGCTCAACGTGGCCATTAGCGAAGACGGCAAGACGTGGAAAGCTGCTCTCGTGTTGGAACCCGGCCCGCCCGAAGCGGAGTATTCATATCCGGCGGTGATTCAAACCGGCGACGGTTTGGTTCACATCACCTACACCTGGAATCGGAAGAAGGTGAAACACGTGGTCGTTGATCCGCGCAAACTCAGCTTGCGCGAAATGAAAGACGGGCTGTGGCCGAGGGATTCGCCAAAATGAAAAAACGACTGAAACTCGGAATCGCAATCGCGCTGGCGTTTTGCGCTGTCGTGTTCGTTTACGGCGTACATGCGCAGGGCGGCAGGAAATCCAGTAAACAATCCGGTCAGCAGTACCGCGAATGGCGGATGTTCGGCGGCGGGCCTGAAAACATTCATTATTCGACGCTCGATCAGATCACGCGCGACAACGCGCATCAGCTCGAAGTCGCGTGGCGCTTCGATTCGGGCGATGAGTTTCCCGGCTCCGAGATGCAATGCAATCCGATCATCGTTGACGGCGTGATGTACGCGACCACGCCGAAGCTGCGCGTCGTCGCGCTCAACGCCGAAAACGGGAAGCTGATCTGGAGCTTCGATCCGAACGAAGGCCGGAAGCCGATGGGCAAGATGCGCAATCGCGGCGTGATGTATTGGGAAAACGGCGCGGAGAAACGAATCTTTTTCGGGTTCCGGCATTGGCTCATTGCGCTCGACGCGAAGACGGGGCAACCGGTGAAGAGCTTCGGCGAAGGTGGGCGCATTGATTTGCGCGAAGGCTTGGGGCGCGATCCGCAAGGCTTCATGATCAGCAACACCACGCCAGGAGCTTTTTACAAAGACATGCTGATCATCGGCGCATTGACCAGCGAGGGGTTGCCAGCCGCGCCGGGCGATATCCGCGCGTTCGACGTTCGCACGGGTAAGCAGCGATGGGCGTTTCACACGATCCCGCATCCGGGCGAGTTCGGTTACGAGACCTGGCCGAAGGACGCGTGGCAATACATCGGCGGCGCGAACAATTGGGCAGGCATAGTGGTTGATCAACGACGCGGGCTGGTCTTCGCTCCGACCGGTTCCGCAGCTTTTGATTTTTACGGCGCGAACCGGCACGGCGACAATCTGTTCGCCAACACGCTGCTTTGTCTGGACGCGAACACGGGAAAGCGCGTCTGGCATTTTCAGGCGATCAAACACGACGTGTGGGATCGCGATTTCCCGTCGGCGCCCGCGCTGGTCACGGTCAAACGTGATGGCCGGACGATTGACGCCGTCGCGCAGATCACAAAATCCGGCCACGTGTTTGTTTTCGAGCGCGCGACGGGAAAATCGCTCTTCCCGATTGAATATCGCAAAGTCCCGACCGCCGGCGTTGATGGAGAGAAGCTCGCCGAAACGCAGCCGCTTCCCGCATTGCCTCCGCCATTCGCGCGGCAGATTTTGACCGCAGAGATGTTGACCACGCGCACGCCCGAAGCAAGCAAGGCCGCGCTCGAACTCTTCCGAAAAATTCGCAGCAACGGCCAGTTCGAGCCGCCGAGTTTTGAAGGCACGGTGATCTTTCCCGGCTTTGATGGCGGAGGCGAATGGGGCGGCGCGGCGTTCGATCCCGAAACGGGATTGCTTTACGTCAACTCGAACGAGATGGCGTGGATTCTGCGGTTGATTGAAAAGCCCGCGCCGAAACCATCCGAACTGAGCGGTAGGAATTTGTACGAATCGAATTGCGCGAGTTGTCACGGCGGCGATCTGCGTGGCTCTCCGCCCGAATTTCCGGCGCTGGTCAGCCTGGGCAAAAAATACACCGATTCGGAAGTCCGCACGGTCATTCGACAGGGAATTGGACGTATGCCTGCATTCGCGCGAATCGGCGGCGACGCGATCCGCGCGATCGCCACGTACATTTTGACCGGCGAGGATACGAAGGCTTCCTCCGCCGAATCGAAGCCTTCGCCTATGGATTTGAAATACACGATGGATGGCTACAACAAGTTTCTCGATCCCGAAGGCTATCCGGCGATTGCGCCGCCCTGGGGCACGCTCAACGCGATTGATCTGAACACGGGCAAAATCGTCTGGAAGATTCCGTTCGGTGAATACCCTGAGCTTGCGGCGAAGGGAATGCGCGACACCGGCAGCGAAAATTATGGCGGGCCGATTGTCACGAAGAACGGATTGCTCTTCATCGGCGCGACCAATTACGACAAGAAGTTTCGCGTGTTTGACAAGCTGACGGGCAAGCTGTTGTGGGAGACGACACTGCCGGCGGCGGGCAACGCCACGCCCGCGATGTACGAAGTGAATGGCCGGCAATTCGTGGTGATTGCGGCGGGCGGCGGTAAATCGAAAGACGCGCCGGGCGGCAGCTATGTCGCGTTTGCTTTGAAAAAAGAAGCGTTGAGGAAAGATGGCAGGTGAAGTTTTAACGGCGCGACCGGATGGGCCTCGCTCCGAATATGAACGCCGCCTGGAATCGCGGCGCGACGCGCTGAGCAGCGAGCAGCGGCGCAGCCGCGCGATCTGGTTCTGGCGCCGAGTCGTTTTTGCGGTCATCGCGGTGATGATCGTGCTGGCTTTTGAAAAACTCGTTCCGTGGTGGCTGCTTGTTTTGCCGGTCGGCGTCTTCATCGCATTGATGGCGGCTCATCAGCGCATCTTCGCGTCGGTCGCGCGGTTTGAGCGCGCGGTGAAATTTTACGAGCGCGGCATCGCGCGGCTTGATGACCGATGGAGCGGCAGCGGTGAAACGGGTGAAAGGTTCGCGGACAAATCTCATCCGTATTCCGAAGACCTCGACTTGTTCGGCAGAGGATCGTTATTTGAATTGATCTCGACGGCTCGGACGAAGGCTGGTGAAGAGAAGCTGGCGTCGTGGTTGCTCGCTCCCGCGCAGGTTTCCGAAATTCTTGCGCGCCAGCGGAGCGTCGAGGAGCTTCGCCCGCGACTGGATTTACGCGAGGACGTGGCGCTTCTTGGCGATGAAGTCGGCGCGGGCGCGCATCCCGAAGAGCTTGCAGCGTGGGCTGGCAAGCCGCCGATCTTCACTGCCGCGCAGACGCGATGGCTGCAACTGGCGGCGTTACTAATCGGGATTTTTTCAGCCGTCGCGGTTGTGATGTGGCTGGGGTTTGGATACCGCAAAACGGCGATGATCGCGCTGATGATCGAAGCGATTTTTCTGTTTCTTTATCGAGCGCAGATCGGGCGCGTGATCGCTGAAGTTGAACGGCCTGGGCGTGAATTGCCGCTGCTGGCTGAGATTCTGGGACGGTTGGAGCAAGAGCGGTTCGCGTCGGCGAGGCTCGCGGCGCTTCGCAGCGAACTCGAAGCCGACGGGATGGCGCCGTCAAAACAGATCGCGCGGCTCGGCCGGCTGATTCAGATTCTCGATTCAGTAAGGAATCAGTTCTTCGCGCCGATTGCGTTCGTGCTGCTTGTGCCCGCGCAACTCGCGCTGGCGATTGAACGATGGCGTCAGCATGCGGGCGCAAAGATCCCGCGCTGGCTCGACGCCGTCGCGGAGATCGAGGCGTTCTCGTCGCTCGCCGGTTACGCTTACGAACATCCGCAAGACCCGTTTCCAGAATTGGTCGAAGGCGAGGTCGTTTTCGACGGCGAATCGCTGGGCCATCCGTTGATCGCGGAATCGCGTTCGGTGAGGAACGACGTGCGATTGGGAGATGCGCCGCGCGCGCTGATCGTCAGCGGGTCGAACATGTCGGGCAAGAGCACGCTGATGCGAACCGCCGGGACGAACGTAGTCCTGGCTCTGGCGGGCGCGCCTGTGCGAGCCAGGCGCTTGCGATTGTCGCCGCTCGCCATCGGCGCTTCGATTCACATTCTGGATTCGCTGCAAACCGGCGCGTCGCGTTTTTACGCCGAGATCACGCGGCTGCGGCAAATCGTCGAGTTGACCAGAGACGAATTGCCGCTGCTGTTTCTGCTCGATGAAATTCTGAGCGGGACGAATTCGCACGACCGGCTGATCGGCGCCGAAGCGGTCGTCAAAGGTCTGGTCGAACGCGGCGCCATCGGCATCGTCACGACGCACGATCTGGCGCTGACGCGGATCGTCGAGACGCTAGGCGAGCGCGCCGCGAACGTGCATTTCGAGGATCACCTGGAAGATGGCCGGATGATCTTCGATTACAGGATGCGGCCCGGCGTGGTCGAGCGCAGCAACGCGTTGGAACTGATGCGAAGCGTCGGGCTGGAAGTTTGAATAGGAAAGCCTGGAGGGAATACGGAAAAAACGGAAGTAACGAAACAAACGGAAAAAAGATTGGGTAAAGCCTCTCTGTTTGTTCCGTTATTTCGGATTTTTCCGTATTCTCTCCTCGTTTCCACCACAAACGATTTAACGAAAGGAAGAACGCATGACCACTCACACCAGTTTCTTTGAAAACGTCATCCGCTACGTTGATCGAGCCGCCGCGTTGACCAATCACCCGAAGGGTTTGCTCGATCAGATCAAACATTGCAACAGTGTTTACAGTTTTGAATTCCCGATCCGCCAGCCCGACGGCAGCGTCGAGGTGATCAAAGCGTGGCGCGTCGAACACAGCCATCACAAACTGCCCACGAAAGGCGGCATTCGTTATGCGCCAGAAGTTAACGAAGATGAAGTGATGGCGCTGGCCGCGTTGATGACTTACAAATGCGCCATCGTTGACGTGCCGTTCGGCGGCGCGAAAGGCGCCATCCAGATTGACCCTCGCAAGTATTCGCTCGACCAACTCGAACGCATCACGCGCCGTTACACTCACGAACTTGCGAAGAAGAACTTCATCGGCCCCGGCGTTGACGTTCCCGCGCCCGATTACGGCACGGGCGAACGCGAGATGGCCTGGATCGCCGACACTTATTCGGCGATGAATCCCGGGGTGATTGACTCTCTCGCCTGCGTCACCGGCAAGCCGTTGTCGCAAGGCGGCGTGCGCGGGCGCAAGGAGGCTACGGGGCGCGGCGTCTATTACGCTCTGCGCGAAGCCTGCGCGCATGCGGAAGATATGAAGGCTCTGGGTCTTGATCCCGGCATCGCGGGCAAGACGGTGGTCGTTCAGGGGCTGGGCAACGTCGGATACCACGCGGCGAAATACTGCCGCGAAGAAGGCGGGGCTATCATCATCGCCATCGCCGAACAGGAAGGCGCGATCATGAACCCGAACGGGTTGAACGAAGCCGATGTCTTCCGGCATCGCAAGGAGACCGGTTCGATCCTCAACTTTCCGGGCGCGACTAACATACTCAACAGCAAAGACGCGCTCGAACTCGAATGCGATGCGCTGATCCCCGCGGCGCTCGAAAACCAGATCACCGACGAGAACGCCGCCCGCATCAAGGCGCGCATCATCGTCGAAGGCGCGAACGGCCCGACCACACCCGAAGCCGAAGACATCCTGATCAAAAAAGGCGTGCTGGTCGTACCGGACGTTTACGCCAACGCCGGCGGTGTGACCGTGTCGTATTTCGAGTGGTTGAAAAATCTCTCGCACGTCCGCATAGGGCGAATGGGCAAGCGCTACGAGCAGTCCTCGGAACTGCGCATGCTGCACGCGATAGAAGTGGCCACCGGCAAGAAATTCACCGAGACTGAACGCGAGGTAGTGGTTCGCGGGCCGGATGAACAGGACTTCGTCAACTCCGGCCTGGAAGACACGATGGTCATCGCTTATCAGCGGCTGCGCGAAATTTGGAAGGGCGATTCGAGAATAGCTGATTTGCGCACCGCCGCGTTTTTCGATGCGATTGAGAAGGTCGCGCGGTCTTATGCTGAACTGGGAATTTTCCCCTGAGATCGATGGCTAGGATTACGCCCGTCAATACCATCTGCGGCTACGGATACTTTCGTAGCTCGCAGCTATCGCGGCAAAGATCATCATCCGGAAGATGTCAAAGTCCGTATTACTGGCCAGCGCAATGCCAGAGGCGGATTGGAGAAGTATTGCAAACGGCGAGACGCGATCAAGCCGTTGATCGGTCACGATAAGCAGGATCACTGACTCGGACGCAACGAACTCAAAGACCAGTAAGGCGGCTGTATCAAGGCGCTGATATCAGGATGCGGATTCAATGGATGACAATTGTTGGGCTAAGCCCGCCGGTCGGGGCTGACAGACGCCGCCTCACAGCATATAATCTCGCCCGTCGAGCGATCACGCTGGCAACCTTCACTGACAATAAATTCCTTCATCATTGATTACTTTGCTGTCGAATTGAGCGTCATTTCGGAGGAAGACTCAGGTCTTCTTTGAGAAACACCAGGATCAGCTCAGGAGAAGAAGTAATGAAGCAGTACCGGCTCAGCGCCTGTCTGTTGCTGGCGCTCTGCCTTTTTGGCGGCGCTGCGGCGCAGGATCACAAATGGGAAACGATCAAATACCGCGCGGTCGAAGACGTGGTTTACGGCCAGAAGGATGGGATGGGTTTGACGATGGACGTGATGATTCCTGAAACCAAACCCAAAAAGATCGGCGTCATATTCATTGTCAGCGGCAGTTGGAAATCGCGCAAAAATTCAGTTCCCGAAGACGAGGAGAGACAGCGCCGCCAGCATTGGGCGCAGGGTTTGCTCAACGGCGGCTACACACTGTTTTTGGTTCGTCACAGCAGTTCGCCGCGTTATTTCATCCCGGAGATGATTCCTGAAGTTCGGCGCGCGGTCAGATTCGTTCGCGCGCACGCGAAAGATTACGGCATTGATCCGAATCACATCGGCATTTCGGGAGCTTCATCGGGCGCGCATCTGGCGTTGATGGCCGCGCTGACCGCCGACGACGGCAAGGCGGACGCGAAAGACCCGGTCGAGCGAGTGAGCAGCCGCGTTCAGGCCGTCGTCGCGTGGTTCCCGCCGACCGACCTGCTCAATTTCGGCGGCGAAAACGGATACAAGCTCGCCGAAAAGTTGCGGCCCACGCTCTTCCAGGAAATGTTCGGCAAGGTGACTGATCTTGAATCGCAACTGAAATCAATCTCTCCGATCAATTTCGTCAACGCTGACGCGCCGCCGCTGCTGATGATTCACGGCGACGCCGATAAAACCGTGCCGGTGCAGCAGTCACAGATTCTCAAAGCGAAGTGCGAAGAAATGAAGCGGCCCGTGCAATTGATAATTCAACCCGGCGCTCCGCACACTTATTGGCTGGGGATTGAAAAAAATTACCCGGCGATCTGGGAATGGTTCGACCGGTATCTGAAGTAATGGTGGTTGGTGATTGGTGGTTGGGGCCGGTTGAAAATTAATACCGCCCGCCAACCGCCAACCACCAACCACCAACCACCAACAGAGGAGACGTTATGAGCAAGACCACACGCAGAGATTTCATCCGAACCTCTTCAGCCGCGGCGGCAGGCGCCGGACTGACCAATCTGAATGTTCTCCGGCCTGAGCGCGTGCTCGGCTCGAACGGCCGCGTGCGCGTGGCGATTGTCGGCGCGGGCGACCGGATGATGAGTTCGCTTGTTCCGGCGTTTTTCACGCAATCCGAGGAACTCAACTTTGAACTCGTCGCGGTCTGCGACATCTGGAAGCATCACCGCGAAACCAACAGCGCGAAGATTCAAAACAACGAGAAGTATAAGAGCAAAGCCCAGAAGATCGCTTTGGCTCGCAACACTGACGAGCTTTATGCGATGAAGGATATTGACGCGGTGATCATCGCCACCGCCGACTTCCAGCACGCTTATCATGCCATCGAAGCCGTCAGGGCTGGCAAGGACGTTTACGCCGAAAAGCCGTTCGCCAACATCATGCCCGACGCGCGCGAGGCGTTGAAGGTGATCGGCGGGTCGAAGCATGTCTTTCAGGTCGGCACTCAACGCCGCTCGACTGAGAGTTACATGCGCGCCAAAGAGTACCTGGATTCCGGCAAATTCGGCGACATCATCATGGCTGAGATGACCTGGAACGTGAATCAGCCGGGACGCTGGCGCCGCCCGAACGTCGTGCCGCTGATGAAGCAGGAAGACACCGATTGGAAACGCTTCCTGATCAATCGCGATCCGAAGCTGCCGTTCAATCCGCGCCATCACCTTGAGTTCCGCCTCTTCTGGCCGTTCTCTTCCGGCATTCCGGATCAGTGGATGGTTCACCAGATTGACACCGTGCATTGGTTCACAGGCATTCCGCATCCGCGCAGCGTCGTGGCCAATGGCGGGCTGTATCTGTGGAAAGACGGGCGCACGAACTGGGATACGATGACTGCGGTCTTCGATTATCACAATCCGAAGACGGACAAAGCGTTCCAGGTGATCTACGCGTCACGCCAGACCAATGAAGCGGGCGATGTGAAGGAGTTTTACTTCTCGAACGGCGGCAAACTCGACCTCGACAAGAACAAGGTCACGTCTGAAGGCGGGCTGAGAGAGAGATACGCGAAAGAGATGGGCAAGCATGCCAATCTGCTTGAACCGTTCACGCTCTCGGACGAAGGCGGGATGGAAACTGCCGCCAACACAGGCGTGGACAAACAGACCGTCGCGCACGTGCGTAACTGGATGCAGTGTGTCCGTGACCGCAACCAGAAGACCAACGCCGACATCCACGCGGCCTACAACCATTCGGTCGCGCTCTGCATGACAATCGCCGCTATTCAGAGCGGTAAGAAGGTTACGTTCGACGACAAGAAGCAGGAAGTCGTGACGGCCTGACATTGATGAAGGCGGAGGGATGAATGCGATCCTTCATCCTTCCGCCTTCTCCGCTCGCTAATTCACACGAGAGAAAATCATGAAGCAAATAAGCGTTTTTCTTCTGACACTCTGTTTCATCTCTATGGCTTCGCTTTCCGCCGCCGCCCAGAACGTCAAGATCACCGAAAACAAGGAGAAGAAGCAGATTGATGTGACCGTTGACGGCCAGCCCTTCACTTCCTACGTCTTCTGGGACGATCAGAAGAAGCCGATCCTATATCCGCTGCGCACATCGAGAGGCACGGTCGTCACGCGCGGTTACCCGCTGGAGAAAGTCGCTGGCGAACGCACCGATCACCCGCACCACATCTCGTCGTGGTTCAATTACGGCAACATCAACGGCGTTGATTTCTGGAACACACCGCCCGACGGCGTGAGGCGCGACAGAGGCGTGATCGAAAAATTCGGCGTCATCAAACACCGCGCAGCTAAAATCGTCAAAAGCGGCAAAGGTGCGGCGCAACTCGACACGACGATGGATTGGATCATGCCTGACGGCTCGAAGATTATGCAGGAGGACGACCAGATCGTCTTTCGCGCGGCGAAAGACGTTCGCATCATTGACCGCATCATCACGCTCACCGCCCAGGACAAGAAGGTCGTCTTCAACGACAGCAAAGAAGGCGCGCTTGGCATCCGTGTCACGCGCGCGCTCGAAGAGCCTTCGACCAAACCCGAAGTCTTCACCGACGCCAACGGCAATCCAACCAAAGTGCCCGTGATGGACAACACCGGCGTCGCCGGCGTTTACCTGAGCAGCGAAGGCAAAGTCGGCGAGAAGGAAGCGTGGGGCAAACGCGCGAAGTGGATGACGCTTTCCGGCACAGTCAAAGGCGAAGACGTGGTAGTCGGCATCTTCGATCATCCGAAGAATCCGACGTATCCGACTTACTGGCACGCGCGCGGCTACGGTCTGTTCGCGGCCAATCCGTTCGGCGCGAAAGAATTCACCAATGGCGCGACGACGCTCAATTACACGCTCGAACCGGGACAAAAAGCGACATTCCGCTTCCGCATCCTGATCCATTCGGGCAAGTTGACGAAGGAGCAGACCGAAGCTCTTTACCAGCAATTCCTGAAGGACGTTAAAAACTGAGGCGGATCAAAACCCGAAGAACAAAAGGCAAAGGGAGAAGTCCTGGCGCTCGCGCGATGACTTTCCTCTTTGCCTTTTGATTTCTCCGGTATCGGCGGGCCTTGATGACACTGCGCTCAAGCCCATTTTCTGGGCGCGCTTCACTAAATGATTTTGTGAGCTATAGACATCGGCCAGCGCTTTGACGCTAAGCTGGGCGGCGTACGCGTGAAGGTGTAACCGTTTTACGCAAATTCTTGATCCAGAAATCCAAACGTGTCTGTGGCGTTTTGTTGGTGGTTGGTGTGGGATTCTGAACAGGCACTGCGCGTCCGCAATTTGGGCAGCAACGAGAGTAGGCGAATATGGGGTAGTTGCAATTCTTACACTGCATCGGGACATGTCCTCCGATCAATTTTGGGGTCTTAAACTACAATGCAGAGCAGTGATGGGGGAGAGTTCGCATTATAATCTTCCGTTCTAATTTGTCTAGATGGCCGTATGAAAATTCTACAGATTGGTAAGGAAAATTTTCTCAGCCCTCGTCAGTGTGATCATTTTGGCCATCCTCTCAGCCTCATTTCTGCCTTTCTACCCATTGAACAGCCTACCTCGCCAGCCGCAAACTACGGATGATCTTCTCGAACGCTGGTTTATAAACGCTGGCTTCATCCTCCGGCGCAATCGTGATGATGTAAAACATCCGGCCATCGGCTGTAACTGTCGTGTATGTCACGTCAACCTCGACTACACCATTGATCGCCGAAGGACCTGAGACTGCCGCTAAATAGCCTTCCTGCCCGCCGAAATTTATCTGTTGCGGCTGGCGCGCAACCTGAAAATCTGGATTGCTTTCGACCTGCTGCTGGATGAAAGCTTCGGTGGCCGCCCGCAGATCGCGCTGCTCGACGCTGCGCGCGCCGATGAAGATCCCATGCGTGACCATCAGATTGCCATTGGCGTTTCCGTAAGCTCCCTTGGGCGCGAAGATCATCTCCGAACCGCCAGCGCTGAGCGCGTCCCAATTCGCGGGAACTTGAACGGCGAACGCTCCGTCGTTCGGCTGGTAGCCGTTAAATTGCGCCGCCGGGCGTTGGGGGCGATTTCCGAGTTCGAGGTCTGTCGGGTCTTCAGGCCCGATGCGATGCAGTTGGCTATCTTCGCTCAGCGAAGACTCGCGTCCAGTCAAACGCGCTTTGACGGCTTCAAATTCCGGCGTCGTGTGAACAGGATTCGAGGCGACGGGCAGCTTCGGAATTTCGTCCAGGATGTATTTGATCCGGTTGCCGGGATCGGGGTGGTCGCTCAGCATTTCAGGCAACTGCTGTCCGCCTTCCGCCTCCAGCGTTTTGAAAAAATTGGCCATGTCGCGCGGGTCGTAACCCGCCTCAGCCAGAATACGCGCGCCTTCCAGGTCGGCTTCTTTTTCCGCCGCGCGTCCGTATTTCAAAAAAAGCATGTTGGCGCCAAGCCCGCCGATTGCGCTGACGGCCTGGCCGAGGTCCGGATTTTCACCGCTGCCCGCGACGGCGCCGAGAATGCCCAGTCCCATCTCCGCCAGTTGCGCTTTCGTCGCCTGATTGGTGCCGTGACGCAAAGCCGCATGCGCGATCTCGTGCGCCATCACGCCGGCCAGTTCGCCTTCGTTGCGCGCGGCTGCGATTGCGCCTGCGTTGACGAACAGAAATCCGCCGGGCAGGGCGAACGCGTTGATCTCGCGCGTTGCGACGACTCGGAATTGATACGGGAATCTTTCGCCAGCGGCCTTCGACGCCAGCTTTGCGCCGAGATGTTTGACGTAACCGTCAATCTGCGGATCGTCGAGCATCGGCGTTTCGGCCAGAATCTGCTGAGCCGATTGGCGGCCCATCTCGACATCCTGCTCCGGGCTGAAGAGGTTGAAACCGGGTTTGAATCGAGGCTGCGAATGCGAACCCGGCGGCGCCTGTCCTCCGCCTTGCCGTGCCCCGCTACAACTTAACTGGCCGATGAGCGATGAAATCACCAACAACGACAACGCTATTCTGCGTTTGATCATATCGCGCGTTCTCCTTGAGATTGTGTAAGGCAATTACCGCCTGACGATCTTGTAGCTGATGAAGCCCAAATGCAAGTGGGGAATTTGAGGAGTTATTTTCCCGTCGAGCCGAATCCGCCGCCACGTTCGGTCTCGCTCAATTCTTCGGCCCAGGCGTAATCGCAGGCGGCGGCGCGTTCGATGATCAACTGCGCGATCCGATCACCGGCTTTGAAATTCGCCGGCTCATCGCCCAGATTGATGAGCAGAACCAGCAACTCATTGCGATAATCGGAATCCACGACTCCGGCCAGCGTGTCAACTCCGTGACGCGCGGCCAGTCCTGAACGCGGCGCGACGCGGCCATACCATCCCGGGGGAATTTCGACAGCCAGCCCCGTTGGCGCGGCTTTCCGCTCGCCGGGCAGTAGCGTGAAATCCTCAACGCAAAAAAGGTCTGCGCCTGCGGCGTGAAGTGATCCGCGCGCGGGCAATTTCGCCGCCGGTCGAAGTCTTTTGACCTTGATGTTAAAACCGGATTCGAGCATGGATTTTTCAGGGTTTTGCTGCATAACTCGCTGGTTCTGTCACAGATTGCGGTTGATCAATGGAAGCCCCGGCGCGCAGCGGCAATTTGATCGAAAATTCGCTGCCCACACCGGCTTCGCTCGTGACGTAAGCTTCGCCGCCGTGCGCGCGCGCCAGATGTTTGACGATGGCCAATCCCAGCCCGGTGCCACCGGCCTCGCGCGAACGGGCGCGATCCACGCGGTAAAAGCGCTCGAAGACACGTGGCAGGTGTTCAGACGGAATGCCGGTTCCCGTGTCGCGCACCTTGATCGTCTGGCCGTCGTCGGCGTCCTGCGACTCGACGGTGACGGCTCCGTCCGGGCGGTTGAATTTGATCGCGTTGTCCACAAGGTTGATCAGAATTTGTTCGAGCCGCCGCCGGTCGGCGTTGACGTGGAAGTCCTCGGCGACCTGATTGTGAAGTGTGACGTTGTGTTTGGTTGCGCGAGGTGAAAGGCCGTTGAAAACATCGGCGGTTATCTGGCGCAGCGGCAATCGTTCGATTATCAACCGGGCCGCGCCCGATTCGATCGCCGAGAGTTCGGAGATGTCGTTGACCAAAGCCCTCATCCGCTCTGCGTTGCGCTGGATCGTGTGCAGGAAGCGCAAACTGTTTTCGGGATCGTCAATGCCGCCGTCGAGCAGCGTTTCGGTGTAAGCGGTGATCGCGGCCAGCGGCGTCCTCAGCTCGTGTGAGACATTCGAGAGGAACTCCTGCCGAACGCGTTCGAGCATTTCCAGTTTGGTGACGTCAATGAATGCGCAGACCACGCCGTCAATCTGATTTTCGGATAAACGCAGCGGCGCCGCGTGCAGCCGCAGGATGCGGCGATTCTGCGATCCGGCTTCGTTCGCACGCGTTTCGATGCGGGCTTCGACGCGCTCGCCTGTCGCCAGCACGTTCGAGAAGACCTTGTGCAGTTGCGGATCGCGGCTGATGTTGGTTAAGCGAGTCACCGGGCGTTGCCCTGTGTTCAACAGGTTTCGCGCCGCATCGTTGATGATCAGCACGTCCGAGTCGCGGCCCGTGATGACCAGCCCTTCGGCGACCGAAGCCACAATCGAGCGCAGCAAGTTTTCGTCGCGTTCTGATTTCTCCAACGCCTCCTGCAACCGCTGATTGGCCTGTTCCCGTTCGTTGAGCAGGTTCTGTTGCTGGCTGAAGACGTAGCGCGCGATAAAGATTGTAGTGACGCCGACGACGATGGTTGAAATGATGTGCGAGGCGCTAATCCCCAACTGCGGAAAGATCACGGTCTTTGCGATCTCGTAAGCCGCGAAGAATGTGACCACCGCGATTGTGGCGAAAACAATTTTTTTCGTTTGAGTCGTCATTTCAGGCGGCAGGGCCGGCGCTATCTACGCACGGACGGAAACGATAGCCAATGCCGATCACCGTTTCAATGCAACCGCCGCACGCGCCCAGTTTTTTCCTGAGACCGCTGATGTGAACGTCGAGCGTGCGAGCTTCGCCGTAATATTCCAAACCCCAAACCTGATCGAGCAGTTGTTCGCGCGGCGCCACTCGGCCTTTGTTGCGCGTCAGGATTGTGAGCAGAGCGAATTCTTTACGGGTCAGCTTGACGCTTTGTCCCTGGCAGGTGACTGAAAAATCGGCGTAATCAATCTTGAGCTGGCCGTCATCGTAAAACTTCGGCGCTTTCTCTTCGTAACCCGAACGGCGCAATGCGGCGCGCACACGCGCGACAAGCTCGCGCACGCTGAACGGCTTCGTGATGTAATCGTCGGCGCCGAGGTCCAGCCCGCGCACTTTGTCCCGCTCCTCGGTGCGCGCGGTGAGCATAATGATCGGCGTGCGCCGCGTCTGTTCTTCGGTGCGAAAACGGCGACACAACTCGAACCCATCCATCCCCGGCAGATTCAGGTCGAGCACGATCAGATCCGGCCCCGAGTTGTTCAGATCACCGGTGCGCCTGATGATCCCCTTGCCGAGCGCAATGTTCAAACCTTCTTCGCCGGTGAGCGCAATCTGTGTGGCAAACGCCCCCTCGCGTTCGAGGTTGTAGCGAATGCTTTCGGCGATGTCCGGATCGTCTTCGATTATCAGAATGAAAGGCTTCATATTCGATTGCGGATTGCGGATTGCGGATTGCGGATTGAAGATTTGAACTGCCGTCTCCAATCTGCAATCGGAGAATCCGCAATCCGCAATCCGCAATCCGCAATCTACCTTGCGATCTGACTGTGCTTGATCACCAAGGCATCAGCCATGTAAACGATCAACTCGCAGATGTCCGTAACGTAATCGCCCATGCGTTCCAGATGCTTGGCGACAAGCAGCAAACGTGCGGCGCGTCCCGCAGCGGACGTGTCGCGCGACATTCGGTCGAGCAAATCATGGAAGATGCGGTCGTAGAGCCGGTCAATTTCGTCGTCGCGTTCGATCACCGCGCGCGCGGCGGCGGCGTCCGAAGCGGCGAACGCGTCGAGCGACAATCGCAGCATCTCGCACACCAGCCAGCTCATCTTCGGCAGATCGAAATAAGGTTTGAGCTGGGGTTCGTCATTCAGATAGATCGCCGCGCGAGCTATGTTGCAGGCGTGATCGGCGATGCGTTCCAGGATCGGCGTGATCTTGATTGCGGTCACCACCAGCCGCAGATCGCTGGCCTCCGATGAATGCATTGACAGCATCCGGACGCAGAGTTGATCGGCCTCCAGTTCCAGCGCGTCAACGCGGTCGTCATTGCGTAACACCTGTTCGGCCAGGTCCGAATCGCGCTCGATCAAAGCCCGCGTAGCGCGGTCAATCGCGTTCTCGACTTCGCCGCCCATCAACAGCACGTGATCGCGCAGTTGATTCAACGCCGATTCCGGCAAATTCCGCATAGCTTCCTCTGGGAAAAATTGTTGCGCCGCCAATTGCGGCGATCTGCTTTCCTGGTCATTGGTGATGTGGAAATCTGCCATCCGATTTATCGAAAAACAAGCGCAACCCTGAAAAGTGAAAAGCCGATGTCGTCTCTTGTGAACGCGGATTTTAGACAAGACGGTTTAAGTCGAGGTTAAGTTGGCGTGAACCACCTGTTATTTTTGGCTTACGACTCAGCGCGTCTTTAAGGCCGCGCCGGTTGCCATCAGGCTTCACCGTTGTTTAAGCTGAACGGCGCGTGACCGGGGTTTCTCCTGCGCCGCAATTTTTGTTTTGAGGAGATGTAATGCTGTTTCAAATCGCATTTTGTATTTTGAGTTTGTCTGTAATGGCCGCCTCAGTTTCCGATGTTCCCAAGCCTGTGGCTGTAACAATCCCCGGCAAGAACGTTGATTCGCCCGCCATCTGGGTTGCGCCTAAGCCGGAAGACAGCCTGGTGTTGCTTTCGGAAAAAGGCGCTGGGCAGGTGATGGTTTTCAAAGCTGACGCGAAGGCCACCTTCGTTCGCCGCTTCGGCAAGATGAAACGCCCGAACGGCATTGCGATTTTGCAGAACGCCGCCATCGGCTCGATCAAAAAAGACCTGGCCTTCATCACCGATCGCGACGGCGACGTCGTTCACGTTTACTCCATTCCCGACTTTGAACCCGTCGGGACTTTCGCCGAAAAGATCAAAGAGCCGATGGGCATCTCGCTCTATCATCGCAAGAGCGACAACGCCGTCTTCGCCTATGTCGTGCGCAAATTCGGAAGAGAAGATGAAAAAGTGATCCGGTTCCGCATCACCGAACAGCAGGGGCGCATCAGCGGCTCGCGCGAAATCAATTTCGGCAGGGAATTGCTGACCAATCAGGAGACGATAGTCGTTGACCCCGACCGCGAGCTTTTGTACATCGCGGACGAGAACCGCCACGAAGTGAAGGTTTACGATCTCGACGGCAAACTCGTCTCGACTTTCGGCAAGGGCCATTTCTCGGCGCAGGTCGAAGGCATCGCGCTCGCGGGCTGCGGCAAGAGCGGATTCATCATCGCCACCGATCAAAAGGGCGTGACTGAATTTGAAGTCTTCGACCGCGCGACATTTCAGCATCTGGGCACGATCAAGACATCGCTGCGGGTGACCGACGGTGTCGCGCTGACTGAACTGGCGTTGCCCGATTACCCGCGCGGCCTGTTCGTCGCGCACAGCGACCCCGATCACAGCGGCGGGCGGCACGCCGAGTTCTACAACCTTGATCAATTGCTGGGCAGCATCGGGTTGAATCTGGCGGAGAAGGCGGGAGCTTGTCGCCCCTGAGCCGGCAATCGCGCGCGAGTTCCGGTTGATCTCCGCCTGCGTCTCGCCATTGACCTTCATCAGCCGGAGATGACTCTGATGAGAGATGAGTCCTTCCGCCTCTACACGTCAAACAGACGGATGGCGTCCAGGGCTTTTGCAAAGTCTTCAGGGAGAACCTAAAACCCAAGACCTAAAATCTAAACCCTATAAATTTTTCCTTCGAGAGCTTTATCACGTGATGGTTCGAAGGAAAGGTTTTTAGGTATTAGGCGGTCGGTCATAGGTTTTAGTCATCACGACTGATTGCAAAAGCCCTGCGGATGGGGCCTGAAAACCTTGACAGCCGATTTCTTCTGAGCTATTTCTACCGACCGGTCGGAATTTTCTACCAAACAGTCGAAACAAAATCGAAAGTCTCAAGCGAAGTAGTTTTCGCCTCGGAGGGAACGTTTTGCAGGGATCCGCCACAAAAACCGTTGCGCCGCCCCGGACCAAACTTTCCAGACTCGGAGAGGACGATCGTTTGCTGCTGATCTATCAGGCGGCGGCGAAAGTCATTCACGCGAAGGGCTACGACGCGACGTCGCTCAACGATATTGCGGACGAAGTCGGCGTCACCAAAGGCGGCCTCTATCATTACATTGACGGCAAACAGAGCCTGCTCTTCAAAATCATGAGCTACGCCCTGGATGCGCTCGATCAAGAAGTCGTCGCGCCTGTGGCGGCGATGGACGACGCCGAACAGCAGTTGCGCGCAGCCATTCGGCTGCATACGCAACTCATCATAGATAAAGGCATCGAGCTGACGATTCTGCTCGATGAAATCGCCGGGTTGATGCCTGAGCATTTGCGCCTGATTACGCGACGCCGCATGGAGTATTACAAATTCCTGCGCGCGATCATTCAGCAACTCAAGGAAGAGGGCAAGCTGCGCGATCTGGATGTGACTATCGCCACGCACAGTCTGGCCGGGCAACTGCAATGGCTGCCGCGCTGGTACATCCCCGGCGGGCGGCTGACGCGCGACGAGGTGATCGAGGAGTTCAGCAAGGCCGCGCTCGGGGCCTTGCTCCGCTCCGGATCGGGTTTGCGCGCCAGAGCGAAGCCCGCAGCCACCAAACCCGCTTCATCCAAATCATCTTCACGATCATCTTCACGTCGCCGGAAGTAAATGGAGGTTTAATCATCATGCGAAATCGAATCAATCTCCTGATCGCCGCATCGCTGCTCTGCGCGATGTTCGTCGCCCTGGCCAATGCGCAAACCGCCACCGCCACGCTCAAAGGCAGCGTGACGGACAGCGGCGGCCAGATTACGCCGGGCGCGACGATGACGTTGACGCAGACCTCGACTGGCCTGAAGCGCACGTTCACAGTCAAAGGTGATGGGCAGTACGCCTTCACCTTCCTCGAACCGGGCGGCTACACGCTGGAAGCGCAGGCGCAGGGCTTCAAGCTGTACCGGCAGGAGCGCATCGAACTGGCTGTGGCGCAAAACGCTGAACTCAACGTGACGCTCGAACCGGGTAGCATCACCGATACCGTCACCGTCTCAGCGAGCGAAACCGCGCTGCAACTTGACACCGGCAGCGGCTCGCTCGGCGGCGTGGTGCAGCGGACGCAGATTGACGATCTGCCGCTCAACGGTCGCAATGTCTTTCAACTCGCTCAGCTCGAAGCCGGGGTCAGCACTTCGCCCGGTTCGCGCGGCGCCACGCCCAATCTGGGCGCGGGCGGCGTGGCCGAGCTTTCGATCAACGGCGGGCGCGCAGTGACCAACGAAATCGTGGTGGACGGGATTCCGATCACCAACAAAGGCGACAACCTGCCTTCGCTCAAACCTTCGGCGGAAGCGATCCAGGAATTCCGCATCGTGACCAACTCCTATTCGGCGGAACTGGGGCGCACGGGCGGCGGCGCGCTGAATTTTTCGATCCGTTCAGGCGGCGCTCAAGTGCGCGGGACGCTGTTTGAATTCCTGCGCAACGATGCGCTTGACGCCGCGAACTTCTTCGCCAACGCGACGGGCGCGGGCAAAGAGAAACTGCGCTTCAACCAATTCGGCGGCAATCTGGGCGGCCCGGTCTACCTGCCCCGCTTCGGCGAAGGCGGCGCGCCAGCGCTCAAGCTCGATAAGCTTTTCTTCTTCGTCAACTACGAAGGGCTGCGCATCAGACGCGCTACGCTGCGCCAATCCACTGTCCCGAGCGAAAAGATGCGCAATGGCGATTTCTCCGAACTGCTCGGCGCGGCGATCCCGAACGTCTCGGTGCGCGACACGAACGGCAACGTGATTCCCGCGCGGCAGGGAATGATCTACGTTCCGGGCGCGCTGGTCGCCGCGGGACAGCCGGGCGCAGGCTCGCGCGTCGTGTTCGCCGGAAACATCATTCCGGCCAATCGCATCAACCCGGTCGGCAAAAACGCCATCGCGTATTATCCATTGCCGAATCGCGCCGGGCGCACGAACAACTACGTCGTCAATTCGCCGAACAACAACAGCGAGAATCAATTGATCCTGCGGATGGATTACAACCTTTCGCAAAAGCATCTGATTTACGGGCGCCTGATTCAGGATTTCAACAACAGCGCGAACGCCGGGCCTTTCCCCGGCTCGATTGCCGGAACGCAGCCCAATCCGAGTCAGACGCAGCGACCCGGCTCGCTCGTGCTGGATTACGTCTGGACGGTGTCGCCGCGCGTGATCGTCCATCTGAACGGCGGCGGAACGCGCTTCGGCAATCGGGCGCTGACCTTCTCGGACGGCTTCGATCCGACGACGCTTGGTTTCCCGGCCTATCTGGCGAACGCTTCCGGCGACTCGCGCGTCTTTCCATCGTTTGGGCCGACGGGATACACGACGCTTGGCCCTCTGCGCAATTTCGGCAATGTCATAAATTTTCAGGACACGTTCAGCTTCAATCAGGACGTAAGCTGGTTGCGCGGCGCGCATTCGTTCAAATTCGGCGGCGCCGAGCGCGCCTATCGCATCTACAGCGCGCGCACGGACGATCCGGCGGGCAATTTCACGTTCACGCGCGCATTCACGGCGCGCACGGTCAACGATACGCTTTCGGGCGACGCCATGGCTTCGTTCCTGCTGGGCAATCCGGCTTCGGGACGGCTGGCGATTACGCCGGAGCCTGCGGTGCAGAATCTCTATTACTCGTTCTTCGTGCAGGACGATTGGACGGTTAACCGCCGTATGACTCTGAACCTGGGGCTGCGTTGGGAAGCCGATCTGGGCAACACCGAACGCTATAACCGGTTGACGAATTTCGATCCGCAGGGCGCGTTTCCCATCAGCAGCCTGACGGTCGCTTTTCCGGCGGCGACGAATCTGGGCACGCGCACGATTCCGATTCGCGGCGTCGTTTCGGCGGTCGGTCGAAGCGGCGTCGCCAACCGCGAACAATACGACCGCGACCTGAACAACTGGGGGCCGCGCATCGGAGTGGCGTTGAAACTGGATGACAAGACTGTGCTGCGCGCGGGCGGGGCGATCTATTACTCTTCGACCACGGCGGGAGGCTTTTCCACTTCGACGCTGGCGATCTCCGATCTGGCCGAGACGCCATTTATCGCCTCGCTCAATAACAACCTGACGCCGACGCCCGGCACTGATCTGAGCAATCCTTTCCCGAACGGCATCACGCCGGCGCCAACCGGTTTTCCCGGCCCACTCTACGGCTACGGGCAACAGCTTCTGCCCGTCAAAGTGCGCAACATTCGCCAGCCCAAGATCGGGCAATGGAATTTGAGCCTGCAACGCGAATTGCCCGGCCATTTGAAAGCGCAGGTCGCTTACGCCGGGAGCGTGGGCATCGCGCTGCTCAGCGGCCCGACTGACCTCAATCAACTGACGCCGGAATCGCTGGCGCTGGGCGCGGCAGTGTTGAATACGCAGGTCACCAATCCTTTTCTCACCTTGCCGGTTGAGCAGCGTCCGGCGGCGTCTTCGATTCTGGGGCGCGCGACGGTGACGGTGGCGCAACTGCTGCGTCCTTACCCGCAATACGGCTCCGTCGTTTCATACAACATGAACGAGTCGCACTCGACCTATCATTCCGCTCAGTTCCGTCTGGAGCGGCGTTTCAGCGACGGCCTGCTCTTCACCGCCGGCTACACTTTCTCGAAGACGATTGACGACATCTCCGGCGTTTCGACCGGCACGACGATTCAGGTTCCGAACTATCAAAATTATTACGACCGGCGCTCGAACAAATCGCTCTCAACCTTCGATGCGCGCCATCGCTTCATCGGCAATGTGACCTGGAAACTGCCGTTCGGTTACGCCGGACGGTATTTGAAAGAAGGCGCGCTGGGACAAATCATCGGCGGCTGGGGCGTCAATGCGATTGTGCAGGCGCAGAGCGGTTTCCCGCTCAACATCGCGGCGGCCAACAACGGCTTGCAGGGGCTGGCTTACGTCGGCAGCAGCGGCCAGGGATTGCGCCCGAATCTGATCGCCGATCCGCGATTGCCCGATGATTCCGATCGCAAACGGACGCTGACGTGGTTCAACACCGCCGCGTTCCAGGCGCCGCCGCAATTCACTTTCGGCAATTCGCCGCGCACGTTTTCGAATCTGCGCGGCCCGGCATATTTCGGCGTGAATCTGTCGTTGCAGCGCAATTTCAAACTGACTGAAACGAGCCGGCTGCAATTCCGCGCCGAGGCTTTCAATCTGCTCAACCGCACGAATTTCACCGCTCCGTCAACGACGCTGGGCGCGGTCAATTTCGGGCAACTCATCAACGCCGAAGACGCGCGGCAGTTGCAGTTTGCGCTCAAGCTGTATTTTTAAGCTCAATCCCGGAGCTTCCTGATGGACTATTTCATTGTCCGCTCCTTCGATCACGCCGGCTACTACGAAACGCGCCTCCTGCTGTTGTTCGTCGGTCTGGCGGTCGTGGCTTATTTTTCCCTGCGCCAACGCGATCATCGGTATCTGGTGATCTTTGCCAGCGGCGTGTTGTTTCAGGGTTTGCTGGAATGGAGTCTGGCGGCGTTGGGATTGCGCGGCAAAGGCTACAGCCTGTCGGTGTTCGGCGTGACGCTTCCGGCGGCGGCGGCGATTCTCTGGCAAGGGCTGGTCGAAGGCGGCATTCTCAGTTTGATGGCGTTCTGGCTGGCTGATCTGTTCTCTTTTTCCAGAGAGCAATCCGCGCACACGCGCCGCGCGTTTTATGCGGTTTGTTTCGTCATCGTCGCGCTGGCTTCACTGGTTGGGATCATGGCGCGCGGGGCGCCGATCACGTCGCCGCGCCCGATGTTTGCGCGATTGCCGCTGCTGCTGTCAGCCGTGACGCTGGCAATTTCGCTGCTGCTGATTTCATTCAAAGGTCGCGCGGGCTGGCGCGCGCTGGGCTGGTTTTATGCGGGGCTGCTGGCGTACATCGCGCTGACCTTCGAGCCGCTGCATTTGCTCGGCGCGCGCTACGTCGCGGCGCGCGGCGCCGACGGGCAGTTCGCTCCGGCATCGTTGCTGCCGCAAATCGGGCTGATGCTCTACTCGCATTTGTATGAAGTTGCGGCGGGCAAGCTGCATTACTTCGCCGTGCCGTATGTGCTCGGACTGCTCGAACGACGCAAAGTCTGAGGAGGAATGTATGCCCGAATTTTCGTTTCAAGGCTACAACGTTCATTACGTCGAAGCCGGGCAGGGCGAGCCGCTGGTGTTTCTGCACAACGGCGGCAACGATCATCGCATCTGGGATTATCAGATTGCGCATTTCGCCTCAACGCATCGCGTCATCGCCACTGACCATCTGGGTTTCGGCGAATCGGACAAACCGCGCATTGATTACACGCTGCCGCTGTACAGCGCGATGGTCGCGGCGCTGGTGGATCAGCTCCGGCTCGCGCCCGTGACACTGATCGGCAATTGCATCGGCAGCGCGATGGCCTTGCATTACGCGCAGCAGCATCCGCACAAGGTGCGGAGGTTGATTCTTTTCAACGTCGCTTCGGAGCAAATCCTGCTGGCCGGGCCGCTGGCAAAGGTCTATCGGACATTCTCGAAACATCGCTGGCTGCGCAATCTGCTTTCGTTCAAGGCCGATCGCCTCGGTTTGTCGTCGAAAGAAACCGCGCAATCATTGCGCTCGCAATACGGCAAACAGCCTCCCGCAGATTCGGAATTTGCCGCGTACACACACGAGCTTTACAACCGCAAAGGCCAGACGCGCTCGCTGTACAACACGCTGTCGGTCTTCGACAGCTTTCGTCCGATTGATGAGTTCGCGCGGCCCGCGCAGGGCTTTCCGCCGGTTTGCCTGATCTGGGGAAAAGAGAATTCCGTGCTGCCTGCCTCCGCCGGAGAAAAGCTGTGCGCGCGCTTGCAACCGGAGCGCGCGGAGTGGCTGACAGGTTGCGGCCATCTGCCGATGCGGGAACAGCCGGAAACGATCAATCGCATCATCGAAGAAGTGCTCGCGGCGCAAGCTGCGCCGCGACAAGTCGCCGAAGCGGCGCATTGAACCATCTGCGAAGAGGAGCAATCAATGTCAGCTCATTCAGCTCGTTTGTTCATCGCCTGCCTGTTATCGCTCTACGCGTTTGCGCCGGGCGTGATGGCAAGCCAACTGATCGAAGGCAGGCTGGAAAGCAAGCTCGTTCCGGCGCCGGTCGAATACAACGCGCTGCTGCCGGATGGTTACGACGCCGCCAAAGAGCCGTTGCCGCTGCTGTTGTTTTTGCACGGCGGCGGCGGCGACAAAAGCTTTCTGAATCGCATGCGCCCAATCATTGATGAGATGTGGAAAGCGGGCACGCTGCCGCCGATGGTTGTCGTGACGCCGAGCGCGTCGCGGTCGTTTTATATGGATTTCAAGGACGGTTCGCAGAAATGGGAAACGTTCATCGTGACGGACTTCCTCGAACATCTGCGCAGCCGGTTCAAAGTCACGAAGGAGCGCAAGGGGACGCTGCTCTTCGGCATTTCGATGGGCGGGCTGGGCGCGCTGCGGCTGGGTTTCAAGCACCCCGAAAAGTTCGAGGGTCTGGCGGCTATGGAACCGGGCATTGATCCGGTACTGAAATGGAAAGACCTGAGCGCGCGATACAAGTTTTATCGCGGCCCGGATTTGATGCAGACGATCTTCGGCAAGCCTTTTGATGAAGCGTACTGGGAAGCCAACAACGTCGCCACGATTGCCGTGAACAAAGCCGACAAACTGCGCGCGGCGAAGCTGGGCATTTACATCGAAGCGGGCGACGAAGACCTGTTTTACCTGCACGAAGCGACCGAGTTTCTGCATCGTATTTTGTGGGATCAGAAAATTCCGCACGAATATCATCTGGTGCGCGGCGCCGATCACGTCGGACGCACCATTCGTCCGCGCGCGATGGAGGGATTGGCATTCCTGGCGCGCGTGCTCAATCCGCCGCCGCCCGACCCCGAAGTCGAAGCTGCGCGCAAGCGGATGGAGCCGTTGAAGAAGGCTGCGGAGAAAAAATGAAGGTGACGTTCCCGAACGCCGACCGGAACAGAACCCGATGAACAGTGGCCGCGCTGCACAACCTGCTCAGGCCCACGCCGAGGACAACACGATGAGAAAAATTCTCTGGATATTGATCCTGGTTTTATCTTTCGCCCCGTCCGGCGCGTGGGCGCAGTCCGCAACCAGCGCCGAGACAGGCGATGAACAATTCAAAGCGCGCGAGGAGTTCGCCTACGCGCTCGGCGTGCAGGCTTACATTTACGGCCTCCCGCTGGTCAGGATGGAACAGGCCAGGCGCCGGTTGCTGTCGCAATCGGGCGCGGCGATGAACGAAATGCGCCACGGGCGCAAGCTCCTGACGGCGCAGGATCGCAACGTCGTTGCGCCGAACAACGACACGGTTTATTCCAGCGCGTGGCTCGACCTGACGCGCGAACCGTTGATGCTGCACACGCCCGCCGCCCGTGGGCGCTATTGCAGCTATGCGTTCTATGACGCCTGGACCAACAATTTCAGAGTCGTCAGCGCCCGCACGAGCCGAGACGCCGACGCGGATTACGCCATCACCGGCCCGCAATGGAAAGGCGTGTTGCCGAAGGGCGTGACGCGAATCGAATCGCCCACCAACACGGTCTGGCTGTTGATTCGCACGCTGATCGTGGATGAGCAGGACTGGCCGGGCGTCATCGCCTTGCAGGAGAAAATGAAGCTGGCGCCGCTCAGTGAGTGGAAAGGCAAAGCGACCGCCGCCAAAACGCAGACCGCCGCTGCAACCAAACCTTCGGCGGTCAATTCCGATCCGCTGGCGTTCTTCGCGCAGATGGGCGCGCTGCTGCGGCGCGATCCGCCGCCCGCATCCGACGCCGTCTTGCTCAATCAATTCGCGCTGATCGGCCTGAGCGTGAAAGACGGTTTCGCCGCCGAGCGGCTCGACGCGGCGACCAGAGCCGGATTGCAACGCGCGATTCCGGCGGCGCAGCAAATCATCACAGCTTCGCGCGGGGATCAGGCATTGAAACGAGCCAACGGCTGGCTGATCGTGACGCGCGGCGGCGCCTTTGGCGATGAGTATTTGTTCCGTGCTTTCGTCGCTGAAAAAGGCCTCGCCCAGCTTATCCCGGAAGAAGCCTCTTATATGAGGACCGATGTGGACGGCGACGGCCGGCCGCTGAACGGAGCGAACAATTACATTCTGCGCTTTCCGAAAGGACAAGCGCCGCCCGCGCACGCGTTCTGGTCGCTGACGCTTTACGCGGCGGATCTTTTCTTCGTCGAAAATCCGATCAATCGTTATGCAATCGGCGACCGCACGCGCGGTTTGAAATACGACGCGGACGGCGGGTTGACGATTTATTTGCAACACGAAGCGCCGCCGGGCCACGAATCGAACTGGCTGCCGGCGCCGCGCGGTAATTTCAAACTGAGTCTGCGCGCCTATCTGCCCAAACCGGAACTACTCAACAACAGCTACCAACCGCCTGCCGTGCAGCGCGTGAAGTGAGGAAAAAGAGGACAACACGATGAGAAAAATTCTCTGGGTATTGATCATGGTTTTGTCTTGCGCCCCGTCCGGCGCGTGGGCGCAATCAGCAGCCGGCGCCGAGACAGGCAATGAACAATTCAAAGCGCGCGAAGAGTTGGCCTACACGCTCGGCGCGCTGGCTTACATCTACGGCTTTCCGCTGGTCAAGTTGGAACAGACCAGGCAACGGTTGTTGTCGCAATCGGGCGCGGCGATGAACGAGTTGCGCCACCGGCGCAGGCTCACTACCTGGCAGGATCGCAACGTCGTTTCGCCGAACAACGACACGGTTTATTCCAACGCGTGGCTCGACCTGACGCGCGAACCGGTGATGCTGCATACGCCCGCCGCCCGTGGACGCTATTGCAGCTATGCGTTCTACGACGCCTGGACCAACAATTTCAGAGTCGTCAGCGCGCGCACGAGCCGAGACGCCGACGCGGATTACGCCATCACAGGCCCGCAATGGAAAGGCGTGTTGCCGAAGGGCGTGACGCGAATCGAATCGCCCACCAACACGGTCTGGCTGTTGATTCGCACGCTGATCGTGGATGAGCAGGACTGGCCGGGCGTGATCGCCTTGCAGGATGGAATGAAGCTGGCGCCGCTCAGCGAGTGGAGAAGCAAAGCGACCGCCGTCAAGGCGCAGACCGTCGCCAATGCGCAGACCACCGCCGCAACCAAACCACCGGCGGCCAATTCCGATCCACTGGCGTTCTTCGAGCAGATGGGCGCGCTGCTGCGGCGCGATCCGCCGCCCGTATCCGACGCCGCATTTCTCGATCAATTCGCGCTGATCGGCCTGAGCGTGAAAGACGGTTTCGCCGCCGAGCGGCTCGACGCGGCGACCAGAGCCGGATTGCTGCGCGCGATTCCGGCGGCGCGAAAGATGCTGGCGACGATGAAAGGCGACCAGGCGCTGCGCCGCGCGGGCGGCTGGCTGCTGGTGACAAGGGGCGGCGCGTTTGGCGACGAATACCTGTTCCGCGCGCTGGTCGCGGAAAAAGGCCTCGCCCAACTCGTCCCGGAAGAAGCCTCCTATCTGACGACGGACATGGACGGTGACGGCCAGCCGCTGAACGGAGCGAACAAATACATTCTGCGCTTTCCGAAAGGGCAGGCGCCGCCAGCGCACTCATTCTGGTCGCTGACGCTTTATGCGGCGGATTTTTTCTTCGTCGAAAATCCGATCAATCGTTACGCGCTCGGCGACCGCACGCGCGGTTTGAAATACGACGCGGACGGTGGATTGACGATCTATTTGCAACACGAAGCGCCGCCGGGCAATGAATCGAACTGGCTGCCCGCGCCGCGCGGCGATTTCAACCTGAATCTGCGCGCCTATCTGCCCAAACCGGAACTGCTCAACAACAGCTATCAACCGCCTGCCGTGCAGCGCGTGAAGTAAGGAGACGCATGAAGACCGCTCGAATTCTGAAGCTTCTGTTATTGACCGCATTGATCGCGGGAATGATCGCTCCCGCCGTCCCGCGCCCGCAATCGGCTCAGGCGGCGCGCAAACCGAACGTCGTTTTCATACTCGGCGACGACCTCGGTTATTGCGACGTGAGCCTGTACGGGCTCCACGAGATTCCGACACCGAACATTGATTCCATCGCCGCCGCCGGCGTGAAGTTCACCAACGGCTACGCCTCGGCGCCGGTGTGCAGCCCGTCGCGCGCCGGCCTGATAACCGGGCGCAACCAGCAACGCTTCGGTTTTGAATTCAACGCCGGGCCGTTGACGCGCGCGCTGGCCGAACCGGAGATAGGTTTGCCGACTTCGGAAATCACGCTGGCCGAATTGATGAAGAAAGCAGGCTACGCGACCGGGATGGTCGGCAAGTGGCATCTGGGAATGCACGAGAAATTTCATCCTCTCAACCGTGGCTTCGATGAATTCTTCGGTTTTCTGTTCGGCGCGAATATGTACATTGATCCAGATCAGCCGGGCGTGAAATCAATTGATCCCGAAGGCACAGGCGTGAAAATTCGCACCGCGCGCAATCCGATCGTGCGCGGCCACACGGTTGTCGAAGAGAAGGAATATCTGACCGACGCCTTCGCGCGCGAAGCCACGGCTTACATCGAACGCCATCGCAACGAACCGTTCTTTCTTTACGCGCCCTTCAACGCGCCGCACACGCCGTTGCAGGCGACCGCGAAGTATTACGACCGCTTCCCGAACATCAAGGACGAGCGACATCGGATTTATGCCGCGATGGTCAGCGCGCTCGACGACGCCGTTGGCGCGATTCTCAAAAAGCTGCGCGAGACCGGGCTGGAGAAAAACACGCTGGTTGTTTTTATCAGCGACAACGGCTGCGCGACTTACACCAAAGCCTGCTCGAACGATCCGCTGCGGCTGGGCAAGCTGACGCCCTTCGATGGCGGTTCCCGCGTGCCGTTCACCATGAAATTGCCTGGCAGGATCAAGGCCGGAATGGTTTACGAACGACCGGCTAGTTCGCTCGATCTGTTTCCGACAGCGCTGGCGCTCGCCGGAGGCAAACTGCCGACGGATCGCGCCTATGACGGCGTTGACCTGATGCCGTATCTGAGCGGCAAGAAGAAAGCGGCGCCGCACGACGTGTTGTGCTGGCGCAATGGCGAGAACGGCGGCGTGCGCAAAGGAAACTGGAAACTCCTCAAAGGCGGCGATCATTACTGGCTCTACGATCTGTCAAAAGACATCGGCGAAGAGCAGAACCTGGCTGACAAATACCCGGCCATCGTCGAGCAATTGAAAAAAGAACTCGCCGATTGGGAAACGCGGATGAAGCCGCCAAGCTGGCCGTGCCGCAAAGTGGGCGACGCGTTTCCGGTAGTGATTGACGGGATCAAATTGAATATCTGCATTTGAATAATCGGAGGTTTTGTTTATGACGACTCGATCAATCGCGCCTCGCGTCTGGCTCATCGCGCTGTTGGTTGTCGTTGTGGCGAGCGGCGTTCAGCCCGGCGCGGCATTGCGCGCCACCGCGCAAAACGGGGCGAAAAAGCCATCGGCTGCGAATTATGATTTCACGCCGGTGGCGGAATCCGCCGAACAGACTTATAAAAAAGCCGCATTGCCTGGGGCGGGGCTGCTCGTTTACAAAGACGGGCAGGTGATCTACAAAAAATTCTTTGGCGCCTACGACGAGACCACGCAGGTTGCCATCGCCTCGGCCAGCAAGTGGCTGGCGGCGGCGGTGATTATGTCGCTGGTGGATGAAGGCAAGCTCGATCTGGATGCGCCGGTCTCGAAATACCTGCCCAACTTCACCGGAAAAAAAGGGACGATCACCGTGCGTCAGATGTTCTCTCACACTTCGGGGCTGAGCGAACTCCCCGGCCAGTGGGATCACCGCATCACCATCGCCGAATACGCCAACCGGGTGGCGAGCGAGGGCGAGCTGAAGGCTGATCCCGGCACAGAAGCTCGTTACGGCAGCGCATCAATGCAGGTCGGCGCGCGCGTGGCTGAAGTCGTTTCCGGCAAAGGCTGGAATCAGTTGTTCAAAGAACGCATCGCCGACAAGTGCGAGATGCCGAACACGACCTTTGCCCGCGTAGAGCTGAATCGCAATCCGAGGGTGGCGGGCGGCGCATCTTCGACACTGACGGATTACGCCCACTTTCTGGAGATGATCATCAACAATGGCGTGTACAAAGGCCGCCGCGTTTTGTCGGAAAAATCAGTGCGGGAAATGCAGAAGGATCAAACCGGAAAATTGCCGCTCGTGATCGCCTCGAACGACCGCCTGGGCCGGCGGTCGCATTACGGGCTGGGTGAATGGATTGACGAACAGGATGCGAAGGGCGCGACATTGCAGGTGAGCAGCCCCGGCGCATTCGGTTTTCTCCCGTGGATCAATCACCCGCGCCATTTGTTCGGAGTCTGGATGGTGCGAAGCGAGCAGCGGTTGGGACAACAGGCCGATCCGTCGCTGGCGCGCGATTCGTGGGAACTGGTTGACCTGATTCACCAGGCGGTAGATCGAGCGGCTCCGGCGCAAAAAGCGAAAAAGGAATGACCCAACTTTCCCGCAAGGAATTTCTCGGCTGGCTCGGCGCGTCGGCGTTCGGGTTGGCCGCGCGCGCGGATGTGATGGAACAGCGCGCCGCTCGTCTCATTCGGGAATACGACCGGCAAGGCGTTCATCGCACCGGCGCGCAGGCTGATGAGCAATCGGCGCGCTGGTTGGCGGCGCAGGCCAGACGCTGCGGCGGCGCCATCACGCTCGAAAGCTTCACGCTCGACCGCGTTGACCCGCAAGCCTGCTTCGTCGCCGCCGACGACAAACGCGTCGAAGGCATGCCGATCTTCGATGCGCCGTTCACTTCGGCTGCCGGCGTTCGCGGAACGCTCGGCCCGTTCGGAGGCGACGCGGACATCGGCTGGATTGAATTGCCGCCGAACGCCGAATACGGCGCGAGCTACGAACCCACACGCCGCAACAGCCGCCACCAGGCCATCATCGTTTTGACCAAAGGCGGGCGCCCCGGCTTATGCCCGATCAACGCGCCGCAGTTTCAGCATCCTTACGGCTCGCCGATCCTGCAAATCAGCGGCGAACACCGCGAATGGCTGCGGCGGCAAACCAGCGCGCATTTCGTCGCGCAGGTCAAACGAACAAAAACGCGCGCCATTAATGTCACGGCCTCGATCAAAGGCGGGAACGGGCGGCTTGAACCTCTGGTCGTGATGACGCCGCGCAGCGGTTGGTGGCGTTCGACCAGCGAGCGCGGCGGCGGGTTGGTTTGCTGGCTGGAAGCGATGCGCGCGCTGTCGGCCAGGCGTCCTGCGCGCGACGTATATTTTCTCGCTTCGAGCGGGCACGAGTTGGGACATCTGGGCTTGAAGGATTTTCTCGCACGACGCCCACAGCTTGCCGCCGGCGCGCGCGCGTGGATTCATTTCGGAGCCAACATCGGCGTGGCTGGCGCGCCCAATCGCATTCAGGCGTCAATCGATGAACTCGAAGCCGTCGCCGTCAACGCCCTGACCGGCGCTCGCGTCGCCATCAATGACAAAGCGAAACGCGGCGTCGCGCCGTTCGGCGAAGCGGGCGAGATTCATCGCAGCGGCGGGCGTTATCTGTCGTTGCTGTGCCTGGCCAATCCGCTCTTTCATCATCCGGCGGATCGCTGGCCCGGCGTGGTGGACATCCAGGCCGTGTCCCGATACGCGACCGCCTTCGCTGAGGTCGCGCAAACGCTCGCGCAGTCCTGATTTTTATAGCGCAGCCACTTATTTCACCGGCCGATTGATCGTGTATGAATCAATCAATTTCCCGTCGGCGCTGATCGCCTCAACCTTCATCTCGTTTTCGCTCACCTGAACGATCAGAAACGAATTGACGCCGTCTTCGCCAGCGGCGAAGAAGGGATTGCGACGATCCAGCGTTTTGCGCTTGATTTCGCCGCTCGCGCCTTCGGTGAAATAGTGAACGCCTTTTTGCGGCTTGACGCGTTCGTAACAGTGCGAATGGCCTGAGAAAACGGCGCTGACGCCGTGCTTGACGTAGAGTGGTTCGAGTTGCGCGCGCAGTTTGACGTAAGGGCTGTGCATCCGCGCCGACGAGTAAATTGAATGATGGGAGAAAGCGATTTTCCAGCGCGCCTTTGACGCGCTCAAACTTTCGTCCAGCCATTTCAACTGCTCGGATGTCATCAAGTTCGAATCGAGCGCGAAAAATTCGAGCAGGTTCTCGTTATTCTCGTTGGGGGCTTTGGTGAAGTTGTAATAACGCCGCCCTCCCATGTTGAAGTTGGGGTAGTTGGTTTGGAATTTTAGCCCTTTGATGATGTCGTGATTGCCGAGCGCGGCGTAGAACTTGACGCCAGCGGCGAGCAGGTCTTTGTAAGGCTCCTCGAAGCGCGGTTTGATAAGTCTCTCGTCGCCTGTTTCGTAGATGTTGTCGCCGAGCATGATCACGAAATCGAAGGGAGTCTGTTCGCGCTGCCTGACCATCTGGCGGGCGACGGCCAGTTGGGCTTCGTCGCCGGTGCCCGTGTCGCCGATGACGGCGAAAGTGATAATTGAATTTGGGTTGTTGCCGGTTTGCGCTGTCGCGATTATGGGCAACGCCAGCAGCAGCAGCGCGAGGATGAACGATCTGAGAATTGAGATTCGAGAAAATCCGACTTCCATTTTTGCCTTTTGGTTTTTGATTTTTGATTTCTCAAGTGATGATGTCGCCCCAATCCATTTCAAAAATGATCAGGAAGCTTTGCACGGCGTCCGCGTCATCGGTGATCAGGCCGACCTCGCGTCGCTGATCCAGTTCGACCTTGCGCAGGCTCTGGCTTCCGAAGAAAGCTTCCTTGCCGTCGCGGATGATCGCCTGGGCGTGCAGCCGGATGAGCGGGATTTCGCGGACTTCGACGCCTTTCACGCGCTTGTTCATCGCCCCGATGACTTTGATCTCGATGCCCGCCTTCGCGCGGTTTTCCAGCAATTTGACCATCTGCGGATCGGTGAGCTTGCCGTCGTAAATCAGCAGTTGTTTTTCAGCGCCCAGGATGAATTCAGTAAGCTTTTGCCTCGAATTGACGGGGCTGATGACGAAATGGGCGGCCTCGACTCTGTGAGCCTGCCTTTCGACATCGGCCTCGAACAACTGTACGGCTTCGGAGATGAGATGGGGCTGGCCGGTGATCACTCCGAAACTGCGGCTGTGGTGGATGTCCAGGAACGTGAAGTTGAATGTGAGGAGATAAAGCGCGCGCCGGTCAATGATCATCATCTTGCTGTGATAACGAACCAGGTCTTCAGCGGTGCGCGTGACTTTCACGCCGCGTCCGGCCAGCCGTTTTTCCAGCTTCTTGATTTCTTTCAGGTCTTCTTTGTTGGTATAAGTGATCAGCGCGTGGACGTGAACGCCGCGCCCGGCGGCTTCAACCAGTTCCTGCTCGATCTCCAGCCGATCCAGGCGATAAAGGATGACCTCGATGCTTTCTTTCGCTTGCCTGATTCCTTTGAGAAACGGCTCGATGCCGTCGCGTGGTTGAATGATGACCTGCATCGTAATGGGGATGTTTTGGTTTGTGGAGGCGGGACACAGCCAAATTGTCCCGCCTCCACAATCGCAAACCGATCTAAAAAGCGGTTGACCGGGGGTTATCTGGCGGCGGCCTGAAGTTCGCTGATGCGTTTGCGAATCTGGGCGGTGAAGCCTTCGGTTTCGGCCTGTGTCGCGCCCGCCGCGCGGAACGCGTCGCGGATCTGGTTGTCGCTCAGCTTACCGAGAATGCCGAGGAACCATTGCGCATGCTCGCGCGGAACCGAACGCAGGGCGCTCATCTTGCCGGAGTAGTGGAAACTGATCGTGTTGCCTCTCGACCCGGAAATGAATTGCTGTTTGGAATAATCGGCAAGGTCCCATTTCGTATGCGACATGAATCCGCCGGTTTTGCCGAACGTCCCGCCCCAATCGGCGACCAGATACCAGTCTTTGACGCTGCCGTCATCGTCGAACATTCCGAGCACGTTGTTGTTGGTCGGTTTGGCGTCCCAGTTGCTGAGCAGGCAATTCAGAATCGCAAGTCCTGAAAGCTCTTTGGTGCCGACGAAAGGATTCTTGTCCCAGTCCCAGTTGATGGCCCGGCGCGCGATGTTGTCGGGCCGTTTCTCGAACATCCCGTTGGTGAACGATCCGTCGCTGCCGACGAATTTTTTGGCGCGGCCCAGCCCCGTCACGCCGTCTACTTTGCCGGACGGCATGAAGTAGCTCTCTTCGACCATGTAACCGCAGGCCCAGGCGATGCGGCTGGCGGCGACCTCGGCGTGCACCTCTTCGTCGAACTTGAGGTTCCACTTCACGCCGTTGGCGTCAATGACCTTGATCTTCGGATTGGTGCCGGTCACGTCTTCCTTGTCGAACTGGAAAGGCGGTTTGGGCATGCCCTCTTCGCTGCCGATGCCCATGATCAGGTTCAGCTTTGAAACGTCGCCGCGATCTTCCCACATCGCAGGTGTGCCGGGTTCGGCGGGCGCGTTGGGAGATTTCTTGGATTTCTTTCCCTTCTTCGATTCTTTGTCTTTCTTCTGCGGTTCAGCGCCGCCGCTCGCGCTCGCGGACGATGGCGTAGAAACGGACGCCGCGACAAAGCAAATCAGGAGCGCAAAAGCGAACAGCGCTGACGAGAAGGAACGAGATATTTTCAAACGAAACATAGTATTACCTCCGATGTTTGGGCTTTCTTGTTTGAGAGGGCACTCTAGCGGTTTGTGCGTTTAAGCAGGCGGGCGAAATATCTGATGTGCGATCGCCGGTTATATCTCATATTTCATATGCAATATTTGATATGAAATATCGCTTCATCGCCGCTTCAGGCGCGGCTGATTGGCCGAACAACACACCACGATACTTTGCCAAATCGTTTACTTGTAATCGAGTCTCAAATAGCTCCCGGCGTCGCCGACCACGAAGATGTAGCTGCGGCCATTGATCGTGACGCTGGTGATGCCTTCAGGCTTCATCTTGTCTTCGAGCGTCATCATTCTGACCGGCTTCGCGTCCGGCTGTCCGTTCCACTCCCACAATCCGAAGTCCGTCTTCGGCGAAGTTTCGGGCGCGCCGGAAATGATCAGGAAGCTTCTCAAATGCGAATCGTAAGTGATGTCGCGCACGCCGTGACCGTCGAGCGACAGGACAATCACATTCGGCTCGTCAATCTTCAGGTTTTCGCGAGTGAACGGCCCGCGCGGATCGCGCAGTTTGACCGGCACAATCACGGCCTGGGTTCCGATCTGCGGCCCGCGCAATCCGAGCAGCAATCTCTCGTTGTTCGGATCCCACGCGATGCCTTCGATATTCAATCCGCCCTTTATCCCATCCGGCGCGCCGATGGCGGAAATCGCCGTCACGTTTTGAAGCAGGAAAGAGCGGAAATCGGTAATGATTTCGGGCTGGCCGCGCAGCGTCTGCGTTTCGGGGCTGATGTCAAAGCGGACGATCGCGTTCTTCACGCCGTCCCTGGAGTCTGACTGAGAGGTGACCATGTAGAAGAACGAATTGCCGTAGGTGAGCGCTTCGGGGTCCCTGAAAGTTACGCCGAGCGGAATCTTCTTGATCGAGCCGACTTGTTTGCCGTTCTCGTCAAGCTGCATCCAGTGCGCTTCGCCTTCGCTGCTGTCAACCATGAAGAGCACGCCGTTCAAACCGGGAGCGAATGCGACGCCCGAAGCCTCGACGGTTTTCCCGAAAGACAGGAATCCAGTGCTGAATTTCTCCCACGACGTGTTGCTGGTGAGTTTGGCGGCTTGCGTGACATTTGAGCCGTTACCGCCGCTCTTGGCTCCATCGCTTTCTTTCATTCCCGATTTGATCAGATAGATGGTTACTAACCCCGTCGCCAATGCGCCGAGCACCTGAGCGACAATGCGGCTCAAGGCGTTTGCGCTGAACCAACTGTTCTTGTCTTTGTTCTTCTTCTTTTTCTTCTCGCTTCTGTCGTCGTCGCCGTTTGGCGCATTGGCGGAGACGGCTTGAGCGGGCGCCACTGGCGCGGCCCACGCGCTCTGATCGGTTCGCACGCCGGGTTGCGCCGCAGGCGACAGGCCCGGCGTCATCGCGCGGCGGCGAATCTCTTCGAGAGCTTCGGGCGAGAGCCGCGCGGTTTTACTCTCGACCGTTTCAGCCGGATTGCGAAAAGTCAGCAAGGCCTGGCCTAATTGAATTTTGTCGCCGTGCTGCAAGGTATGCGATTCGGCTCCGAGCCTGCGTCCATTGATGAACGTGCCGTTGCTGCTGCCCAGATCAACGATGTTGTAACCGCCACCCTGCGCCAGCACGATGGCGTGCGTGCTGCTGACCGTCGGGTCCGAAAGCACAATGCGGTTATGCGGCGCCTTACCGATTTCGATTTCGTGATGGTTGAGCGCCGCCTCGATCTTCTCGCCAGACGGCAGGACTCCGACCAGTCGCGGCGTGAAAAATTTGTCAAGTTGCGCGACGATTTCACCTGGAACCGTCAGGCGCAGCGAAGCTTTTTTGCGTGTGACGCGCTCGGCTTCGTCAATCGTGGCTTTGTCGGTCGGATCAGCGACGGCGAGCGTCAGTCGGTCAGGCTGCGTGATAACCGGGCAAATCATCCGCTCGCGCAGGAATTGCGGGCGCAACGCTGAGGCCGCCGCCGAATCAATCTCCATAGTTTTCAGATCGACCGGAGGAAGGTTGAACGTACGGCTCATCAGATCGCGCAGGCCGATTTCGGTCGCCAGTTTTTCTTCGATCAACGCGCGGTAAAGGCGGCGTCCGCGCGCATCCTGTCCGCGCAAACGTTCGACCGCGTTTTGCGCGACCAGCCCTGAAGAGACCAGCGCGGCGGCCAGCGCGTCTTCGTTGAGCGCAGCAGGCTTGGGCGCTGGCGGCGCCGGTGGAGGCGGTGGAGTTTCTCCTGCGCCGAGTATCTGTGTGCGCTGCACTGACAGCGTATCGCCGGCTTCTTTCAGCCTGAAGGTCAGCGTGCAATGTCCCATTTTTATCAGGTCACCATGCTGGAGCGAGCGCGGTTCGGTGATTCGCGCGTCGTTGAGCGACGTGCCGTTTTTGCTGCCAAGATCGCTGATCCTGTAGGCGCCGTCTTCAAAGCTGATCATCGCGTGCGAGCCGGAAACCGAGGCGTCGTCCAGGATGATGTCGTTTTGCGGCAGTTTGCCGATCTTTACAGCGCCATCTTTCAAATCGCGCTCGATCACGCTGCCATCGCGCAACAGGATGTGCAGCGTGGCTTCCGGTTGCTGGGGCTTTGCTTCGTTATGTGGAGCTACCATAATTTTTTGCTGGGGAGATTGTCCGAGAGGCGCGTTGTTCGGGGCTACGGGCCTCCCCGTCGTTATGGGGATTCCAGTGTTCGACAACTCCGGCGAAGTTCCTATCTGGCTTATATCAACCTGTCCCAATGACGCGGATACAGGGGGCAAAACCGCGCCGCATTGATTGCAAAACCGGCTTACATCGCGCGGGATTGGGGCTTTGCATTGAGGGCATGTGTTAGTCATTCCGAATTGTTTAGTAATTTCAATTTCACACCTATAAACAGGGCACAGAACTCAATTTATGACTTCAAACCGAGCACGGATGCTAAATCAGTTTGCGGCCTAAATCAATGTGAGAGTGAGAGTGGGGAGTAGGGAATAGGGAGTGGGAACACGTTGTTCATCCACATCCACCACACTCCTCATCCCCTACTCCCACTTCTTTTCGGAACCTTCGCTCACGGGGTTCGTAAGGTATAATCGCTCGCGCCTTGTACCCGGCGGCTCCATTCAAATGCATTCTTTATAAAACGGGGAACAGTTGATGAGTAAAAGACTGATTTTAGCGGCGGCGTTTGTGTTGGCCGCATCTCTCTTTTCCGGTCTCTTCGGCGGAGTGCGGGCGCAGGCTCAGCAGCCGGCGCAATCGCCGGTGGTGGCCGGCGCCGTTCCATCCGGCGAAAAATCCGGCGATATTCGACAGCAGACTTTCGACATCGTCTGGCGGACGGTGAAAGAGAAGCATTTCGATCCGGCGATGGGCGGAGTTGATTGGGACAAAGCTCGCGAGACTTACGCGCCCAGGGTTGCCGCCGTCAAAAACGACCAGGAACTTTATCGTGTGTTGCAGGAAATGCTCGGCGAACTTCATCAATCGCATTTCAATATTATCCCTCCCGAATCGGTCATTCCCGAAGATCAAAAGGATCCGTCGAATGGAGGCGTCGGCGTTGACCTGCGCCTGATCAAAGGCGCGGCGACAATCACACGCGTCGAGCCAGGGTCGAGCGCGGCGAAGGCCGGATTGCGTCCGGGCTTTTTGATCGAAGAAGTTGACGGCAAAACCGTCGAGCGGATTGTCGGCGCCTTTGCGAAAAGCGCCGAACGGGTGGAACTGAAAAACCTCCGCATCAATCGCCGCATTCTGGCTGCGATAGGCGGCGATCCGGGCACGGCGGTGAAGATCGTTTATCTGGACGACAAAGACCAGCGGCGCGAAACAACCCTTACGCGAGAGAGGCTGCAGGGCGAGCTATCGCCGAAGTTCGGAAACTTCCCACCGCAATACACCGAGTTCGAGGCGAAGCGGATGTCGAATGGATCGGGTTACATCGGCTACATTCGGTTCAACATCTTCACGATGCCGGTGGTGGAAAAACTAAAAGCGGCTATCGCTGAATTCAACAGCGCGGATGGGATGATCTTCGACCTGCGCGGAAATCCGGGCGGGGTCGGCGGCATCGCCTCGACCATCGCCGGCAGGATTTGCGACAAGCCGGGTTCGCTCGGCGCGATGAAGATGCGCAGCGGAGAATTGAAATTCGCGATTATCCCGCAATCGAATCCGTACACCGGGCCGGTCGTCGTTTTGATTGACGGGATGAGCGCTTCGACCAGCGAAGTCTTTTCAAGCGGGATTCAGGAGATGGGCCGCGCCGTCATTGTCGGCGAACGCAGCGTTGGCGCCGCGCTGCCCTCGATTTTCCAGAAACTTCCCACTGGCGCGCTCTTTCAATTCGCCATCGCCGATTTCAAAACGCCGAAGGGCGTTCTGGTCGAAGGGCGCGGCGTGATCCCCGATGTCGAAGTGAAATATGACCGCGCGGCGCTGCTCGCGACGCGCGACGCGCAACTGGATGCGGCTGTCGAACAAATTCGGAAATCGCAAGCAAAGGCGCAGCGGAAATCGCCCGCTGTCAAATAACGCAGACTGAAACATCAACTTTCAACATTCAACTCAGAAAGGGAGAATTTTATGAAACGAATTGCTCTGATCCTGGCCTTCTCGATGCTGGCGGCTATCGCCGTCGCCGCTCAAGACAAGCCGAAGGCCGACACGCCGAAAGCGGACGCCGCCAAGTCCGACGCGAAACCGGCGGCGCTGCCGACGGTTGATGAAGTTCTCGACAAATTCGTCAAAGCCCTCGGCGGCAGGGAAGCCGTCGAGAAAATCACGTCGCGCTCGGTCAAAGGCTCGTTCGAGATCGAAGCGATGAACATGACCGGCACGCTCGAAATGGCGGCGAAGGCTCCGAATAAGAGCGCGACGAAGGTAGACATTCCCGGCTTCGGCGTGGTCAATAACGTCTTCGACGGCGCGAAAGCCTGGGCGACCGATCCGATGCAGGGATTGCGCGAATTGAGCGGCGGCGAACTGGCCGCGATGAAGCGCAGGTCGGATTTTTACGCCGAGATCAACTACAAGAAGATTTATCCGAAGATGGAAATGAAGGGCAAGGAGAAGGTCGGCTCGTATGAAACTTACGTCATCGAAGCCACGCCCGCCGAAGGCGGCCCCGAAAAGCTCTACTTCGATGTCAACACCGGGTTGCTTGTGCGCCAGGATATGGAAGTCGAAGGCCCGCAAGGGAAGATGGCGACCGAATCTTACATGGACGATTACAAGGTCGTGGACGGCGTCAAAGTCGCCCACACCATGAAGCAGGTCAATCCGATGTTCGCGATGACCATGAAATTCACCGAGGTCAAAACCAACGTCCCGATTGACGACGCGAAATTCAACAAGCCGTCGAACTAAAACCGAATCGGCGGGAATAGATGCGAAAGGGGCGAGGTCATCTCGCCCCTTGATTTTTTTGCGCTATCTAGAAATTGAGCTTGAGCGCCAACTGGATAATGCGCGGGTCGTGCGCTGAGATGAACCCTCTGAATGAACTCGCCGGAATGGCGGCGTCGCCTTCGACGCGAACATCGCTCAGCCCCAAATCTTTCAAAAATAGCGCGCCGTTGGTGTTTCCGTTCACCTCTCTGAAATTCGCGCGGTTGAAAAGATTGAACGAGTCGAAGATCACCTCCATCGAACGATGGCTGTCTTTGCCGAATCCGAATCGCCGCGCCAGCCGCAAATCCATCGTGAAATAATTCGGCCCGCGCCCCGTGTTGCGCCCCATCGCGAACGGGCGGTCGTTGTTATTGCTGTCCTGGTTGATGTCAATTCCGGTCGTGACGTTGAAAGGGAAGCCGCTGCGCGCCGTGATGATCGGCGCAACAATGATATTGGCCAGCGCCGGGTTTCTGAACGGACTTTCGATGACCGCTGAAACCGATAGCCGCTGGCGCAAATCGAAAGTCGAGAGGCTGCGCTCCTGCCCCGGATTGGTCGGGTCTTGCGGGCCGAGCGGCAGATCGAAATCCGACACGTCGTCAATCACCTTGCCGTAGGTGTAAGACGCCAGCGTCTGAAAGCGACGGCTGAATCGTTTGGTCAAACTGACGGTCATTCCGTGATAGATCGCGCTGCTCGCCGTCTCGAACAGAAATTTGGCCAGCACCGCCGGGTCAGCCCTTCGCGTCAGCGTCGGTCTGCCGAACGGATCGAGCAGTTGCGGATTCGGCAGCGCGTTGACCTGCCGCGTGCGCAGCGCGTGCAGTCCGTGATTGAGCAGATAGTTCAACGACAGATTCCAATCGCGCCCAAGTTGGCGATCAACGCCGAGGCTGCCCTGAATGCTGTATGGATTGAAGGCGTTGTCTTCCAGATCAATCGTGACCTTGTTGACGCTGGTCGCAGGCGTCAGCCCCAGCAGCGTCGCGTAGGCCGATTCGGGAATCGTCTGCCTCGGCGGGAAGGTCAGAACGCCGCGCGTGATCAGTTGCTGCATGAAGCAGAACGACGGCGGAATATCAGGCGTCGCGCCGCAAACGGAATTGGCCGCAATCGGCGTGATGCGCGCTTCGGGCGTGACCAGCAGGTTGGTGATCTTGCGCCGCTTGCCCAGCGCCGAGGCGATGAATGAAGCCGCCGAAACCAGCGATTGGTAATACATCCCCGCGCCGCCGCGAACGACCGTGCGCTCGTTTTTGAACGGTTGCCAGGCGAAGCTGAAACGCGGCGCGATGTTGTCGTAATCGCGGTTGATCTCGCCGGGTTGCAGATCGAGATCGTAGCGGACGCCGTAATTGATGTTCAGCGATTGCGTGACGCGAAAACTGTCCTGCCAATACCACCCGGTCAGATAGCCTTTCAATTCGGCCTTCGGATCGCCGAAGCCCTGATTGAAGAAAACCGCGAAGCCGAGATTGAATTGTTGAACGGTGGTCAGCGGCTCAGTCGTGATCGCCGGAATCAGATCGCTGCGGCCCAGCGCGCCGAGCAGCGTGACAAGTTGCTGTGAGTTCGCTTCGCCGAAGACCAGCGACAGCGGGACCGGCAGCCGCGAGAATGTCAGATCGCCGCCGCGAAAGATGCCCAGGAACGCGTCGAACGTGAACCGATTGAAATCGCCACCCATCTTGAAACTGTGCCTGCCGAGTTGATAGCTGAAATTGTCAACGAGTTGAATCCGATGTTGCGTGCGGTCGGTCGGGTTGTTGAAATCGCGCCCGAATCTGCCGATGCCTGAAAGCGTGATGCGCGGCCCGAACGGATCGCTCGTGTCAACGTTGAAGACATTGCGCGCGAACTGGAACCGGAATTCGTTGAACGCGCGTTCGTTGAACGTGTGGTTTTCGCCGAAGACGAAAGCGTGATCGTGCAGCGCGATGTCGAACCCCGTTGAAGGCGCGTTGAGTCCGCCGACGCCGACGCCGTGTTGCGAATCGTTCGTCAGGTTGTAACGGAAGAGTATCTGGTCGCGCTGGCTGATTGAGTGATCCAAACGGAAGCTGCCCGCGCTCTGCGTGTCCTGCGATGGAAACGCGCCCTGCGAGTTTGTCAGCAGATCGTAGGTCAGCCGGTTGTACGGAATCGGATTCGCCGCGTTCGGAAATGCGCTGCTGGCCGAGGTGGTCAACAGGTCTTCAATCTGCTGGCCCGCCGAAGCGAGCGCCGGAAGGCTTTTGAAGAAGTTGATCAGGTTCTGCTGTCCCGGCGTAGGCTTCAGGATTGAAGGATCGTTGAGGATTGTGGTGAAAGACGACTCGCGCCGGAACAGGCCTTCGTAAGCCGCGAAGAAGAACGCGCGCTCTTTGACCACAGGGCCGCCGAGCGTGAAGCCCGGCTGGTTGCGTTTGAACGGCGGGTCTTGTTTCAGGTACGTGGCGAACGTGTTGCGCGCGTCCAGCTTCTCGTTGCGAAAATAGTTGTAGACGCTGCCGCGAAACTGATTCGCGCCGCTTTTCGAGACGATGTTGATAGCGCCGCCGCCCGCGCGCCCGAACTCGGCGTTGAAGTTGCTGCGGTTGATCTGGAATTCCTGCACGGCTTCCTGGCTGATGGTCGGGCGCACGCCGTTGACCGCGATGTCGTTGTTGTCAACGCCGTCAACCGTGACGCTGTTGGCGCGCCCGTTCTGACCGGCGAAATAGAGACGCGAGGTTTGAATCTGTGGCAGCAGGTTTGAGGTGAAAGCCGGGTTCTCTTCGGCGACGCCGGGCACGAGCAGCGCGAAGCTCAGAAAGTTGCGTCCGTTGATCGGCAGGTTCTGAATCGGCTTTTGCGTCAGCGTGTCGGCCTGTTGCGTGCGCTCGGTTTCGATCACGGGAGTTTCGCCGCTGACCACTTCAATCTGAGTGGCGACCTGACCGACTTGAAGGTCGAAATCAACGACCGCCGTCTGGCCGACAGTCAGCGTGACGCCGCGCCTGATCTGTGCGGTGAAGCCTTTTATCTCCACTTTGATGTCGTAATCGCCGGGAGGCAACAGCGGGATGCGGTAATCGCCGGCGGCGCCGGTGGTCGTTGTGCGCGAGATGTTGGTGGCCGTGTGAGTCGCCGTCACCGTCGCGCCGCTGATCACAGCTTTCGCGGGATCGCGCACGACGCCTTTCAAATCAGCCGAAGACATCTGCGCCTGCGCCAGAGCTTTGGCCGGGCAGAAGAACGAAGCGCAGAGAGCCGCGATTACCCACATCCACTTCTTCATGGTTTTTCCTCCCGTGATTGATGGGGACTGGCCAGAAAGTGATTGAACCTGATTGTTGAGATAAAACGCTGTGAATCTGAAGGCGAAAGACGAACAGCGAATCGCCAGTGACGCGTGAGAGCTTAGCAAGCCGGCCAAATTTCGCCAAGCTCCCGCAACAGCGCGCCCATCAAATAAATCGCAGCCGCTCGTAGCCACGCGCCGACGCTTTGATCTACAATGCCGCCTCCGAAGATAATCTCATTCAACATCGAAAGGTTTTTATGGAAGCTCTGGGAATGGTCGAATGCCGAGGTTTGGTGGCGATGATCGAAGCGGCGGACACGATGGTCAAAACCGCGAATGTGCGGCTGGTCGGCTTTGAGAAGGTTGACGCGGGACTCGTGACCGCTATCGTGCGCGGCGAAGTCGGCGCGGTGAAAGCGGCTGTGGACGCGGGCGCGGCGGCGGCTCGCAGAATCGGCGAGGTCGTTTCAGTCCACGTCATCCCGCGACCGCACGATGAAGTTGACGACGGCGTCCCTGTGCTTAACACCGGCGAAACCACCCGGAAACCGATCAGCGGCTCAGTACCGACGCGGAAGTAATCAGCGCCGTGAATCTGTTCCGTAACCGGGCTGTAATGGTTGATTCGAGCAGGCGCGGCGATTAGAGTTATTGCGACAAATCGCTCCCCGTATCACAACACATTTAAGGCTTCATCCCATCGGAAAGGCCGGCAGAAAGGATTGAATATGAACCAGGAATTTGAATCCAAGCTGGTTGATTTAATGAACGATGCGAAACAGAAGGGAATGCCCGCCGCGCACGTGGTTTTGCACATGCTGCTCGGAGCGCACACCACGGGGACGCAAGGCGAGTTCGCGAAATGGTGCTGTAAGTTCTCTCCCGTTCAGATCGAATTTAAGGCCGATGATCCGGAAATCAAGGATGATTTTCCGACTGAGTTGGATGCGGCTTAGCCCGGATGGACGGCGATACGACAGGCCCCGCTCCTCAGTATATTTGCAGCAATCCGCCTCCGATATTGATCGATCTGAGTTGGCGGGCCGGCGGGTTGAACGTAACGGTCGCGCTTAGCAGATAGGAGCCTGGTTGCAGGCTCGTTCCCTTCATCGTGATAATCGCCTCTCCCGCCCCTTCGATTTTTCCACTTTCATTGAAGAGCGTTTGCGAGCTTCTGTTCATCAGATCGCGCGCCTGAATGACGGCGGCGTAATTGAGCGGGAACCGTTGCGATGATGGCAAGCCGGTCAGATCGAGCAGAAGGCGAACGCCGAATGGTTGATTGTGCCGCAGCACTCTCGACGGCTGGCCGGATTCCACTGATATGATTTCGAATCTTGGCTGGCCGAACTCTTCCACGAATTCCTCAACATTCTTTTCAACAGCTTCTTCAACGGTCCCTTTACCGATTTGACGCTTTTCAATTCCCCGACCGGTTTTCGCCAGCGGTTGATCAGACGCTTCGGTGTCCGTGTCGCTCTTTTCAACTTCAACCGCCGGTTGTGATTGAAAGTTACCGACTCTCGCGCTTGAAACGAAGAAATTGATGAAGCGTTTTTCGTCCCACCCGCTCCACGCCTCCGCGTCTCCGGTCTGCAAATAGCTCACGCGAGTCTCGATCACCTCGCCGTTTTCAATTCGCAGATCAGCCGAGAACCGGGCATTGCGGCGTTCGGTCAATTCGGTGGAGACCTCTGCGACCGGCTCTTCCGGCGCGGATTTGAGCGCCAATTCGCGCGCCTGCTCAATCCATCGCTGCTTTTCTATCTTCTCTTTCGTCAGTCCCGACAGACTGCCGAGGATGGTGATGAGATCGTCGGATGAAAGCGAGGCGAATTGCGCGTAGGTGAGAATGCCTGCCTGATGCAGTCGTGATTCGATTGACGCGCCGACGCCCGTGATCAGTTTGAAATTATCGCCCTTCGTTGACGAACCTTCGCTCGCGGGATGTGAACGTTTGTTGCTCATCGCTTTTCACCTCGAATTGATCTCCGGTTGGCGAGACTTTGGCTGAGTTTCATTCGCCGGCTGCTAATCGCTGTGGCGCTGAAATGTCGGGTTGTAAATTGGCCCCATCGTCGCGGTTGGCGCGGCGATGGGGCCGTGTGTTGTAGTTTCTTCGGTTCACTTCGACGCCGTTGAATTACGGGTTGTAGAACTGAAGAATCGGGCCTTCGACATAGCCTGCCATCGGCCCCGGCGTGCCGTACTGCGTCTCATAAGTGATCGCCGCCACGAGTTTGTAAGGCGTCGAGCCGTGAGTCGCAGGCACTCTTCCCGCCGGAACGTGGAAGTGGTGAGCGTAGTGACCGGAAATCTGGTTGACGGGGATTTTGATCTCCGGCGCCGGATCGGGCAGCTTCAATTCGGCTCCCGGACCGATGGATTCGAGATAGATATGAACGACCCACATGCCGGAGATCATCGGCACGAGCGCGCCGTGCAGATCCCAGTGGAGGTCAACCGCCCAGGCCTGATCGGTGCGGATAATCGTCGTCGGCGTTGTCCCGCCGTGTTCCATAACGGTGGCTTCGATGTGGCCGTGCAAAAGATTGGGAGCCGGGCCTCCGGAAACTTCAAATTCACCTGATGCCATTGCTATTCTCCTTTTTGAATGGATGTTGGTTTTATGGCCGACGATAACAACTTTGTTACCGATCAACCGATTCGGTGATCACGATTCATGCTGCTGGCTGAGGCTCCGTTTCCCACAGCGTCGTTCGGTTGACCGATAACGCGCAGGTCGCTTCGACCTCACATCACCTTTTCCTGCAATCACCGCAATGTCTTTTACAATCGCCGTGCCACGCGAAAACCCGCGTAAATGGCTGTGTTTTCGTTGCCCATCGCCTTGGGTCAAGCTCCGGCAGTGATCATTTCATCCTAGCTTGCGGCGCGGTGTTTTTAATAAAGCGATTCAACGCCGGAGCTTATTGCTCGGACAAATTTGTCCTACATCGGAGCTACCAGGATTGAGGCATTAGCCACAGAGAACACAGAGAACACAGAGAGAAGAGCCGATCATTCTTACCTCCGTGCCCTCTGTGTTCTCTGTGGCTAAATTTTGCGCATCAATCTTTGCCGTTTCGATTTAGCCAAGTCATCACTCGTTCGATCCGTCGTAGCCTTTGGGCCTGTAATCGTCCGGATCAATGCCGAGTTTGCGAATTCGTTCGCGCATCACGCGCGGATCCATCATCGCCGAGGCCGCTGCGCGGCACACATTGCCGTCGTGCGCCACGAGCAGCGCGATGACCTCGCGCCGCTCCCATTCCCTGACGAAATCGTCCTTCCGCTCCTGATAGGATTTTGGGCTGAGTTCGGGCAGCGAAAGATCGTGGACGCGAATCAGCGCCTGCTCTGAGAGCGTGACCGCGCGTGTCACAACGCTTTCAAGCTCGCGCACGTTGCCCGGCCAATCGTAAAGGCAGAGTTTGAGCAGCGCGTCCGAGGAAAAACCATTCACGTGTTTGCGCAGCTTGTTCGCCGTACGCGCCAGAAAATGCGCCGCCAGCACGCGAATGTCTTCTGTGCGCTCGCGCAATGGCGGCAGATTCACCTCGAACGTCGTGAGCCGGTAATAAAGATCGCGGCGGATTCTGCCCTGCTGAAGAGCTTCGTTGAGATTGATGTTGGTCGCTGCGATGACGCGGACGTCGGCGATGCGAGTCCTGGTCGAGCCGACAGGCCGGTATTCTTTTTCCTGAAGGAACCGAAGCAATTTGCTTTGAGCGGGAAGCGGCAGGCTGTCGAGTTCGTCCAGAAAAAGCGTGCCGCCTTCGGCTTCGCGGATGAGGCCGATGTTTGACGCGACGGCGCCGGTGAACGCGCCCCGTTCGTGTCCGAAGAGTTCGCTTTCAAGCAGATGTTCGGGAAAGGCGCCGCAGTTGACCGGGACAAAGCCGCTGGCGGCGCGGGGGCTGACTTTATGGATGAATCTGGCGCAGACCTCCTTGCCCGTGCCGGTTTCTCCGCTGATGAGCACAGTGTCGTCGCTGATCGCGATGTTCGGAAGTTTGCGAACGGCGGCCAGGAAGGATTCGCTGCGTCCGATCAGCGGTTTGGCGTGGTTCTCTCTCAAAGATGATTTCTCGTCGAGCCTCGCCTGAAGGTTGTGGGCGAGCGTTTCGCCGCCGCAGGTTTGATCGAGCAGCTTTTGCAGGCGCAGATGTATCTCGACCGGGTCGAGAGGCGGAGTGATGAAATCATCCGCGCCCTGTTTGATCGCCTCCATCAACTCGTCGCGCGAACCTGTGTCGGAGACGGGAACGACCGGCGGGCGCGGCAGCCAGCGGTTCAAGGATTCAAACAGCGACGCGACGGGCCTCAAAACGTTGCCCGGCGAGACCACGAAGATCACCGCGGGCTTGACGATTGAAACAATACGCGTCATCGCGTCGGCCCAACGGCTGTTTGTGTCGCTGGTTTTTACAGATTCTTTCTGGTGATGGATGTTGATGTCCGAGGACGATTCCAGAATCCCGCGCAACTTCGGGCCGAGGTCGCAAGCCGGGTTCAAGTCGAGTAAAAGCACATTGGTTGGTTTCATGGCGCTCCCGCATTCGCGGCGCGGCGCGTTGAAGCTCATGAGCGAAAGTCCGCCGCTTCATTTTCAACCGCCGTTTCGCGTTTTTTGTGTGCAACTGCCTTTTGGCTGTTCAATCAGGCAAATGACAAATGGCGAGTCATGCGTGAAATTTTCCTGCAGATTCAACATAGGCATTTGGCTGAGACGGGCGGAGAATATGCCTATCCTTACGGCGAATCAAGAATTTTTTCAGGCAGGCCAATTATATTGAGCTTAATCAAGCCAGCGGTTGACGCTTTGCGGTTTGAGAAGTTCGAGCACGGTGATTTCCGGCGGGCAGCCGTAACGCAGCGGCACGACGACGGTTCCCAGACCACGATTGACGTAAAGCTGGGTCGAGCCGAGTTGGACGTGGCCTCGCGTCAGGCGGCGGCTGGGACGGCGCAACCATCGCGCGGTTTTGCGGTCTTTGCGCCCGATCAATAGTCGCCAGTTGATCTGTCCGCCGTGAGTGTGGCCTGACAACACCAGATCAACGCCCGCGCGCGCAGCTTCGCGGATGATGGCGGGGTTGTGCGAGAGCAGGATTCGCGCCTCGCTCCAGATGGTTTCCTCCAGAGCTTTCGGCAAATCGTCGAGCCTGACCATCATGTCATCAACGCCGGCCAGCCGGATGTGAGACCCGTTTTTTTCAATCCTCTCCGATTCGTTGCGAAGCACGCGAACGCCCTGCTCGGTCAGCGCATCGCGCATCATCGCGCCGTCTGTCCAGTGGTCGTGATTGCCCAGAACCGCGAAGACGCCATGCCTGGCGCGGAGCCTGCCCAGCGCGCGAGCGCAACCCGCGATGTAATCGCGCGAATGCGAGATGTAATCTCCGGTCAGCGCGACCAGATCAGGTTGCAGATCGTTTGCGCGGCGCACAGCTTCATTGATTCGCTCTTCGTCCAGAAACGGGCTGTGGTGGATGTCGGAAAGCTGGACGATGCGGAAGCCGTGAAATTCGGCGGGCAGTTTTTCAATGACGATTCGCTGATGAGTGATTTCGATTTGATGAGGTTCGATCAGCGCCGACCGCAGGATCGCGGCGAAACTTTGCCGCCACTGTCTGCGGCGGTCGCGGCGTTCGATCATGCGCGATAAAACATATTTTTTCATCCAGCTTCGCTCCCGGATTATTATGCCACAGAAGTAGAATAGAGGGTGTGAGCGCCGGAGTTTCGGCCCAGCTTCAAGTGGATCGCTTTTGAAGCTCGCTTCACAAACGCGGGGGATTATACGCGCCGCCCGCCGAAAGCCGCAATCTGCATCAGAGAGGTTCTAATTGTCCGATCCGCAACAATTGTCGCTGGCGTTAGCGCCGCCAATCAGTGTCATTATTCCCGCGCTCGATGAAGAGGCTCAAATCGCCGCAGCGCTCGGCGCGTTGCGGCCAGCGGCGATCAATCACGGCGCTGAAATCATAGTCGTTGACGGCGGGAGCGTGGACCGTACTCTCGAAATCGTGAGCCGGTTCGATTTTGCGCAGGTCATCAGATTCGACATTGCCAATCGCGGCCTGCAAATGAATGAAGGCGCGCGCGTGGCGCGCGGCGGCGCGCTGTTGTTCCTGCACGCCGACGCCAGGTTGCCGCAAGGCGCATTGGATGCGCTCAACAAAGCTCTTTATGATGGACGGGCGCCCGGCGGATGCTTCCAACTTCGTTTCCCGAAAGACGCTCCCGTTTCGCTTAAAGTCGTGGCGTGGGGAATCAACCTGCGCACTCGACTGTTTCGCACGGCGACTGGCGATCAGGCGATCTTCGTGCGCCGGGGCGTGTTTGAAGAAATCGGCGGGTACGAACGCATCCCGCTGATGGAAGACATCGCATTATTCAGCCGGATGAAACGACGCGGGAAGGTTGCGGTTCTCGACGAACGAGTTGAAATTTCGCCTCGCAGATGGTTGAAATATGGCGTCTGGCGCACTGTGCTGCTGATGTACGCGCTGAGGCTCGGCTATTGGATCGGCGTCTCGCCCGCGACGCTCAAACAATTCTTTCTCGATGTCAGATGATATGCCGCATCTACTAAAAAAATATTCAGCTCATCTCGTCACGGCCCTGCTGCTCGCCAGCGTTTGCCTGCCCACCCGCGCGCAGGAGGCGCGACAGCAGCAGCCGAAACTAAAACCCGTGCCGATGAATCCGGGGCCGCTCGGCCCAGCCGGGTACATCACGCTCCTGCCGATTGACGACCGCCCGGCGGTCGGCCAGTTCGCGCAGATGGTCGGCAAGATCGCCGATCATCGCGTGACTATGCCGCCGCGCGAGATGCTCGGACGATTCACTCAGCCGGGCGACACGGCGCGAATTGAACAGTGGCTGCGCGCGCAGGATTATTCAAAGTCTGACGCGGTGATCATCTCGGTTGATATGCTGGCTTACGGCGGGCTTGTCGCGTCGCGCCGTCACGGCGTGACGTTCGACGAAGCGAAAAAACGGCTGGAGTTTTTCCGCTGGTTCAAACAGAAAAATCCGCGCGTGCCGCTATACGCTTTCAGCACGATCATGCGCGTCGCGCCGACGGCGTCCGCTGAAACTCGCGGCGTTCACGACAAGCTGGCGCGATGGGCCGAATTGAAAGACCGGGTTCCGAAAACAAACGATCGAGCGCTCGCGGCTGAACTCGACCGAATCAGCATGGAACTCGATCCGAAGACGCTCGAAGATTATCTGGCGGCGCGCAAACGGAATTTGCAAATCAACCTTGCGATGCTCGATCTGGTCAGAGCGGGCGCGGTGGATCAGATGATCCTGCTTCAGGACGATGCGCGGGAATTCGGATTGCACCGGCAGGATCAGGCCGCGTTGAAGTCCAGGTTGGATGAGATGGGGCTGGAGTTTCTTGTGCCGATTTACAACGGCGCCGACGAAGGCGCGATTTCATTGGTCAGCCGCGCGATCCTCGATAAGTTCCGCTACAAACTCCGAGTCGCGGTTATCTATTCATCCGAAAAGAGCCGCGACGTAATTGCGCCTTACGAAGATCATCCGCTGCAATACACGGTCGAGAGTCAGATTCGCGCGGCGGGCGGCGTCCCGGTCAGCGAATACGACAAGTCGGATTACACGCTCTTCGTCAACGCGCCCGGAACGAGCGACGAAGAGTTCGATCTGTTTCTCAAAAAAATGTTCAAGGAATTGAGAGAAGTCCGTTACGTCGCGCTCGCCGACCTGCTCTTCCCGAAACCGAATTTCAGCGGCGCCGACGAACGCGTGATCGCCGCGTTGAAGCGGGAAAATATGATTGATCGTCTCGCCGGTTACGCGGCGTGGAACACGGCGGGCAACACGCTGGGCACAGTGATCCCGCACGCGAACATGCGCGTGTTTTATAAAACCAAGCTGAACGACGGCGTCGAACGCACCTCGCGCGCCGAAGCCGCGCATCTGGAATTCCTGCTGCATCGTTACGCGGGCGATTACCTCTATCACGACATCGTGCGCTTCGACATCAATCGCCGATTGCGCGAAGAATCGGAAGACGTCATTTACCAACTGGCCCCGGAGAAATACGAACGAGTCAACCAGGAAGTCGAACAGAAGCTGCGCGCGGAGATCGAAAAGTTCTTCGACGAAAATTTCCGTGGCAGAGCCTACACGCTAGCCTATTACAACAACGTCAAACGCTCGATCACGTTGAAGGGATTGAAGGACCTGAAAATCTATCTGCCCTGGCCGCGCACGTTCGAGGTCGTGATTGAATACAAGATGGATTACACGACCAATTGATTTATCCCGGGCGCCCGCGATTGTTCGCGCGCCGCTATTTGCCAGATCGCCGTTTGTGTTTTAGGTTTGGCTCTCGGAAGTATCTTGCACCTCAAATGAATCAAGGAGACTAACGTGATCAAATCAATTTCGCTCCGCAGGAGCTTGCTCCCCATTGGTTTGCTGTTTGTGCTTTCTCAACTCTCTTTCGGTCAACCGGCGCAGCAGAGACAACAAGCGCCGCAAACTCCGCCAACATCGGCGCCAGCTACAAGGCCCGCGCCCACGCCGGTTCCCGACGAGCCGCCCGTTGTCACGAAACATGAGATCAGGCTCGCCGAAAGAACGCTTAAATACACTGTGACGACCGGGATGATGCCGATCAAGAACGTTCAGACCGGCGAGACTGAGGCGCAGATGTTTTTCATGGCTTACACGCTGGATGGCGTGACCGATCCGTCGAAACGCCCGATGATGTTTTCGTTCAACGGCGGGCCGGGTTCGGCGTCGGTCTGGCTGCATCTGGGCGCGCTGGGGCCGAAGCGAATAAAGATGCAGGATGACGGGATGATGCCCGCGCCGCCTTATCAGCTTGTCACGAACGATCACACCTGGCTCGACCTGACCGACATGGTTTTCATTGACCCGGTCGGCACGGGCTACAGCCGCGCGACGCGCCCTGAACTTGCGGCGAAATTTTTGAACCTGAACGGCGACCTCGATTCGGTCGGCGAATTCATCCGAATGTATCTGACGCGCTACGAACGCTGGTCGTCGCCGCTCTTTCTGGTCGGCGAAAGTTACGGCACGACGCGCGCATCGGGTTTGGCGGGGTTGCTGGTCGAGCGAGGCATCGCGTTCAACGGCGTTCTGCTGATTTCGACGGTGATGAACTTTCAGACGCTGCGTTTCGCCGAAGGCAACGATCTGCCGCTGGTTTTAATTCTGCCGTCGTACACGGCCACGGCGTGGTATCACAAAAAGCTGCCCGCCGATTTGCAGCGCAAGCCATTGCGGCAAGTCCTGGACGAAGCCGAGCGCTGGGGCGTCAACGAATTTCAAGTCGCGATCAGCAAAGGCGACAGGCTGGCCGGCGCCGAACGCCAGAAAATCATCGAGCAGATGTCTCGCTACACCGGTCTGAGCAGATCCTTCATCGAAGAGAACAACCTGCGCATCGAGCTTCCGCGATTCAACAAGGAGCTGCTGCGCGACCAGAAGCGCACCACGGGGCGTCTGGACAGCCGCTTCACCGGCATTGATTCGCGCGCGTCTGGCGACAACCCGGAATTCGATCCGAGCATGACGGCGATCCGCCCGCCTTACACCGCTGCGTTCAATGACTACGTTCGGCGCGAACTGGGTTACAAGAGCGACGCGACTTACCACATCCTCGGCGACGGCTTCACCGCCCCGTGGAGCATGAACGCGGACAACAGTTACGCCAACACGAGCGTGGCGTTGCGCAGCGCGTTTGCGAAAAACCCGTTTATGAAGCTCTTCGTGGCCTATGGCTATTACGACATGGCTACGCCGTATTTCGCCGCCGAATATACGATTGATCATATGAATCTCGATCCGAGTTTGAAGTCGAACATCAAAACGGCTTACTACGAGGCGGGGCATATGATGTACATTGACGTGAAGTCGCTGGCGAAACTGAAGCAGGACGTGGCGGCGTTCATCCAAAATTCTTTACCGAGGCAATAAGAATCGGCCACCGAGAACACAGAGTTCACAGAGAAGGTTCTTCCGCTCTGTGTTCTCGGTGCGCTCTGTGGCAAAGTCTGAATGGAAATTCGCGTCGGCATAGATGTGTGCGGAAGTCAAAAAACGAAAGGTCGGTTGCAGGATGCCAGTTCACCGCAAAGCCGCAGAGAGCACAGAGGAATCGCAGAAAGCAGGGAAGAAAAGAGAGATGAGTTTTTGCGTTTTCCCTCTGCTACTTCTCCGTGCTCTCCGCGTCTTTGCAGTGAACGAGCTTTCCGCAAAGCTACAACTGGTTTCATCCGGCTTACGGCATTACTTTTTCAGCGTCGCCATCATTCTTTTTATTTTCCTGCCTGCGCTTCTCAGCGCGTCCGAACCGCAAACCTCAACGCCGCGAGACGAAGCGGCTCGCGCGAAGGAATTGATCAAGCTCGCACGCGCGGCCATCGGCGGCGAAGAGGCTTTGGGCAGGATTCAGACTCTTACGGCGTCCGCCAAATACAACCGGTTCGTCAAATACGTCAGTGTTCAATCGTCCAGCAAGGTTGAAGAGAAGCGAAAAGCTCTGTCGGGTAAGATGGAATTTGACTTCGCGTTGCCGGACAAATTCAGAAGGCGAGTCACAGGCGAGACGTTGCGGGGTTTCGGATATTCGTTCGCTCAAGTGGTCAGCGGCGATCAGGCCTGGCGCGATCCGCCGATGCGTCCGATGTCTTCGTACCGCGACAGGCGGGTGATTGACGTGAGCGATGTCGCCAGAACCGAGTTCATACAGGCGACGGGCGCGAAACAGGAGTTGACCTATTTCTCCATCGGGTGGTTGATGTTCACTCTGCCTGGGTATCCGCTGGAAATGGATTACCTGGGTGTTTATCGAGTTGGCTCTGAGGACAT
>WBZO01000769.1_pt1 | contig 60358 bp, 67 predicted proteins | sample 5204261 | NCBI WGS metagenome assembly WBZO01 (sample SAMN12412400, study PRJNA552823) | activated sludge metagenome | isolation source: activated sludge from anammox sidestream of wastewater treatment plant... | place: USA: North Carolina | collected 2017-09
GTTGTCACAGATAGATAAGGGCTAAAAGTAGTCCTTCAAACTCTCTGACAGCTATCAAAAGTGGGATATTCCACGATAATTGTTGCCTGAAAAGGCACGGTAAAAACTTCTACTCATGAAGACATGTAAACAGCGTTCAATCTCGATTTAGGGTGTGGCTGTGACACCCTAAGATAAAAAAATCACACACTTAGAGAAATGACAATCGGCTCATTTCAATGAGTACACTAAAGATTAGCCGAAAAAAAATATATAACAATTAAATTTATCATAATATGAAAAATTTTAGACTTTTATTCTTCATTCTTATTCTTGCTATTATTTCTGTTGTTGTACACTCTTGTACAAAAGAATCTAATGCAAGTCGGGAAAAACAAACTTCATTATCTGATGAAAGTTTATTAGAAAGATTGCAATACACTGGTCTGGATATTATCTCGCTAAAAAAACCTGATTCGATTGTGGGAGTTGGATGTATGCCAATCTTATCCCCTGGCTGTCTTACAATTCATGTTACTGATACTATAAGTGTACCCGCCAATGGTCTAAGTCCTGGTTGTGCAACAACTCAGGTCCAATATGACGTAATTATTTGTGGACCGTTGAGTTCACCAACTATTCACTTCACAAATTTTCAAGCATTTCCTTTAGGCTGTCCTAGTTTATGGAGTTATTGGTTTTCATTATCAAGTGGCAATTTGAGTATAGCTGAAGAAATGTTTTTCTATGACGCATCACTTATTGCAGAACAATTATTCATGGAAGAAGTAGTAGATATTTTTGAGGTAAGATGCCCTAATCGTGCTATTGAATCTGTTTTTACAAGAGATCTTTGTTATCAAAAATGCCTAATAAAAATTAAAACCTGGCCATTTTTCGCATTTGAAACCAGTCATTGTGGTACAAAGTGCTGTCATAGAACCAGATTATTCTGTAGAAATCAATCTGGTGTGCTTCTATATACTGAACCCACATTTCAAGAAACAGGTGATGAATGTTCGTTTAATCCAACAATCCTGTGTGATGGTCTTTCAACAGTATGCGAACATACTTGTGGTCCTAAATAAAAAAATGTTTTGAGCTACTTTGAAGGATATTTTTGATTTTTTAAAAGTAGCTCTTTTTTTCTTAAAATTATAAAAAATAAATAATATGAAACAGATCTTATTTGTTATTATGGCTTTATATTCATGTATTAGCTATTCTCAGCCTAAAAGTAATTTTAAACTTACAAACATAACACCTATATGGAGTCACTTCTCTTATGGGTATGGATTATCCGACAGTATTCAAGCTCATATAATTCAAAAAAAACCTTTAATTCAAGACGACAATATATTTATTTTGCATAATATCATTGATAAATATTATCAAGGATATTTAATAGAACAATTAGATGTACAAACAGGTAAGACAAATTGGCAACGATATTTTAATTCTGAAAAGTTAAACGATAGAGAGTTTGCTTATGATTTTAAATTAATTAACAATTCTATAAATCTTTCTTTGTTTAAAGAAAACCAGAGAGGAGCAGCTAACATCATAAATCCCTTATGGTTCCGAGCTAACTACAATTCAATTTCTTTTGATACTTATAGCGGGAATACTCTAAGACATATAAAGACGAATCCTTTAGATACAATGAATAGAATACTCGCTATGCCAATTGTTTTAGCTTATGTAAATACATACTCTACACATTTATTTCAAAGGAGTAATTCAACTTTATATGTCCAGCAAAAAGTAGCACTTATAGATGATAAGGCAGATGAAATGGTACTTGATCTAATCAGCTTAGATACTTTAGGACATGTTTTGGATAGTTCACAATTCTCATTTCCTATAAATCAGATTATAAAAAAAGTACAAATTATAGAATATGACGATCAGAAATATTTTTCTTTTATATTTGGTCATGATGAATTAAATCCTAAAGTTGGAAGAAATATAACTATGCTCTACTTCGATGAAAATTTTGAATTTTTGAATAAAGTTGTTTTGACAGATCTTATTGATCCAGCCGAATTTTACGCAATTATAGATTATAATAAAGATTATTTTATTGTGATGGGGAATGAAAATATACCAAATAGTGATGACATAATTTCCACTTTTTATCTATTTGATCATAATGGGAATCTTAAGGAAAAAATTAGATTAGACAATACTCCTTATAACAAATACTCAGATAATGCTATGGCAACTTATTTAGAAAATAATAAAAAAATGCTAATAGTAGTAGCAAAAAAAAGAGTAAATATGAATAATATAATTTTTATAAATTCAGATGGTAATGGTCAAATAGAAAACACAAAAATTTGTGAAGTTAAAAACCAAAAAAATAATTTAGCTGTAAATCAATTAAGTACTGTTGGTTTAGATAAATTACTCATTAATTTTATGTATGTCGATGAGCTTAGCACAATTACGCCATTACCCAAATGGTCTAATTGGACATTGATAGACTTAAAAGAATTAGGAATAAACACCTCGACAGAGAATTTAATAAAAGATGTTGAAGTTAAAATGTTTCCAAATCCAATAGTAAATGAACTAAACATTGATGCAAAAATAATATTTGACCAACTCGATATATATGATGTCCAAGGTCATTTAGTTAAGTCAGTCTTTAATAAATATAATACCATAGATATGTCAGATTTAAAGAATGGAATTTATTTTTGTGACATCATTAGAGAAGGAAAAAGTATTGGTAAACATAAATTTATAAAATTAAATTAGAAAAAGAACTACCCGTGACAACAATTGCATACACGCACATAGCCGCTAAACGCTGCTACGTCGTGTATGCAACCGTTGGTGGCAATGCTAACGGACACGACACCAAAAAATAAAATTAACCTAGAAAAGATAAATGCAAGAATATATACACGGAGCAAAATGGTGGAAATTTGATTTCCATAACCACACACCAGCATCAAACGACTTTGGAAAAGGAGATGCAACTCATATGGCAATCACACCTGAAAACTGGTTGCTTATGTATATGACAGCAGGAATAGACTGCGTTGCAATTACTGACCACAATTCGGGTGAATGGATAGATAAATTAAAAACTGCATTAGCTGCAATGGAAGCAGTTGAACCAAAACCAGCGGGCTATAGAAAATTATATTTGTTTCCTGGTGTTGAAATATCCGCTTCTGGTAATACTCATATCCTTGCATTATTTGACATTTCTGCTGATACAAAAAAGATACAAGCACTTTTAGGAGCTGTTGGCTTCCCTTCTGATCAATTTGGGACTTCCGATGCAGTTACTGAAAAATCTGTTGAGTTAGTAATAAACGAAATTCACAAAGCTGGTGGGATTGCAATTCCAGCACACATCGACAAAGCAAGTGGCTTGTTTGTAAATCAATCAGGCAACACTTTAAAGCAAACTTTAGCTGTTGAAGGTCTATTGGCAATAGAATTAATCGACAAAGCTTTTGCAAAACCAGATGTGTACACGCAATCAAAACTTAGATTAGCAGAAGTAATTGGAACTGACAGCCACATTGCAGCACAAGTTGGAACAAATTTCACTTGGGTAAAAATGGGGGAACCTTCATTAGATGCTCTTAAACTTGCTTTGCACGACAGAGAAGACGGAATAATCAGGAAAGACGAAATCACAATCGATCCAAATTCAATATCAAATCGATATTTCATAAAATCACTTTCTGTAACAAATGGATTTAAAGCAGGAAACGGAACACCATTAAAAACAGAGTTTAGTCCTTGGCTTACCTCTGTTATTGGAGGTAGAGGTTCAGGAAAATCAACCATTATTAATTACCTGAGAATTGCGTTATCTCGTATAGACGAAATGCCTGATGAAGTTCAATCTGAATTTGACAAGTTCAATCAAGTTGGACGTAAGAACGGCACAGGAATGCTTAGGAACGAAACAATTATCGAAATTGAAATTTTCAAGGACGGAAAGTTGTACTTAATCAAATGGAACAATTCTTCACATACACTCCAAGAGTTTGACAGTTCAACTGGAAATTGGAGTGCGCCAATAACAATTTCAAACGTCAAAGAACTGTTTCCAATACAAATTTTTAATCAGAAAGAGCTTTACGCACTAACGGGAAATCCATCAAAGCTAATTGAACTAATTGATTCACAATTTGACAAACCAGCTTGGGAGGAAGCAAAAGAGTTATTAATTAATCAATGGATTTCTAATCGTGCACAAAAGCGTAAACTTAATAATGCCATTTCAGAAGAAACAAATATTAGGGCACAATTAGGAACTGTAAACAATAAAATAGCTCTGTTCGAAAGTTCTGATTACCGAGAAACATTAAACAACTTCAATAAACTTACCGCAACGAACAAGTTTTTCTCAAATACAAATTCAAGTGTTTTAGGTTTTATATCACAGATTCTAAATGTAATTCAATCGGCTCCTGTAATAGAAGTACCTGAAACAATTGCTGATAAAGTAGTTGATGACTCATTGAGTTTCATACAAGAAATGAATTCTGCTCTTACCGGAGCAAAGGCAAAACTTGAAGAAGCCCTTCAATTATTAGAACCATACAGAGAAAATCTGCAAGGTAAATTAAACTCTCTTTCTTGGTTTCAACAATTTGAATCTGCAAGACAAGCGTATGCTGAAATTGCTGCTAGCATACAAGATTTAGGAACTGAAAATTACGAGACCTTAATTCAGCGCAGGTCAACGTTAACAGAGAAGCTTAGTTTAATAGAATCTCAAAAAGCAGAACTTGCAGTTTTAGATTTAGGTCTTGACGAACTTTATAACTCAATTATTGACAAAGAGAAGGAATTAAGAGCAAAACGTAATGATGTCATTTCAAGGTGGCGTGCTTTTGAAGATGCAGATAATCCATTCTTGATAATTGAATTGCAACCAATGGCTGACGTTGAAAATGCAAATTCTACAATTAGAGAACTGCTTCGTAAATCAGGTGGCGAATTTTCAAATGATATTTATGGGACCAATGATGATAATGGACAATCTTGGGGCTTAATATCAAGAATAATAAATGAACAGGAAACTACAAGGTGGCAAAAAAGACAATCTGAAATAGAGGAATTCGTTTCTGCAACAGAAGCCGACAAAAAAAATCTTGATTTACGTTTGGCAAGACACCTTGACTCTTTGAAGCAAAATACACCCGAAGACATTGATAGATTACTTGTTTGGGTTCCAGAAGACAAACTGATTTTGAAATTCAAAAAACAAGGCAGAGAGGAGGATATTCAAACAGGTTCAGCAGGTGAAAGAACGGCAGGTATGTTAGGCTTACTTTTAGCTTTAAATGATATTCCGCTAATTATTGACCAGCCTGAAGACGATTTAGACACTAAACTTATTTCCAATTTTGTTGTAGAGGGGTTTAAAAAGCTAAAGAAAAAAAGACAATTGGTTATTGTTACTCATAATCCAAACATAACAGTAAATGCAAATTCTGACAACGTTGTTCATATGGACTTTGTTGGAGGACAGGTTGTAAAAGCTGGAAACAAATCACTTCAGGACAAAGACATTAGAAATGCTGTTTGTGAGGTAATGGAAGGTGGTAGAGAAGCGTTGAACAAACGCTATTTTAGAATTTCAAAAGCACTAAAGAACTAAATGAATGACAAGGCAACAGAAAGAAGCACAGCCACCAACAAGCGTTTGGCTCAATGGCGGGTGAGGTGATTATTTGAACATTCTACCTCGCATCAACTTTTGTGGTGTATTGACAGTTTTGTGCTCCGAAATCCGCCACTGCGCCAAGCGCCAAACCGGTACACGTACATGCCTCCTAAACGTCGGCACGGCACATAGCCAACCGTTAGTCAGAATGCTAAAAAGACGACAATAAAGAATATGAACAGAAATATAACAACGATTGCGTTTGATGCAGATGACACTTTATGGATAAACGAACCTTATTTTCAGGAAGCCGAAAAACAGTTTTGTGTTTTACTTGAAAACTATCTTCCACAACATTCCGTTTCGCAAGAACTTTTCAAAACCGAAATGAAAAATCTTGACCTTTATGGTTATGGAATAAAAGGCTTTATGTTATCTATGATTGAAACAGCAAATCGTGTTTCCAACAAAACCGTATCGCTTGATGTGATAGGCAAAATCATTGAAATCGGTCATGAATTATTACAAAAACCAATTGAACTTTTAGAAGGCGTTCAAGAAGCTTTGGAAACTTTAAAGAACAATTATCGCCTAATTGTTGCAACAAAAGGAGATTTATTAGATCAAGAACGCAAACTCAAAAAATCGGGATTGGAGCATTATTTCCACCATATCGAAATTATGAGTGAAAAGAAAACAGAAGATTATCAAAAGCTATTGAAGCATTTGGATTGTAAACCCGAAAACTTTTTGATGTTGGGCAATTCTATAAAATCCGATATTCTTCCCGTATTAGAATTGGGTGCAAATGCAGCGCACATCCCCTATCATGTCACTTGGACACACGAACAACAAGACCACAATCTACAACACGAAAATTTTATTCAGCTCAAATCAATAAACGAAATTATAAACCTCCTAAAATCAGAATGAAAAAATTAATTGATATAGAAAATTGGAACCGTAAAGAACATTTTTTGTTTTTTTCAAAATTTTCCGAACCTTTTTTTGGTGTAACGGTAATAGTGGATTGTACCATTGCTTATGCAAAAGCCAAAGAAAAGCAAGTTTCATTTTTTCTTTTTTATTTATATCGAGCATTGAAAACTGCTAATGAAATTGACAATTTCAGGTATAGGATTATTGATAACCAAGCCTACGAATTTGAAAAGATAAATGCTTCGCCAACCATCTACCGACCCAATGGAACATTTGGTTTTGCCTATATAGATTATGAAAAAGACGAAGCCCAATTTTACAAAAAAGCTTTGGATGAAATTGAAAAAGTTCAAAACTCAAACAATTTTTTACCGGCAGGTTCGCGAGACAATGTAATTCATTTTTCTGCAATTCCTTGGATTGATTTTACCAGTATTTCACATGCAAGAAATTTTTCGTACCCGGACAGTTGCCCTAAAATTTCGTTTGGCAAAATGACGGAGAAAGACGGCAGAAAAACCATGTCTATTTCCATTCACGGCCATCATGCTTTAATGGACGGCTTTCACGTTGGACTATTTATTGACCAATTTCAAAAACTAATGAATGAGTAAAAATAGTACGAACCGCTAACATTATGACAAATAGAAGAAAGTCCTGAGGAAGCGAAAGCCCCGAGCGTGTGCTTCGACAAGCTCAGCATACAAATTCAGGGCATTTTGCTATTTGCCATTCAGCGACACCGGACTGTGGAGCTCCTATTTCTCTCTAGGTGGTTTTTGTAGCATTTTTTCATTTCGGTTTCTTTCTATTTTTTGGTTTTTATTTTGTACAATGCTTCTGTTCTCACGACTTTGCTTGCATTTAGACACATAGCTTACCTTACCCATGATTGAGCTGTTTAGCTGAGAGAATTAATCTCCAACCATTTTATCCCGAACTTATCTACAAAGGCATCAATGAATCGCACTTCATGATTTGCAGAAATAGTACCTATACAGGGCCTGTCGAAGTACCTTTAAGTGTAGAAAATGTGATTTGGAAATGGTCGAGACGTAATATGGTAGGCATTTATGAAAATATTATATTTAAACCATGAAGTTACGAAAAAGCGTTGTATTTTTGATGGAGTTTTTGAATGTTTCTTCACAGACTGCCGTTGTGCACAACCTTATGGCGACACCTCAACCTCTTAAACTCTATCGTTGACAGACAAAAATAATTTGACAAGGAAGTGAAAAGAACAATAAAGTATTACAGAATAATATGGCTCAAATATGACTTACCAGCCGGACTTTCAGTTTTTCTTGTCGCTCTTCCGCTTTGCTTAGGAATTGCTTTAGCTTCGGGAGCACCACTCTATTCAGGAATTCTTTCAGGTATTATTGGCGGCTTAGTTGTTTCCCTCATCAGCGGTTCGCACTTAGCGGTTTCAGGACCTGCTGCGGGTTTGACAACCGTAGTAGCAGCATCCATTGTTTCGCATGGCGACTATAAAATATTTCTTCTTGCCGTAATTATTGCAGGATTGTTTCAACTAATACTTGGACTGTTGAAACTTGGTGTCATTGCAAATTATTTTCCTTCGGCAGTTATTAAAGGAATGTTAGCAGCTATTGGTATTATTCTTATTTCTAAACAAATCCCTGTGGCATTAGGTTATGACCAACCCGACTTTTGGGCAGGTGGTATTTTAAAACTATTTTCTAATGACCATTTTGTTGGAAACATAAATGATTTCAATCAGCACATTACAAGAGGGGCAATATTAATTACAAGTGTTTCTATTATTGTAATGGGATTGCTTCAACGACCTTTTGCTAATAAACTAAAAATACTTCCTGCCCCACTGGTCATTGTAGTGATTGGCATTCTTGCAAATATCGCATTTGCAAGCCTATCTTGTGGGTTTTCACTCAAGCCAACACAATTGGTCAATATTCCTTCCGATGTTTTTTCAAACATTTCATTTCCTGACTTTACAAAACTTTTTACATCCAGTGGACTTTTGAAAGACGGTTTGACAATAGGAATGCTTGCGACACTTGAAACACTCCTTTGCATAGAAGCCATTGATAAATTAGACAGGCGAAACAGAATAACTCCTGTAAATCGTGAGTTGGTTGCACAAGGCATAGGGAATATGGCTTGTGGCTTCTTAGGAGCAATACCCATTACTGCGGTAATTGTAAGGGGCTCAGCCAATGTTGACGCTGGAGCAAGGACAAAACTTTCTGCATTTACACACGGGTTGTTTTTACTATTGTCTGTGTTATTTATTCCATTCTTATTAAATAAAATTCCTTACGCTTCGCTTTCAGCAATTCTCATTGTAACGGGTTATAACCTGGCAAAACCAAAACTATTTCGCAATATGTGGAGTTTGGGATTAAAGCAGTTTCTCCCATTTATGATTACCATTTTTGCTATCCTATTGACCGACTTACTGATTGGAGTGAGTATTGGACTTATTTTATCCATCTATTATATTATTCGCAATAATTTCAAAGAGGAATATAAAATAACTGAAACAGTTGAAAATGGAATTGACACCTTCTTAATTAAACTCAACAGCAACGTAACTTTTCTCAATAAAGTAAACTTACGAAGTGCTTTAGACGATATTCCTGAAAACAGCAAATTGACAATTGATGGTAGCGACTGTAATTTTATAGACTACGACATATTGGAAATTATCAGCCAATACGATAATAAAGCAAAAGACAGAAACATCGAACTTAACTTAAAAGGAATAAAAAAAGTAAATGTTACAGCAGTGCATTGACAATAAAGGAAAGCCAGAACTACTAACATTATGACAAATAGAAGAAAGTCCTGAGAAAGCGAAAGCCCCGAGCGTGTACTTCGACATGCTCTGCATACAAATTCAGGGCTTTTTGCTATTTGCCATTCAGCGACACCGGACTGTGGATTTCCTATTGCTTTCTAGGTGGTTTTGTCGCTTTTTCATTTCGGTTTCTTTCTATTTTTTGGGTTATCATTTTGTACAATGCTTCTGTTTTCTTGAATATCGGTTTGGCAATATGGCGGGTGTAGTGCTTCATTTAATTTTTTTTTATGAAATAAAAATTTTTGTCTTCGCTTCGAGATTAATGAGGAAAATGTAATAGCCTTTTTTGACAATAAATAGGATTAAAAAACTATCTTTACGACCTATAATATAGTTTGATCTTGAGATATGAGCTTCAATAAAATTCTTGATAAATACCGTAAAATATCTTTCTCCGAAAAAGACAAAGGAGAACGTTTTGAACGTTTAATGCAAGCTTATTTGCTTACCGACCCTAAGTATGCTTACAAGTTTAAGAAAGTTTGGTTATGGAATGAATTTCCTGGCAGAAACGACTTAGGTGGAAATGATACGGGTATCGACTTAGTGGGATTAACCAATGAGGGCGATTATTGGGCGATACAATGTAAATGTTATCAAGAAAGTTCAAGCATTGACAAACCTGCTGTGGATAGTTTTTTAGCGACTTCTAGCAGACAGTTTAAAGGGGAAGATTTAAAAACACACTCTTTTGCACACCGTCTTTGGATTTCTACGACCAACAAATGGGGAAGCAATGCACAAGAAGCCATCAAAAATCAAAATCCTCCTGTTTCGAGAATCAATTTATTTGACCTTATAAGTGCTCCTATCGATTGGGAAAAATTAGATAATGGCATTACGGGTGAAGTAGCAAGAACCCATAAAAAACAATTACGACCTCATCAAACCGAAGCACTCACAAATACAAATCAGCATTTTAAAAACCACGACAGAGGAAAACTCATAATGGCTTGTGGCACAGGAAAAACATTCACTTCTTTGCGCATTGCCGAAAATGAAACCAACGGAAATGGCTTAGTTCTTTTTCTTGTTCCTTCCATTGCCTTATTAGGACAAACACTCAACGAATGGTATGCAGATGCCGTTGAACCAATTAACGCTATTTGTATTTGTTCTGACCCGGAAATTACCAAAAACAGAAAAAAGTTAGAAGATATTGATACTTCTTCGGTGGTGGATTTGGCTTTGCCGGCTTCAACCAATGTAGAAAATATTGTTCATCAATTCAGGGCTTTAGAATTTAGTAAAAATAAGGGGTTAACGGTTGTTTTTTCTACTTATCAATCCATTGAAGTTATTGCCAAAGCTCAAAAAGCCTTATTAAAAGATTGGGTACAGGCTGAAGGAGAAAGGGTAAAGAATAAAAATGTACAGGGTGATTACTTAAATTTATCTAATAATGAAAATACAAACGTTCAAAGAACTCATCGCTTGGAAGGAAGCCATGAACTTGGTGGAGATGATTTACATTACAACAAAAAATTACCCGAAGGAGGAACTATTCGGACTAACCAGCCAAACGAGGAGAGCAGCGGTGTCAATACCAGCGAATATAGCGGAGGGTTACGGACGGAAAACAAGAAAGGAATATCTTCAATTTCTGACGATAGCCAACGGATCAATAGCAGAATTAGAAACACACATCTTGATAGCTCAAAGGATACTTTATCTAAATCAGATGGAAACGGAGAAAATAATCAATCAGATTCAGTTAGTAAGCAAAATACTTACAGGTTTGCGGAAGTCCCTGAATCCAATACCCTGAACCCTTATATTTTCGATTTAATCATTTGCGATGAAGCGCACCGAACAACAGGTGTTTCCTTGGCTGATGAAGACGAAAGTGCATTTACCAAAGTACATAACAACGATTTCATTAAGGCTAAAAAACGCCTTTATATGACGGCTACACCTCGTTTATACGATGATAATACCAAGAGCAAAGCAGCTCAAGCTGATGCTTTATTGTGTTCTATGGACGATGTAAGTATGTATGGTGAAGAAATCTACCGCATTGGTTTTGGCGAAGCCGTTGAAAAAGATTTATTGACTGATTACAAAGTGCTCATTCTTACACTCAATGAAAACGATGTACCGCCTGCTGTACAAAAAATGATTGCAGATAAAGAAAGCGAAATCAATACCGATGATGCTTCTAAACTCATTGGTTGCATCAATGCTCTTTCCAAACAAATTTTAGGCGATGAAGGCATCATAAAAGACACCGACCCCGAACCGATGCGCCGTGCAGTGGCGTTTTGCCAAAGTATTGCCGTTTCCAAAAAAATTACAACAACCTTTAATGTAGCTTCTGATTCCTATATTTCTGAATTACCTACTGAGAAACAAGCAACTATGCAGATGGTGGCGTCAAAACACATTGACGGTTCTATGAATGCCACTGAACGTGATGAATTATTGTCTTGGCTTAAAGAAGAACCTGCAGAAAAAGAATGTCGTATATTAACCAATGTGCGTTGTTTAAGTGAAGGTGTTGATGTGCCGTCTTTAGATGCTGTATTGTTTCTTTCGGCACGAAATTCACAAGTTGATGTGGTGCAAAGTGTGGGTAGAGTGATGCGTAAAGCACCCAACAAAAAATACGGTTACATCATTATTCCGGTAGTGGTGCCGACTGATGTGGAAGCCGATAAAGCATTGGATGATAACGAACGCTACAAAGTGGTTTGGACTGTATTAAACGCATTGCGTGCACACGACGACCGTTTTAATGCTACCGTCAATAAAATTGAACTCAATAAAAAACGCCCCGACCAAATTTTAGTTGGAAGACCTGAAATTTCGTTTGATAAAGATGGGAATCCGATTTACGAAACAGAACTCGACAACGGTGCGGATAGAAAAAATATTGCCGAACAATTATCGCTGCAATTTGAACAACTGCAATCGGTGGTGTTTGCCCGAATGGTACAAAAAGTGGGCGACAGAAGATATTGGGAACAATGGGCAAAATCGGTGGCTGATATTGCTACCCGACAAACCGAACGCATTACCAACTTGATAGCCAAAGATAATAAACACCAAAAGGCATTTGAGTTATTTTTAGCCGGCTTGCACAAAAACATCAATCCAAGCATTACACAAGCCGAAGCCATCGAAATGCTTTCGCAACACATCATTACCAAACCGGTTTTTGATGCACTATTTGAAGGTTATTCGTTTGTGCAACACAATCCAATGAGCCAATCTATGCAAAAAATGTTGGATTTATTGGAAGAACAAGCCTTGGAAAAAGATGCCGAAACCTTGGAAAAATTTTACGAATCGGTGAAAATGCGTGCAGCAGGTATCGACAATGCCGAAGGTAAACAACGCATTATCATTGAATTGTACGATAAATTCTTTAAAACCGCTTTCCCTAAAATGGTGGAAAAATTGGGCATCGTTTATACACCGGTGGAAGTGGTAGATTTCATCATCCATTCGGTGGCCGATATTTTGAAAAAAGAATTTGACCGCGATATTTCGGATGAAAATGTGCATCTGTTGGATCCGTTTACCGGAACGGGAACTTTTATTACCCGTTTATTGCAAAGCGGACTCATCAAACAAAAAGATTTGGAACGCAAATACCGCAATGAAATCCATGCCAACGAAATTGTGTTATTGGCTTACTACATTGCTTCGGTGAATATTGAAAATGCCTTTCACGATGCTACTGAAAATCCCGATGACGGCATTGGCAAAGACCAATACATTCCCTTTGAAGGTATTTGCTTAACCGATACTTTCCAATTGGGTGAAACCGCAGATGGCGAAAAACTCTTTTCCGAAATGTTTCCACAAAACAGCCAACGCGTGCAACGCCAAAAGAAAGCACCATTGCGCATCATCTTTGGAAATCCACCATACTCTATTGGACAAAAATCTGCCAATGACAATGCACAAAACCAAAGTTATCCTAAATTAGACCAACGCATTGCAGACACCTATGCAAAACAATCTTCAGCAGGGCTGAATAAATCTTTATATGATGCTTACATCAAAGCTTTTCGTTGGAGTACCGACAACCTTGATAAAAATGGCGGCATCATTGCCTTTGTTTCCAATGGAGCTTGGTTAGATGGCAACAGCACCGATGGTTTCCGCAAATCCATTGAAAAAGAATTTTCGTCTATTTATGTGTTTAATTTAAGAGGGAACCAACGCACCAGTGGCGAATTAAGCCGAAAAGAAGGTGGAAAAATATTTGGCAGTGGCAGCCGTACGCCTATTTCCATTACTTTATTGGTAAAAAATCCGGCAGTAAAAACAGAAAAAGCCACCATCCATTACCACGATATTGGCGATTATTTAACACGCGAAGAAAAACTTAAAATAGTAAGCAATTTTAAAACCTTTGCCCATCCGCAATTTCCTTTTAAAACCTTACAACCCAACGAACACGGCGATTGGATAAGCATGCGGAATGATGCTTTTGATACGTATATTCCTTTAGAGCCTGAAAAGAAGTTTGCTAATAAATCACAAAGTATATTCACGGTTAACGTTGTTGGTATTGCGACAGGCAGGGATGCTTGGTCATTAAATTTTTCTCAAAAAAATCTTTCTGAAAATATGCAACGTATGATTTCTTTTTTCAATGAACAGAGTAATGCATTTGCTGCAGCAAAACTTCTTAATCAAAAGTTAGAAGTTGAAAGTTTTATTGACCAAAATCCAAAACAAATCAGTTGGACAAGATCTTTGAGAAAGGATATTTCAAAAAATATTAAGCACACTTTTAATCCAAGTGAATTGTTTACTTGTTTATATCGCCCATATACAAAAGAATGGATGTACTATGATAGACCTTTTATTGAAAGTCCAAGTATTTGGTCACAGATATTCCCGACAAAAAACCATAAAAACATTGTAATTTCTTGTATGAATGTTGGTTCAAATAAAGAATTTTCAACTATTATTTCTGATTCTATTTCAGAATATCAGTTAGTTTTTGCAAATCAATCATTCCCACTCTATTACTACGAAGAAAACAAAAACTTACAAAAAGGTTTGTTTGATGAGGATAGCTCGCAAGATTATATCCGCAGAGATGCCATCAGTGATTTTATTTTAGAAAGAGCACAAAAACAATACGGCAAAACGGTAACCAAAGAAGATATATTCTACTATGTGTATGGCTTTTTGCACAGCAAAGAATACCGAGAAACTTTTGCCAATGATTTAAAGAAAATGTTGCCGCGTTTGCCATTGGTAGAAACGGTAAAAGATTTTTGGGCATTCAGTAAAGCCGGTAGAAAATTAGCAGAATTGCATTTAAACTATGAAAGCGTGGAGCCTTTTGCAGATGTAAAAGTTACAGGAGCTGATAGCAATTTCTTTACGGTAGAAAAAATGCGTTTCCCTAAAAAAGGCGAGAAAGACAGCATTATTTACAATTCTAAAATTTCCATTTCCAATATTCCTGCAAAGGCGTATGAATACGTGGTAAACGGCAAAAGTGCCATTGAGTGGATTATGGAACGTTACCAAATTACCACCCACAAAGAAAGTGGCATTGTAAACAATCCCAACGATTGGGCAACAGAAGTGGGCAATCCTCGCTATATTTTGGATTTATTGCTGAGCATCATCAACGTAAGTGTGCAAACTGTAGATATTGTAAACGCATTACCGAAAGTAGATTTTGGAGCAGATTCAACAGACAAAAAAGTGGTTAAAATGTATCCGACACTCAATAACGATGAACAACTAAGTAAGGCAGCAGAGCCGGAAAATGATGAATAAAGGACGTGAATTATGGATAAGAAAAAAGCATAAAAATGAAAAGCATAGGAGATTATTTAATTTAATTACGTTTGTAACACAATATTTTAAATTAAAAACACCTCCTATGCGTAAGGACAAAGTTAATCATTTTTTATAGATATTGACGATTTTGTTAAAGATTTAGACCAATTTGCTATGAAAAATCAACTTTTAGGCAGTCAAATCAAGGGAAGAATCAGAAAATCTCACCTTTCTCGCTCTGAAAGAATGATTATTTATGTCTGTTTTTTACTTGAGCTCATAGATATCTTATCAGGCTTTTGAACAGCAACTGTCCATCAAAATGTCTCATAAATTGGACAAAAATATGCCTATTCTTATCACTGCTGCAACATTATTCACGTTAAAATGGATTCATGAGGGACGAGATTCTATTTTGGGCTTTTTATTTGTCATGAAAATGGAAAGGACAAATAGCGATGGTTCATGGATATGATGTGTCAATTGATCGTTTAATGATGATAGAAATGGATGCACAACACCAACTTCAAATAACATTAGATTGCTTAAAACTTTTAATTTTTAGATAGATAATTGATTTTGTTTTTAGTTTTGTACATTTTTAATGATACCAGTCTTAGTTTATGGAGCAAGTTTTGAAATCGCCTCCTCTTTTTACAGATGATTTTATAGTTTTTGGAATTTTAGCAATATTGCTTGCTTTGATTTTTTATACATCTTCACTCAATCATCCATTTTGGAAGAAGTTTTACACTATTTTTCCTGCACTGCTGATGTGTTATCTACTACCATCCATCCTTAGTTCACTCAATATAATTGCTACCGACTGGAATCTAACCGATGCTTCAGGCGGTTTTATATTGGATGAAAATGGCGAAGGTATTCGGATACATTCATCACTCTATAAAATATCCAGTCGATTTTTACTACCTGCAGCCTTAATTTTATTGACATTGAGCATAGATTTAAAAGCTTTACTCAAGCTAGGTAGAAAAGCATTGATAATGTTTTTTGCAGGTACAGTAGGTGTGATAATCGGCGGTCCTGTGGCCATTTTGATAGTAAGTATTTTTGCCCCTGAAGTTGTAGGTGGTGCAGGATTTGATGCTGCATGGCGAGGGCTAAGTACACTGGCAGGTAGCTGGATAGGTGGAGGCGCTAATCAGACAGCTATGCTTGAATTGTATCAATACAATCCGCAAAAATATGGTGCGATGGTGCTAGTTGATATCGTCATAGCTAATATCTGGATGGCAATCCTGCTGTTTGGAATCAATAAAAAAGAAAAAATAGACACATGGTTAGGAGCTGATAATACTGCTATTGAAGACCTTAAAGATAAAGTATCTGCCCATACAAAGAATATCACTCGAGTGCCGGAGTTAAAAGATTATATAATCATGCTGGGTGTTGTTTTTGGTGTAGTTGCATTTGCCCACTGGACCAGTATATACATTCCACAGGCTATCGAGGCCATATGGCCATCAGTTGGCGATGGATCCAGTATGATGAGTACATTCGGCGATGGATTTTTCTGGATGGTGACAATAGCTACCATAGGCGGTGTAGTATTATCGTTTACGCCGGCTAGAAAATTTGAAGGTGTCGGCGCGAGTAAATTGGGGAGTCTTTTTATTTATATTTTGGTTGCGACAATAGGTATGAAGATGGATTTAGGGTCAGTATTGAGCAATCCGGGATTGTTTGTGGTAGGATTGATATGGATGTCTTTCCATGCTCTAATTCTGATGATTGTTGCCTATGTTATAAAAGCACCTTATTTCTTTGTTGCAGTAGGTAGTATGGCTAATATTGGCGGAGCGGCGTCTGCACCAATAGTGGCTTCTGCCTTTCATGCATCTCTAGCTAGTGTTGGAGTTTTGCTGGCTATTTTGGGGTATATTATTGGTACTTATGGAGCCATCATTAGTGCTGTATTGATGGAAATGATAGCGCCCATATAAAAAAAGCAGACAAGAAAATCCTGCCTGCTTTTATCGTAATAATCTTGTTGGTTATATCAGCGATTATAGCTTATAGCTCAAACCAATGGTGTAATAATTTTGGAGTTTATTGATCTCTTGCTCACTATATCTTAAGCCTAGTTCTGCACCTACACCTATACCTTTCCAAACATTAAATCCAATCCAGTTGGTCCAGGTTCCATTGTGGAGTGAAGGACTACTTTTTTTGTATGATAGAAATCCAGTGAGGTTAGATCTCCAGTTTACGCCTTTGATGATCTCAGTGGTATAATCACCGACTATTTTACATCCTAAAGATGGTGTAAAATTAGAACCAGCTTTAGCAAAAATAAAATTATAATTGATCGGATGAAAAACCAATACCATATTCTTCATGGGTGTATATGTAAATCCTAAACCGAGATCAAGGTAACCGGGATCATTAAAGTTTTTGATCACCGTTGTTCTATATTCTCCCAGTGCTGAAGCAGCAAGCTTTTTGGTGATGTTATATCCAAAAAGCGAACTCACGTTAAATACATCTGCTACAGGCTCAAACTTGGGTTCGGTAGCTTCAGTTCCGGTTTTTAATTTTTGCCATCCAAGGTTAAGACCAGCAGAATTTCTCCAGAAATAGTTTTCATCCAGTCTGTTGAGAAAACCTGTGAATGTTCCTGATAAGTTGGTTGCCTTGGAGTCGCTGAGATCACCTGCAGCAAACCATCGATTCCTTCCTAAAAAATTGGCACCGATGATGCCACTTGCTCCTTTATACCATCCCGGAAATGCAGCTATCTTTTTATTCAGTGCATCAATTTCTGCCTTAATAGCATCTACTTCCTTGATCATAGGAGCGGCTTTCTCTTCTAATTTTGCTTTTTCTGCTTTCAGTTCATCTAATGATTGAGCGCTTATGATGGAAGCTGAAAGCATGATCATAATAAAAGTGACAATGTTCTTCATAAAATTCTGATTTTTATGTATTAATAAATATTATTTTTTGTAAATTTCTATATTTTCCTGAAACATTTTATGTAAAGGAATGATGATGTCTTTTTGATCAGTACTAATCGTTACTGATGATTTGTCGATATGAGAAATAACACCTGTTACCCCGTTGAATGATACTTTTTCTCCTACATTGATTTTACCTTTAGTATAGGTAGATGCTAAAAAACTTGCCACTAAATCTTTAGATGCAAATCCATAACCGATGGAGAACGCAAGAACGCCTCCTGCAATGATAATAGAAATGTTTTGTGCAAAAAAATCAGTATTTACTTGAGCTTGAGCCAGAGCGGCAATGATAATGTTGATAAAAACAAAGTAAAATACAAATATACCAATAATATTTGCCGATGGCAAACCTAATGATTTGCCGGCAGTGGTCACCGTCTTTTGAAGGAATGAAGCCAGGAGCAATCCGACAATCAATATGATAAATGCAGCAATAAGATTGGGTAGAAATTTAATAAAATCTTGTATCAATTCAGCAAGAACCGGCAGGTCCAAAACCCCTACTGCTGTCATGACAAATATCAATAATACTATATATTTAATGGCCCACCCAAATATTTTACTGAGTTCTACCCTAATATTGTTTTTACTCAACAAGTCTATTTCGTTGAGTTTTTTATCATATTTATCAATACCTAGTTTCTTAAGCGATTTGGATGTGACTCTAAAGAGTGCTTCTGCAAGTATTTTACCACCGACAAGCAATATGATGGTGATAATCAGTTTTGGTAAAAAGGTTACCATACCACTAAGCATATCGCCTAGGGCTTGCTGTATATCATAACTAAACATAAATTAATAACATAAAGGTGAAGTATTCAATTGGTTATTACGATTATTTTTTATCCTGTGATTTGACAGCATCAGTTTGTCCAAAAGAAAGAATGACTTCTCCTGCTCTTGGTACATAGACATCTAGAATATTTCCTAGCAAATTTAAAAATTCTAGGTTAGTTTGAATATTAGTTTTTGTCTTTTCTTTGCCTGATGGGGCTCTTTCTGATATATTCAAATCATCCAGCATCTTGAAATTGTTATATTCCATAAAAGATCTATCATTTTAGAATAATTCAGCTTTGCTGTATTCCTCATTATATATTTTTAAAAAGCGAGATTTTGCTCTCATGATTTTCATTTTAACTGCACTTTCGGACTTGTCTGTTATCATGCAAATTTCTTTAATTGATAAATCGTCCTGATACTTCATGAGCAATAGACTTTTATCCTCAGCATTCATTTTTGACAAGGTTTCTCTAAGGCGATACACATTAATTTCCTTAATTTTCGAATCTAAAGATGCATCATCCTCCACTTCATAACTATGGTGATCTTCTGTCGATACCATAATTTCTTTTTTATCCTTTCTGATGACATCTATACAATAATTATAAGTGATAGCGTATAACCATGTCGAAAATCTAGACTTAAATGTAAACGCTGATACGTTAAGCAAAACTTTTACAAAAATGTCCTGGGTAGTATCCTCAGCAAGATAATGATCCTTCAGCATGGAGACGCATTTAGAAAACACCTTATCAGAATACCTATCGTACAATAAATTGAAATAATTCGAATTTTGCGTTTTCAAATATTCTTCCAATACCTTTTCATCACTCATTGATTTTAAATGAGCATGAATGACAATTGGATTAAGGAGGTTAATAATCAAATTGTAAATTTTTGAGATGCTTTAAAATTATATTTAATGACGAATTTTTGGTCATTTGGTTGCGCAAAATTACAATGAATTTTAACTATTTAAAAATTTATGATGTTACTGCCATCAATGTGCTTGGCGATTTGCTAAGAAATATTGCTGCATAAATCTAGATGGTTAAGGTTGTGTTAAAGATGAAATACTAAAAAATCAATATGTTTTCCTATGCGTTAGTATTGCAAAAATCGGTCGTCGATGAGAGTTTATATTAAGATGATAAGTGCTGGTTTTATTGGAGCTGCCATAGCGCTTTGTGGTATGTTCTTACTGAATGCCGGTAAGCAAGAAAATGAGCATATCAATGTTCCTAATGCTCAGTTTACATCACTAGGATTGCCTGCTATGACCGGTACAGGAGGAGATTTTGTAGAAAGTGCAAAAACTTCAACTAAGTCAGTCGTTCACATATTCGCAGAGGAAAGCCCTGAGCAGGTTCAAAAGCGCCAGTTAAAACAACGATACCGCAATCCGTTTGCAGATTTTTTTGGTTTTGATGATTATTTTGGTGGTGAGCATTTTTATACACCTAGAAATGGAAGTGGATCTGGAGTGATTTATTCTAATGAAGGGTATATCATTACTAATAATCATGTAGTAGGTTTTGCTGATAAGCTAACCGTGACGGATTATGAAGGAAAGAAGTACACCGCAAGGAAGATTGGCACAGATGAATCAACAGATCTGGCTGTAATTAAAATTGATGGTGCGAAAGGGCTGATTCCGATGAAAATTGGTAATTCGGACAAAGTCAATGTAGGTGAGTGGGTACTAGCAGTAGGCAATCCATTTGGTTATCTTACCTCAACAGTCACAGCAGGTATCGTTAGTGCTAAAGGACGTTCACTGAACCTAGCTCATGAAAACACAAGGGTTATTGAGGAATTTATCCAGACGGATGCAGCTATTAATCCTGGAAATAGCGGTGGCGCATTGGTCAATCTTCAAGGTGAATTAATAGGCATAAATACTGCTATAGCTACGCCGACCGGCGTTTTTGCAGGATACTCATTTGCAATACCTTCTAATATAGTGAGCCGAGTGACAAAGGATATCATTGAAAATGGCGGTGACATAGAGCGCGCTAATCTAGGTGTTGGTGGATATGACGTCAATGATGAACTAGCCAAAGAATTTAATCTGAAGCTAAAAAGCAATCTAGGCTTTTATATTGAGGAAGTGGAGAAACAGAGTGCTGCTCAGCTCGGAGGTTTATTGCCAGGTGATGTGATTATAGGGATCAATAGTAATGCTGTACATAATTATGATGATATAGTGAAGCATATGAAGTTTAGTAAAGTAGGAGATAAAGTTAATATTAAAATCAATCGCAACGGCAAGGAAATGAATTTGCCTATTCAATTGATGAAGTCCTTTTAGGAGATTATGAATTTTGGTTAGTTAATACATATTTTTAGATTTAAGTTTTAGTTAGTTAAAGAAAAGTTGGTTTTTCGTTTTGTTTTGATTCGTCTGCTTCCTAGGCTGGAGGCAGACGTTTTTTTATTCATAACAAGGACATAACCCTTATCTTTGCACTTTCGCAGTAAAATTTTCAATACATGTCTGAGCCAAAGAGACTTGCAGTCAAGTTGCAACCAGTCGCCGAAAGGAAAGTAATACAGGGACATCCTTGGGTGTTTTCAGATAGTATTTTGAAGATTTCTTCTGGTGGTAATTGTGGAGATGTAGCCATTATTTTTAAACAGCGAACTAACAAGGCGATGGCCGTCGGATTGTATGACCCGGATGCTCCTATACGCATCAAGATAATTCATCATAACGGTGCACAAAACATTAATACAGACTTCTGGCATATGAAAATTTCAAATGCCTTGACATTACGACGGCCGTTACTAGAAAACAAGACTAATGCATATCGGTTGATATTTGGTGAAAATGATGGTTTCCCCGGCCTGATTGTAGATATATATAATGTAGTAGGTGTGATTAAAGTGTATTCTGGTGTGTGGTTTCCTTATTTGAAAATAATTGCCCGTCTTATAGCTGAGATAACCGGAGTCACAGCGATTGTCTTACGGTTGAGTAGAATTATGCAAAAAGTGACCAATGATTTTAAAGAAGGTGATATCATATATGGTCATTTGGAAGATCCAGAGGTAGTTTTTCAGGAATATGGTGTACATTTCCAGACGAATGTGATTTATGGTCATAAAACTGGTTTTTTTCTTGACCATAGAGAAAATAGGCACAGAATAGGCCAAATGGCAAGTGGTAAAACTATTTTAGACGTATTTTCTTATGCCGGAGGATTTTCTATCCACGCCTTGGTAGGTGGTGCAAAGGAAGTAACGAGCCTTGATGTAAGTCCACAGGCACTCGATCTAGCTCAAAAAAATGCTGCTTTGAATGAACATAGCGGTAAGCACACTATCATCATCGGCGATGCTTTTGAACATTTGAAGAAATTAGTACAACAAGGACAGCTGTATGACATAGTGATCATTGATCCGCCCTCATTTGCTAAAGATAAAAGCGAAATATATGGAGCAAAGAAAAAGTATGGCGAACTCGCTATACTTGGTGCAAAACTCATTAAAAAAAACGGCATCTTGTTACTAGCTTCTTGTTCATCAAGGATCAGCAGGCAGGATCTGATGGCAGTACATCATGAAGTGTTTAATCGTATGAAAATAAAGTATAAAATAATAGATGTTACCGAGCATGATATTGATCACCCTATTAAATTTCCGGAAGGAGCATATTTAAAATCAATTTATTATTGTATCGGATAACAAGATGTTTATTACTAAAATGCATACATGAATATAAAAACAATATGGAAATAAGAGCCTATGATAATCAGAATTAGCATTATCCTATTAGGTATAAAGATATAAGAGCAAAACTGCTGTGAGATGATGAATTACTGTAAAAATGAAAAAAAATAATATATATAACCATTTAAAAGTATGGAACGTATTAAATTTCAACAATTTATTGAAAAATTATTGAAATTTTTTATACTTAATTCCATAAAATAGTTATACCTTTGCGACCTTGTTTTGGAGGAGGTAGGTCTTTCAATGATTTTATGTATTAAATTTATATAAATTTTCATATATGCCAACTATTAATCAGTTAGTAAGAAAAGGTAGAGAAAAAATAGAATACACTAGTAAGTCCAGAGCGCTGGATTCATGCCCTCAAAAGAGAGCTGTATGTACTAGAGTGTACACTACCACACCTAAAAAACCTAACTCAGCGCTTAGAAAAGTAGCTAAGGTTAGAATGACTAATGGTATTGAAGTGATTGCTTATATTCCGGGAGAGGGACACAACCTTCAAGAGCACTCTATTGTGCTTGTTGCAGGTGGTAGGGTAAAGGACCTTCCAGGTGTAAGGTATTCCATAGTAAGAGGAGCGCTTGATACGGCTGGTGTTGCTAAGAGAACCCAGAGTCGTTCTAAATATGGAGCGAAGAGACCTAAGAAAGCTTAAAAGAATAAATAATCGTTTAGACATAATAATTTTATCGAAAGATGAGAAAAAGAAAACCAAAAAAGCGTGTAATTGCACCGGATCCACGATATGGTGACTCCATGGTTACTCAATTTGTCAACAATTTGATGTGGGAAGGCAAAAAGAGTGTTGCTTATGCAATTTTTTATGATGCTATGGACAGGATAGAGTCTAAGACCAGTGAAAATCCATATGATATGTGGAAGAAAGCACTGGAAAATGTGATGCCTGCTGTAGAAGTAAGAAGTAAGCGTATAGGTGGTGCGACATTCCAGATTCCTACAGAGATCAGACCTACTAGAAGATTGTCTATCGGCATGAAGTGGCTGATTAAGTTTTCAAGGGCACGTAGTGGAAAAGGTATGGCTGAAAAACTTTCAGCAGAAATTATTGCAGCAAGTAAAGGCGAAGGAGCAGCTGTTAAACGACGTGAGGACACGCACAGAATGGCTGAGGCAAACAGAGCTTTTGCACACTTTAGAGCATAATCATAGCCTAAACATTTATTAATTCATCATAAAAGAAAATTTCTTTATAACCTATAGTTATGTCAAGAGATCTTAAATATACGAGAAATATCGGTATTGCAGCACACATCGATGCAGGTAAAACTACCACTACCGAGCGAATTCTCTTTTATACAGGTATTAGCCACAAACTGGGTGAGACACATGAAGGTTCAGCTACAATGGACTGGATGGATCAGGAGCAGGAAAGAGGTATTACTATTACTTCTGCTGCTACTACTTGCACATGGAACTATCCTACACACCAGGGTGAGGCATTGCCAGAAACAAAACCATATAAATTTAATATTATTGACACTCCCGGACACGTTGACTTTACAGTAGAGGTGAGTAGATCACTGAGAGTACTAGATGGTCTAGTTTTCCTTTTCAGTGCAGTGGATGGTGTAGAACCTCAGTCAGAAACTAACTGGAGACTTGCAGAAAAGTTTAGAGTACCTAGTATTGCGTTTGTTAATAAGATGGACCGCTCGGGAGCTGATTTCTTTGCAGTAGTTAATGATATTAAAGAAAAGCTAGGTGCTAATGCTATTCCTCTTCAGGTTCCTATCGGCGTAGAGGAAAAGTTTAAAGGTGTTGTTGACCTTATCACTAATACTGCGATCGTGTGGAATGATGACGATTATGGTATGACATATAAGGAAATTGAAATTCCTGCTGATCTTCAGTCTGCAGTTGATGAGAATAGAGCAAAACTGATCGAAGCAGTGGCTGAGTATGACATGGAATTAATGGAAAAATTCTTTGAAGATCCAAATTCTATCACTGTGGACGAAATTCGTGCTGCGGTTAGGAAGGCTGTAATAGATATGGCATTTACGCCTGTAATGTGTGGTTCTTCATTTAAGAATAAAGGAGTTCAGGCAGTACTAGATGCAGCATGTGCTTTTTTACCAAGCCCATTGGATATTGAAGCTATCATGGGTACGAACCCTAAGACTGACAAGGAGGAAAAGAGAAGACCTTCTGTTGACGACCCATTTGCAGCACTTGCATTCAAGATTGCAACAGATCCTTACGTAGGGCGACTCTCATTTATGAGAGTATATTCAGGGGCACTGGATGCGGGCTCATACGTATTAAATACACGTTCAGGCAATAAAGAAAGAATCTCTCGTTTGTATCAAATGCACTCTAATAAGCAAAACCCAATAGAACGAGTAGAAGCTGGAGACATAGCTGCAGGTGTAGGATTTAAAGATATCAGAACAGGAGATACCCTTTGTGATGAGAACCATCCGATTGTATTAGAAAGTATGACCTTCCCTGATCCTGTGATCGGTCTTGCTATAGAACCAAAAACTCAAAAAGACCTAGATAAATTAGGAATTGCGTTAGGTAAGCTAGCAGAAGAAGACCCTACTTTTAAAGTGAAGTATGATCCGGATACAAACCAGACAGTAATCAGCGGTATGGGTGAGTTGCACCTAGAAGTACTAGTGGAGCGTCTTAGACGAGAGTTTAAGGTTGAAGTAAACGAAGGTGCGCCACAAGTAAATTATAAAGAAGCACTAACAACCAGTGTAGAACATACTGAAAGACTCAAGAAGCAGTCAGGAGGTTCTGGTTTGTTTGCTCAAATGTCTTTTGAACTCGGACCAGCAGATGAGGAGTTTATCAATTCTGATGACTTCAAGTCCGGTAAAACAAAATTACAATTTGTCAATGATATCTTTGGAGGTTCTATTCCTAAAGAATACTTTGCCTCTATCGTCAAAGGATTCACTTCTATGATGGACAATGGTATCCTTGCGGGATATAGCATTGACAGTATGAAAGTGAGGATTTTTGATGGTCAGACCCACCCTGTGGATTCAAAACCATTAGCGTTTGAATTATGTGCTAAAGAAGGATTTAAGGAAGCAGCTAAATTATGTAATCCGGTTATACTAGAGCCTATTATGAAGCTAGAAGTGGTTTCACCTGACGAGTATGTAGGATCTGTAATTGGTGACCTCAATAGAAGAAGAGGCGTTCCTAAAGGCCAGGAGCCACGTTCAGGAGGTGCAGTGTCTATCTCTGCTGAAGTTCCACTTTCAGAAATGTTTGGTTATGTAACTCAGTTGCGTACCATCACATCAGGTAGGGCAAATAGTACCATGGAGTTTTCACATTATGCAGCTGCACCAAAAGGTATTTCAGAAGAAGTGATTGAAAAGGCCAAAGGCGCAAAAGTTGAATAAAATAAAGTATATCATTCAGGTCGCTTCATTGCAGAATTAAGCGACCTGAATTTTTTTAAGAAAATAAATTAAAAGTTTTTCAAAATAATTTTGTAATTAAATGTAAGAGCCTTATCTTTGCGGCCTCTTACAGAAAAAGAGATAATTTTAACAACAGGTTATGAATCAGAAAATTAGGATAAAACTCCGTTCTTACGATCACAATTTGGTAGATAAAAGTACCGAAAAGATAGTTAAGACGGTTAAAAACAGTGGTGCTGTTATTTCTGGTCCGATTCCGCTGCCGACAGAGAAAGAAATTTTTACAGTTTTGCGTTCTCCGCACGTAAATAAAAAATCTCGAGAGCAGTTTCAACTTAGGACCCACAAGAGAATAATCGAGATTTTTACACCTACTCAGAAGACAGTAGATGCTTTATCTAAGTTAGAGCTGCCTAGTGGTGTTGATATCCAGGTTAAGTTGACATAATCGCTGGATTTTAAATTTATTTTTAGATTCTGAAAATAATTAAGTTTCTGTTGAGGAAACTTAGATTTTAAACATTTAATCATGAAAGGATTAATCGGAAAGAAAATTGGCATGACCAGTATTTTCGATGCTAGTGGTAAGAATATAGCTTGCACTGTTATCGAAGCTCAACCCAATATTATCACTCAGGTGAAAACCAATGAGACAGATGGATATGATGCAATCCAATTGGGTTATGGAGAGGCAAAGGCTAAAAAAACAACAGCTGCATTGATGGGGCATTTTGCAAAAGCAAATACGACTCCTAAACAAAAGGCAGTTGAGTTCAGGAACTACTCACTGGATAAAAAATTAGGTGAGTCAGTGGATATAACAGAACTTTTCTCTGAAGGCGATAAAGTGAGTGCCATAGGTACTTCTAAAGGAAAAGGATTTCAAGGCGTTGTGAAGCGACATAATTTTGGTGGTGTTGGACAATCTACACATGGTCAGCACAACAGACTTAGAGCACCGGGGTCTATTGGTTCTTCTGCTACGCCATCTAGAGTTTTTAAAGGATTAAAGATGGCAGGCCAAATGGGTAATGTCAGAGTTAAGACTAAGAATTTGAAAATAGTTAAACTTTTACCTGAAAAGAATCTGATCTTGATTCAAGGTTCAGTTCCAGGTTATAAAGGTTCATTTGTAATCATTGAAAAATAAGAAAAATGAAACTTGATGTTCTAAATATTCAGGGAAAAAGTACAGGCAGAAGTGTTGAATTGCCTGAAGATATATTTGGCATCGAACCTAATGCTCATGCAGTGTATCTGGCTGTAAAGCAGTACTATGCTGCTCAACGTCAGGGTACCCATAAAGCAAAGGAGAAATGGGAAATTGCCAGAACAACTAAAAAACTCAAAAGGCAAAAGGGTACAGGTACTGCCAGAGCAGGATCTATGAAGTCACCTTTATTCCGTGGTGGTGGTCGAGTATTTGGACCTAAACCTAGAAACTATTCAATCAAATTGAATAAGAAGATTAAGGAGTTGGCCAGAAACTCAGCTTATGCACATAAGTATTCTACCGGATCACTTATCGTAGTTGAAGATTTTACTATTGATACACCTAAGACTAAAGAATTTAAGGGTATATTGAATAATTTGCAGATCTCCGGTAAGTCTTTATTGGTTACTTCTGAATTGAATAGAAATGTGTATCTCTCAGGTCGTAATTTACCTGGCGCTGCCATCAAAGCACTGAATGAGACTAGTACTTATGATATTGTAAAGGCTGATGTGCTTATCATTTCAGAAAAATCAGTAGGACAGCTTGCTGCTGCATACGATCAAAATTAAAAATACAGAAAATGTCTAGAAGTATTTTAATAAAACCGATTATTTCAGAGAAGTCAGAAAGATTGACTAGTAAAGGCAATCAATATACTTTTATGGTGGATAAAAAGGCCAATAAGCTTGAAATTAAAAAAGCTGTTGAGGCTATGTTTTCAACCAATGTTGTAAACGTTAATACAGCGGTTGCACCAGCAAAATCAAGACAACGAAACACTAAAAGTGGTGTGGTTAGAGGTAGTTTACGAGCTTTTAAAAAGGCTTATGTGACACTTGCTGAAGGTGAAGAGCTTGATATTTATGGTAGTTCTGACGAAAATTAATTAATAGCTATATTTAAAAAGTATAAGCAATGGCAATTAAAAAATACAAACCGGTAACACCTGGTCTACGAACAAAAATCACTGTAGATTATTCTGATTTGACAGTTGATAGGCCTCATAAAAGTCTTACAAAAGGAAAGAGTAAAAGTGGTGGTAGAAATCACGTAGGTAAGATGACCATGAGGCAGTTAGGAGGTGGTGCTAAGAGAAAATATAGAGTGATTGACTTTAAGAGAGATAAAGAAGGAATTCCTGGAAAAGTAGCGACGCTTGAATATGATCCAAATCGTACAGCATTTATTGCTTTAATTAACTATGCTGATGGGGAGAAAAGATACATCATTGCTCCACACCAAATTAAAGTAGGTGACGTAATTATGTCAGGAGAGAAAGCAACACCCGATACAGGTAATGCAATGTATTTTTCTGCAATTCCACTTGGTACAGATGTTTTTAACATCGAGATGGTACCGGGAAAAGGTGCTGCACTTGCTAGAAGTGCCGGTTCATATGCTACCATGATGGGTAGAGAAGGTAAATATGCTATCATTAAATTGCCATCTGGAGAAGTAAGAAAAGTATTGTTGACTTGCAAAGCTGTAATAGGTAGAGCTTCTAATCCTGATCATAGTCATGAAGTGTTAGGTAAGGCAGGAAGAACCAGGTGGATGGGTAAGCGATCAAGAGTTAGAGGTGTAGCTATGAACCCTGTAGATCACCCTATGGGTGGTGGTGAAGGTAGAGCTTCAGGAGGTCACCCGAGATCACGTACAGGAATTATGGCTAAGGGTGAGAAAACTCGAAATGTCAAGAAGGCATCAACAAAATTAATTATTTCAAAACGTAAGTAATATAAAAGATGGCTAGATCTATAAAAAAAGGACCTTATGTTTACCATAAACTGCTTGAAAAAGTAGAGAAGGCAAATGAGAGTAGCAAAAAGGCAGTTATCAAAACCTGGTCTAGAGCTTCGATGATTATTCCAGATATGATTGGTAATACGATCGCAGTTCATAATGGTAGAACTTTTATTCCGGTATTTATCACTGAAAACATGGTGGGACACAAATTAGGTGAGTTTGCGCCAACTAGAACTTTCAAAGGCCATGCCGGTAACAAAAAATAATTAATAAAAGAGCAATAGCGTAAAGTAAATAAATATGGAAGCACTTGCGATATTAAGAAATTGTCCGATGTCTGCCAGAAAAATGCGACTAGTTGTGGATAATATTAGAGGAAAATCAGTCGATGATTCTTTAAATATACTAAAGTACACTAATAAAGAAGCAGCAACATGGCTTGAAAAGTTGGTTTTATCAGCCATCTCAAACTGGTCAGTAAAAGCAGACACTTCTAGTCCTGAAGACTATAAGCTATATATTAAAAAGGCTTATGTGGATGGAGGATCTTCTTTGAAAAGATTTCAACCTGCACCGCACGGTAGAGCTAATAGAATTAGAAAGCGCATGAATCACGTGACGATTGTGGTTGAGAATAAAATAAGTTTAGAAGAATAAAATAATTAATATTAAATATCAATTTCAATGGGTCAAAAGACAAATCCGATTGGTAATAGATTAGGAATCATCAGAGGATGGGACTCTAGCTGGTATGGAGGGAATGAATTTGCTCAAAGAGTAGTAGAGGATGAAAAGATCAGAGTTTACCTCAATGCAAGAATCCAGAAAGGCGGAATTTCGAAAATTGTTATCGAAAGGACACTCAAAAGAATAACAGTGACAATACATACTTCTCGTCCGGGTATTATCATAGGAAAAGGTGGACAAGAAGTGGACAGAGTCAAAGAAGAGCTGAAGAAGTTGACAGGTAAGGATGTCCAGATAAATATCATAGAGATTCGTAAGCCTGAGATTGATGCGGCGATCGTAGGAGAAACCATTGCTAAGCAGATTGAATCTAGGATTAATTATAAAAGGGCTATTAAGATGTCTATTCAATCAGCTATGAGAGCTGGAGCTGAAGGTATTAAGGTGAGAGTAAGCGGGAGATTGAATGGGGCTGAAATGGCACGAAGTGAAGAATTTAAGGATGGTCGTACACCACTGCACACTTTTAGAGCAGATATTGATTATGCACATAAAGAAGCGTTAACAGTGTATGGAAAGATAGGTATCAAGACCTGGATTTGCAAAGGTGAAGTGCTTGAGAAAAGAGATTTATCACCTAATGCAGGTGTAAGTAAGACTAATTCAGAAGGACATGGAGATCATAAGGTAGATAGAAGAGGAGACAGAAGGGGCGGAGACCGAAGAGGTAATAGTAGAAGAGGTGAAAACAGAAAAAGATAGAATAAAATTGTAAAATATTTTTTACCTTTGCGGCACTTTTCTAAAAAAGGTAATTTTTTAAAGATAACAGAATATGTTACAACCAAAAAGAACGAAATACAGAAAGCAGCATAAAATGAATCCCAAAGGGATAGCTGTTAAGGGCAGCACGATATCTTTTGGATCTTTTGGGCTTAAGTCACTAGAGATTGGACGGATAACAAGCAGACAGTTGGAATCTGCCAGGATCGCAATGACTAGGTATATGAAAAGGGAAGGGAAAGTGTGGATCAGAATTTTTCCTGATAAGCCAATCACAGCTAAACCTGCTGAAGTACGTATGGGTAAAGGAAAGGGAGCTTTGGATCACTGGGTAGCAGTTGTAAAGCCGGGTAAGATAATGTTTGAAATCGATGGTGTTCCTACAGAGGTTGCTGTTGAGGCACTTAGACTGGCTGCGCAAAAACTGCCGGTACAAACAAAAACAGTTGTAAGAACCGATTATAGCGAATAATAAAATTTAAAGCTGACATGGCATCTAAGAAATATTCAGAACTTCAAAATCTGACCGTAGATACACTTAAAGAAGAGTTAGGTCAGGCTCGTGAGAACTTGAATCGTATTAAGTTTGATCATGGAGCACGAGGATTGGAAAATCCTGGTGAGATTCAATCAGTTAAGAAAGAAATCGCTCACCTGCTCACAGAATTGAGAGCTAGAGAGATTAATGACATGACTCCTGAGGAGTTAAGTAAGAGGTCAAGAATCAGATTGAGAAGAAAATAATAACAGATAAACTGAAGTCCAATGGCTGAGAAAGCATTAAACAAGGTAAGAATAGGAGTGGTATCTAGTAATAAAATGGATAAGACCATTACAGTCTTGATTGAAAGAAAACTGAAACACCCTATTTATGGAAAGTTCGTTAAGAAGTCCAAAAAATTCTTCGCACACGATGAAAATAATGAGTGTAACGAAGGAGACACTGTTAAGATAACAGAAACCAGACCTCTCAGTAAGAATAAAAGCTGGAAACTGGTTGAAATCATAGAAAAAGCGAAATAAATATTTAAAATTATTAGTCATGATCCAGCAAGAGTCAAGATTAAAAGTAGCTGATAATAGTGGAGCGAAAGAAGTATTGTGTATTCGTGTTTTAGGAGGCACAAAACGAAGATATGCTTCAATCGGGGATAAAATTGTGGTCACAGTTAAGTCAGCTACACCTACAGGAATTAAAAAAGGAACTGTAACCAAAGCTGTTATAGTACGTACAACTAAAGAAATCAGAAGAAAGGATGGTTCATATATCCGATTTGACGATAATGCGGTTGTTCTACTCAACAATGCTGATGAGCCTAGAGGTTCTCGTATTTTTGGCCCTGTAGCTAGAGAGCTGAGAGATCGTAATTATATGCGTATTGTATCACTAGCACCTGAAGTGCTATAATAATATAAGAAATGGCAGCGAAGCGTTTTGCACCTAAGTTAAAAATAAAGACCGGCGACAAGGTTGTTATCATAGCCGGAGCGAATAAAGGCCAGAAAGGCGAAGTAGTAGAAGTGTTTCCGAAGGAAAACCGAGCTATCGTCAATGGTGTGAATCTTGTTAAAAAGCATACTAAAGGAACTGAGGAGAATCCTGGAGGAATCAATGAGATTGAAGCTCCAATCCACATTTCCAACATGATGCTTGTTGATGGCAAGACCGGAGAACCTACGCGTGTAGGCAGAAAACTTGTTGATGGCAAGTTGGTAAGGTATTCTAAAAAATCAGGAGAAATTATTAAGTAATGAGTTACGTACCTAGACTTAAGCAAAAATATAACGAAGAGATTATTGGTAAACTGAGAGAGCAGTTTAACTATAAGTCTGTTATGCAAGTGCCTAAATTGCTGAAAATTAGTGTTAATCAAGGTGTAGGATCAGCTACGCAAGATAAGAAACTAGTTGATATAGCATTAGGCGAAATGACCACAATCACAGGTCAAAAGGCAGTGCCTACAATTGCGACCAAATCAGTATCTAACTTCAAACTGAGAGAAGGTATGCCGATCGGAGCACGCGTGACTTTGAGAGATAGAATGATGTATGAGTTTTTAGATAGACTCATTACCATTGCCCTTCCACGTGTGCGAGATTTCAGAGGTATCAATGATAAAAGTTTTGATGGTAGGGGTAATTACACCTTGGGCATCAAAGAGCAAATCATTTTTCCGGAGATAGACATTGATAAAATCAATAAAATTACCGGTATGGATATTACTTTTGTAACAAGTGCTAAAACAGATGCGGAGGCGTTTGCATTGCTGAAAGAGTTAGGGCTACCATTTAAGAACCAAAATAATTAATCCATTATGGCTAGAAAAGCGGTTATAGCAAGAGAAATAAAAAGACAGAGGCTTGTTGAAAAGTATGCGGAATTGCGCAAAAAATTGAAAGAAGAAGGTGATTATGAAGCACTAGATAAGCTTCCTAAAAATTCATCAAAAGTTAGATTGCACAACCGATGCAAACTTACAGGAAGACCTAAGGGTTATATTAGAAGATTCGGTATCAACCGTGTAACCTTCCGTAAGATGGCTAATGAAGGATTAATTCCGGGTATCACAAAGGCCAGCTGGTAATTTATTAAAATAAGTAGAATATTATAAAACAATGATAGTAACAGATCCAATAGCAGATTTTCTAACAAGAATCAGAAATGCTCAACTTGCAGGTCATAAAGTTGTGGAGATACCTGCTTCAAAAATGAAGAAGGCGATCACTGAGATTCTTTACGATCAAGGGTATATATTAAAGTATAAGTTTGATGACGAGGCTGGAAAGCAAGGTGTAATCAGTATTGCATTGAAGTACGATCCTGCTACTAAGAAACCTGTGATTAGAGAACTGGGAAGAATATCCAAATCATCATTGAGACAGTATGCAGGATCACGTGAGATTCCACAGATCATTAATGGACTTGGAATTTGTATAGTTTCTACATCTAAAGGTGTCATGACAGACAAAGAAGCCAGACAACAGAATGTAGGTGGAGAATTAATCTGTTACGTTTATTAAGAAAAATTAAAAATTCAGACCATGTCACGAATTGGTAATTCAATAATCAATATTCCGAGTGGGGTTACTATCGATGTCTCTAAAGGGAATATGGTTACTGTAAAAGGTAATAAGGGCACTTTGAGCCAGCAAATAGATCACGATCTTAAATTAAAGATTGAGGATGGTACTCTTTCTGTGGAGAGACCAACAGACCAGAAAAGACACCGCGAAGTTCATGGATTGTCCCGGGCTTTGATAAACAATATGGTTGTTGGTGTTTCTGAGGGATTTACTAAAACGATGGAGCTCGTTGGGGTAGGTTACAGAGTAAGTAACACAGGAAATGTTCTTGAAATTAGTGTTGGATATTCTCACCCTTTATTGTTTGTTTTGCCGGAGGAGGTGAAAGTGACTACGAAGATGGAGAAAGGTGAGAACCCTACCATTATTCTCGAAAGTAGTGATAGGCAACTCTTAGGGCAGGTTTGTGCTAAGATAAGGTCATACAGAAAGCCAGAACCATATAAAGGTAAAGGTATTAAGTTTTCAGGAGAGCAGCTTAGGAGAAAAGCAGGTAAGACATCTGGTAAAAAATAATAATATAAATCTAATCTTTAAGATATGGATAGTAAAGTATATAATAGAACGAGAGTCAGATATAGAATCAGAAAAAAAGTTAGTGGTACGACCGAGAAGCCGAGGCTTTCAGTTTTCCGAAGTAATAAAGAAATTTATTGTCAATTGATTGATGATCTTAATGGTCGAACTATTGCAAGTGCAAGCTCTAAAGGCATCAAAGCTGAAGGTTCTAAAGTCAATATTGCTGCAGAAGTCGGCAAGGCTATTGCATCTAAAGCTAAGGCAGCAGGTATTGAACGCGTAGTATTTGACAGAGGAGGATGTCTATATCACGGTAGAGTAAAATCTTTGGCAGATGGCGCCAGAGAAGGAGGTTTAATTTTCTAAATTTAAGATAAATATGTCAACACCAGTAAGAACAAATCAAAACGAACCTGAACTGAAGGAAAAGTTGGTCAGCTTAGCCAGAGTGGCTAAGGTTACTAAAGGAGGTAGAACCTTCAGTTTTTCAGCATTAGTGGTTGTAGGTGACGAAAATGGAAGAGTAGGCCATGGTCTAGGAAAGGCACTGGAAGTTTCTGAATCAATTCAGAAAGCTGTTCAGGATGCTAAAAAGAACATGATCAAAGTAGAATTGCATAATAAGACTGTACCTCATGAACAAAAAGGTAAATATGGTGCGGGAAAGGTACTTATAAAGCCAGCTTCTGATGGTACAGGAGTTATTGCAGGTGATACTGTGAGAGCGGTACTGGAAATGGCAGGAGTACATAATGTACTGGCAAAGTCTATGGGATCTTCTAATCCTCATAATGTTGTAAAAGCAACGATGGATGCACTGACGAAGATGAGAAGTGCTAAACAAGTTGCAAAACAAAGAGGCATAGACATACAAAAGGTTTTTAACGGACAATAAATATTTAACCAGAAATGGCACAGATTAAAATAACTCAGGTAAAGAGTACGATAGATAGAAGTAAACGTCAGAAAGCAACGATTGAAGCTTTAGGTATCAAAAAGTTGCACAATCCTGTGATCAAGGAAGCTACACCACAGATATTAGGTATGGTAGCTAAAGTTCAGCATTTATTGGTCGTAGAAGAAATATAGGTTTAATTCTGATTAAAAAAATATCAAAGAGATGAAGTTACATAATTTGACACCCGCTCCAGGCTCAAATAAGAAAGGTAAAGGTAGAGTTGGTAGAGGCGAAGGTAGTGGAACAGGTGGTACTGCTTCAAGAGGACATAAAGGGTCTAAATCTAGATCTGGTGATAAACTTAAAAGAGCTTTTGAGGGTGGTCAGATGCCGCTGCAAATGCGTCTTCCTAAGAGAGGGTTTAAAAACATCAATAATGTTACTTATATCCCGCTTAATGTGTCAAGGCTTCAGGAGATTCATGATAACTATGGTTTGACTGAAATTTCTAAAGTGACACTTTACAACGAAGGAATTATCAATAGAGGCGATAAAGTTAAAGTTCTTGGTAATGGTGAGATCACAGCTAAACTCACTGTAAATGTAGATGCTTTTTCAGCTACGGCTAAAACTAAGATTGAGGCAGCCGGTGGTACTGTAAATGCTTAATAACTTAAAACATGAACAATTTTATTCAAACATTAAAAAATATATGGAGTATTAAGGAGCTGAGAGATCGGATCCTTTTTACTTTGATGATCCTAGCTGTTTTTAGACTGGGATCTTATATAGTATTGCCGGGTGTAAATTATTTAGCACTGCAATCAGCTGCTAGTGGGAGACAAGCTAATGACTTATTGCAATTGATTAATACTTTTACAGGAGGTGCTTTTAATCAAGGAGCTATTTTTGCACTAGGTATTATGCCTTATATTACTGCATCCATCATTGTGCAGTTACTAGGATTTGCGGTGCCTTATTTCCAGAGATTACAGTCAAAGGAAGGAGAATCTGGTAGGAAAAAGATTACACAGATTACTCGGTTTTTAACACTTTTAATCACTATGGTTCAAGGTAGTGGATATCTTCTGATGTTGAAAACTACTCCGGGTGCGGTTGACCCTACTATGAATCAAGGTGTATTCTGGGTAAGTAATATGATTATTCTGACCACAGGTACTATTTTAGCCATGTGGATGGGAGAAAAAATAACCGATAAAGGAATCGGTAATGGTATTTCTTTGTTAATCATGATTGGTATTATTGCCAGATTGCCTCAGTCATTTGTAGCGGAGGTGATAAGTCAATTTTCAGAGAACAAATTGTTGTTATTGATTATAGAACTGGCAGCATTAATTTTTGTGATTATAGGTACTACTTTGGTGGTTCAAGGTGTGAGAAAGATTCCTATTAGAGCTGCTAAAAGGATGGTAGGAAGAACAGGAATGGCCAGTGGTACAGCTAATGATGTGATTAATCTTAAGGTAGCAGCAGCAGGGGTTATGCCGATTATCTTTGCTCAGGCCATCATGTTTTTACCTTTGACTGCATTTCAGTATGTTTCAAGTTCCAGTGGCGTGCAGAGTGATACATTACTTGCATTAAATAATCCTATGTCTTTCTGGTATAATGTTATTTTCTTTGCATTGAATGTGGTATTTGCCTATATTTATACTGCACTTATAGTTAATCCACAGCAGTATTCTGAGTATCTAAAGAGGAGTAATGCTTTTATTCCGGGTGTAAAACCTGGGCAAGATACAGAACATTATATTGATACGTTGACAACTAGAATCACCCTACCGGGTGCAATATTCATTGGATTGATTGCGATACTACCGGCTATTGTTAATGCTGCTGGTGTTAGTACAGCCTTCTCCTATTTTTATGGAGGTACTTCTCTGTTGATCCTAGTGGCAGTGGTTCTTGACACTTTACAGCAAATAGAGAGCTATTTGTTGATGAGAAAGTATGATGGATTGGTCAAGTCAGGAAGAATTCAGGGTAGAGCGGGTCAAGGTATCACCATTGGAGCGGGAATGTAATTCCTGTTATGATATTCTATAAAACAAATGAAGAAATTGAGTTAATCAGAGAGAGTAATCTCCTGGTAAGTAAGACTCTAGCATATATAGCCGGCATTCTAAAAGTAGGTATTGACGGCAAAACAATCGATAAAGAAGCAGAAACTTTTATCAGGGACCATAATGGTATCCCGGGTTTTAAAGGGTATCATGGATTTCCTGCTACATTGTGTCTTTCAATAAATGAAGCAGTAGTTCATGGAATTCCTAATGATAAACCATTAGGGTCTAAAGATATTATTTCTGTTGATTGTGGTGTCTTGTTGAATGGTTATTTTGGTGACTCTGCTTTTACCTTCGGATTTAATGAAGTGGATGAAGAAGTTAGAAAGTTGATGAGAGTGACAAGGACATCTTTGATGATGGGTATAGAAGAAGCTAAAGCGGGCAATAGAGTTGGAGACATCAGCTATGCAGTGCAGAATTATTGTGAGCGTGAGCATCAATATGGCGTGGTCAGAGAGTTGGTAGGGCATGGCTTAGGTAAAAATTTGCATGAGGAGCCTGAGATTCCAAATTTTGGTCAGAGAGGCAGAGGTCCGGTTTTAAAGGAAGGCCTGGTTATTTGTATTGAACCAATGATTAACTTAGGTGCTAAAGGTGTACGGCAATTGAACGATGGGTGGACAATACTTACAAAGGATGGAAAGCCATCAGCCCACTACGAGCATTGTGTAGCAATTAGGAAAGAAGGGCCTGATATTTTGTCAAATCATGATATTATTGATGAGGCTATTAAAAATAACCCTGAAATTATTGATATATCAATAAATTTTTAGATCTTTGCACTCCAATTTAAAAAATGGCTAAACAAGACCTAATAAAATTAGACGGAATTATTGAAGAAGCATTGTCCAATGCAATGTTTCGGGTGAGACTGGAGAGTGGACACTTAATAACTGCCACCATCTCAGGTAAAATGAGGATGCACTATATCAGGATTTTACCTGGAGATAAAGTTGCGGTAGAAATGTCACCTTATGATTTGACGCGCGGTAGGATAAACTATCGTTATAAATAAAATTTTAAAGACTTTTATCATGAAAGTACAAGCATCAATAAAAAAGCGATCTGCGGACTGCAAGATTGTAAGGAGGAAAGGGAAACTTTATGTTATTAATAAGAAGAATCCTAAATTTAAACAAAGACAAGGTTAATAATTAATATTATGGCACGAATTGCTGGTGTAGATTTACCAAAAAATAAGAGAGGTGTTATTGGATTGACTTATATTTATGGTATAGGGCCTTCTAGAGCAAAGGATATTCTTAAAGCTGCCAATGTTTCTGAAGATACCAAAGTTCAGGACTGGAATGATGATAACATCAAGTTTATCTCTAAGTATATTCAAGATGAATACCGTGTTGAAGGTGAGTTGAGGAGTGAGGTTCAATTGAGTATAAAGCGTCTTATGGACATCGCTTGCTACAGAGGTCTTAGGCATAGAAAGGGGCTTCCTGTAAGAGGGCAGAGTACAAAGACGAATGCTAGAACTCGAAAAGGTAAAAAGAAAACCATTGCTAATAAAAAGAAAGCAACTAAATAATAGCTAATTTTATAATATTATGGCCAAAGGTAAAAAAGTAAGTAAGAAGCGTGTTGTCAAAGTAGAGTCAGAAGGTATGGCTTTTATTCACGCATCTTTTAATAATATTATCATTTCACTGACAAATAGAAGCGGTCAGGTTATATCTTGGGGATCTGCAGGAAAATCAGGTTTCAGAGGTAGCAAGAAAAACACACCTTATGCAGCTCAGATGGCTGCGGAGTCAGCATCCGTAACTGCTTATGAGGCCGGTTTGAGGAGTGTTGAGGTTTTTGTCAAGGGTCCTGGAGCAGGAAGAGAATCAGCGATTAGAGCAATTGACAACTCCGGTATCAGAGTAATGAAAATTAAGGATATGACACCTGTACCGCATAATGGATGTCGTCCTCCAAAGAAAAGAAGAGTTTAATTCAGATTTATAAAAAATCCATTTAGAAATGGCGAGATATACAGGCCCAACTACTAAAAAGGCAAGAGCATTTGGCGAACCTATTTACGGTCCAGATAAGTATTTTGAAAGAAGAAAATACCCTCCTGGGCAGCATGGTGCAATGAAGAGACGTAAGCAAAGAAGTGACTATGCGCTCGACCTTCAAGAGAAGCAAAAGGCTAAATATACATATGGCGTTTTGGAACGTCAATTTAGAAATCTATTTGACAAGGCTGCAGCCAAGTCTGGTGTTACAGGTGATATATTACTGCAACTACTGGAGTCAAGGCTTGATAATATGGTTTATAGAATGGGAATTGCTAAGACCAGAAGATCAGCACGACAATTGGTTACTCATGGACACATTCTAGTGGATGGGGTTCTTACCAATATTCCTTCAATGCTTCTTAAACCAGGATCAATAGTTTCTGTGAGAGGTAAGTCAAGAGGTATAGACATCATCCAGAATAATGTTAATGCGAAAAAGGACATTAGCAGAACATATGGATGGATTGAATGGAATAGTGATAAGATGGAAGGAAGATTTCTGGCTTATCCGGAGAGAGAGAAGATTCCGGAAAATATCAATGTTCAATTGATTGTAGAGTTGTACTCTAAATAATAGTGAAAATATACCGGCCATTCACCTGAATGGCCTATTCCTTTTTAAATTATCAAGTAAATTAATAATAATGAGTATTCTAAACTTTCAAAAGCCTGATAAGATTCTTCTCCAGAAAGCGGATGATTTTGATGGAGTTTTTGAATTTAAACCCCTTGAGCCTGGATTTGGTCAGACTATTGGGAATTCATTAAGAAGAGTACTTCTTTCATCATTAGAAGGTTATGCAATTTCTGCTATTCGTATTGCTGGTGTAGATCATGAGTTTTCTACCATCAAAGGAGTTGTTGAGGATGTTGTAGATATTATACTAAATATAAAGCAAATCAGACTTAAGCCACTCGCTGTAGCTGAAGGTTCTGCTGAGGAAAAATTATATGTTACAATTTCCGGTAAAGACACTTTTGTAGCAGGTGATATTGAAACGCATACTAATACATTTAAGGTGATGAACCCAGATTTGTATATCTGCACTCTTGAGCCTAGTGTGACATTAGAAATAGAGTTTACTGTTACAAAGGGCAGAGGTTATGTAGCTGCTGATGAAAACTTACCTAAAGATGCCGCTATCGGTGTTATACCGATTGATGCTATTTATACTCCGATAAAGAAAATGGCGTATAGAGTAGAAAATACTAGGGTAGGCCAGAGAACAGATTACGAAAAGCTGACTATTGATTTGAAAACGGACGGTACTATCCATCCTGAAGATGCAATAAAGGAAGCTTCTCGAATCCTGATTCAGCATTTGATGTTGATTACCGACGAGAATATAACATTCAACGATTCTGCATCTAGAGAAGATAATATAGTAGATGAGCATATTCTGCACATGCGCAAGTTGCTTAAGACTTCACTTGAAGACCTCGATTTGTCTGTGAGAGCTTATAACTGTTTGAAAGCAGCTAAGATAAATTCTCTAGGTGATTTAGTCAGATATGACATGCATGAATTACTGAAGTTTAGAAACTTTGGTAAGAAGTCATTGCTCGAAATTGAAGAATTGTTGCAACAAAAGAACCTTACTTTTGGTATGGATCTTTCAAAGTATAAATTAGACGAAGCATAATTTAATATAATCGATTCGACCCATAGGATTTTTATTTTTAACTGGTACAAAACGTTGTTTTACATAACTCAAGGTCGGAAAGTAGTTTAAACAATAGTGGTACAAAAATTATTCTAAAATGAGACACGGTAAAAAGTTTAATCATTTAGGCAGAAAGAAAGGACACAGAGATGCATTATTGCTCAATTTGTCCAATTCACTGATAACTCACAAAAGAATCAATACTACACTTGCAAAAGCTAAAGCTTTGAGAATGCATGTGGAGCCGATTCTGACCAGATCAAAAGACAATACTACACACTCTAGAAGAATGGTTTTTGCTGATCTTCAGAACAAGAGTGCTGTTACTGAATTATTTGATGTGATTGCACCAAAGATTGCTAATAGACCAGGTGGTTATTGCAGAATCATTAAAACTGGATTTAGAAAAGGTGATGGTGCTGAAATGGCAATGATTGAATTGGTTGATTTCAATGAGATCTATACCTCTAAGTCTGGAGCTGGTAAGAGTTCGACTAGAAGAGGTCGAAGAAGAGGTGGTAATTCTTCTTCTATTTCTACTGCCGCAGCCGCTGCAGCTCCAGTGGTTGCTGAAACTACAACTAACGAAGAAGAATAAGGAAAGGTTAGTTTATTATATTATTGCAAAAGGGATTTGTGGATACATAAATCCCTTTTGTTATTTTATGGTTTGCTAGACTATGTTTAAATTGACTTTGACTTGCAGAAGTACCCTTCAGATTTCTGAGTGGATCAATCCATTTCTGTTGGATTTTGTTCTCGATCTATAATCTTCTTATAGGTGTTTTCATTCATCCACCACTTGACCGTCGCAAAACCAATCACCGAAAAAACTAGCATTTCAATCAATTGAACCATGGCTCGCTGAGTTAAAAAAACACCGGCAAATGAACTATTTTTCAAATTGAGTAAATTGACAATTATGAATATAAAAACTCCAAAAGGAAGACCTGCAGTTAAGCCGTAAATCCATCGACCTTTTGATCTTGTTTTTTCCCATGAATGGACAAATTTTTTATCTACATCATGCATACAGAATGTGCGTTAATTTAGAAACAAAGATAATGATACAATCTGATTGAGAAAAGTATCGTCCTAATTGAAATAATTTTTCATAAAATTCTGGATATCATTAACTATCTGATTGGTTTAATCCGACATGGGCAGTGAATTTTAATTTGAAAAGCTGAATGGTCTTTATTTATTATAAATAATTATTAATGTGTATATTTGCGTTTATAATTCAATCTATTGTACCAAATGGGTCTGGTCGAAACTCAAAAAGCAATTTTATTACTTGAAGATGGTAGTGTTTATGAAGGTAAAGCAGCAGGATTCTCTGGCACTGCCAGTGGTGAAGTGTGTTTTAATACCGGCATGACAGGCTATCAGCAGACGATGTCAGACTCATCTTACAAGGGACAGATACTGGTATTTACGGTTCCTCATATCGGGACGATTGGTGTGATTGGTATTGATAGTGAATCAAGAGGTGCACAAGTTTCCGGTATCGTATGTCGTAATTTTTCTGGTACTGATTATAGCCGTACAGTTGCTGACCAGGATTTAAATCAATATTTAATCGATCAGAAAGTTGTCTGTGTTTATGACGTGGACACTAGATCCATCGTAAGGCGAGTAAGAGATAAAGGATCGATGAATTGCATCGTATCTTCTGAAATTTTTGATGTAGATCAGTTGATAAAATTACTGAAATCTACTCCATCAATGGAAAATCAAGAGCTAGCCAGTTTAGCGAGCACCTCGGAAAGCTTTACCTTAGGAGATGAAAAGGCTGAACTTAAAATCGCTGTTATCGACTATGGAATCAAGCAAAATATTCTAAATAATTTTGTCGAACGGAATTGTTTTGTTAAAGTTTTTCCGGCTAAGACCACTGTAGAGGAAGCATTGGCATTTAATGCAGACGGATACTTCCTATCCAATGGACCAGGAGATCCGATGGCTATGGATTATGCGATAAATTTTGTAAAGCAGTTGATTGACTCGGGTAAACCGATTTTTGGTATTTGTTTGGGGCATCAACTTCTCTCTATCGCAAACGGTGTACCTACCTATAAAATGCATAACGGACACCACGGAGCTAATCAGCCTGTTATCAATCACCAGACAGGTCAATGCGAAATGACAAGCCAGAATCATGGGTTTGTTGTGGACGAGGTTGAATTTCAAAAATTTACGGACATGCTGACTGTTACTCATTCAAATCTGAATGACGGCACAGTTGAAGGATTTAGAATGAAAGACAAGCCTGTCTTTTCAGTACAGTACCATCCTGAAGCTAGTCCTGGACCCCATGATTCTAGATATTTATTTGATGATTTTATAGAACTTGTAAAAAGTGTGAAAAATACCTGAATATGAGCGCAATCATAGACATAAGAGCCAGAGAAATATTAGACTCAAGAGGCAATCCTACTGTCGAAGTCGAAGTGTTAACTGAGATGGGAGCATTTGGTAGAGCAGCTGTTCCATCGGGTGCATCGACAGGAAAACACGAAGCCATTGAACTGAGAGACGGAAATAAAAATCGGTATCTCGGTAAGGGTGTATTAGATGCATGTAATAATGTGGAAGCTAAGATTAGAGAAGCGCTCATTGGTGAGGACGTTTTTGAGCAGAGATATATTGATGATATCATGCTGGAAATGGATGGCACTGAAAACAAGTCTATATTGGGTGCCAATGCCATTTTAGGCGTTTCACTTGCAGTAGCTAAAGCGGCGGCAGAAGAATCAGGGCAGCCATTGTTCAGGTATGTGGGTGGTGTCAATGCTCATGTACTTCCTGTACCTATGATGAATATTCTCAATGGTGGCTCACATGCAGATAATAGTATTGATTTTCAGGAATTTATGATCATGCCAATAGGTGCTGACTTATTTTCTGAAGGACTGAGAATGGGAGTAGAAGTATTTCACCATTTGAAAGCTGTTCTGAAATCAAAAGGCTATTCTACCAATGTCGGTGATGAAGGTGGATTTGCACCGAACATGAAGTCCAATGAGGAAGCGATTGAGACAATCATTCAAGCAATCGAAGTAGCCGGGTATAGGCCAGGCGAAGATATTATGATAGCAATGGATGCTGCCACTTCTGAATTTTACGATGAAAAGGAAAAGGTGTATCACTTTCGTAAATCGAATGGTCAAAAATTGACAGGTGAAGAAATGATAGATTTTTGGGCAAACTGGGCCAGAAAGTATCCGATTTTTTCTATTGAAGATGGTCTGCATGAGGATGATTGGGACAACTGGGTAAAACTCACCAAAGCGTTAGGTCGCAAGGTGCAGCTAGTGGGCGATGACCTTTTTGTGACTAATACCAAACGACTGCAACGAGGAATTGAATCAGGTGCAGGAAATTCTATTTTGATTAAGGTCAACCAGATAGGAACCCTTACCGAAACGATTGATGCAGTCAATATGGCGACAAGGAATGGATTTACATCAGTGATGAGCCATAGATCAGGCGAAACGGAAGATACCACCATAGCAGATTTAGCTGTTGCCCTCAATACTGGACAAATAAAGACTGGTTCAGCCTCTAGAAGTGACAGAATTGCTAAATACAACCAGTTGTTAAGAATCGAGGAAGATCTGGAAGGTGCGGCTTATTATCCGGGCAAAGCATTAATTTCTAGAAGTTAGTTATATAAAAGGCAATAAGATAAATAGGTCTCACTACACATTTTTTAACTGATTAAAAGTAAACAGTCAATGGCAAAAGATAGGAAAATTATAGAAGAAATTGCATCTATCAGTGGAATTTCGTCCAAGTGGATCAATAAATTTACAATAGTTACTGTACTATTTATTGTGTGGATGACATTTTTTGATGAGCATAATGTGTTTGCATACCAGCGTCATAAAGCGAATATAGCAAAGCTTGAACAGGAGAAATCTCAATTGAATGAGGAGATTACTCAGGCGCTGAAAGATTTAGAAGATTTGAAAAATAACAAAGAAAAATTTGCCCGAGAGAAGCATTTAATGCATCTACCTGGCGAAGAAATTATTTTAATAGAAGAACCAAAAAAATAGAAAATTTGATATGAGTGTATTAGTTAACAAAGATTCAAAGATTATAGTCCAAGGATTTACCGGTAATGAAGGGACGTTTCATGCCGAGCAGATGATTGAATATGGAACAAATATTGTGGGTGGTGTAACTCCAGGCAAGGGTGGTCAGGAACATCTCGGCAGACCTGTATTTAACAGTGTAAAGGAAGCAGTACATAAAGTCGGTGCCAATACATCCATTATTTTTGTACCACCAGGATTTGCTGCTGATGCAATAATGGAAGCTGCGGAAGCTGGTATTAAGGTTATCATTTGTATAACTGAAGGTATTCCTGTTCAGGATATGGTCATTGCAAAAGCGTATATTGAGAAGTTTGACTGTACACTCGTTGGTCCTAATTGTCCTGGAGTGATCACGCCTGATGAAGCAAAAGTAGGCATCATGCCAGGGTTTGTATTCAAGAAAGGTAGTATAGGTGTAGTATCAAAGTCAGGTACACTCACTTATGAAGCAGCAGATCAGATAGTTAAGGCAGGATTGGGTATTTCTACAGCGATTGGTATCGGTGGTGACCCTATTATCGGAACGCCTACTAAGGATGCAGTTAAATTGCTGATGGAAGACCCTGAAACAGAGGGTATTGTGATGATAGGAGAGATTGGAGGTAATTACGAAGCACAAGCAGCTGAATATATAAAATCAACTGGTAATAGGAAGCCGGTTGTAGGATTTATAGCCGGTCAAACAGCGCCTAAGGGTCGTACAATGGGACACGCAGGTGCCATCGTGGGTGGTCATGATGATACGGCAGAAGCTAAAATGAAAATTATGGCTGCATGTGGTATCCACGTAGTGAATAGTCCAGCCGAGATAGGAGAGATGATGGCAAAGGTATTGAAAGCGTAATTGATTAAAGATATTTTATTGTTGATGGAGTGGTTTGTTCTTAATCACTCCATTTTGTTTATTAGGATATTTTATCGTTATCTGTTGGTCAGAAAAGAGACCATAATTGCTTTTAAGTATGCTAATTTGAGCACATTTTTATTATTGTAAGCTTAATGCAAATGAAGATTTCTATTATGGATTATCACAACGTCTTTCCTTCAGAATCTATGAAATTGAATGACCAGTAAGTGGCTAAAATTGATTAATTTTGCTATTTCTTTTTGGGGATTAAAATGTATTGAGAATGTATTCCATTGATCAAAAATTGTTAAAGTCATTTATTGAAAATGCGCTTCATGAAGATGGATATGAAGCAGATCATACTTCCTTGGCTAGTATTCCAGCTGAAAGCATTAGCAGAGCCAAACTTTATACTAAAGATGACGGAGTGATTGCTGGAGTCGCCGTCGCTGAGGCTATTTTTAATTATGTAGATGCTGGAGCAGTGATTGAAGTAGTGAAAAATGATGGTGACGAGGTTAGTTACAGAGATACGATACTATATGCGGAGTGCAATACAAGAGCATTTATGAAGGCACAGCGGATCATCTTAAATATTATGAAGCACCTCAGTGGTATTGCTACTTTATCTTCTAGATTTGCATTTGAAGTTGAAGGGCTACCAGTGCGATTACTAGCTACAAGAAAGACCACTCCCTTATTGAGATTTTTAGAATACTGGGCACTGAGAGTAGGAGGCTGTGATTACCTCCGGACAGGCTTAGATGATGGTATTGTCATTACGGATAATCATATTCATGCAAGTAGTTCTATTGCAGAGGCTATAGATCATGTCAATCAGTATCTTAAAGAACAAAAACTAAATCTAGATATAACTATCGAGGTTGCAAATCTGGTTGAATTGCAGCAAGTATTGGATCATGGAGGTGTATCTCGTATTGTATTGGATCACTTTGAATTACCGATTTTAAGTGAAGCGGTAGCCCATGTTAATGGCCGATTTGAGGTGGGTGCCTCAGGAGGAGTCACTTTAAAGAATGTTAGGAACATTGCTGAAACCGGTGTTGATTTTATTTCAGTTGCAGCATTGACACAGATTATGGGTACACTGGATTTAAGTTTTAAAATCTCTAAGCATTGATATGAAAAAAATAGAAAAGATCCTAAAGTATTTTCCTGAGACAAGCCTTCCTGTCGTAGTATCTGAGGATTATCTCCACGTTTATGAAGAGGAAAATGTACCTCTTCCGCTGGCATTTATACAGGAGATAATGGTAGAATGGGAAAAAGAAATAGACGAATTTACTGAGTTTGTTGCTTGTTTTAGTTTGCCTAAAGAAGAAAAATTCCACACGGTTGTTTACTGGAGAGGTAGTTTGTTAAGATATGATTTTATCATGGTAACCCTTGATTTAAATGGAAATATGATAAGCAAAAAATCTATTGCCAACACTATTTATGAGCGTAAAGTTATCAAAAAGTCCGTAGCTAGTATTGAACCGGATTTGATCATCCATATTATGGCAGGACAGGCCCAAGAATGGGATGATTATGATGCTTCCACTTCAAGAGATTTTACCATGGAGATCTTGCCAAGTGGTGAGATTATTTTCTCAATGGATGAGTAGAAAAGGACCTTTATTTTGGAGATATGGCCGATAGGTCGCTTCTATTGAATTTGTTTTAATAATGAAATAGGTAGAATATCAGAAAGATACTTGCAACTGCTTGCATTGAAAAAGTTCTTATCTTTGAGCCACAAATAGGATTATGAATATCAGCAAAGTAAAGGATATTTTCATCAAAGAGCTGTCTGTTGAGTTTAGACAACGGTTTGCAGTGGGTGGCATTTTCCTTTTTGCAGCGACGGTGGTATTTTTAATCTACAAGTCATTTAATGATATTAATCCTCGCGAATGGACCATTCTGCTTTGGATTATCATGCTCTTTGCAGGGTTAAATGCCGTGGTTAAGAGTTTTCTTCAGGAAAGGCGAGAGACCTACTTATATTATTACACACTATTTGATCCTATAGACTTGATAGTGGCTAAACTTATGTACAATTTCGTTTTTTTGACCAGTCTTTTTGTGATCATTATTGCAATAATGTCGGTTTTTGCAGGTTTTCCCGTCAAAAGTTTAGGTCTCTTTGTGACAGGATCGCTAGTGGGTATTCTAGGTATCGCTATTGTATTTACCTTTGTATCTGTCATATCAGCTACAGAAGGAGGCAATTCCACACTGATGTCAATCTTAGCACTACCGCTGGTTTTACCTATCGTTTTGCTGCTGCTCAAAATTTCAGCGGTGAGTGTGCGCCTGATGACGGATACCTCCATTGGCCAAGATATATGGATGCTGGTTTCTATTGACAGTATTTTGCTGGGAGCGATGATTTTATTATTTCCATCATTGTGGAGAAGTTAATTTTTGATTATTAAATCGTCAGATATGAATATAAAAGGATGGTGGTGGAAGATACTGGGTGTTTTGATTTACCTCTATGTTATTATAGGTGGGCTCACAGTGCCGCTAAAACCCGGTGTTTTGAAAGTGGATCCTGCTTCAGCTAATACTGGAACAAAGTTGGAATTAAATATAACTGGATATAATACGCACTTTAGTGACGCTACAGAGAATAAGGCATGGCTCAAGACGGACAGCGGCCACAGTATAAAGGCGAGAGATATCCATATTGTGGATGATATGCACGCTCAATTGATTTTTGAACTTCCGGAAGTACTGCCACCGGGAGAAAAAGTGCAGCCACTGACACTCATCATGGACAATGAAAAAGATGGAGCTTTTGTTCAGCCTAATGCCATATTTGTAAAAGCTAAAGAAAACACAACATCAGGGACGGAAGGTTGGGATGAAGCCGATTTTGGGCATATACATACAGCGGATGGAATTGCTTTTCCTTATAGGAATATCTTGCATGAGACCATCAGAAATACCTTCTTTCACGTAGCATTATGGTTTGCGATGTTCATCATGTTGATTGTAGGATTGGTGTATGCTGTCCGATATTTGCGCACACATGATTACAGCTACGACATCAAATCCTCAGCGTATAATAAAACTGGAATACTATTCGGGATACTAGGACTGGCCACTGGCTCCATTTGGGCTCGATTTACTTGGAATACATTTTGGACTGGCGATGTCAAGCTCAATATGACAGCTGTGACACTATTGATATACCTTGCTTATTTAGTATTGAGAGGTGCCTCATCTGATACTGATAAGAAGGCAAAGATATCTTCAGCTTACACCATCTTTGCTTTTGTGGCCATGATACCTTTATTATTTATCATCCCGAGGATGACCGACAGTTTGCACCCCGGCAATGGTGGTAATCCTGCCTTAGGCGGTGAAGACTTAGACAATACTTTGCGTATGTTTTTCTATCCTGCTATCCTCGGCCTATCACTGATAGGTGTATGGATATCTACCCTTGTCATACGCTACGAGATGCTGAAAGAGAGATTGTTTCAAAACCAAAAATAATAAATATATGAAAAATAATAATATACAAAATACTGTTTTTAGGTTTGTTGTGTTTTTTTTAATCACTTTTCTTTCAGTTGATTTGCGTGCTGAATCGGAAGTGATAGACTTTATGAGAAACTCAGGCAAAATCTATTCGGTAGTGGCAGTCGTTGCAGTGATTTTTATAGGATTAGCTATATACCTTTTTAGGCTGGATGCAAAATTGACAAAATTAGAGAAACGGATCAATGACCAATAGAAGGCCATTCCCTTAGCTAGTGCACCTACTTTCGACTATTGTACTTAAATACAGCCGATAATTCGTGGAAATGGTGCTGTTTATTATTGAAAATAGTTTTATATTTGTATTGGGTATTCCACCAAAGTCATCAGCCTACATATGAACCGAGAGCATAAATTGACCTATTTACAATACTTTCGACTAGGCGAAACCGCTTATCGTGAGAAGGTGAGGTTTTATGAGGAGCACCCTGATGCGATAGCGAGTTTATATTATGAAGATAAGATAGATATTGATTTAGATTATTTGATTTGCCTATTCGAAATAGGGCGATATGAACGGTTTTTATCTAAGGTTGATGCAGCTATAGAACAGGTCATTATGGACAATATTTATGAGTTTGGAGGCGAGAATATTTATGAAGAATTACTATTCAGAAAGGCTGCCTGTCTTTACCAAATTGAAAAATATGATGAATGTGGCCATTTACTAAGGCAATTAGTCAAAATCAATCCATCTAACCGAATTTACATTGGGCTACTCAATATAGTAGAGCGTAAAATCCATACAGATGCAGTCACCACCATAAAGGCACTAGCCATGGCGTCGTTCTTGATAGTTGTGTGTATTTCGTTAGTCAGGATTTTATTTGAACCATTTCTAGATGTGTACATTTCACCACTGATTACAGTTAGAACGGGATTGTTTATTTTGGGTATCAGTTGTTTGGTAGGCCTTGAAGTCTATTTTCAACTTAAACTCTATAGAGAAACTGGCATGTTTTCATATGGCATTCTCAATAGGATTTTTAACACTAAAGTATAGTTGATTTCTTACCTTGTTATCTTTTGGATAGGAAATGTAAATAATTATCTTTGTCCTTTTTTAAATCAGGAAAAATTTTCATCATGAGTCTTCTTACAGTAGGAACCGTTGCTTTTGATTCGATTCAAACACCTTTTGGCAAAGCCGAAAAAGTAATTGGAGGTGCTTGCACATACATCAGCTGGGCTGCATCATATTTTACAGAGCACATTTATTTAGTCTCCATTGTTGGTGATGATTTTCCTAATGATGAATTGGAAGCGCTAAAGCAACGCGGTATTAATCTCGATGGACTTGAGATTGTAAAAAACGGTAAGACGTTTTTTTGGGAAGGCAAGTATCATGATGATATGAATAATCGAGACACTCTGGTTACAGACTTGAATGTACTGGATGATTTTGATCCTTTATTGCCAGAGGCAGCTCGTTCAGCTAAGTATGTAATGTTAGGTAATCTGACACCATCAATTCAAGCGCAAGTGCTTGACCAACTGGATGGCAGTCAGCGATTGATCGCACTGGATACGATGAATTTCTGGATGGATATTGCTATGGATGAATTGAGAAGTGTGATTTCGAGAGTAGATCTTTTGACCATAAACGATGAGGAGGCGCGTCAGCTATCAGGAGAAAAATCACTAGTTAAGGCTGCTCAAGCCATCAATAATATGGGGCCCAAATACCTGGTCATTAAAAAAGGGGAACATGGTGCCTTATTATTTCAGTCTGATGATATGTTTTATGCTCCAGCCATGCCATTGGCACAGGTTTATGATCCGACTGGAGCGGGCGACACTTTTGCAGGTGGCTTGATGGGTTACCTTGACAATACCGATGATATCAGCATGGACAATATGAAACGTGCCATTATAGCGGGATCAGCAATGGCTTCATTCTGTGTGGAGGACTTCAGTCTGAACAAACTCAAATCCATTTCTTATGACGAAATCAAAGATAGGATGAAGTGTTTTAGAGAGTTGATGTATTTTGATATGATATAATAAGATATATTAGACAAAGGTTGTTGGCTCAATTTAGCATGAAGTCAACATAAATTAACTTTGATATTTAGTGACTTTTGATTGAAAATAGAGATTCATTAAATTCAATTACCTAAAAAGGAATGATTTAAACAAATTAATAACCTTCATTCCTCTTAGTTACCAATCACGTATTTTATTAATGTATTGTGTAAACATGTACATGGATAGGTATTGAGATAGGTTGATTTTTGATAGTAACGTTCATACGCTCTATTTAATATAGTTCTATTGGATATTTAGACTATTCAAATAGAGCAATTTTAGGTAAATAAGATAATCGTTTAAGAAATCTACTACTCGTAATATGTAATTTCTCTCTCAATAATCTCCGTAGGTATAACATTGACTGTTTTCATACGTTGAGTCCAATTGCCTTTTTCATCATATTTGTATTGATAGAATATTTTTTCTACAAGAACTTCCTCCTGAACGCTAATATTGTTTTTATAATTGTATTCTATCTTATATTCAAAGGCTTCGATCATATTTCCCCTATCATCGTATTTATATTTATATTTGTTATAACTATCAGATTCTTGAAACTCTATTAATTGGTTTTTATCGTTGTATTTTGAAATATTTTTTTTGGTGTTATATTTATTAACTTGGTATAGAAGGTTACCTCTCGAATCATAGAAATAATTTGTTTTGTTGCCGACACTAGAACCTAGGCTTTCAAATTCAATTTCTGAAGAAACTTTGCCATAATTATTATATTGATACTGTTTTCTACTACTAAAATTACCTCCATCATCATATCGACGCCCATCAAATTCTATAACTTCATTTAATTTGTTAGAAGAATTATAAGTATAAATCCATTTTGTTCGCAAATCTCCTTCCTGGTTATACTCGTTTTTTTCAATCATATTGTTATTATTGTCATACTTCATTATAAAAGTGGTGGAAGGACGTAGGCCTTCACTGACATATTCTTCAAATAATTCCAACTTAGAGAAATTTTCATGCTCATCATAAGTACAGATTTCAAGCTTCATTTGAACTCCCGTAGATAGTCTTACAAATAGGACTTCTGTTTTAAATCCATTTTTATTAAATTTCCAAAGTCTCGGATTATTTTTTAATTCTCCTTTCATGACCTCTCCAAATTTATCTTTTGTAAGAAAAGTAGATTCTTTATAAGACATTATTTTCCCTTTCAAGCTAGCTTTTTCGAGATCATTTCTTTTGTCATTGATATCCTGAGCATTGCTAGCATAATTAATATTAAAAATAGCAGTTAATAATAAAAATAGTTGAGTAATAAACTTGTTGTTCATAATAGTTTGATTTTGTTTTCACACAAATATATAAATAAAATAAATGTCTATTGTACATTGAATTTACAATAGTAAAAATTTTGCCTTGAAAAATGAAATATCACATCTTATTTCCATGATCACACTTACGGCTAACTTTTCTTAAACTTGTTGATTCAATAGAACAACGGGGTTATCTCGATATTATATACAATTTTTACATTTTTATCCGTAATAAATATATATATTTGCTATTATAAGTTTTATAGATTTCAATTTGAGTCAGCCAATTAAAATAGGGGAAACAGAATTTTCATCCAAGAAAAGTACTCTTGAGTATTACAAAGATATTTTGAATTCCTATGATTTTGGAGCATCTCTTAGTGACGAACATTATAATGATTTAATTGACTTGTTAAACTATAATTCTGATGATTATGATGAAAATGTGGAACAATTAAATGAGATCACTTCTGTATGTGAGGAAGAAGATGATAGTTCGATTAATATTGTAGATATAAGAATAGCTAAATTTCAGTTTAATACTAAATGTTTTGAAGTTGTATATTCTAATGGTGATACTTGGATAATTTCTTATAGGCTTTTTATTAGCAATATAAATACAAGCCCTAGAAGTTATTTTAATAGAGTGTGTAGATACACAATTCAACCTGATTTAATTAAAGTAAAACAAGCTTATTTTTCAAAATTTGCAAAAGAATCAAAAGCACCTTGTCAGGAAAGTAAAGAATTCCTATATTATGAAGATCTGGTCGTAGATCATAGACAACCAAACACTTTGTCTGTAATTATTGATCGCTTTATTGAAGCATTTAGTATAGATGTTGATCAGGTTGAGTATAAATATACTAGTGGTAAAGTTACATTATTTGAAGATGAAGAATTGGCTAATAACTTTAGACAATACCATAAAGAAAAGGCATTACTAAGAATTGTAAGTAAGCGACTAAATTTGTCAAGATCTGGAATGGCTAGATTGAAAGAAATGAAGAATGACATAAAGATAGGACAATAGATCTAACTCTGCTTCTGAATGAAATAATTAAAAGTTTAGGCTATGGTTTAGAATCATTAGATAGATTAACAACTTCATTAAGCTCTCTCACATTTTAAGAGTTAAATTTCCTAGCCTCCCAATGAATTAGAGGCTACTTTTATATCATCAATCAATACTTCATCATTCTCACTATTGTCTCTCCAAGACGTGACTTTGCTAAAAAGTTTTGCTCTAGTTCGACAGAGAAAGGTATAGGTGTATCTAAACTGGCACAACGCATGACTGGTGCATCCAGATATTCAAAACAATGCTCACTAATCCATGCAGCGATTTCACCACCTATACCGCCTATAAGGGTATCTTCATGTAGGATGATGACTCTTCCGGTGCGCTTGACACTCGAAGCTATCGCGTCATAGTCCAATGGTGACAGCGTTCTTAAATCCACGATATCAAACGATATATCCCGATGATTATCGGCATATTCTATAGCCCAATGCACTCCTGTTCCATAAGTAATAATCGAAAGATCTCGACCTTCACGTACTTGTCTCGCTTTGCCCAGTTCTATTGTATAGTAATCTTCGGGTACGAGTCCGCTGAGAGACCGATATAATGCTTTATGTTCAAAGAAAATCACCGGATTAGGATCTTCAAATGAAGCTAATAGCAACCCTTTTGCATCTTCGGGTGTCGACGGATATACTACCTTTAGCCCAGGCGTATGCGTAAACCACGCTTCATTGCTTTGAGAGTGGAAAGGCCCGGCACCTACACCACCACCAGTAGGCATACGGATAACAACATCTGCATTTTGACCCCAACGATAGTGCATTTTTGCAAGATTATTGACAATTTGATTAAAACCTACAGTAACGAAATCTGCAAACTGCATTTCCATCATAGCTTTGTATTTTTTGATGGAAAGCCCTAGTGCAGTACCTACTATTGCGCTTTCACAAATGGGTGTATTTCTGACTCTATTTTTACCGAAGTCCTGCACAAAGCCTTCAGTCACTTTAAAAGCACCACCATACTCAGCGATATCTTGTCCCATCAGCACCAGATTAGGATGATGCTCCATGGCCTGGTGAAGACCATCCTTGATCGCTTGAATGAATTTCATTTCTGACTTTTTCATCTGAGATGTATCGGAGCTTCTAACAGTGAAAGGCACATAGAGGTCATCAAGCTCTTCCTGTGTATTTGGAGTGATTTTTGGCGCATTTTCACCAACTTTGATGCCTGCTTCTATTTCATTTTTGAAGTCACTCCTGATGGCTTCAATGTCTTGGTCAGTGAGGATTCCTTCTGATTTTAAAAAGGCTTCGTAGTTAACTACTGGATCTTTTTTGCCCCATATTTCGAATAGCTCTTTGGGTACATACTTGACGCCACTGGCCTCTTCATGACCACGCATTCTGAATGTCTTAGCTTCTATTAATATTGGTTTTTGTTCTTCAATACAGTATTTTCTAGCATCCCGTACTGTTTTGAATACTTCTAACACATTATTCCCATCTATGATGACGGATTTCATACCATATCCGATCCCTTTGTCAGCTATATTTTCACACGCAAACTGTTCGCTTATAGGTGTGCTCAAACCATAACCATTGTTTTCTATCATGAAGATGACTGGAAGCCTCCATACTGCTGCTGTATTGAGCGCCTCATGAAAGTCTCCTTCACTAGTAGCGCCTTCACCTGAAAATGCTAATGCTACTTTATCTTCTTTGTTGAGTTTATGTGCCAGTGCCACACCGTCAGCAATGGCAAGTTGAGGGCCGAGGTGCGATATCATTCCACAGATATGATGTTCATTACTACCGAAGTGAAACGAACGCTCACGTCCCTTGGAGTATCCATCTTTTTTGCCTTCCCATTGCATGAATAATTTTGAGAAAGGCATTTTTCTACTAGTGAAAACACCCAAATTTCTATGCATTGGCATGATATATTCGTCTTCATCCATAGCCATCGTTGCGCCTACTGCTATGGCTTCCTGACCGATACCGCTAAACCACTTGCTGATACGCCCCTGACGGAGTAAAATCAGCATTTTTTCCTCTATCATCCTCGGCTTGAGTATATTTTTATATATATCTATTAGCAGCTCCTTATTGAAGCTTTCTGTTTCAAATTGCATGTTTGTCGTATTATGCAGATTGATGACTAATTTTTTAAAATACGGATTGTTAAAATCATAGGTACTAAGACTAAAACTCAGCGCTACCCGGGAATCTAGGGAATGGAATCACATCTCTGATATTTGTCATCCCAGTGACAAAAAGGACCAATCGCTCAAACCCTAAACCATATCCTGCATGTGGTACGCTTCCGTATTTTCTTGTATCTAGAAACCACGACATTTCATCAACAGGAATGTTCATTTCTTGCATTCTTTGAAGCAGCACGTCATATCTTTCTTCTCTTTGTGATCCACCAATGATCTCACCTATACCCGGAAAAAGCACATCCATCGCTCTCACCGTTCTTCCGTCTTCATCGAGACGCATATAAAATGCTTTGATTTCCTTAGGATAATTCGTCAAAATAACTGGTTTCTTAAAGTGTTTTTCTACGAGATATCGCTCGTGTTCTGATTGCAAATCTGCACCCCAACCTTCAATTGGAAACTGAAATTTACCTTTCTTATTCGGAGTGGAATTCTTTAAAATATCGATAGCTTCAGTATAGGTCAATCTCTCAAATGGCTGTTCGATACAGAAGTGTAGTTTCTGGGTGAGCGACATTTCGGAACGCTCAGCTTGAGGTTTATTTTTTTCCTCTTCGAGTAGGCGCTTTTCAAGATAGGCGATATCTTCCGGACATGTGTCGAGTACATATTTAATAAGATATTTGAGCATATCTTCGGCAAGGTCCATATTATCATCTAAGTCAGCAAATGCTACTTCTGGTTCGATCATCCAGAACTCAGCTAAGTGACGAGTAGTGTTGGAGTTTTCAGCTCTAAAAGTAGGCCCAAAGGTATAAACTTTACTCAATGCCAGTGCTGCAAGTTCAGCTTCTAATTGACCTGAAACAGTAAGGTTAGTGTGTTTTCCAAAGAAATCTTCTTTATAATTGATGTTACCATTTTCATCTAATGGCGGATTTTTGATGTCCAGGGTAGTGACTTGAAACATATCACCTGCACCTTCTGCATCACTACCGGTGATAATAGGGCTATGGATATAGTAAAAGCCTCGGTCGTTGAAAAATTTATGAATACCGTATGCTAACGCATGTCTCACTCTAAAAATAGCGCTAAAAGCATTAGTTCTAAATCTCAAATGTGCGATTTCACGGAGATACTCGAGGCTTGGTCTATTCTTAAGCTGGATAGGGTAAGTCTCCGGGTCGCATTCACCTAGGATCTCAACTGTCTCAGCTAGCAGCTCTACTGTTTGACCTTTACCCTGAGATTCAATCAGTTGTCCGGTAGCTTTTATGCTTGCCCCTGATGTAATCCTACGAATGATGTCCGCGTCCGTCTTTTCACCATCTATGACAACTTGAAGATTGTCCATGGTTGAGCCGTCGTTTAAAGCAATGAACATATTGTTTCTAAAAGTTCTTACCCAACCCATTACAGTGTAGGTCTGATTGACGGGAGCTGAAAAAATCTCCTTGATACCGGTTCTCTTTTCCATGATTATGTAATATTATTTTAAAAGAAGCCACAAAAATAAGCATAATTGCAATAATAATGCGGCAATTGAATGTAATATAAAATTCATTTTGGCAAAGGCGAAAATTTGGATTCAGGTGGTATTTATTCCTGTCTGACAAAGGAGCTAACTTTGCCTGCTCTGATAGACGGGAGAAGTGCTGCGATATACCCTATAAATAGTACGGTGAGCGTTACAATCACGAAATCTGTCCATCTTAATTCCACAGGATATGCATTGATCATAAATCCATCAGGTATTGACACGAGCCCGTAATCTTTTTGCAACCAGTAGAGGATGATGCCTGCCGTATATCCGACGATCATACCGATGACAGAAATCAATATACCCAGTAATAGGAAGATCCATCGAATACCAGCGGTCGTCATACCCATAGACTTAAGAATGGCAATATCTCTTTTCTTCTCTAATACGATCATCCATAGTGAACCCACGAGATTGAATGCGATGATGAGCATAGTCAGACATGCGATGAGGTAGCTTACCCATTTTTCGATATTCATGATTTTTAGGAAACTTTCGTCCTGCTGATACCGATTACTGATTTTATAGTCCGGTCCTAGTACTTCTTTTAATGCTTGGATAACTTTTTGCTCACTGGCATCTTTAGAAAGTTTGATTTCAATGGCTGTAAAGTGATTTTCTAAATCCAGTAATCGGTTGACTTCGTCATAATTAACAAGTACATATTGCATGTCCACTTCTCCTCCTACTGAAAATATCCCAGATACATAAAACGAAAGACTGTTAAACTCCTTAGCAAGTGGGCCTCTACTTTTTCGGAGCGGCATATAAGCTGTCACGGGTGTGAATCCATCAGCGGGGTTGATGCTCAGCTTACCATTCATTCCTGACCCCATCAAGCCATAGGAAGTCGGATCGTCAAATTTTGCAGTACCATAAATAAGTGAGGTATCTAACCCTGTGACTTGCAGGAAGTCATCATTGACTCCTTTAATGATGCCTACCTCTTGCGAGCCTTTATAGTCAAAAAATGAAGTTTCTTCAAGTGTAAAAGCGAAATGTTCGATACCTGCAATGGATTGAATGAGCTCTGTATTTATACTATCTTCTGCAGCGTATTTCCCTTCAACAAGCGTCACTTTTATATCAGGGTTGAAATGACTTAGCATACCGGACAAAAGGCTCTCAAATCCGTTAAACACTGACAAGATGAGGATCAAAGCGGCTGTCCCGATCGACATACCGATGATGGAAATCCATGTGATAATATTGATGGCATTAGTCGATTTTTTGCCAAATAAATACCTGAATGCGATGCGCAGATAAAGCTTCATCGCACAAAAGTATAAAATATTTATGCTATTCTAACTCCTGTCGATAGATTTGAATAAAATGGGGTTTTAAATTTTGTTTTCATTTTCATAATTGAGCGTTAAAGTTGTCATAAAACAGTGGTGTACAGATAGATGAAGGTTGATTTTTTTTCAAATTATGTGTATTTTTGTGTAGTGTTTAGAGAGAATAGAGAATACGATATCGAGTCTTTAATTTTTTTAAAATCCATATTACTCATTAGATTTGGTAACGAATGAAAATGATACAAAATAGTTATGAGCCACGGAATTTTTACTCCACGGGCATCGTTTTACTAAACGGAGGACATAATTATTTCGTACAGTAAATTTCTAAGGCGTAATTTGGGTTAAACATGATTTTCAATATTTTAACTTAAATAAATAATCATTTATATTATGAAACTGAACAGCAGATTATTGACAAAAAAAGCAATGCTGGGCTCAATGGTCTTTGTTTTTTTAGCAGCATTCGCTTTGACGCTAAGTGCCCGTAATCATTGGCATTTAAAAGATATATTTAACAACAAAACTGAGGATAAGCCGCCGCTGTCCTTTATTCATCAAGATACGCTACCTGATAGTCAGAGCGCTGTCAGAATTTATAAAAGGACAAACGATAAGGATGTCAAGATTTCTATTGAAAATGGAGAAGTGACCGACCTCGAGATAGATGGTAAGAAGATAGCAAAAGAGGATTACGACAAGTATAGTGATGTTATTGAGGGACTAACTCCTAAAATGGAGTCAAAAGGAAATACCGGCATGTTATTCTTTGACGATAATGGTAACACTGGTCATTTTAGTTTCGGTTTTGATGACGAGATGAATATGGACTCTTTATTTAACCACTTTGGCTTGAGTAATCAGTTGAATGGTTTTGATTTTAGAAGTTTACAAGAGCAATTAAAAAAATTGAATGATGATTCAGGAACATTTCACTTTAATTTTGGTCATCTTGATAGTTTAGATTCTATTTTTAGGGGCTTTGGAAATTTTGGATTTTCAAATAATGCAGATGATTTGAATGATAGTTGGAATAGCAGGAATGACGAACCAAGTACTCCATCCTCTGGTATTGTTAAACCTGAGGACTATAAAAAGATATTAGGAGATGCTCTAAATCAGGATGGATTTTTAATACCCAATGAGCTGAATACTGTTGAAATCACAGGGAAATACCTGAGAATAAATGGAGAAAAGCAACCGAATAACATATATCAAAAATATAGGAGAATATTGGAGGAATCTTCAGGCATTATATTGCAGAAAAATTCCAAATTGAAATTTGATATTGAAGGTAAACCTTCGAATAAAAAATACAGAACTTTTTAAGGAAAACACAATGGTGACGTTATAAAAAAGTGCTCATTTTTTATAGCTTAAAAGTGAACTGATAAGTCTGAAATATTATTGATTTTTTGGAAAAAAGGGATGATGGTTTTTGAATCTTCATCCCTTTTTTTTATATATTTATAGCAGATTATCAATATATTATATAATTTAAAAAAAAATATGAATATTTTATTATTTTATATTATTGATATTGTTTTACCTTTGTTCAAATATTGTTCTTGTTAATGAATAATATTAGATGAATTTTAATATTTTTAACCAAAACTCAATCACATGAAGAAATTTAAATTTCTTGCTGTCGTTATGATAGCTTTTTTGATGATTATCGGTTCTAATCTTTCAGCGCAGAAGATTTCTGCTAAGGTAACGCCAAATG
>WBZO01000770.1_pt1 | contig 60357 bp, 54 predicted proteins | sample 5204261 | NCBI WGS metagenome assembly WBZO01 (sample SAMN12412400, study PRJNA552823) | activated sludge metagenome | isolation source: activated sludge from anammox sidestream of wastewater treatment plant... | place: USA: North Carolina | collected 2017-09
CGGTGCTTTGGCGCATCCGCGTCGGTGCGCACCAGGGCGAACAGCGCATCGGCGGTGTGAGCGGCGGAGGTCCAGATCTTCTGGCCATTGATGACGAAGTCGTCGCCATCGCGCACGGCGCGGGTCTGGAGCGAGGCCAGGTCCGAGCCGGCGCCGGGCTCGGAGTAGCCCTGGGCCCAGGTCGTCTCGGCGGCGAGGATGCGGGGTAGGTACGTCCGTTTCTGTTCGTCCGTCCCATGGACAATCAGCGTTGGGCCCAGCAGCGACACGCCGGAGCCGCCGACGCTGGGCGCCCCGGCGCGCGCGAGTTCCTGATTGAGGATGAACTGCTCCATGGCGGTCAGGCCGGCACCGCCGTACTCCTTGGGCCAGTGTGGCGCCACCCAGCCGCGTTCGGCCAGCGCCGCGTGCCAGTCCATCGCCGCCTGGCGGGCTGCTGGGTCAGCCGACTTGCGGTCTGTCTCCCAGGGCCGTTCGCGTAGTTGTCCGGCGGCGGCCTGGGCGCGATAGCGCTCGGGCAGCCGCTGGCCGATCAGCTCGCGCACGCTTGCTCGAAAGGCGGCCTGCTCGGGGGTATCTCGCCAGTCCATCACTGTTCTCCTGCGGCCGTGAGCCTAGCGTCCCTTGAACTGCGGCTGGCGCTTCTCCAGGAAGGCGCGCACACCCTCCTTGTGGTCCTCGGTCCGGCGCGCCAGCTCCTGGGCGCGGGTGGCCAGGGTGAGATGCTCTGGCAGGGTCTGGTGGAAGCCCTGATACACCAGCTGGCGGATGAGCGCCATTGACACGGCCGGTCCCCGTGCCAGCCGTGCTGCCATGTCCAGCGCGACCGGCCGCAATTCGTCGTGCGGGACGACGCGGTTGACCAGGCCGATCTGCGCCGCCTCTGCGCCGTCAACCGGCTCGCCGGTGTACTGCATCCACAACGTACGCGCCACGCCGATCATCTTCGGCAATTGCCAGCAACTGCCGTCGGCTGGGATGAGGCCGTTGCGGACAAAGGCCTCGGAGAAGCGTGCCCGTTCCGAGGCGACCCGGAAGTCGCATGTCAGTGCGAGCCCGCAGCCCAGGCCGTAGGCGGCGCCGTTGACCGCCGCGATCGTTGGCTTCTGCAGCGTGTGCAGTTGCAGGACGATGGGCGGGCCGCCGGGGGTGCGACGCAGCCGGGCGGTGAACGAGGGGTCGAGCTGCTCCCAGGGCGTGGGTTCGGCGCCCTCGCCCGCCTGCTCGCGCTCGCGGATGCGCCGGTCAAAGCCGCGGACATTGGCGCCGGAGCAAAACGCCGGGTCTGCCCCGGTGATCACGAGCACGCGTAGCGCTGGGTCCTGGCTGAACCGCTCGACCTCGGCGCCGAGTTCCTCGGTCATTTGCTCGGTGAGCGAGTTGCGCGTTGCCGGGTCGTTGAGCGTGAGCACCAGCACGCCGTCTGGGGCCGTCTCCGACTGCACCAGTTCCATCGCCATCGCGCAATTCTCCGTTGTGAGAGGTACGAAGTTGCCGCCGCGGGGCGCTTACGTTGCGCGCAGCCTACCACCGCCGCCGCCCAAGCCAAAGGGCCGCCCCGGCGGACGGCCCTCGCGGTGCAGCCTTCGTTGTCTCCCGTCAGACGGGAACAGGAGCGTGCACCATGACGACCTCGAACTGCTCGATGACGGACCCCTGGCCGCTGGCCCAGTAGCCGGTCAGGTGCTGCTGCCGCCAGCCCTGGAACTGAGGGTTCTCGGCGAGCTGTCGCTGTGCCTCTGGGTTGAGGAAGCTGTGATACACCACATAGTGATTCTGGTTCGCGAGCGAGCGGGCGAGGATACTGGTGACGTTACCCACCCCTGACGCGCGGATGAGCGCCATTCCCTCGTTGCGGCTCTGCTCGAAGGCGGCCGCCTTCCCCGGCGCGACGATCCCATCGACCAGGACGGCGAAGGTAGGGGTACCGGGCTCGGAGTGCATCGCTACGGTTTCGAACCCCTCCAGCCGGGAGGACGTCACGATACCCTGTGCAGGATTGGCCTGAAGGAACTCCGCCAGCGCCGCTGAGCGGAAGTACGCGCGAAATGCGGCCGGACTCTCCCATTGGCTCGCGCGGATGTACTTGTTTGGGATACCCAGTGAAGCCAGGGCGGCGCCGCGCTGATAGCCAGGCTGCCGCCCTTGCAGTTCAAACAGCCGCTGACTGATCAATTCCGCGTCCATCGCCCGGCCAGGGGCGATCATGGACTCGTTGAGGACTGTGTATGACACTGTCTCCCCCTATGTGCGGTGAACCCCATGCGCTGGCCATGCCGGCGTCAATCGCGTTGACCCCATGCCATCTCCTTCGCTACCTGCGCCAAGCGAGGCAGGGGCATGATAGTCTCTCGAATCCGGTTAATCCATATACGAACTCTGACAATAGCGGTCGGTCACGATTCGCGCACGGCGCGGCCTGCTGCTGCTCGCCCAGGGCGTCTCCGCCCGGACGAACATGGAGCATCCAGGCCACTCGCAGATCACGCTGACGTTGGGCGGGTACTCCCACAGCCTGCCCCAGCTCTCCCGCGAGACAGCAGAGAAGACGAACGCGATGCTCACCGGCTCAGGGTTGGGGTAGCGCGCCGGGTTGCTGTATGGGTTGCTGTAGTAGCTCCCCACAGACACCAAGAACCGCCCTCATGGGGCGGTTCTCAGACTCAGAACTTGGAGCGGGGGACGGGATTCGAACCCGCAACCCTCTGCTTGGAAGGCAGATGCGCTAGCCGTTGCGCCACCCCCGCTGGAGTCTCTCGGGGCCGGATTCGGCCCGGCGACCGTGGCGCCAGATTGGTGTCGTGCGGCGAATAGGTGCCGCTCCCCGGCGTCACATTCAGTCTGATTGATGCTGGGGACCTCGTCAACGTGCTGGCCGGGCAGGAGACCGCAGTGTGCCGGGTTGCTGCCCCGGCCGGCGGTACATGGTGTACGGTTCGGCGGCCGGCCGCGTCGCCGGTTGCGGCCTTCCGGAGGAAGTCGCGCTGGCCAGGTGCTTGACCACTACCGCTAGTGGCTCGTGCCCAGCTGCACCAACCCGCTTTCGTAGGCGATGACCACGAGTTGGGCGCGATCGCGCGCATCGAGCTTACCCATCACCCGGCTCACGTGGGTCTTGGCCGTGGGGGGCTGACCACCAGCGACTGCGCGAGCTCATCGTTGTTCATGCCTCGTGCAATCAGGGCGAGAACCTCGCGCTCGGTGAGTGCAGCCAGGCTTGCGGGGCCGGCCCGGCTGGGCGCCGGTCGCCGCGCGAACTCACCGATCAGTTTCCGCGTGATCGCCGGCGCGAGCAGCGCATCGCCCCGGGCAACAATGCGCACCGCCTCCAACAGTTCGGGTGGGTCGGTGTCCTTGAGCAGGAAGCCGCTCGCCCGGGACTGCAACGCCTCATACACGTACTCGTCCAGGTCAAAGGTGGTGAGCACCAAGACCCGCACCGCGCTCGCTGACGCGGCCGTTGTGATGGCGCGGGTGGCTTCTCGCCCGTTCATCACCGGCATGCGGATGTCCATCAAGATCACGTCCAGCGCCCGCGTGCGCGCCAGTTCCAGCGCCAGCAGTGCCACCGGCGACGCTGACGCCGCCATCGCGGGCGGTCAGCTGGATCACCCCGTCATCGATGATGATCGCTTCGCCTTCCAGCCCCTCATAGGACTCCGCAATAGTGATTGAGCCACCGTTCACTTCAAGCGGCTGATCGGCGTGGATGGCATCATCTCCGGTGGCAATCGTCCACACTCCGGCGTTGATGACAATAGCGTGATTCGAGTGGATGGCGTCATCCGCGGCATTGACGGCAAACGTGCCGCCATCAATCACCACACCAGCGCCGCCTTTGATCCCTCTCGCGAACGGTCCGCAGGCAGGGTTGCGCGGCTGCCATTGCCGGCCGTCAGGTGGAAGTCGCCGCCGATGATGTGCACGTTCGTATGCGCCTGGATGGCATCGCCCGCGGAGGTGATGTTGAGCGTGCCCGCGGCGACGGTGATAGAGCCGTGCTCCGCGTCTTCGTCGTTGTCGGAGGTCAGTCCATCCCCGCCCGCTTTGACCGTGATGCTCCCGCCCAGGATGATCAGCGCGTCGCGGCCACGGATGCCATCGTCCGCGGCGGTGACGGCAAGATCGCCGGCCAGAATCGTGAGCGTGTCCTTGCCGGCGATGCCGTCGTTGTAGGCGGCAGTGACCGTCAGCGAACCGGCGCCATCAATGGTCATGCCGGCCTTGCTGTACAGTGTCGCGTTGGGCTCATCCTTAGTGGGATCGGAGAAGGTGTAGGCTGGCCCATCAACAAGACAGTTCTGCGTCCCTTCGGCGAGCACGATGACGGCCTCGCCCGCATCCATCACTGCGATTGCGGCGCTGGTCGGGTTGGTGATATCCACGCCGTCGAGCATCAGCCACACAGGACCACCGCCATCGCTCTCAACGATGTCACGGCCGGCGGTGAGGGTGCCCCGCAAGGCATACGCGCCGCTTTGGGTGATCGTCACTGTGGAGCCGGCCACGCGGACGGAAGGATCGGTACTGGTAGTCCCACCGTCCGCGAGCGTGATCGGCACCACGTTCTCGGGAATGGGCCGGCGTTGCGTATCTGCGCTGACGGGCATCGCCGCCCCCATCGTTCCATGGGTGGCGGCGATCGCTGATATGCCTGTGCTGCTGCTCGCCGCGGTGGGCGCGGCCGTCGCGCGGTCACTACGACACGACGCGAGCAGGATCACGGCGAGTGCTGCGGTGATCAGTCCAATCAAACGGCGGTGCAGGTTTCCTCCATCAACGTGCGATCCTGCGGTGGTCGCGTGCGGGGCTCCGGGGCGTGCGGGCGGGTGCAACCACTGGCGCTCCTCCGGATCGCAGGATCGGAGGAGGGGACACCGCGCGGTCAGACGGATGCGCGTGGCCTCAGAGCACCGTGGATCTGGCCGTTAGCAGGTGCACGTACCTTCATGCTCACCGTACCGGCGGGTGAAGCAGGTAGCGTCCGCATGGGTTGGCAGTCGTGCGTCGTCGCGCAGGCGTACGGCAGTGCCGCCGTCATACTGGGGGTGTACCCGCGTGGTGCACCGTCCTGGGGTTGGACGTCACACCGGGGTGGCTGCCGGGGGTACGATGGCGAGCCCGGTGCCGCGGGTCGGGCAATCCACTGCCCGGCATCGGGGTGGCGATCCGCTTGGTGGCGCGGGGCGCCAGCCTCACAGTTGCTCGGGCGGCCCTGGTGCTCATCTGCCCGCAGTGCTCAGCGGCTATCCTGCGCGTTCCCTGGGACAGGTTATGGTTGTTCCCGCCGGCCACTGTCCAGGTACGTCACGCCGCCCGCGCGCGAGAACTGGATCTGCTGCCGGGAGCTGTCCGTCTCGGTTGTCTCGGTCCAGCGCTCGACCGCAACCTGCTGCGGGGCGGGGCCGCCGGCCAGCGCCTCGGTTAGCACACGCCCATCCAGCGCCGCAGCGCCGTCGATACCGAGTGTGTGCAGCAGCGTAGGCGTGATGTCGATGTTTCCGGCGGGCACATGGCTCACCAGGCCGCGTTTAAATGATGGCCCGGCGGCAATCAGGGTGTTACGCACCTCCCACGGGCTGATGCTGCCGTGGTTGCCGGCGTACGTGGAACGCGGGTGCGGCGATAGGGCGGCGCCGGGATAGCCGTGCGCGTTGACGGCGTCGCTCCAGGCTGGTGAGAACAGCAGGTCGGGTGCGTGCTCACCGTCCGCACCGATGCGCGCCAGCGGCGTGGTGCCCGGCGCTACCGCCATCCCGCGCGCGCCGGTAAAGATCGGCCCGATGCCTGCCATCCGTTGCAGCACACCCGCCACCTGTGCCAGCCGGGCGGCGTCACTACCGGGCAGATACAGCAGGTCGGCGAGGATGATCGCGCCCTCCGCCACACCGGCCCGCTCCAACTCCCCGGCAACGTCCATTCCGCCGGTGATCGTGGCAAAGCCGTGATCGGAGGTGACGATGACATCCGTCTCATCAGACAGCCCCAGCCGTCTGATGGCTGCCAGTATCACGCCCAGGTTGGCGCCGGCGTCGCGCACCGCCTGCAGGGTCTCGGGGTGGCCGACGCCGTACGTGTGTTGCGTGTGGTCGGGGTCGCAGTGCCAGAAGCTGATGAAGCGTACCTCCGGGTCCGGCAACAGCACGTCAGTGATGACGCGGGTGAACCAGGCATTCTGCGCCGTGTTGGGCATGGTGCGGGCCGGCATTGGTCCCAGTGCTGTTTCCAGCTCTGCCCGTTGGATACCCGCCTCCAGCGCCGGGTTGAAGATGATGCCACCGCCGGCCGCCGCCTGTGGGTACTGGAGCAGAGCCGAACCGGGGCTGCCGGTACTAACCACCGCCGCCCGGCTGCCGGCAGCCGTGACGCGCTCCGCCAGCGCCGGCGCGTGCAGCACCCGCCCGTTCCGTGTGGGTCGCAGCAGCTCCAGGTCGGTAGCCGCGCCGGTGTTGAGCCGGCCGGTCGCGGTGCTGCCGGGCGCATAGAACACGTTACTGGGGATACCATGCCGTGCCGGCAGGAGACCGGTGGCGATGCTGGCCGAGTTGCAGCGGGTGACGGTGGGGTACACCGCGTGACTGTCAGCGAAGCGCACACCCTCCGCCGCCAGCTGGACCAGGTGTGGCATCAGCGGCTCGGTGACATAATCGGGCCGCAGACCGTCACAGATCATCAGCACCGCTCGGGCCGCCATCACAGGCCTCCATCTAGAGCGGTTCGCTGCCGCCCGCTTGCCGTCAGCATAGGGTGGCAGGGCCGCAAGCTAAAGCCGGCCGGCGCGAGTGTAGGCAGCGGGCCTGCTACGATCGCGGGCACACCACCGGCCGCCCGGCTGGTCCACGGGGGAGGGGAGGGAGCGATGCCACTGACGCAGGAGGAACTGGCTGCCTGGCGGCCGGCGATGGACACACCAGTGTGGGAGCGGTTTCCCGAGGTGACGGCCGCCAACGCTCAGGAAGTCTATCCGGGGGTGGGCGACCCGCTGTCGTTCGATGTCAACCTGATCGCCATTGAGCACGGCTTCCGTACCACCGTCCAGCACATGGGTCTGACGCGCATCCTGGGGCTGGACCGCTGGCAGGACATCGGCTGCTTCGCCGCGTACTACAACCACGCCTTCATCAATATCTCTACCCTGCGTGAGATGATGAAGTGGGTGCCGGGCGGTGACCCCGACGCAGTGGATGAGCAGTTGTTCGGCCTCACCCGGCCGCCGGGTAGTCCCCCGTACCGGCCGGCCCTCAGGCAGCGGTTGGTGCGAGCACGGACGCTGTTGTACCTGTTGCCAATGCTGCGCGCCGCCCGCCCGAACCTGCTCGCCAATAACACCGCCGTGGAGGACTACCTCCAGCGCATCCAGGCTGCGAACCTCCCGGCGCTCAGCGATGCGGCGATCATGCGTGAGCTGGACGAGGCCTACCGGCGCAATCTCGTCACCTGCGAGATCCACTCTGCCAATACCACCCTGTCCGGTAGCAACTTCGAGAACCTGCGCGTCTTCCTCCTCAAGCAGGGGATTGCAGAGGTGGATGCCACGGTGGCGGAGTTGTGCACTGGATTGACCGATGTCGAGAGCGCCAAGCCTGGGCGCGAGCTGGCCCGGCTGGCGCGACATATCCGCGGCAGCGAGCGGCTGCGGACGCTGCTGGCCGGGAGCACGCCGGAGGAGGCGCTCGCCCGGCTGCGCGCGGCCACAGACAGTGTAGCTGCGGCACTCCGCGCCGATCTCGAGCGTTTCCTGCGCACATACGGCTATCGCGGCGTGCGTGAACTGGGGCTGACGACGCATGTCTGGGCGATGCGGCCGGAGGCGGTGGCCGGACTGCTCCTGTCGTACGTCCGCCAGGAGGGGCTGGACGCAGACGCAGCGCTGTTCGAGCAGGCGCGCCGCCGTGAGGATGCCACCGCGCGGGTTGAACGACAGCTCGGTGCGGTGGCCAGGCGCCGCTTGCGCTCGCTGCTCAACGCCGCACACCGCGGCATCGAAGGGCGCGAGCTGGCCAAATCGCAGTGGGCGCGCTCCACCCACGCCATCCGCCTGCTGGTGCGTGACATCGCACGCCGCCTGTACCACCGCGGCGTGCTCAAGGACGCGGATGACATCTTCTTTCTGCGGCTGGCAGAGGTGAAGGACGCCATGGCCGGGCGGCCTGCGCCGGACCTGGGCAGTCGCATCACCGAGCGGCGACGCGACTGGGAATGGTCGCACCACATCGAGATGGACGAGCGCTTCACCGGCCGCCCCATCCCCCGGCTCAAGCGGCCAGCCGTCTCCATCCCGCTCGCCGCGGCAGAGGGCGAGGTGCTGCGCGGCCTGCCGGTCAGCCCGGGGCGCGTTACCGCCAGGGCTCGCGTGATTCGCGAGCTGGCTGATGAGATTGACCTTGAGCCTGGTGAGGTGCTGGTCTGCCCCTTCACCGATGCCGCCTGGACACCGCTATTCTTCAACGCCGCCGCCGTCGTCATGGACCTGGGCGGCCCCCTCTCTCACGGCTCCACGGTTGCCCGGGAGTACGGCCTGCCCGCCGTCGTCAACGTGAAGACCGGCACCAAGCGCATCCGCGACGGGCAGCAGATCACCGTCGACGGCGGCACCGGCGAGGTGGTGTTGCATGGGGATGCGAGGCAGCCAGAGGAATAGGGCGTCACCTGCGATGGACATCGCCCGCTGCAGCCTATCTGGCGGGATGTAGCCCCCGCCGGCCAGTGGGGGTGAGGGGCAGGCCACGCCCCCGGCTGCCTAGCTCTTGCCTACGCGGGGTGCCGTCCCGGGCCGGGCCGGCCGCCGATCGGTCCGGACGTCTCCATGCGCCGGTAGCTGGGGTGCAACAGGGCAATGGCGGCGACGAAGATGGCCACCAGCGCGCCGGCGATGACCAGTGTCTCTTGCGGGCCGGCATGGTCCACGACGATGCCGACCGGCAGCGACGACAGGGGCATCAGCGACATGGAGATCATGTAGACGCTCATCACACGGCCCTGGTACTCCGCGTCCGTGCTGGTCATCACCAGCGTGTTGTTCAGCGTCTGGTAAAAGGTGGCGCTGCCGCCGACGAACAGCAGCACGAACAGGGCCACGGGCAGGTTTGGCGACAGGCCGAACAGGATCAGCGTCAGGCCGAAGGCGACGCCCATGGTCATTTGCAGCAGCGCTTTGCGCTTGATGCCGGTGAAGGTGGCGATCAGCAGTGAGCCCACCAGCGCCCCCACGCCCGAGGCCGTCGCCATGAAGCCCAGCCCGCGCGAACCGGAGTCGTATACCAGCTTGGAGATCACCGGCAGCATCGACTGATACGGCATGCCAATGATGATGGGCAGGAAGCCGAGAGTCAGTAGCGTAATCAGCATCGGCTTCGAGCCGATGTAGCGCATCCCATCTTTCAGCTCCGTCATCACCGGCGCCTTGGGCCGCCGCGCCGCCGCGCCGCTCACCGGGATCTGAGTGATGAAGGCGATGTAGACGATGTACAGGCAGGCGTTGAGGTAGTAGACCCCGGTGACGCCGATGAAGTGCAGCGCGATGATTTGCCCGGCGAGGGTGGGGCCGAAGACGCGGGTGAAGTTCATCCCGGCATTGTTGAGCGCGATGGCATTCATCATGTCATCGCGTCCCACCAGCTCCGGCACCAGCGCCTGCCGCGCCGGCATGTTGAAAGCAAACACCGATCCCTGCAAGATGCCGAGAATGATGAGCAGATTGATGGTGATCACATCGGTGTGCACCAGGATCGCCGTCGTCAGCGCCAGCAGGCCGGTGAGTGATTGCGTCACCATCAGCAGGTTGCGCTTCTCCACCCGGTCCGCCACCACGCCACCGAACAGGGAGAAGACGATCTGCGGCACTGCCCACGCCACGCTGACCAGACCGACAGAGGTGGCGCGCCCGGTCAGCTCGAATGCCAGGTAGCCACGGGCGATTTGCTGCATCTGCATCGCCGTCATCGAGGCGAGCATTCCGAACCAGAAGATGCGGTAGTTGCGAATGCGCAGCGCGGCGAAGGTCCGCGGCAGCCGCAGCCGTCGCGCTGAGGTCGCGGTGACGGCCGGCTCGCTCTCGCGCTGCTGAATCGCCATGTGTTCGTTCCGTACTCGTAGGGATGCCTCAGTCTAGGCGCTCTCTAACGCGCACGTCAACGTAAGCACGCAACTTGGGAGCAGGAGAGGATGGGCGGGGCGCATACCGGACCGCCGTGGTACGGTGTGCCTGGCATGGGCACCACGAGGGAGCAAGGATGACCGGGGACCGCGCCGTTGTCACCGTGTTGGGCGAGGACCGCGTCGGCATTGTCGCGGCGGTGTCGGCGGCGCTGGCCACGCAGGGTGTCAATATCGAGGACATCCGCATGGCGACGATGGGCGACCTGTTTACGATGATCGCACTCGTCAGCCTGACCAGCACGGCCGCCCCCTTCGCTGAGATCCAGACCGCGCTCACCGGCGCCGCCGAGGCGCTGGGCGTCCAGGCCCACATCTACCGCCGCGAGATCTTCGATGCGATGCACCGTATCTAGCGCTCGTGCCCCTGCCGTCATCGTTTGCCGCCGTGCGCGGCACACGCTGGCCCAGCCCGTACGGATTGCCGCATGACCTTTGCCGAAGACGAGATCCTGCAGACGATTCGCATGGTGACGGTGGAGCGGCTCGATATCCGCACCGTCACGCTTGGTGTCAGTCTGCTCGATTGCGCCCATCCCGACACGGCTGCTGCTGCCGGGCGGGTTTACAGCAAGGTGATGCGCTCCGCCGCGGCGCTGGTGGCGACGGCCGATGCCGTGGCCCGCGAGTACGGCATCCCCATCGTCAACCGCCGGGTGTCGGTGACGCCGGTGGCCTGGGTGGCGGCGGCCTGCGACGACGGCGACCCGGTGCCCATCGCCCGCGCGCTGGACCGCGCCGCTGCCGAACTGGGAATCGACTTCATCGGCGGCTACGCGGCGCTGGTGCACAAGGGCGCGACCGACAGCGACGCCCGCCTGATCGCCTCGCTGCCGGAGGCGCTGGCCGTCACGCACAAGCTGTGCGGCGCGGTCAACGCCGCCAGCAGCCGCGCCGGCATCAACATTGACGCCGTGCGCGACCTGGGCCGCGCCATTCGTGACCTGGCGCAGGCGACGGCGGACGCTGGCGGCGCCGGTTGCGCCAAGTTCGTGGTGTTTGCCAACGCCGTGGAGGACAACCCCTTTATGGCCGGCGCCTTCCACGGCCCGGGCGAGCCGGAACTGGCGCTGCACACCGGCGTCAGCGGGCCGGGAGCCGTCCGCGCCGCTCTCGCTACCCTCGGGCCGGACGCCTCCCTCACCGAGGTGGCCGAAGAGGTGAAGCGCATCGCCTTCAAGGTGACGCGCGCCGGTGAACTGATCGGCCGCGAGGTGGCAGCGCGCCTCGGCGTGCCCTTCGGTGTCTGCGATCTCTCCCTGGCCCCCACCCCCGCCGTTGGCGACAGCGTGGCCGCCATCCTCGAGGAGATCGGCGTCGATGCCGCCGGCGCCTGGGGCAGCACCGCCGCGCTGGCGTTGCTGACCGATGCCGTCAAGAAGGGCGGGGCCATGGCGTCGGCATCGGTCGGCGGCCTGTCCGGCGCCTTCATCCCGGTGAGCGAAGACGCCGCCATGGACGCCGCCGCCGCCGCCGGTCACCTCTCCCTGGAGAAGCTGGAGGCGATGACGGCCGTCTGCTCCGTGGGGCTGGACATGGTGGCGCTGCCCGGCGACACCACGCCCGACCTGCTGTCCGCCATCATCGCCGACGAGCTGGCGATCGGCGTGGTCAACCACAAGACCACCGGCGCCCGGCTGGTGCCCGTGCCCGGCGCCCGCCCCGGCGACATCGTGAACTTCGGCGGCCTGCTCGGCCGCGCTACGGTGATGCCGATCAACCAGGCCGGCGCCTCCCGCATGCTCGCCCGCGGCGGCCGCATCCCCGCGCCGCTGCACAGCCTGCGGAACTGAGACGGGTCCGTTGGCCCCGTGGCACGGCCGCTGAGGGAGGCTACCACTCCTTCTCGCACGAGAAGCTGCCGACGGCGCTCTTGGCCGTGTAATCGGACACCTCGTTCCAGCGCCGCCGTGACGAGTTCCATTCCGCGACCACCGCCGTCAGGTAGGTGAAGCTGCCGCCGCTGCTCAGATACTCGGTGCGCGTGCGGAAGGCGCAGTAGTCTGCCCCGAACTGGGCGCGTGCCGCCGGCGCCTGCCGCGCCAGCCCCAGCCAGTAGCCGCCGCCAAACAGCGCGAGCGCTACCAGGGCGCTGAACAGTATCCGATGCATTGCTCCCTCCATTGCCGATGCTCCCTGCCGTGTTACCGGCAGCGCTGCTAACGGTTGTTCCGCCTGCCGTTGTCGATTGCGACAATCGTCTGTCCGCAGTGGTGCAGGAGCGCGGGGGACTCGGGCCGGCTCTCCAGGAGCGTGCCCGCCGCGGGAGCCTGGCGGAATGCCGGGCCGCTGCTCCCGTGCGTCGCGGCGGTGAGCCGGACAGCATGCCTGCACGTCAGGCTGCTTCGCTATGCCAGCGTCAGCGGCAGTACTATTTATCTTGACTAACCATTGACGACCCAGTAATGCGCGCGCATGCTCATCGCAACGGGCAGCGGTGCGGCGCTGGCTTCGTGGTGCGAGGCATCTGCTCGTCCGCGCCCTCCTGGTTGAGCAGCAGGTATGGAAGTCAGTGGTGCGTTGCCCCACACAGCCGGTCCTCACAGTGCCCCGTCGCATGCGTCGCTGGGGCTGGGCGCAAGGAGCGATGCAGATGCGCAGGGTGCTTGTTGTCATGACCGCGGTCATCGTCGTCCTGGCGAGCGCGACCGCCTCCTACGTCGTCATGCGCAACGCCCGGGGAGGCGACCCCGCTCAGCAGGTCGCGGCGCAGCCCGGGGTGGCCACCCCGTCGCCCTCACCGGCGCCGGCCGGCACCACGCCGTCCGGCCTGCCGCTCAATCCTGATACCAGCAAGCCCGGCTGGTACGAGCCATACATCGCTGAGGAGCGGCGGCCCGCCTACGACCAGGTGATCAACGGCATCACCGTCGGCCCCACCGCCCTCCCCCGGACCGGCGGCCCCTGCACCCCCGGCAGCGCCGAGCCAATCCCCATCAGCGAGACCGTAGGGACAAGCGTACAGATCGCACCGAAGTACCTGCCGCCCTTCACGGTCGCATCGGTCTCAACCGCGGTGCGCTGCCATGGGGTGGTCGCGGGAGTAACCGCCGACTATTCCATCCCTTCCGACCCGGCGGTCCGCCGCTTTGGCGGCTATTTCATGATCACCCGGCAGCTCGTCGATCCGCTGGCGACGATCGGCATCCCGGCCGAGCGCTGGTCAGCGGGCACGGTGGCGGGCCACCCGGGGGCAATCGCCCGGCCGGTCCTGCCGATGGGCTTCGGCGCATCGGCGGCGGTGGTGTACGCGGGCGGCGTGCTTACCATCGTTCAGGCGTATGGGATCACCCTGGATGACCTGCTGCGGATCGCGGAGGGGCTCTACTACTGACCTCCGCGCTGACTGTAGAGTATACCCGCACTGCCGGCGTTGAACCGGCGAATCTGCGCCACCGGCGGCAGCGGCCGGATGTCCCGCGCCGTCCCTGCAAGCGCTGCCACTGCTGATACTCCTTACTGGACTGCTTATTCCTCACCCGAGACTGGGGACCGGACCGAGACAGGATGAGCAGGATTGACAGGATGGGGAGATCCGCGATGCCCCATCCTGTGCACCTCTCTTCGCGTCTTCGCGGCTTCGCGTGCCTCTACTTCTCGTCCGAGCGTCTTCGCGGCTTCGCGTGAACCCGGCCTCCACCCGCGTTAGTCCTGCCCGCTGAGCCGCCGTGTCGCGAGCACACCGCCCCCGGGGTTCGCTGCGGGGGCGGTGTTTTTGTCCTGTCGGTCATTCGACAGCGACGCGAGGATATGGAAAGATGAACGCGCGGGACGCCGCCCGATGACGCGTTCCCGTTTGGTGGCCTGTGAGACGTGTGCATCAGGTCGAGGTGAGAGAACCCGCCCGGGGTCGCGCTGCGGCTCGGGCGGGCGCCATTGGCCGCGCCTGAGCGCCCACCGTCTCACGGCGGCCGCCCGGCCGCTCGTGCCGCCTGCTGCCACCGATGGCGCATGGCCCCATCCCTGGCGCGTTGCACCGTGGAACCACCGCCGAACGGCGGCCGGCATCCGTGGTCTGATCAGGAGCTACCGTGACCCGCCTGCTTCAGCTGTACGACACCACCCTCCGTGACGGCATGCAGATGGAGGGGATGACCCTCTCCGTCGAAGACAAGCTCCAGGTGGCCCGCCGCCTGGATGAACTGGGCGTGCACTTCATCGAGGGCGGCTTTCCCGGCTCCAATCCGCGCGATGCCGAATTCTTCGTGCGCGCCCGCCAGCTTGACTTGAAGAGCGCGCAGCTCGTCGCCTTTGGCGGCACCCGCCGCGCGGATGCCGATGTCAAGCATGACCCCAATATCCGCGCCCTGGTGGACGCGCACACCCCGGTCATCACCTTTGTCGGCAAGTCCTCCGAGTTCCAGGTGCGCGAGATCCTGGAAACCTCGAACGAGGAGAACCTGGCGATGATCGCGGACTCAATCCGCTACATGAAGTCGCTGGGCAAGACCGTCTACTTCGATGCCGAGCACTTCTTCGACGGCTTCTACGACAACAAGGACTACAGCATCCAGTGCCTCGCCACTGCTCTACGTGCCGGCGCTGACGGTGTGGTGCTGTGCGACACCAACGGCGGCATGATCACGCCGCAGGTGCTGGATGCGATCGATGTCATTCGCTCCCGCATGGGTGATATCCCCTTTGGGATTCACGTCCACAACGACTGTGGCCTGGCCGTCGCCAACTCCATCGCCGCGGTGGAGGCGGGGGCGATGCAGGTGCAGGGCTGCGTCAACGGCTACGGTGAGCGCTGCGGCAACGCCGACCTGCTAACCGTGATCGCGAATCTCAAGCTGAAGATGAAGCGCGACGTGATCAGCGATGCGCAGCTTGCCCGCCTGACCGAGACGTCGCACTTCGTGGCGGAACTGGCCAACCTTAACCCCAACCCGCAGGCGCCGTATGTCGGCGTGTCGGCCTTCGCCCACAAGGCGGGCTACCACGTCGCCGCCATCGTCAAGAACGAGAACGCCTACCAGCACGTCGCCCCGGCCACCGTCGGCAACGACAAGCGGGTGCTGGTGTCTGACCTGTCCGGCCAGCGCAACATCCTCGCCAAGCTGCATGAGCAGGGCGTCGATATCCCGCTGTCGCGAGACGAGACCCGTGCCTTGCTGGACAAAGTCAAGATCATGGAGGCCAAGGGCTACCAGTACGACGGCGCCGAGGCGTCGTTTGAGCTGCTGGTGCGCCGCTCGCAGCCGGAGTATGTGCCGCCGTTCGAGCTGGACGACTTCATGATCGTCGAGCGCCGCCGCCACAAGCGCAACGGCCACGACGAGTCCGACATGATGGGCGAGGCGATTATCAAGCTGTCGGTGGATGGCGAGATGGTGCACACCGCCGGCGAGGGCAACGGGCCGGTCAACGCCCTCGATGCCGCCGTCCGCAAGGCGCTGGCCTCGTTTTACCCCTCGATCGTCGCCGTCAAGCTGACGGACTACAAGGTCCGCATTCTCGACGGCGCCGGCGGCACCGCTGCCTCGGTGCGGGTGCTGATTGAGTCCACCGACGGTGTCAACATCTGGCGGACGGTCGGTTCCTCCACGGACGTGATCGAAGCGTCCTGGCTGGCGCTGGCGGACAGCTATGAGTACTGGCTGGTGAAGTGGGCAGGCGCCGGGAGCGATGACTGATCGACGAGCCCGCATTGAGCGGTGGAGCGGGGAGCAGGCGCGCACGCAAGCGAATGCCGTTGCCCGCGTCTACGGGGCCGCCTTCGCCGGGCCGCCGTATCACCGCACGGCCGGCCACGTGGAGGATTTCGCGTATACTTTCACGGCTCAGACGTCGCGGCCGGGCTTCCAGTTCTGGGCTGCGGTGGCGCCTGATGGAGCACTGGCAGGCATGGCGTATGGGTACACCGGCGGGCCGGGTCAGTGGTGGACAGACTGCGTCTCCGCCGGGCTGACCGCCACGGCCCGCGACCGCTGGCTGGATGGCCACTTCGAGCTGGTCGAGCTGGCCGTCTGCCCCGCCGCCCAGGGCCAGGGATTAGGCCGCGGCCTGCACGATACGTTGCTGGCGGCGCTGCCTCACCCCACGGCCTGTCTGTCCACCATCGCCGTCGAGACGGTGGCGCTGGCGATGTATCGCCGCACCGGCTGGCAGACACTGCTGGCGCCGTTCCGCTTCCCGGGCGTGTCCGAGCCGTACATCATTATGGGATACGACCTGGCGGCCGCCCGCTAAGTGCCGGCGCCGGCGCGAGCAGGTGGGCGCTGCCACAGGCGGTCAGTGCCGGCGGGAGCAGGACCGGCGGGCAAGACGGCGAAGAACTCTGTCCACGGCTCGGCGCCGGCGCTGCTGCGTACGCCAATGCGGCCGCCGTGGGCTAGTACCAATTCACGCACGATGGCGAGCCCCAACCCACCATGGCTCCCGTCCCGCGTGCGCGACGGGTCCACCTGGTAAAAGCGCTCGAAGATGCGGCCGTGGTGTTCCGGCGGGATGTACGACCCGCTGTTGCGGACGGTGAGCGTGACGGTCCCCTGGGCCGAAGGCTCCGCCGCCAGGGTGATGCGCCCGCCAGGGGGGGTGTGGCGGGCGGCGTTGTCCAGCAGGTTGGCCAGCACCTGCTCTAGCCGGCGCTCATCGCCACGGATGGCGGGCAGGTCGCTGCTCAGCCGCAACTCTACCCCAACGCCGCCGTCGCCCAGTTGCCAGCGCACCCGCTCAGCGGCGGTCTCCAGCAGCGCCACCGTATTGACCGGCTCGCGCGCTACCTGCAGCTGCCCAGACTCCAGCCGTGACAGGTACAGCAGATCTTCCACCAACCGCCGCATCCGTTCCGACTCGTCATTGATCACCCGCGCGGCGCGGGCGGTGTCCTCCGGCTCGGTCATCAGCCCATCGAGCAGCGCCTGGGAGTAGCCCTGAATCGAGGTAAGCGGTGTCTTGAGCTCGTGGGCGACGTTGCCTGCCAGGTCGCGCATCGTCTGGTGTGTGCGCGACACCTGCAGCGCCATCTGGTTGAAGGAGGCGGCCAGCCGCCCGATCTCGTCTTTGCCGCCGACGGGGATGCGCTGATCGTAGTCGCCGCGGGCCATCGCCTCGGAGGCACGAGTGACGATGCGCACCGGGTGGGTGATGGACCGGGCGAGCAGGTAGGCGACTCCGATGCTGGCGATCAGGGCGGCGGCGCCGGAGGAGAGCAGCCGCGGCAGGAGGTTGTGCCAGGCGTCGGTAATGTCAGACTCGGGCACCAGCAACAGTACGCGGTAGTCGCGCTGTACCCCGGCGCGGAAGACAGCGCCGGTACTGGGGTGGAAGATGATCTGCCCTTGCCAGGTGGCAAAGCCAAACCCGGTGACGCTATCGCGGCGGGCGGCCGACAGCCGGCCCGTCAGCTCGGCCGCCGGCTGGCCTGCCAGCTTGCCGCCGGTATCGGCAATGACCGTGTCCGAGGGCAGTTCAATCAGCAGGAAGCGGACGTGCAGTTCGTCGGCGCGCTGCTGCAGGAAGTTGGCGATGGCGTCCGCCTGCCAGTTGAGGCCGATGCGGTACGTCACCTGCTCGGCGACGGCGTTGCCAAGCTGGCCGACGCGCATCCGTTCCGCCGCGATCTCGCGCTGGCGCAGCAGCAGCAACGTGCCCAGCGCCGTCATCGTCACCGTGACAAACGTCACCGTGGCGAAGGCGACAATCAGCTTGATGCGCAGCGAAGGAAACATGCCTGCCCTGTCTTACGGCTCCGGCGGGCCGCTGCTCTCTACCAGTTTGTAGCCGAAACCCCACACCGTCTGAATCTTGGCGGTGGAGCCGGAGATCTTGTCGCGTAGCCAGGCAATATGGACATCGAGCGTACGGGCATCGCCAAAGAAGTTTTCGCCCCATACCAGGTTGAGCAGGCGGTCACGCGCCATCGCCACGCCGGGATGCTGGGCAAGGGCGCACAGCAGGTCGAACTCCTTGGCCCGCAGCGCCACCGGCTTGCCCGCTACGCGCACCTCGCGGCCGGCGATATCAACGCGCAGGTCTCCCAGGCTGAGGACCGGCTCACGCCGCTGGCCGGCCGCTTCTGTGCGCCGCAGCACGGCCTTGATCCGCGCTACCAGCTCGCGCGGGTTGAACGGCTTGGGCACGTAGTCATCCGCACCCAGTTCTAGCCCAACGATGCGGTCGACTTCGTCACCGCGGGCGGTGAGCATCACGACGGGGACGTCTGATTCCTTGCGCAGCGCGCGGAACGCTTCGAGTCCATCCATCTCGGGCATCATGATGTCCAGCACCACCAGCGCCGGAGGGGTAGCCCGCGCCTTCTCCAGCGCCTCGCGGCCGTTGGCGGCGGTCTCCACGTCAAAGCCCTCATTACGCAGATACATGCGCACCAACTCGACGATGTTGCGCTCGTCATCGACGACGAGAATCGTGCGGGACATGTGCCCTCCGGGCAGCAACGGCTCGCCCGCCCTGAGGGTAGCGCCTTTGTCCCCACCGTGGCACACCTCCCCGAACATGCGAAAGCCCGGCAAGCGAGGAGCCCGTTCCTTCTCCCCGCCGCCGGGCCTCGCATCAGGAGGAGCACCGTCTCGGCACATTCACATCATGCCCGCGGCAGACCAGCCATGGGCTAATCCCGCCCTAACGAGTTGTCAAATCTTCGTTAAGTGAGGGCGTCCGGCAGGAGGTGTCGCCTGGCGCACGGCGGCGGTGTCGTGCGTGCGACTGCCACGCCGTCCGCCGCCGGGCATGGTGGTTGAGCCGGAAACAGACCGGCAGCGGCAGGCAGGTTCCAAGGAGGAGGCACCCATGCGTGAGACTGTTTGGCCAACAAGCGGCTACACTGGCTTTCCACGGAATCTCTCGTTCGGCGGCTGGTCCATCTCGCCCAACGGCCAACCAACGTTCATCGGCGTGTTCCCCAAGTGGACGCCGCCGGCCTCGCAGACGGGCAGCGGCGCCTATCCGGGGCTGCGCTAAGCTCCCAGACCCATCCATGAAATCACCGCGGGCCGGGACGTTCGGAGACCGCCGAAAGGTAGCACTAGTTCGGATTGCCCGGTTCACAAGCGTTTGCGCCCGTGGTAGACTCCCCGGACGAGTGAGGGGTTCTGGGGAGGTGGCCGGTGGAGTTGATGTTCCCGCTGTGTCGCAAGTGCGAGCGTGGTGACCTGGTTCCGCTGTCGGACTTCGGCAGCCAGGGGGCGGCGATTCACTTCAAGGCATGGGCCTGCACCAACCCCGCCTGCGGCTTTAACATCAAGATCCGCAACGGCGACCTGTACATCGATGAGCCCATCGCCAACGGCGCGTTGCATGCGCCCCGGATGCGCTAGCGCTCGGGGACGGGCGCGCCAGCCGGTCCGAGCCGCGCCAGGCGGTGGATCTGCTCGATGAACGCGGTGCGCTCTGGCTGCTCCAGGCGGGTGGCCAGAGCGTCGATCTGCCGCTCCAGTTCCACCGCGGGCACCGGCCCACCGGCGAAGGTGAGCATCACCTTGGGGTGATGGGTGGCGGTTTGCTGCTCGTGGTCCGCTACCAGCTCTTCACGGACCTTCTCCCCCGGTCGCAGCCCGGTGTAGATAATGGGCACATCCGCGCCCGGGGTGAGGCCGCGCAGACGGATCATCTTCTCCGCCAGGTCGAGAATGCGGACCTCCTCGCCCATATCCAGCATGAAGATCTGCCCCTGCTGAGCGAAGGCCGCCGCCTGAATCACCAGACTGACGGCCTCAGGGATAGTGAGGAAGTACCGGGCGGCGTCAGGATCGGTGATGCTGATCGGCGCGCCCTGCTGAATCTGGCGGTTGAACAGCGGCACCACGCTGCCCCGGCTGCCGATGACGTTGCCAAAGCGGACGGCACAGAACACCGTGGCGCTCGTGCGCTGCTCCGCTGCTGCCAGCACCAGCAACTCGCCGATGCGCTTGGTGGCGCCATAGGCTGAGACGGGCTTCACAGCCTTATCCGTGGTGATGAACACCACCTTGGCCGCGCCCGCTGCCGCCGCCGCCCGAAAGACGTTGCGTGTGCCGAGCACGTTGACGCGGAACGCTTCGTCTGGATGCTCCTCCATCAGGCCGACATGCTTATACGCGGCGGCGTGGAACACGAGTGCCGGGCGCACCGCGGCGAACACGCGTGCCAGCTTGTCCCCAGCGGCGATGGTGGCCGGCCACAGCCGCAGGTCTACGCCGTGCTCGGCGGCCTCCCGCTGAAGCTCCTGCGCCAGCTCGAACAGGCCGGTCTCGTTGTTGTCCAGCAGATGCAGTCCCGCCGGCCGGAAGCTGAGCGCCTGCCGTGCCAGTTCGGCGCCGATGGAACCCGCCGCGCCGGTGATCAGCACGACTTGATTGCGAATGGTCTCCAGGCACTGGCTGTAGTCGATTTCGACGGGGTCGCGTCCGAGCAGGTCTTCGACCGTCACCTCGCGCAGGTGCGACAACGTGTGCGGGTCCTGGACGATCTCCGGTAACCCCGGCACCATGCGCACGGGCACGCCTGCGGCCTGGCAGACGCCGAGCAGCTCGCGCACCCGCACCCGCGAGGCCGAGGCCACCGCCAGCGCTACGACGTCAATCCGGAAACGGTCCACCAGCTCCGTGAGGTCGTTGGTGCTGCCCGCCACCGGCACGCCGTGAACGCGCTTGCCCCGCTTGGCGGGGTCGTCATCGGCAAAGCAGATGGGGCGGAATTCCCAGTCGCGGTGTTGCAGGAACTCGCGCGCCACCAACTGCCCGGTGTTGCCCGCGCCGATGATCAGCAGCCGCTTGGCCCGGTGGTCGGCGGCGCGGCGCACACGATGAAAGCGATGGGCCCGCAGCCGCGGCATCATCTTCCAGAAGGCCATCCCCAGGAAGGTGACCGCCCCGGCGATGACATTGACGGACAATGGCAGGTGGCGTTCATCTCGTGTGAGGTTGTACAGCACGATGGCGGCCGTGACCGCCAGCACACCGCGACCCAGGTTAAGGACGTCGCCCAGCCCGCCGTACTGCCAGGCGGTGCGATAGACGCCGCTGAGCACATTGGCCACCAGGTAGGCCAGCACAATCAGCGGCACCGTCTGGCGGAAGGCCTCCCACGACGCGGCGGGGATGTCCCCGTCGAAGCGGAGCAACAGCCCCACCCAGTAACTGCTGGCGACGATGGCGCCGTCTAGCAGCACTTCGATAAGCAGTCGCAAGGCTGAGCGGTAGGTACGTGGGATCATACGCTGCGCTCAGTATAGCGGGTCAGCAGGCCTTGACCTCCACCCCCCGGCCCCTTCGCTGGCCGGCGGGTGAAGGCGAGTGACGCCCGCTGTTCCCTGTTTCCTGACCCCATAAGCTGCCCCTATCGCGCCCCTTCGCCCGTCAGCACCGGCAACGCCGTGCGCAGCAGGATCGCGGCATCGAGGGCGTCCGTTCGGTGGCGGACGTACGCAAGGTCCCAGGCCATCACGCAGGCGTATGGCAGGTCGGAGCGGCCGTGGATCTGCGCCAAGCCGGTGATGCCGGGGAGCACGTCGTGACGGCGGTGGTAGGAGGGAGGGTACTGGGCCACGACATCAGGGATCTCCGGGCGCGGGCCGACGATGGTCATCTGCCCGCGCAGGACGTTGAGCAGCTGCGGCGCCTCATCGAAGCTGGTACGGCGCACCACGCCGCCCAGGCGCGTACGGCGGGGATCGTGACCCTGTGGGGTGAACACAAAGCTGGAGAAGTCGTCCACGTGGACAGCGGCGGCGGGCGCGTCCCGGCGCATAGAGCGAAACTTGTAGATGGTAAACGGCCGGCCGCGTAGACCAACGCGCTGCTGGGTGAAGATGGGCGAACCAGGTGACTCCAGCCGGATGAGCAGCGCCAGCAGCGCCAGGAGCGGCCACACCAGTGCCAGCCCCACACCGGCGATGTACAGATCAAGCAGCCGGCGCATTGGGCTCAGCCGTGCCGTCACCGCCGCCACTCCCGCGCCACATCGCGCACCGCGTCCGCCACCCGGTCCACGTCAGCCTCGGTCATCGTTGGATACAGCGGCAGGGAGATCAGCCGCTCGTACTCCCCTTCCGTCACGGGCAGGCTGCCACGCTCAAATCCGAACCCTTCACGGTAGTACGGGTGGTAGTGAATCGGGATGAAATGGACGGACGTGCTTACGCCGCGCGCCGCCAGTTCCTCAATGAAGCGGGCACGGTCGATCCGCAAGGCCTCGGCCCGGATGCGGATAACGTACAGATGCCAGACGTGCCGTACCTCCGGGCGGGCGTCGGGCAGCTGGATGGGCTCGCAGTCCGCCAGTGCGGCGGAGAGGCGCATGGCGAGCGCGGCGCGACGGGCGTTCATCTCCTCCAGCCGGCGCAGTTGCACCTGGCCCAGCGCGGCGGCGATATCCGGCATGTTGTACTTGTAGCCGGGAGCCACCACCTCGTAATACCAGGAGCCGCCGCGGTCATAGCGCTTCCAGGCGTCACGGTTCATGCCGTGTAGCGTCATGATTCGTGCCCGCTCCGCCACCTCCGGCCGGTTGGTGGTGAGCATCCCCCCCTCGCCCGTCGTCAGGTTCTTGGTCGCGTAGAAGCTGAACGCCGTCGCGTCGCCCAGCGCACCGATCATTTGCCCGCGGTACATCGCGCCGGTGGCGTGGGCGGCGTCCTCCAGCAGGAAGAGCCCGCGGCGGCGGCACAGGTCCAGCAGGGCATCCATCTGGCAGGGCTGCCCTGCGTAATGGACAGCCATCACGGCTTTCGTGCGGGGGGTGATGTGGCGCTCGACCTGCTCGGGGTCGATGTTCAGGTCGTCGGCGCACACATCTGCCAGCACCGGCGCTGCGCCCAGATGAACGATGACGTTGGCGCACGCGGCGAAGGTGAGCGGCGTCGTGATGACCTCATCACCCGCGCTCACCCCGGCGGCCTCCAGGCCGAGATGCAGGGCGGCCGTGGCGGAGTTGAGCGCCAGAGCGTGGGCCGCGCCCGTGTAGGCGGCGAACTCCTGCTCCAGCCGGGCGGCGCGCGGGCCAGTCGTCAGCCAGCCGGAGCGCAGCGTCGCCACGACCTCGGCGATTTCTTCTTCGGTGATATCTGGGCGGTTATAGGGCAGCGGGTCGGTGTGCGTCATGGGCGGCGTATCGTGGCAAGCAGATGAGTGCGCAACAGTGGGATGGACTCCAGGGCTGCTGCCGCCAGCCAGGAGCGGGAGGTAATCAGCCGGGCAAGTGGCGGGGCCAGCGTGACGCGGCGGCAGCGCAGCCGGCATGCGGGAAACAGCGCCGCCAGTTCGTCCCTACGGATGCCACGCGTGTCCCGATTCCCAGGATTGACCGTGAAATCGTACCACAGCACCACACCACCAGGCCTGAGCACCCGCACCAGCTCTGCCGCAATCCGCCGCTGCATCGGCCGGTCCAGGATGGAGCTGAACACCGTGAACTGTGAGACCAGGTCGAAGCTGCCGTCCGAGAACGGCAACCGCTCGGCGGTGCCCTGCTCAATGCGCACGTCGGGATGCACGGCGCGGGCGGCGGCTATGGCCTCCGGCAACAGGTCGATCCCGGCCAGATGTTCTGGTCGCGCACCCCAGCGCAGCAGCGTGCGCAGCCACCAGCCGCCGCCACAGCCCGCATCCAGCGCCCGCAGTGCTGGCATCTCGGTCAGTCCCTCTGCTGCCAGCGCCGCTACAAGGTCGCGCTCCAGCGTCAGCAGCCGGAACAGATTGCCACGCTCAAATACGGTGTAGCGGGCCTCTCTGCCCTCGGCCCGGCGGCGGGCGTACACCCGGCGGATGCGCTCCAACTCGCTCATGGCCGCCCATCTCCGCCGGCCGGCGCAGCGCCGCGGTCCTCCCGCCACACCCGCCGCGCCAGCCCCACCAGCATCCCGGCGCCATAGCCCAGGTGCATCGCTGCAAAAGCAAGCGGCAGCCGGACAAGAGCGGGCATATCGCGCCCGGCCGCCGCGCTGCGCGCCGCCAGCACCGTTGCCAGGACGGTCGCCGCGCCGTACATCCCCACTACTACCGCCAGCAGCTGCCGGGCAGGCCGCAGACAGGGTGCGGCCACGGACGACAGCAGCACGGTTGCGACGAAGGCGGCGGGGATCGCCTGGCGCGGGCGCATCTGGCCAGGATGACGGCGGGCGACCTTGGGCTTGTTCCGGCCCCAATGGTACTGCTGCCGCCACAGCGCTCGGAGCGCCGGCCGGCTGTAGTAGGTAACGCGGATCTTGGGGGAGAGCGCCAACCGGCCACCGGCAGCGCGCAGCCGGTAGTTGAACTCGTCATCTTCCACATATGCCAGCGCCTCATCGAACAGCCCGATACGGGTGAACACCTCTCGCCGGTACGCGCCGTAGTTGACGGTGTCGGTCACCTGCTCGGTGGTCGCGTAGCGGTAGCGGGCACCGCCGGCGCCAAACGGGGAGCGCAGTGCCAGGGCAATCGCGCGGGCGGTGGCGCTGGTTGCGTCCCACGGGCGGCTATCCACGACGCCGCCCACCGCATCGGCGCCAGTCCGCGCCAGCGCCGCCACGCTCTGGGCGACGAAGTCAGGGGCCACTTCTGCCCGCGCGCCCAGGATGATGATCACTTCACCGCGTGCTGCCCGAATGCCGGCGTTGAACCCTGCCGGCGTGACGTGCGCCGGATTGTCAATCACGGTGACGCCGTCCTGGGCACGAGCCAGCTCAGCGGTGCCGTCCGTGGAGCCGCCATCGGCGATGAGCACCTCGATCCGGTCGCCCGGGTATTCCTGGCAGGCGAGCGCCGCCAGGCAGCGCGGCAGATACCGCGCTTCGTTGCGCACGGCCAGGACAATGGAGATCAGTGGCGGCGGCGATGGTGGTGGCATACCGCTGTAGCGTGGCATGCCGTCTGGCCCTCGCGCCAGCCGGGCCGTTTGCGGCGCTGTTGAGAACCGCCGCGCCGGTACGGCAGAAATTCGGTTGCTTCCCCCATGGAAGCTGGGTCCGGCCGGCATATAATGTGGCACAACGCCGCGGAATCGCGGCGGCTACACGTAGCGAGGCGGCGGTATGTCCGTGGAGCCCGGCAGCAAAGTGCTGTTTCTGCGTGGTGGCAAGGCGATGGAAGGCCGCGTCTTTGCCGTGCGCGAGGGCGCCTGCTGCGTGGAAGGCCCGGCTCAGCGCGCCTATTACCTGGAGCGCTGGGACATCCTGCTCGTGCTCGGCTTCGACGCCGACTATGCCCGCTGGCTGTCCAGCCCGCTGGAGGACGACATCGTCGCCTGACGGGCCCCGGCCAGCAGGTCACGGTACAGCGACCGCAGCCGCCCCGCTTCCGCCTCCCACGTGTACCGGGTCTCCACCGCGCGCCGTCCGGCGATGCCCATCGCCCGCGCTTCGTCCGGATTGCGCAGCAAACGCGCCAGTGCCGCCGCGTGCGCCTGTGGATCATCTGCCGGTACGAGCAGGCCGCAGCCGGCCGCGCGCACGATGGCGGCCATCACTCCGGCGTCCGAGGCAACGACCGGCAGTCCTGCCGCCATGTACTCCAGCAGCTTGAGCGGTACGGCCCGTGTGTTGTTGGGTGTGGGCCGGAATGGAATCCAGCCGGCCGCCGCCGCTGCCAGTGCGGCCGGCACCTCCGTCGCGGGGATCACGCCCTGCAACCGAGCGGCCGTCTGCTGCTCCCAAGTGCTGCTCTCCCGCGACACCGCCGCCGGAGCCGCGCTGAAGTCAACTCGACCGATGATGCGCACCAAGGCGTCCGGCAGCGACAACCGCAGCGCGCGGGTGGCGTGCCAGACGGTGGAAAGACCGCGCTCCTCGTTCAGCAACCCGGCATAGACAACGACGGGAGATGGGTCATGATGGGTGACCGGTGCGGGGAAGTAAGCCAGCGACGGGTAATTGTGGATGGCGACTGCCCGGCGAGCGCCGCGGGAGCGGAACCCAGCGGCCATGTGCTCGTTCACTGTCACCACCGCTGCCAGGCGTCGGGCTGCCAGGGACTCCATCCGGTGCACGGCCTCGGCTGCAATCCTGCGTAGCCGCCGGGGAATCCAGGGGCGGGTCAGCAGTTCCTCGCGGTAGTACTCGTGCGCGTCGTACACGACGGGCCGGCCGGTGAGCCGCGCCAGCAGCAGCCCCAGCGGCAGGAGTTCTGGGTCATGGAAGTGGTAGATGTCTGCCCGCGTCCGCCGCGCCGCCCGCAGCAGCCGCCACCACAGCCGCGGCCGTCCCCAGCGAGAGCGCGGCGGCGGTAACCCCACCACCCGCACACCATCGACCGTGGCGCAGACCGAAGACGGGGCGAGCAGCAGCACCGAATAGCCGGCCGTGGCCAGCGTCCGCGCCTGTTTGTGGAAGATTCGCGGATCGAACGGGTCGTGCACTGAGGTGAGGATGCAGACGCGTGCCGGCGGAGCCGCGGTCATTGCGGCCGGCTGAGGATGAAGTTGTCGAACCAGGCGTCTACGGTGCCGGGGCTATGGTCGGTCGCTACCCCGGCGCCCAGCGTCATCTGACCCTGCTGATGCGTGGCGTCCTCCACTGAGACGGCCGCAACACCGTTGACCAGGCCGGTGAGCCGCGGCCCGGCGCACTGGAATTCGGCGCGGAACCACTGGTCGGCAATTGCGGTGGGCAGGCTGCCGCTGGCCAGTACTACGGGAGCACCGCCGTCCCAGCGGGTGAGCAGGTAGCTATTGAGCCGGGTGAAGATTGAAAGCCGGTAGCCGTTGACCGCCGGCCCGATGCCGCGGCGGCACCACAGATCCAGGTAGCCGCCTTGGGTGTCATCCGTCAGCCAGGCATCAATGGCGAGCGAACTATCGGCCAGCACCGGGCTGAGGAAGGCAGCGGGTGCTCCGTCATAGGTGGGGTTGAGCTTCCAGATGCGGTACTTGCCGCCGGTGTATCCCAGCCAGAAGTCCGCTGGGCTGGTGGAGGTGCGTGGCAGTACCCCGCGCTGCGGGTCCTCGAAGTCGTCCTGCAGCACCACTACCGGGAATTCAGCGCGCAGCCCGCCCGGGAAGACAGCCGCCAGCGCCGCGATCACCAATGCCACCAGGGGGACTACGCGGCGGCGGAGCATTACCGTACCCTCCTGCTTCTCATGCTACGCCTCGCGCGGCACCCGTGCATCCGCGCTGTGACGCCCGGTACCGCGGGACGGGCCTGCCTGGGCCCGATGGTCCGGTGCCGGGCCGCGCCGGTGTCCGGTTTGTCCGCATGCGGCGCGCCGTACCCTGGTGCTGCCAGGCACGCCCGCCTGCCGGAGAGGGACCGATGCTGCAGCGATTGCCACTCCCAGAACTGCATGATGAGGCGGCGTTGCGAGGGCGGATAGAATATGCCACCCGCGCCTTCGGCTTCACTCAGGAACTTATTCGTTTCATGGACCAGAAGGCGTTCTTTGTGATCAGCGTGGTGGGCATGCTCACCACGGCGTTGGGCTTCTTCACCTCGGTGATCATCGCCCTGGCGCCGCGTCCGGCCTGGCATGAGGCGCTGGGCAAGGCTGCCGGCGTCGCGGGGTTGGTGTATCTGGTGGCGGCGTTCGCCGTGATCGCCACCGCGTCGTCGGTGTTCATGGCCCGCTCACACCGCGGTGGCAGCGCAGGAGGGCCGGGACTCCTGTTCCCGCTGGCAGTCGCCGGCCGGCACGGCGCGGATGCCGGGTCATATCTGCACAGCCTGCTGATTGCCGGCCCCGATGCGATGCTGGCGGACTACGCCGGCTCCATCACCGGATCGGCGCTGATCTACGAGCTCAAGCAGCGGCGGGTCAACCGGGCGGTACAGGCGATGCGCGGCCTCAGCCTGGTGTGGATGGCGCTGATCGTGCTGCTGCTGCTGGTAGCGACGGTAGGGTAGCGGACATCGCGCCGGCCAGCAGCCAGAAGCTGTCCATCAGCTGCATGTGATACAGACTGCCCGCCACCAGGCTGAACAGCAGCAGCCCGGCCACGCTACCGGCCACCGCTGCCGCTGCCGCCCTACCCGCCCGCGCTGCCCGCCATGCGGTCAGCCCCCACAGCCATAGATACGCTATCAATCCGGCCAGGCCGTAGCGGCTCATCACCGCCAGGTACTCGTTATCGACGGTCGCGCCATCCTCCGCCTTACCTGGCCCCGAGCCGAGCAGCGGCGAACGGCGAAACCTCGCCAAGGCGTCTTGTCCATCCCCGCTGGGTTCCCCCTCTGCCAGACCGATGAAGCTCACGGGCACGCTTCCCTCCACCAGCAGAAAGCCGTCGGCCGATACCTGCCCCTGGAAGCTGTCGGACAGCAGGTAGACGCCGAGGAAGTCCACGCGCTTGCCCGCGTCAGGCGTGAGCGTTAGCGCGAGCCGCTGCCAGATGCCGGTTCGCGCCGGGTCGGCGGCTGTGCGGGCGGCCGGGTCCTGACGGCTGCCGTCGGTGTAGTAGATGTTGACATACAGAAACACCTCACCGGCTACCGCGTTGTCGTGGCGTACCCACACGGCGGCGGTAAAAGGCGAGCCACCAGAGCGGTTGAGCGCCCGTTGCTGGTAGACGGCCGCGCGGCGGGCGGTGTGCGCGGCCGTGCCGGTGTAGCGCAGCCCGGCCGCGCCGTACAGCGCCGCGTCCTCCCTCCGGCTGACGGCCGTTCCTGGGATGATGCGGAACTCCGCCGCCCGGTCACCACCTTCCTCCGCGCTGCCGTTGCGCAGCAGGTTGACGGTGTCGCCGGTGGCATAGAGCGGGTAATCCACATCAGCAGGATTCTCGAGCCGGGCGCTCACGGTGAAGCCACCAGTCGTGCGCTCGTAGCCGTAGTCTGCGCCGGTTGCCGGGTCAACGGGTAACGCCGCTGGTTCAGCCGGAGCCAGCACCGTCAGCGATGCGGGATAGACGCCCGTGCGGTCCCGGTGGCGGCGGACGGCCTCCACCAACGCCCGGACATCTTGCCGGCGGCGTTCATCACGGGCACGCGCCTCCAGCGAGGCAGCGGGCAGGCCGGTGTCGGTGATCGGTGCGCTGCCTGCCGGCGGCGTAACCGGCTGCTCCCGGCCCAGTAGCTCCCGCCAGCGCTCCAGCCGCAGCGCCAGCCCGCTATCCCCCGTGGGGCTGAGCGTTCCCGCCACCCGCGTCAGATAGTCCACCCGCCCACGTGGCAGCAGTTCCACGAACAGCACGCTCAGCACAAATGCGCCGGCCAGCGTTGCCATGGCGGCCGGCGCCGCGCGGCGAGATCCACCCCGCCGGAGAGCCAGCACCAGTACCGTCAGCGCAGCGGCTATCAGCATCCCCAACGCCCCGCGCGAGCCGGACAGCACCACGCCCAGCGTCCCGGCGGCAAGCCCCAGTAAGGAGAGCGGGGCCGGCGGGCAGCGAGCGGGTAGAGACGGCCGGGGGGTGAGAGGCCGCGGCAGCCGCAACCCCAGTGCCATCACCGCCACTAGCGCCATGAGCGCGCCGTAGTAGTTCGGGTTCCCCACCGTGCCGAAGGCGCGCCCGTCCCGCTCTAGCGCGCGCAGGTGATGGGCAGGGGCCCACCAGCCGCCGGTATGCTCGACCAGCCCGGGCAGGCTAAGGTACTGTCCCAGCCCGATGAGGGCGGAGAGCGTCCCCGCCGCCAGTACGGTCGCCAGCGCCGCCTGCCGGCGTTCCGGGTCAGCGCAGACGCGCAGGGCGAAGCCGAACAGCACGGCGTAGATGCTGAGCTTCAACACCTCGAAGGCATCGCGCGGGCCGGCGGCTTCGCCCAACACCAGTGCTCCATAGACGATAGACACCGCCGTCATAACCAGCAGTGGGGCGAACGGCAGCAGCCAGGCACGGACCGCGGTCCGCCGGTCACACTGCCGCCGGAGGTCCCCGAGCAGCCACAAACCCGCGGGCAGCGCAAGTGCCTGCTCGACGCGCAGGTCCGGCAGGCCGGCGGGCAACGGAATCGGTGGCGCCAGCACGGCGGCAGTAATGGCGGCGCACAGCAGCCCCACGGCTCCGCCCCGAGCGGCGGTGATGCCGCTCACCGGCGGGCCTCAATCACGCGCGCCAGGGCGGACCGTAGCTCGGCGCGAATGCGAGCGGGGTTGAACCGTTCGCGAACATGCTGCGCACCGGTTTCGTTGGGCGCCAGCCGTCCGGCTGCCTGGTTGTCCCGGAGCCGGTGCAGTTGGGCAATGGCCTGCTCGGTGGAGCGGACATCGAAGACGCCGGGAAGGGAGTGATTCCAGACGGCGTGCCGGCCGTACGCCAGAGCCTCCTGCACCATGAACGCCAGCCCGTCATGGGCTGCCAGCCGCAGCAGCACGTGGCTGTCTGCGTAGACGGCTGCCATGTCCTGCACCCAACCGAGGCAGCGGACGTTGGACGGCGCGCCCGCCAGCCGCTCCGTCCCAGCGACCAGTATCCGCGCCTCTGGCAGTGCCGCCGCTGCCTGAAGGATGGACCCCGCGCCATAGAACTGCTCCCTGCCCGGTCGCAGATAGGCAAGGATCGTGAATCGCTCAGGGAACGAAGGCACCGCCGCCGGGGCAGCGATAGCGCTGTGTGGCTGCCAGGTGGCCGCCACGCCCGCCGATCGCAGCTCCTCTGCCAGCCACGGCGCGCCTGCCCAGTGGGTGATGTTGCGCTGTAGCCGGGTCACCGCCCGTCCGCGCCGCGCTGCCCGGCGGGCGTACAGTACGTCGGTGCCCGTCCAGTGCATCACCATCGGCGTCCGGACGGTCAGCGCGAGCAGGTGCGGGCGGCTACCCCAGCCGATCTGTCCGCCGAGCTGATACAACACCGCCGCGCGCCGGGCGTGTGTCAGTGCCCGCAACGCCGCGTCTGGCCGCCAACCACGCGTTTCCAGGTACTGTGCCTGCCAGCCGTCACCAGATAGCAGCGCTGCCATCGCCCGGCCGAAGTAAGGCAGCCCGCCGGTGGCGACAGAATAGCCGCCACTCATCGCGACCGCTCCCCGGCCGGGTGGGTGCCACGGTCAGCCAGCTCGCCGGCACGGATGCGGCGAAACAGTGGCTCGGCCGCCTCCGGTTCGAGCGCGGGTGCTGCTTCCGGCGGCTGGCGCCTGCCCCAGAGCAGCGCCAGCGCCTTGCCGGCGAGCGTACGCCCGTCGCGCAGGTCGGCGCTGTCCGGCAACAGCAGCGCCCGCCAGGGTGTGCCCGTATCGCGCCGGAACAGCCACAATCCCCCGGCAATGGCCGCGACATAGCCGAGGGTGGTTGCCAGTGCCGCGCCGGACAGGCCCCAGAGCGGAATCAGCACCAGGCTAGAGAGCACGGTGATGCCCAGTGACCACAATGCGGTGAGGAGCGGCACGCGCGGGCGGCCCAGGTGGGTGGTGTAGAAGGTCGCCAGGAGGTTGGCCATGCCCCAGGCGGCAACGCCAGGGATGAAGATGCGGAATGGCGTGACTGCCCCGGCAAAGTCAGCGCCAAACAGCAGCGGGATCAGCAGCCCGGCAACGGCGCACAGCAGCAGCCCTGCTGCCAGCATCAGCGCCAGCGTGATGCGGATGCTGCGCGCAACCAGAGCCGCTGCATCGTCGTGCGCAGCTGCGCCCACCCTGGGCAGGATTGCCACCCCTACGGCTTGAGAGATGAAGAATAGTCCTTCTACGAGCTGGACGGCTTTGGAGTAGATACCGGTGCCGGCGGTGCCAAGGAAGTGCTCGACCAGCAGCATATCGGCGCGGTAGTTGAGGATGGAGACGAGGTTTGCCAGCCCGGTCATGACACTGAAGACGGCGATGGCGCCCATCGAGGAGAGGGTGACCGCGCCCAGCGGCAGCGGAGTCCATACCGCGCGCCCGCGCCACCACAGCCAGCCGATGACGGCGTATTGTGCCGCCAGCCAGCCGAGCAACGCCGTCTCGGTGTCGCCACCGGCCAGCAGCAGCGGTCCCATCAGCAGCAGCGTGCAGGCGCTTGGAGCGAGGATTGCCCAGCTGTAGTTGCCGTGGTCATCCGCGCCGAGGAAGGCCCAGGTCAGCGCCGAGGCCAGCAGCAGCGCCGGTTGCGCCGCTCCGACGTACAACAGCCATTCCGGCCGCGCGCCGGCGATCAGCCCGGCCAGCCAGTAAATGGCGATCAGCAGCGCCAGCGCCGCTGTTCCTGCCACCAGCGCCAGCGCCGTAATGTTGGCCACCACCTCCGGTACTGGGCGGCGCAGGTTCGCAATCCAGCGGCCCGCGGCGGCGCCCATGCCGCCCAGCGCCGCCACCCCGATGGAGGAGTACAGCGCAACCAGCGCGTAGACGCCGCTGCCTTCGGGCCCCAGCAGCCGCGCCGTCAGGACACTGATCGTGAGCAGAAACACGACCGTGAACGAGCGGACGAAGATATTGCGCAGGGAGTTGAAGGCGATGCTCATCCGGCCACCAACAGAAACGTTGACCGTGATGCCGGGCGGTTAGGCGCGGTTGGCGCCGCGCCCGCCGGATGCATCCGCAGTGTCGCACACCGCCGGGTCAGCGTCTTCGTTCAAAGGCGCGAGGACGGTGAGCCCCGCCACCAGGCCGATCAGCCCCCACAAGATCAGCAGCCCGGCGGCGGCGATCCAGTCTTGGTAGCGAGCGCTGATCACCTGCGAGGCGCGCATGGTGATGGCCATGGCCGCGCCCACGAGCAACCCGGCTCCTCCACCGACCAGCGCCGCCGGTAGGGGAGCGAGCTGCAGGGCCCGCGCCCAGGCCAGCAACGCGCGCGGGCGGAACGAGAACGGGGAGGGCGTGTGGCCAGCGGGCATGGCAGGCAGCCTCAACGGGGACCGTAGCGTTCCAGCGCCGGGTTGAGCGTCTCTTCCAGGGTCAAGCGTTCTGTGCTGCGGTAGTCCATCGTGAAGGTGCGGTAGCCGCGCCTGCGGTACTCGCGCACCTGCCCTTCCGTCAGCAGCCACACGAACACCCGGTTGCGCTGGTCTACCGCCTCGGTGATGTCCGTCAGCGGTCCGATGACGCGCGGGTCAAAATCCTCGCGAAAGCGTAGCTCCGTCCGGTCGTGGTACATCTCGGCGAAGATCGGGTAGTAGTATCCCATCGTCACCACGGCATTGTCCGGGAGGGCTGACGTCCACGTCTCATCGGCCACCTGCATGCGCTGTTGGCGCAGGGCACGATCAACCAGCACCCGTCCCTTCTCCGGGCGCAGGTAGAGCAGCGCCGCCGGCGAACGCCAGCCTTCGGAGGAAGCGGTGTGGATGTCGAGGAAGGCGCCCAGCACGACCACGACGCAGGCCGTCACCAGCAGCGGCCGCCGGAACAGGCGCGCCACGACCAGTAGCGCGAACGGCGCCGCCGGGATCAGATAACCTTCTTCCAGCGGCAACCGCACGAACACGGCGGCGATCATCAGGGTGGCTGCGAGTTGCGCGGCGAAGTGCCCGTCACGCCGTACCCAACCCGGCACCAGCCGCAGCCGTGGCAGCGACAGCAGCAACAGGATGCCCAGCGTGACGGCGGGCATGAGCCCCAGCGCTTCTACACCCAGCGCCCGTGCCGTCTCACCCCAGGGCGGCCGCCAGTCCGCGAAATCAAGGAAGCGTGTGCCGTACCGCCACCAGATGGGGGCGAACACCGCCGCCGCCGTCCCCAGCGCGCCACCGAGGAGCCGCGCAGCGCCGCCGAAGTCGCGGCCGCGCACGACCACGAGCAGGAACGGCCCAGCAAAGGCGATGGACACCGGCCGGAATCCGGCGGCAATGCCCAGCACCACACCCGCCAGCAAGTACTGGCGGCGAATCAGCAGCAGGTAGGCGCCCAGCGTGAACGTCAGCCCCCACATGTAGTCCATGGTGACGGTGCTGGCGTTCCATAGCAGCGGCGTAAACGCATACGTCAGCGTCAGCAACCCCTTGGGCTCGATGGCCAGCCGCTTGACGATGGCCGCGAAGATGAACACCCCGGCCAGAGCGACCAGCATGGTGGCAGTGTTCGTCGCCAGCCAGCCGCCGCCGATGATCAGCGTGGTGATGAGTTCGTGCAGCGGATAGCCGGGCAGGCGTGACGGATAGAACTGGCCGTGCTCCCAGAACCAGTGGCCGGTGATCGCCACTCGCCAGGCATCGGCGTCGGCGCCGTAGCCGAGATTGAGCTGTGAGGCGCGGCTGAGGACGAACAGCAGCGCCAGCACGATGGCCTGCGGCCGTCGCGTGAAGTCCAGCGCGAAGAGCCGGTCAAGCCCCGTCCGGATGCGAGTTAGCGGCGCCGGCGATGCGGGCGGGCCGGAAGGCCGGGGAATGGTGTGCACGGTGGATGTTTCCGCCACCACGGCGGCCTCGTTCCTGATTGTAGGGGCGGGCAGGGACGCGGGCAACGCAACAACGCGACATAACAACGAATTGCCAAGCGGCTGCCTGCCGCTGGCGGCCTCAGGGAAGCGGTGTCAGCAGCACGGTGCTCCAGCGTTTGTCTGCCGGCTCCGCCCGGTAGACGCTGTATCCGGCAGCCCGCAGCCGGGCCAGCACCTCCGGCTCAGAGACCGCGAGGTAGATCACGCCTCGGTCGCGGTCGGTCAGACTGCCGTTGTCAGAGAGCATGCTAATGGCGCGGCGGTCCCGCTTGACGATGGCGTACTCGAGCCGTCCCCAGCTGAGCACGGCCACGTCTGGGAAGGCGCCCTGGGTGAGTACCGCGCTATGGGGTGGCACGGGCGCATCCGGCAACGCCCGGGCGTAGCGCTGCCAGCGGCGGCGTGCGATCTGGTCATGGGGAATGCCGGCCACACGCCACGAGGGCCGTACCGTCCGCGCCGCAATGCGCGGGTCGAAGTTGTGCAGCTGCTGAATATCCAGGTCTACGAACCCGGCGATGGCAATAGCCGCGAGCACGGCGACGAACATGCGCCGGGAGAGCGTCACCGCCAGCAGCAGGAAGCCAAACGGGTACAGCGGCACCAGGTAGCCGAGATCGACCGGTAGCCGCAGAAAGGCGGCCGTCCACACCGCCACGGCCAGCAGCCACACGCCGATGTGCGGCTCTCGATTGAGCCGCGCGGGGAGCGCCGCAACTCGCCGCCATGACGCGACGAGTGCCACCACCACGGCCAGCGATCCGGCCGCCCCGAGAGCCCATTGACCGGTGACGCGGATGACGCCGTCCGGCGAGACGCGGCTGTCTGCGAAGGTCAGAAGGCGCAGGCGATAGGGGATGGCCACAGGCAGGAGACATACGGCCGCTACCGCCAGCGCGGCGAGGACGGCGGGCACGAGATCGCGCGGACGGCGTTCTGCCACCAGCAGCAGCGCCAGCGGCACGAGGAACACGAGCGAGGTGATGCGAAAGCCTGCCGCTATGCCGAGCAACACGCCCGCAAGAATCGGCCGCCGCCGAACTGCGGCAAGGTAGCATGCCAGCACCAGTGTCAGGGCGAAGTGGTAGTCATAGGTCGCGGTGCTGGTGACGGCCAGATAGGGCGTGAAGGCGAAACCGAGCACGGCCAAGCCAGGAGCAGGAACGCCCAACACCTGCGCCAGCCGCGCGAACACCAGCACCCCCCCCAGCGCCACCAGCGCTGTGCTGAGATTGGTGAGCCACGGCCCGCCCCACAACAGCAGCGCCGTCAGTCCGTCATGCAGCGGGAAGCCAGGCAGCCGCGAGGGTAGATACTCGCCCTCCTCCCAGAGATGGAGACCGCTCAGTACAACTCGGTAGGCATCGGTATCGGCGCCGTAGCCGCCGCCCAGCAAGGGGATGCGCGTCAGGAGGAACGCCAATGCCAGCCACCAGGCGGCGCGTCCGCGGGAGAAGTCGATGTCCGGGAGCCGGGACACGGCGCACCCGGCCCGGCGGACGGCGACGATCATCGCGGGGCGGCGGCGTTTTGGGGCATGCCGGCGATGCGCGCGTCCCGCCCGAGGATGACGACGATGTCGGCGCTGCCGGGCGGGCGGGTGGCGGTATCCCGGCTTGGGCGCACGCGGGAGGCAGGCAGGCCCAGCCATTCGGCCAGCCGCAGAGCCGTGTAATCTTTGCCGCCGTACGACATGATCACCGTCTCGTCCTGCGGCGGCGGTGACGAAGGCGACACCGTAACCAGCTGAGAGGATAGGCCGTGGCGGACGAGATAGGTGGCGGTGGCGGTTGCCAGCCCGGCACGCTGTGTGCCGTTCTGGACATCGATCTTGGCCGACTCGGTGCGCAGGCCGGGGTCGAAGAACAGCTCGTTGACCACGCCGGCAATATCGCCCGGGTCGGCAACGAGCACATCGGCGCCGCCGTCCGTGATTGCCTCGTGCGTGACATCGCCCAACGACTTCATCACCACCCGGTCAAGCCCTACCTGCTTGGCCAGCAGGGCGATGCCGGGCAGCCGGTACGAGGGAATGTCGGTCTCCATAGCGTCTTTGAAGCGGGCCCACAGCTCTGGGGTGCGCGCGGCAGCGTCGATGCTGACGGCGCGGTTGGCGACCGCCACCATCACTTGCTGCTGGCGCTTGATCCGGCCCAGGTCGCCATCGATACCACCGCGATAGCGGGCATAGTACAGCGCTCGTTCGCCGTTCATGCGCTCAATGCCGGCGCGGAACTCTGGCAGTACCCCATTGAAGCCGTCCACGGAGACGCGCTCGGTGTAGCGGAAGCTCTCCGGGATCGTGACGTCGACGCCGCCAAGCGTGTCCACGATCTTGACGAAGGCGGTGAAGTCGATGGCGACCTCGTAATCGATCCGAATCTGAGGGAAGTTGTGCTCAATGGTGGCCTTGGCCGCACCGGCCGCACCGCCGGGATAGCTGGGTGTGAAGCCACCGTAGCGGTAGGCGGTGTTGATACGGTCCTCGAACACACCGCCGCGGCCGTTGGGGATCTCGACCCACAGATCGCGCGGGATGCTCAACACGCCGCCGGTGCGCGTGGCGGGGTCGAGCGTCAGCACAAACATCGTGTCTGAGCGGGTTGGCTCTTGTCCCTCAAATGGACGCCGGTCCAGACCGAGCACGAGGATATTGATGCGCTCGCTGGGCAGGCTGACGGCGGCGGGGGGCTCGGTAGCGAAGCCGGGGACAGCCTTGAGTGGGGCGGGCAGCGCCAGCTCATTGCCGGGCAAAAACAGTTGATCGAGGCGCAGGGCGATAACGGCTACCGGGTAGGCCGATAGCGCCGCCAGTACGAGTAGCGCCAGCGTGAACAGCCAGGGCCGTGCACGGCTGCGCCCCGGCCGCGTGGCCGGCCGGCCGGCGAGGCGCTGTGTGGGTGCCTCGGTCGCGCTGTGCTCCATCGTTCCGCCGGAGGTCGCAATCACACAAAGGCACGGAGCCAACCGCCCCGTGCCCCTGCCTCAGGCTAACCAACGCCGCTTGGGCGTGTCAACGGTGGCCGGCCGGCGCTGGACACTCCCGGATGCCGGTGCTATCTTCAAGTGGCGTCTGGGGCACCTCAGACCGAGACCTCCACGGGGTGTGGCGCAGCCCGGCAGCGCGCTTCGTTCGGGACGAAGAGGTCGGAGGTTCAAATCCTCTCACCCCGACCAGACGGCGGAAGCCCATCAGTGGCGCCGCCGTCGTTGTTTGTCTATTCACACCGCTGCTGCCCCGGCCAGCGCTTCCACCTGCTCGGCGGTGAAGCCGCCCAGCCCCTGGCCTGCCGCAGCCACCTTGTTCGCCAGGTGGCGCACTGTGCTGTTCAACGGTGTGGGAACGCCGTGCAGCCGCCCGAGCAGTACGATCTCGCCATTGAGGTAATCGGTCTCTACCGCGGTGTGCCCACGCTGGAGGCTCTGCCAGGTAGAGCTGCCACCGCGTGGCTTGCCCGCGATCGGCGCCAGCCGGTAGCGGGAGCGTACCTCGGCGTCGTACTCCGTCTCCGGCGCGTAGGCGATCCCCGCCGCGTCGTAGCAGGCGATGGCCTCGGCGCGCAGCCCGGCCAGGAGCCGCCGAAAGGTGTCGCTGCCGCGGTACTCGCCGGTGACAAGCTGGAGCGCGTTGCCCAGGTTGCTCAGCAACTTGGTGTACTTGAGGCGCATGATCTCGCCATCAGCACGGGCGTCCATCTTCGCCCCCGAGATGTCGCTCGCCACCTGGCGAATGGTGGTATCCAGCCCGTGCGGATAACGGCCGGTGTCCAGCACACCGGAGATCGGCACCGACTCACCCTCTACCTCGCCCGGCGTGAGGAAGGTGGCAGGCATCGCCACCAGCATCGCGTAGACACGGGAGAAACGGCGCGCCGCCAGCCGTTCGTTCTCGACGCCGTTCTGGCAGCAGATCACCGGCACATCCGCGCCGGCCACCTCCTCCAGGGCGGCCAGCGCCCGATCGGTATCCTGGGTCTTCATCGTCAGGATCACGGTGTCGCCGGAGCGGAAGACGATTTCACGCGGGTGGCTGACGGCGGGAATAGCAAGCCGCACGTCTTCTTCCGGCGTCTGCAGCCGCAGTCCCTGCGCGCGAATCGTCTCCAGATGCTGGCCGCGGCAGATGAGCACGACGTCTTGCCCCGCTTGCGCCAGCCGCGCACCGATTACCCCGCCGATTGCCCCTGCCCCATAGATGATGTAACGCATGATCTCCCTGTCCCCAGTCGTCGCTGCGCTGAGGGTAGAGCATCGCGGGAACCGGGAACAGGAGCAAGGCGACCGTGCGCGCGGAAGCTCCTGCTCCTCCGCCGCAGCGGCAAAGGGAGCAGGAGGTAGGGACCGCCGGCTTCAGGTCGCTCCGGATACCGCCCCGGGCGAATTCCCTGCCGGTGGGGTGGCCCGCGACCAGGAGTGGTGGAGTACGGTAGGTGCGATTCGTGTGGTAGGGGATAACAACCGTGACCGCGACGGCAACAGCCGGCCAGCCGGCCGCGCGCGGCGTGCTCGACAGCGTGCACCGGCCGATGACGGTGGGGCTGCTGCTGATCGTCTCCACTGTCGCCTTTGAGGCGATGGCCGTAGCCACGGCGCTGCCCGCCATCACCGCTGACCTGGGCGGCCTGCGGCTGTACGGCTGGGCGTTCAGCGCCTTCATGCTCGCCAGCCTGGTGACGGCGGTGGTGGCCGGTGGCACGGCGGACCGCCGCGGCCCGGCGCTGCCGCTGGCGGCGGGGATGACGCTGTTCGCGGCCGGGCTGTTGCTGGCGGGATTTGCGCCGTCGATGCTGGTGTTCGTGGGGGGACGGGCGCTGCAAGGCGCCGGCGGCGGCGCGATCTCCGGCATGGCGTACGTCGCCATCAGCCGTGGCTACCCGGAGCAACTGCGGGCGCGGATGCTGGCACTGCTGTCTTCGGCGTGGGTGCTGCCGGCACTGGTGGGTCCCGCGGCGGCTGGTGTGGTGAGCGAGCATCTGACGTGGCGGCTGGTGCTGTTGGGACTGTTGCCGCTGCCGTTGCTGGCCGCGGTTCTGGTGCTGCCGCCGCTGCGGCGGTTGGGCCGTCCCCAGGCCGTGGCGCCGGCGGCGGGCCGCGTTCGGCCGGCGCTGCTGCTATCGGCGGGGACAGCGCTGGCGCTGGCGGGTGTCGCCGGGGGTTCGTGGTGGCTGGGACCACCGCTGATGGTGGCCGGTGTGGCGCTGGCGGTTCCCGCGTTCCTGCGGCTGATGCCCGCCGGCATCGCGACGGCGCGAGCAGGGCTCCCCGCCGGTATGGCGGCGCGCGGGCTGCTCACTTTTGCCTTCTTTGGCGCAGAGGCGTTTGTGCCACTGGGGCTGACGGAGATGCGCGGGCTGAGCACGGCGCTGGCGGGCGTGCCGCTGACGGCGTCGGCGCTGACGTGGACCGCGGGCTCGTGGCTGCAAGAGCGGCTGGACCGGCGCGATGGCGGGCACCGGCGGGCGTGGCGGGTGGCCGTAGGCTTCGCTCTGATACTGGCCGGTGTCGCCTTGACGGCGGCCGGTGTGCTGGTGGGGGCGATCACCGTCTGGCTGGCGCCTGCCGCCTGGGCAGTGGCGGGACTGGGAATGGGACTGGCCTACTCAACGATCACGCTGCTGGTGATGGGCCACTCCCCGGCGGGACAGGAGGGCGCCATTGCCAGCTCGCTCCAGGTCACCGAGCAGCTGGCCTTTGCTGTGAGTGCGGGGCTGGGCGGCGGCGCCGTCAGCCTGGCGGTTGCGCTGGGCCACGGCGAGGGGCCAGGTATCGCAGCCGCCTTCGTCGTGGCAGGCTTCGCCGGGCTGCTGGGGCTGTCCGTTGCCCGGCGGCTGCAGCCATGACGCTGAGTGCCCGCTGTGCATAAGGGAGGTGGCCGGTACACTGCGGTCAGACCCGCGAGGAGACCGCAATGACGTACGACCCCCGGCACATCAGCCGCGTGCAGCTCGAAGGGCGGGACCGCGCCCCGGCCCGCGCGATGCTCAAGGCGATTGGCTTTTCCGATGATGACCTGCGCCGCCCGATCGTCGGCGTGGCGCACGAGTGGATTGAGACGATGCCCTGTAACTACGGGCTGCGGGACCTGGCGCAGCACGTCAAAGAGGGCGTCCGCGCGGCGGGTGGCACGCCGATGGAGATCAACACCATCTCCATCTCCGACGGCGTGACGATGGGCACCGAGGGGATGAAGGCCTCGCTCATCTCCCGTGAGGTGATCACTGACAGTATTGAGCTGGTGGCGCGCGGCCACATGTTCGACGCCCTCGTCATTCTCGTTGGCTGCGACAAGACCATCCCCGCTGGGGCGATGGCGCTGCTGCGCCTCAACATTCCCGGCATCGTCATCTACGGTGGCTCCATCATGCCCGGGAAGTTCCACGACCGTGACGTCACCATCATGGACGTGTTCGAAGGTGTTGGCGCGAATGCCGCCGGCCGGATGAGCGACGCCGACCTGCTGGAGCTGGAGAACCTGGCATGCCCGGGCGCCGGCGCTTGTGGCGGTCAGTACACCGCCAACACGATGGCCACGGTGCTGGAGTTCCTCGGCCTGTCGCCGATGGGCGCCAACAGTGTCCCCGCCGTGGACCCGCGCAAGGACAACGTCGGCTATCGCGCTGGTGAGCTGGTGATGGACGTCGTCCGCGCCGGACGGCTGCCGCGCGACATCGTCACCAAGACCGCCTGCGAGAACGCCATCGCCTCAGTGGCAGCCACTGGCGGTTCCACCAACGCCGTGTTGCACCTGATGGCCATCGCCCGCGAGGCCGGTGTGCCGCTTGACATCGACGACTTCGACCGCGTGTCGTCGCGCACGCCGCTGATCGCTGACCTAAAGCCGGGTGGGCGCTACACAGCGGTGGATGTGGACCGCGCCGGTGGCATCCAGTTCATCGCCAAGCGGCTTCTGGAGGGCGGCCACATCGACGGCAGCCAGATGACCGTCACCGGCCGCACCATTGCCGAGATGGCCGCTGACGCCCAGGAGACCCCCGGCCAGGATGTGATCCTGCCCTTTGACAAGGCGCTCAAGCCCACGGGTGGCCTGGTGATCCTCAAGGGGTCACTGGCGCCGGAGGGCTGCGTCGTGAAGGTGGCCGGATACGAGCGCACCTATCACCGTGGCCCGGCGCGCGTGTTCGAGTGCGAGGAGGACGCAATGGCCGCCGTCACCAGCCGCCAGATCAAGGCGGGTGACGTGGTGGTGATCCGCTACGAGGGACCGCGCGGCGGGCCGGGGATGCGCGAGATGCTGGGGGTCACTGCGGCCATCATCGGCGAGGGGCTGGGCGAGAGTGTGGCGCTGCTTACCGATGGCCGGTTCTCCGGCGCCACCCGCGGCCTGATGGCGGGCCACGTCGCCCCCGAAGCGGCGCGCGGCGGTCCGATCGCGGCGGTGCGCGAAGGCGACATGATCACGTTCGACATCAACAGCCGCCGGCTGGACGTGGAGATCAGCGCCGAACTGATCGCTGAGCGGATGCAGGGTTTCAACCCGCCGCCGCCGCGCTACACCTCCGGCGTCTTCGCCAAGTACGCCGCCTTGGTCTCGTCCGCGTCCGAGGGGGCCATCACCAAGGTAGACGGGCTGCTGTAGCCCTGAGGGAGCGGCACCGGTGGGACTGCCATGCCCTTGCCCACCGGTGCCGCTCTGTCCGCCTGATCATTGCCGCTGGTGCGCTCGTGTGTCCCGCTGCCGTTCGCGAAGGTGCGGTGGTGGCAGGCGGCCAGCGCGGGGCTGGTGATCCACGAGCGGACGGACAGTCTCAATCCGCAGTCCCGGGTTCCTGCTACTTGGACGTGGGGCGTGCTGTGCCCTCGCGGTCTGCCGTGTCCTCGGCGGCGCACAACCTGCCGCCGCTTGCCCGCGCGATTGAGCCGCGCCGTGTGGTTGACCGGGCAGAGTCGACGCGGGCCGGATCCTCTCGCGCTGGCTTCTAGCGTCCAAACCACGCCGGGTGGCCGGTGCGGCGGCCGAGCAGGGGGCTGTTGCGCGACAGCCAGCTTGCGCTGTTGATCAGCAGGGCGAAGGGGCCGGCGCGGCGCATAAGCGTGCTGTATGTCTCGTCACCGCGGATGATGCGGCACAGCCAGTGCCAGAGCTGGGGCGAACGGCGCAGCAGTTCCACGTACACCGGCGGCATCAGATTGAAGATGTCCTGCAGAGCGCTGCTGTCCGCCAGCTCAGGGCCGAGCACCCGCTCCAGCTCACGGGCATAGCCGGTGAGGTCGAGGGTAGGGCTGTCCATGGCGGCCAGGGCGTGGCGGGCGGCCATCTGGCCGGAGGCGATGGCCGCGTAGATGCCCTCACCGGAGAGCGGATCGACCAGCCCGGCGGCGTCGCCGGCCAGCAGCAGCCGGCCGCGCGTCACGGGCGCGCCCGGGCGGCGCACGGGTAGGTGATGGCCGCGCAGGTCCGTGATTGCCGCCGGATCCAGGCCATAAGCGCGGGTGAGGGCGTCCAGTTTGGGCCGGAAGCTGCCGGTGAGGTACTTCCAGCCGCCCACGCCGACGTTGACGTGGTCGCCCTTGGGAAACAGCCAGCCGTAACCGCCAGGGATGTCACCCAGGTCGAGCGCCAGCGTCTCGCGCCATAACTCGGGCACGCCGCCGGGAAAGCGGATGTTGCCCTCGATGGCGACGGCCAGGTCACGCGGGGCGGGCATCCCCGCCAGCCTGGCCGTCACGCCGTTTGCTCCGTCGGCGCCAATCACCAGCGGGGCCGTATAGGTCCCGGCGCGGGCGCGGACGGTGACGGCGCCGTTGGTCTCGATGGCGCGCACCGGCTCGCGCTCGCGCAGCTCCACGCCGGCCGCAATCGCCTGCTCCACAAGGAAGGCGTCCAGCCGGGCGCGCTGGGTCATGTACGTGAGGACGCCGGGATAACGGCGGGTGAATGGGCGGCGGGTGCGATGGGAGAAGTGCACACCGGTGATGACGCGCTCCACCACCGGCGACAGGTCAAAGGGCAGCAGCCGCGCCGAACGCAGGTTCACGCCGCCGCCGCACGGCTTGTCACGCGGGAATGCCGCCTTATCCAGCAGCAGCACCCGGGCGCCGCCCGCTGCCGCCTCCCGCGCCGCCGTGCTGCCGCCCGGCCCGCCACCTACCACGATCAGGTCGTACTTCACTTCACGAGTGTAACAGGGGGGCGGCAAGGCGGCGTTACGTCGCAGCGATGGCAGCCACCAGCAACAGTGCCTCGACGAATACACCGCCCAGCAGCAGTAGGTAAGCGACCGGCCGCAGCCGGTGGTGCATGGCGATGCCGGTGAGAGTATTGAGCGCTATGATCATCGCCGCTACCAGGGGTATGCCGGCCAGCGCGCGCTTGCCCGTCACCCGGTCGCCTTCGGGGAACGGCACGACCGTGCGATCGGGGATGCCGGTGTAGGCAGTGAACACGACGGCAACGGTGGCCAGCGCCAGGATCAGCCCGGCCAGGGCGACCAGCAGGGCAGTGCGGTCGGTCCATACTGGCCAGGCGGCGATGCCCTCGCGCAGTACCTCCTGGCGGCGGTGGGGCAGCTCTGGTGTCGCCAGTGCGTGCTGCAATGCGGTGATGAGCCCCTGCTGATCCATGGGGCTGATGCCGTACGTCTCGTGCGCCGTCACCAGATACAGCATCTCGGCTGGGGAGCGGGGCGCGGCGTACAGCAGTACCTGACCGAGGCGTGGCAGGCGGGTGCGGCCGATGGCTACCGGCCAGCCTGGGAAACCGATTCCCCGGGTGCGCGGCATGCCCATGGTGCGGCCGCGGACGATGCGCTCCATAACACTCAGCGGGATCACCTGCCGGGTCAGTCCCCAGACGATGGTCAGCGCGCCACCGGCAATCTCGTAGCGCAGCCCCCCCAGGGCTATCGCCCAGTAGGCCGTGAGCACGGCGGCAGCAACCAGCACACCGGCGAGCGTGTACGACAAGAAGGATGCAAAGGTGATGCCGTCGGCGGCGCCCCGCCAGATGAGTAACACGGCAAGGAGCAGCGCCGCCACGGCGATGGCGCCCAGCATCAGCGCCTGCTGCTGGGTGGCGGCGCGGAACACCCGCGCATGGCTGGGCAGGGTGCTCATGAAGGCCGGTGGCGACGTGCGGCGGGTGGTCAGGGCCCACCTCGGTGCGTTGGACAGGTTCGACGGGGAGCGGCCGCGGCGGCGCCCCCCGCGATGGCTCTAGCGGAGGACACCCATGCCGCGGGCGGTGGCATAGGCTGGGGTAGACCAGTGGCTGTACTTCTCCAGCTCACCGCGGATAGCGGCGAAGTACAGGCGCATCAGCTTCTGGGAAATCGAGCCGACGTTGCCGTCACCGATGCTACGCCGGTCAATCTCGATGATCGGTGTGACATGGGCGGCGGTGCCGGTCATGAACACCTCATCCGCGATGTACAGCTCACTGCGGTCGATGGAGCGCTCCACCGTTTCTAGCCCAAGCTCCTCTTGGGCCAGCCGGATGACGCATTCGCGCGTGATCCCTACCAGGATGTCATCGTGCTGCGGCGGCGTGATCAGGCGGCCGTTCTGGATGACGAAGATGTTCTCGCCGGAGCCCTCGGAGACGTGCCCCTCGTGCGAGAGCACAATCGCCTCATCGAAGCCGTTAAGCTGGGCTTCAGTCTTGGCCAGGGCGGAGTTGAGGTAGATGCCGGTGGGCTTGGAGCGGGCGGGAATCCCCATGTCGCTGACCCGCCGCCAGGACGAGGTGCAGCAGCGGGCCCCGGCATCGACATCGAGATAGGGGCCGAAGGGCGACACGAAGATCAGGAAGTCGCTTTCCAGGTTGTGCAGGCGCACGCCCAGCATCTCACTGCTCTTGTAGGCCAGCGGCCGGACGTAGATATCCTCCTCGAACTCACACTTGGCAACGACCTTGATCGTCAGATCAACCAGCTCATCCTCCGTATATGGCAGGTCGATCATCAGGATCTTGCAGGAGCGGGCCAGGCGGCGGTAGTGATCGCGTACCCGGAACAGGAATATCTCCCGCTTATCCGGATTCCAGTTGCCGCGAATGCCCTCGAAGCAGCCGGTGCCGTAGTTAAATGCGTGCGTCATCACGCCGATCTTGGCCTCGGCCAGGGGGACGATCTGCTTCTGAAAATAGGCGTAGCGCTCGGCCATGCGGCATGTGCTCCTTGCAGACGGTTCGGAAAGCCGGGGGCCGGTCGAACCGGCTGGCGTGGCACGATTATAGTTGTGCGCTCAGATGGGGGACAAGGCGACCGGCCTAGTGTGGCAGGCGGATCGGCGCCGGCTCTGGCAACGTGCGGGAGGCGCGGCGGACGATCAGATAGACGACCGTGGCCGTGGCTGCTCCCGCGAGCACGTCCGTGACGTAGTGCTCGCCCATATACACCAGCGAGAAGCCCATCAGGAGGGCGTAGAGCAGCATCGCCCGCCCCAACCAGCGGTTGACCCCGCGCGCGAACAGGAACACGGCGAAGGTCACGCCCATGTGCAGCGACGGCATAGCAGCGACAGGATTGGGCACGCCGATGGCATCGTATAACCGCCGGTAGCTCTCGGTGTCTACCTGCCCGCCGACAAAGTCCATCACACGGGTGACTCCCGGCAGCAGGCCGTGATCGGCCGCCAGCCAGGGAGGCGCAGTCGGCAGCAGGAAGTACAGCGCCAGCCCGAGGTAGAACGTGCCCAAAACCAGCGCCACAAACCGAGGGAACAACTCACGTTTGCGGATGTATACCGCCAGCGCCGCCAGGTGCGGCAGCGCGAAGTACGACCAGTGTACCTGGACCGTCACCCAATCCAGCGGCCGCAGCCGGGTCGGATCGAAGAAGGTGGCCTGGAGCCATTGGGTGGGGTGCGTGCCGAAGAACAGCGCCCGGTCGATGCGGATGACGTAATCGGAGCGGACGGGGATGAAGGTATTGTCCGCGAAGGAGCGCAGCACTGTGTAGACAAACAGGCCGAACATGTACAGGACGCCGACGTGCAGATAGCGCACGCGCCGCGCTGTCGGCATCAGCAGCAATACCGCTGCTAACGCTCCAGCCAGATGCCAGCCAGCGGCGCCGATCCACTTGCCACTGATCATGTCGTAGGCAAGCGCCGCCATCAACAGCAAGCTGCCGGTGGTGGCGGCCATCCGCAGCGCCGTCTCCCGGCGGCCTGCCGCAAGCGCTGCCCGGGGGGTGATCTCAAGTGTTCGCTGGCTCATGCACGCTCAGTGTCGCCTGACCTGGGCCGGCAACCCCTGTGAGATGTCACGATCTATCGCATCGTAAATCGTATCACGACCCAATTCACCCTGTCCCCGTACTACGGTACCGGATTGGATCGCGATCGCGCCTCTGTCTAAGTATCGGACCGCCACGCGCCCGGCATCACCCATCGGTGGTGCATTGCGTATGCTGGCGGTGATGCTGTGGGGGTGAGGAATGAACGCCTCGGTCTCGCTCGGACGGCTGCGGCTGGATGTGGTGTCGGACGGTTACTTTCTTCAAGACGCCGGCGGCGTGTTCGGGCTGGTGCCGCGCACGCTGTGGGAACCGGCCGCCGGCAGCCCAGATGCCTTCAACCGCATGCATATCGCCCTCAACTGCCTGCTCGTGCGCGGCGATGGCCGCACCATGCTGATCGATACCGGCGCCGGCTCCAAGATCGCGCCCGACCGGCGTGAGCGTGCCTATCCCGGCGACTACGGCTATCTGCTCGGCAACCTGGCAGCGCTGGGCGTGGCTCCCACCGATGTTGATCTGGTGATCAACACGCACCTGCACTTTGACCATTGCGGTTGGAACACCGCCAGCGTCCACGGCGCTCCCATTCCCACCTTCCCTAACGCTCGCTATCTCATCAACCGGATCGAGTGGCAGGACGCAACCCATCCGAACGAGCGCACCCGAGCCACCTATCTCGGCGATAATCTCACCCCGCTGGAGGATGGCGGGCAACTGGAGCTGGTGGAAGGTGAGCACCAGGTAACGGCAGCGGTGCGCTTCCTGCCGGCGCCGGGGCACACGGATGGCCACAGCGCCGTCGTGATCGAGGACGGCGGCGAACGCGCCGTCTACATCGGCGACCTCGTCCAGCACGCGGCTCAGCTGGAACGCGCTGCCTGGGTGTCGGCCTTCGATACCCTGCCACTGGTGTCGATGGAGACGAAGAAACGAATCGTGAGCGACGCCATCCGCACCGGCAGCCTGATCATCAGCCCGCACATCGACTTTCCTGGAGTGGGACGCCTGCGCGAGCAGGAGGGCCGGACCCGCTGGGTTGCGGAAGCGGGCCTGTGACCGCAAAGGAGGAGCGCCGGATGACGGGAGAGCTGCGCCGCACGGCGCTCCATGACAAGCATGTGGCCGGGCGTGGACGGATGGTGCCCTTTGCCGGCTGGGAGATGCCGGTCCAGTACACCGGCATCGTTGAGGAAGCGCTGGCGGTGCGCGAGCGGGCGGGAATGTTCGATGTGTCGCACATGGGCCGCCTGTTCGTTAGCGGCGCGGATGCTGGCCGGCTGCTGCGTCGGGCGCTGAGCTACAACGTATTGGCGCTGTCGCCGGGGCAAGGTCATTACACCATGCTCTGCAACGAGGATGGCGGCATCCTTGATGACCCCTATTGCTTCAGGCTGGGACCTGCGCGCTGGATGCTGATCCCCAACGCCGCCACCAACGAGCAGGATATCGCCCACCTACGCGATCTGACGGCGCCGGGATGGGACGCACGGTTGGATGACCGCCACGAGTCGACGGTGATGCTGGCAGTGCAAGGTCCGCGCGCCCTCGAGTTCATGGGGGACATCACCGGCACGGAGGTGCTGGCCGGGCTGGAGCGCCGTCAGATCACCGAGGCACTGCTGGGCGGTCACAAGGCCACGATCTCACGCACCGGTTACACCGGCGAAGACGGCGTGGAGGTGGTGGCGGCCTTCGACGCGGGCCGGGAGTTGTGGGACCGGCTGCTGGCTGCGGGGGTCACTCCCAGCGGCCTGGGCGCACGCGACGCCCTGCGACTGGAGGCGGCGCTGGCCCTCTATGGCCAGGACATCACCGCTGGCACCAACCCGTACGAAGCCGGCCTGGGCTGGACGGTGAGTCTCGACGACGGCGAGGATTTCGTCGGGAGGGCGGCGCTGGCTGTGCTGAAGGCCAACGTCACCCGACGGCTCGCCTGTCTGGTGGCGGAGGAGCGGGGTGGCGTCTTCCGGCCGGGCCAGCCGCTGCGGCGCGAGGGTGAAGCGGTGGGGGTGCTCACCAGCGGCGGCCACTCGCCAGTGTTGGGCGCCAGCATCGGCATGGGTTACGTGCCCAGGGCGCTGGCCGCTCCGGGGACGGCCCTGGCGGTGGAGGTGCGCGGGCGACCGGTGCGGGCGGTTACCGTCAAGCGGCCATTTGTGCGAGGGGCCGCGTAGCGGCGCCCAGATCGAAAACGGCCCGGCGGACGCGCCCACCGGCGCGCCATCCCGGCCCTTTCCGTCCACACCAGCGGGTGTGCAGTTGCCTACCGAAAGCGGTAGGTGATCCGGCCGCGCGTGAGGTCGTACGGAGACAGCTCGACAAGCACGCGGTCCCCGGGGAGCACGCGGATGTAGTTCACCCGCATCCGGCCGGAGAGATGCGCCAGCACCTCATGACCGTTGGCCAGCGCCACGCGGAACATCGCGTTCGGCATCGCCTCGCTGACTTCACCTTCGACTTCAATCGCGTCCTTCTTGCGCCCTCCACTTCGGGCCTGGACCATCCTTCACCTCACATGCAACTCGACAGCACGGTTATCCTCATCCTACCCTACCGTGCGCTTTCGCGCTGTCCCGCCGCCGCGGGCCGTTTGCCCCGCTCAGACCCACCACCCGCCACAGAATGTGCACCACCCTCCAGACCGGCCAGTCCCGCCCGCCGCCACAGCGCTACCAACGGCGCTGGCGCCCACCAGTTCCAGCGGCCCATCAGCCGCATGGCGGCTGGCACCAGCAACCCGCGCACTATCGTGGCATCAAGGGCAATCGCCAGCGCCATACCGGCGCCGATCTGTTTGATGAAGACAATATCCGAGGTGGCAAACGAGCCGATGACGATGATCAAGAGGAGGGCAGCGCTGGTGATCAGCCGTCCCGTCTTCTCCAGTCCGCGTGCGACCGCCTGGGTGTTGTCTCCCGTGCGGTCGTACTCCTCGCGCACCCGCGAGAGCAGCAGCACCTCGTAGTCCATGGACAGCCCGAATAGGATGGCGAACATCAGCACCGGGTTGGTCGCGTCGATGCCGCCGGTGGAGGTATAGCCGAGCATTCCCTCGAACCGCCCATCTTGGAACACCCACACCAGCGCCCCGAAGGATGCGCTCAGCGACAGCAAGTTCATCGCCATCGCCTTGAGCGGCAGCGTCACTGAGCCAAACACCAGGAACAGCACCACGAACATCACCCCGCCGATGATGGCGGCCATCAACGGTAGCCGGGCAGCCAGCTCACCCTTGAGATCGACTAGGTCGGCCGGCCGGCCGCCGGTGAGCACCGTCATTCCCGGCGGCTCCGGCAGCGCCCGTAGCACCTGCACCTGCGCCAGCGCCTCCGGGTCGTCGGCCTCGTGGGCGCTGATGGCGCTGATACGGGCCGAGTTGCCGCGGGCAAACAGCGCCAGCCCGGCCGTGAGCGCCGGAGGTTGCTCGGTGGCGGGGCGGCTGTATAGTGCCTGGTACTCCGTCCGGCTCAGACCCGGCACGACGCTGAAGATGCTATCGACGCGGGTGATCCCGGGTGCGGCGGCCACCGCCTGCACCAGGTCATACAGGGTGCCGATATGCTCCGCGGTGAGGATGTCACCGGCCGAGATCACCGCCAGTTGGTGCGGCATCATTTCGTGCGGCTGAAACTCGCGGTCCAGCGTGTCGCTGACCTGGCGAGCCTCAATATGCTGCGGCAGCACACGGTGGTCCACGCCGGTGGCCCGGAAGCGCAGGAACGGTAGGCCCAGCATCACCAGCAGCGCCACCACGGCCGCGCCGATCAGCAGCGGCCGGCGCATCACGGTCATCGCTACCTGCCGCCAGAAGCCGCCTTCGCCGGTAGCAGCCGCTGCGGCGCCCAGCCACGGCACGCGCAGCGCCTCCAGCCGCCGGCCGAGCACCGCGATCAACGCCGGCAACAGCGTCACCGCCAGCACCACCGCCACCAACGTTACGGCGATGCCGCCCAGCGCCATTGAGCGCAGGAAGGTCTGCGGGAAGATGAACAGCCCGGCCAGACTGGCAGCGACGGTCACACCGGAGAATGCGACGGCCCGGCCGGTGGTGGCGACGGTGGTGACAAGCGCCTCCTGCGGCGGGCGGTGGTGGATCTCCTCGCGGTAGCGGTTGACGATGAACAGCGCATAGTCAATCGCCAGGCCAAGGCCCATGAGTGTGACGATGTTGATGGCGAACACACTGACATCGGTTATCAGGGCCAGCATACGCAGCAGCGCGAAGGCGCACAGGATCGCCAGTGCGCCGATCACTAGCGGCAGCGCGGCGGAGACGGCCGTGCCGAAGATGATGAGCAGCAGCACGGCGGTGACCGGAAAGGCGATGCTCTCGGCGCGCTGGAGGTCGTGCTCGACGGTGGTGTTGACGGCCTCGAACACCGGCATGATGCCGCCGACCTGCAATGTCAGCCCTTCCGCCGCCAGCAGCGGCCGTATCTCATCCACCGCGGCAACACGCTCTGACTCATTTCCACGGAGCGTCAACATCACAAAGGTGCGCGAGCGGTCGCGAGACAGGAACTGCGGTGCGCCGGTGGAGAAATAGGAGACCGCGCGCTCGACGGCGGGATGGGCGGCCGCCCGTGCCGTGGCAGCGCTGATGGCGGCGGCGGCAGCGGGGCCGGCTGCCTGCCCGTCCGGTGCGGTGTACAGCGCGATCAGGTCGGCACGGCCGCCACCGATGGCGCGCTCAATCTGCGCGGTGGCGCGACGTGACTCGGAGCTGGGGTCGTCGAAGCCGCCGGGAGCGAGGGCGGAGAACACCGACCCGGCGCCGGCAAGCGCGAACGGCAGCAAGACAGAGAAGAGGGCGATCACAGCCCAGCGGCGGCGGTAAGTGAAACGGGCGAGAGCCGGGAACATGGCAGTGCTCCTGCTGCAGGCGCAGGCGGGCGGCGCTGGCGCGAACGGGCGGACAGCGCGCGTGTGGTTAGGCCGGCCGGACGCGGGCGGCACGACGGAAGGTGCGGAATAGGTTGTGAATATTCACTAGGTGCAGCGTAGCAGAGGAAAGCCGCCGGGGGCGCCCGGCGGAAACAGGGCGACGGCGGAGCGGCCGGCCGTCATCGGCCATGCGTGCACGGGCGAGCAGTTCGAGTGTGGAAGGGTTGAGCATTGGGGCGGCCTCCTTGGAAAGGCGGATTGAAGTGGGAGGGCGGGCCGGCGGCGGCGCGCAAAACATAGTGTACATTCACTATCTAGACGCCATGGCGTCTGGCTGCTAATCCGGCGCGGACGCCGCTGCGGCGCGGCGCGCCTCGCCCAACGCGCTGACCATCTGCAGGAGGGCAGGATGATCGGGGTCGGCCAGCAGGTAGCGCATGAAGGCGATTTGTAGCTCGGCGAAGCGGTATTGGCACTCGGCGGTTGGGTAGCCCATCAGCGCGGCGCTGTCCATCGCCTGGCCGATGGCGACGAACGCCCAGGCCATGCCTTCGGCCGGAGCGGCCCGGCTGAAGGAGCCCGCGGCCTGACCTCGGCTGATGATCTCGGCGATGGTGGTGATGATCTGCTCGTACACCCGCCGGAGTTGCCCGCGCACCTCGCCATCCTCCGACTCGGCGATGGCGCGCTGGCGCATGCGCAGCGGCTCGTTGTCCAGCGAGATACTCTCGCCGTACCACTCACCCATCTCGTGCAGCGCCATCAGCGGGTCAGGCTCGCGCTGGGCGATGTGGATGAACTGGTCGCGCACCTTGGCGCCGCACCGCTCCAGCGCCGCCAAGTACAGATCGCGCTTGGAGCCGAAGTGCCGGTAAATCGTTGGCTCGGCTACTCCGGCCTCGCGCGCGATCTCGGCCGTGCCGGCGGCTCGATAGGGCGTGCGAGCGAACACCCGCACCGCGGCGTCGAGCAGCTCCTCCCGCCGTACCTCGGCTGGTCGTTTGCGTGCCCGCTGCCGTGCTACTGTCATCATCGTGCCCTTCGGCAGAAGGATAGTGAGTCAGCACTAACTCTGTCAAGCGCAACGCCGGGCGCCTGCCGTGTGCACGGCGTGCGCTACGTGGTGATGGCGCTGGCGGTGCCAACGGTGACCTTGGTGCCGTCCGCTTTCTCCACCCATACCTGACAGTGATGTCGCGTGCGGCCGCCTTCTGGTACGCGTGCCGTCACCAGGCCACCGGCGGTCACCGCCTCGTTGACCCACAACACGTTGACAAAGTTGACGGACATCCGCCCGCCCTGCCACCAGCCTGCGCCGAAGCGCTCGGTCATGATCTGGGAGATGAAGCAGGTGGACATCGTCCCCTGCACCACGATCTCGGGGAAACCGAGCTTGGCGGCTTCCGCTTTGTCGTTGTGATAGTTGCGCCCGGGTCCGCTGTAGGCGTCGCACATCGCCTGATCAACGAGCTTATGGGACCGGGGCAACTGCTCAAGCACCTCCGGCGCCGTGGCCGCGAACTGCCGGCCTGACTGCTTCTCGCGTGTGGGATCTACCACCGTGCCTTGGAAGGTCGTGTCAAGCATGAAGCTCTGGTGGGTGGCGACTCGGGCGCGCACGTCGCCGGCCGGACCAGTGATCGTCACCTCATTGACGACATAATCGCGGCCACGCTTGATGTATCGATCGGCGATCAGCGAGCGCAGCGTGACGGTTTCACCGACCATGATCGGCTGGAACAGCCACCATTCCTGCTTGGCGTGCAGGTTGCCGTAGCGGTTCTGCAGATACCAGCCGCTGAAGCGGTGGGGGGCGCTGTGCAGCACCAGCGCCGGCGCCACCGGGGCGCCGAACGGCGATGGGCCGGTGTAGGCGGGGTTAGGGTCCTGTACGCCGCCGGCATAGCGGCTCACCAGCTCCGCTGACACTTCCACGCTCAGACTGCCGATGTCTTTGCCCGTATAGCTGTCATACTGCGCTTCCACCGCGACCATGGTGCTGCCTCCGCCACCGGGCGCTGATCCACCCGGGTGTGTGGCCTTTGTCTACGGGGCGGAACCCGCGGTGTCAAGTTGGGTGCGGCCCCTCACACCGGCTGACCGGCTGCCGATAAGGAAGATCAGAAGCGGTCTGACACCGGTAGGGCAGGGGCGGCGTGTGGTTCAGTTCGTCGATGCCATCACCCACCGCTACCGGCTACGGGCAGCGCGCTACCCGGCCACCTGGGCGCGGCTGGAGGTGCAGTGCCCGGTATGCCGGCGGGTGTTCGTCGCGCGTATCTCGCCGCGCGATGACCAGCGTGACGCCTGGCTCGTGGCGCGCGCCCGCCTAATCCGCACCTGTCCCAATCATGCCGGCAGCTTCACCGTATAACGCGGCGCTCGCCCGGCTGACGCACAACCGGTAGGGCCTGTACGCTGGGCGCATGTTGCACATCAGCCGTCTGCTCATCAGCGAGATGATCGGCCACGCCCGCCGCCATGCCCCCGATGAGTGCTGGGGCGTGCTCGGCGGAGAGGGGAACATCGTTCGGGGTGTGTATCCCTGCGAGAACGGCGCCCGCCCCGAGGAGCGGCCGTTTCGCTTTGATGTCGAACCGAAAAGCTACCGCCTGGCGGAAGACGCGATCAGCGAACGTGGCTGGCAGATCACAGGAATCTACCACTCACACACGCACACACAACCATTTCCCAGCCCCACGGACTTCGACAACGCCGCGCAGATGGCGCTGTGGTTCGGCGACATCGTGCACATGTTTGTGTCGTTGCGCGCGCCGCATCAACCGTTTGTCTATCGCGGTATGCCGCCCGAAGCCTGGCAGCGGGCACACGCCTTTGCCCAGCTCCGCCCGGCCCGGCCAGAGGTGACGGCGTTCCGCATCCGAGACGGCGTGGCGGAACCGTTGCCGTTGCGCCGCACGCGGTGACGGTTCCGGCTGCCTTGTTCGCCCGCCGTGGACTTCGTATCATCGCGGCAACAGTGTGTTGCAGTGGTTCTGCCGTGTGTGCGCGGCATGGGGTGGTGGTTTCGGCATGTCCAATCTGACGCATCGACGGCTCTTGATTCCGGTGCAGCCGGTGCCCAAACAGGCCCCCGAAGATCGCCTCAAGAATTGGGATGAGGCGTACCTGGGCTTTGACCTGCAAGCAGCCCAGATCGAGGCGGCCCGCTGTATTCAGTGCCCCGCTGCCCCGTGCACCGAGGCGTGCCCGCTGCACAACGACATTCCCGGCGCCTTCTCATTTCTGGAGATCGGCGATATCGAGTCAGCCGCCGGTGTCTTCCGTCGCACCAGCAACCTGCCGGAGATGTGCGGCCGCCTGTGCCCCCAGGAGAAGTTGTGCGAGGGAGCGTGCGTGGTCGGCTTCGCGCTGCGCGTCGATGGCTCCTATCAGCCGCCGGTCACCATCGGCAAGCTCGAGGCCTTCATCAACGACTCGCAGCGCCGCCTGCATGGCGGTTGGCCGGTGTTTGAGCAGGCGCCCGCCACCGGCCGCAAGGTGGCGCTGATCGGCGCCGGCCCGGCCAGCCTGGGCTGCGCCGAGGAGCTGACCAAACTTGGCCACACCTGCACCATTTTCGAGGCCTGGCCCGAGCCCGGTGGCGTGCTGGTATACGGCATTCCGAACTTCAAGATGCGCAAGGAGATCGTTGACGACTACATCGCGTATCTGCGGAAGATGGGCATCCAGTTCCGCTGTAACACCTGGGTCGGCAAGGATATCACGCTCGATACCCTGCTCGAGAAGGATGGCTTTGACGCCGTTTTCGTCGGCACCGGCGCCGGGGTGGGCAACAAGCTGCGCATTCCTGGTGAGGAACTGGACGGGGTGTACGAGGCGACGGAGTATCTCGTCCGCGGCAATCTCCCGCCCGAGGCGCTGCCGGAGAAGCTGCGCACGCCGCTGCCCAAGGTAGACCGCGTCGTCGTCATCGGCGGCGGCGACACCTCGATGGACTGTGTCCGCACCGCCCGCCGGCTGGGTGTGACCGAGGTCACCTGCATGTACCGCCGCACCGAGGCGGAGATGCTGGGCCGCGGCGAAGAGCGTAAGAACGCCCGCGAGGAAGGCGTCAACTTCATGTGGATGACCATCCCCCTGCGCGTTGTGGGAGAGGACGGCAGGGTGACCGGCGTGGAGGTGCAAAAGGTGGAGCTGGGCGAGCCGGACGAGTCGGGCCGCCGCCGCCCCGTGCCGGTGCCGGGCTCCGAGTACATCCTGCCCGCGGATATGGTGGTTGCTGCCATCGGCTATAACGCCGACCCGCTGGTGCCCAAGTCAACCGAAGGGTTGAGGGCCAATCGCTGGGCGTTGCTGGAAGTCGATAAGGACACCATGCGCACCTCGCGGCCCAACATCTTCGCCGGCGGCGACAACGTCAACGGCGCTGACCTCGTCGTTACGGCGCTCGCCGATGGCCGCCGCGCCGCTGAGGCGATTCACCTGTACTTGACCGATGAGCTACCACGGTCCGAACGGGCGAAGGCGGCCGCAGGCCGGCGGCGCTGAGCAGACCGGTGTCTAGACATTGAACCGGGTGGGAAGGCAGACGTGTCGCGCGCTGCCTTCCCGCAATTCACGGTCGGCGCGCCCTGTCACCGCCAGGCGCGGCCATGTACGCTACCAGCAGATCCCCGGCACGGGAGGCCGTTGCATGTCCGCCGAAAACCTGCTCGCGCTGCTGGCGCGGGGTGATCGCGCCGCCCCCGCCCTGATTAGCCCCGAGCTTGACCTGACCATCACCTATGCACGCCTGATGGACGAAGTGCACGCCGTCTGCGAAGGCCTGCGCGCTTGCGGAGTGCGGCCCGGTGACGCCGTGGCATACGTGCTCCCAAACGGCCCGGAGGCGCTGTTCACCTTCTTCGGCGCGCTAGCCGCCGGCGCCGCCGCCATGCCGGTCAACCCGGAACTGCGGCCGGAAGAGATCGACTTCGCACTCGAGGACTCTCGCGCGACGTTGCTGCTCTTCGATGAGGAGAACGCCGCCCGCGTACAGGAGTGCGTACAGCTACCAGACCGGCGGGCGCGGCTGTCGTTTTCCACCGCGGCAGGCTCCACCGTAGACGGGCCCGCCGGTGGCGAGGTCCCGGCGGCCTCCCCGGGGCCGGACGATGACGCGCTGCTGCTGTACACCTCCGGCACCACCTCCCGGCCCAAGGGCGTCCGGCTCTCCCACCGTAACCTGCTCGCCTCGGCCCGCAACGTTGCCGCCTCGTACGAGCTGACCGCCGCCGATCGAACGTTGTGCGTTATGCCGCTGTTTCATGTCCACGGTCTGGTGGCGAGCGTGATGGCGACGTTGCAGGCGGGGGGCAGTATCGTGCTGCCGCGGCGGTTCTCCGCCTCCGGCTTCTGGCCCGTGGTACAGCGCTATCAGCCTACCTGGTACACCGCTGTCCCCACGATCCACACCATCCTGCTGAACACGGCAGATCAGTACCTGGCAGGCGAGCCGCCGCGCTTTCGTTTCGTGCGCTCCTGCTCGTCCGCGCTGGCGCCGGCCACACAGGAGGCGTTCGAGCGGCGGTTCGACGTGGCCGTGCTTCAGGCCTATGGCATGACCGAGGCCGCTCACCAGATCGCGTCGAACCCACTGCCGCCGGCGGCACGCAAAGAGGGCAGCGTCGGCCTGGCCACCGGACTGGAAGCGGCGATCCTGGATGATGCCGGCCATTTGCTCCCCACCGGAGCCGTGGGTGAGGTAGCGATTCGTGGTGAGAACGTCACGCGCGGCTATCTGCGCAACCCCGAGGCGACCGCCGCCGCCTTCACCAATGGCTGGTTTCGCACGGGCGACCAGGGCAGCATCGATGCGGACGGGTACATCTTCCTGCACGGCCGCATCAAGGAACTGATCAATAGAGGCGGTGAGAAGATCACGCCGATGGAGATCGACGATGTGCTACTACGCCATCCCGCCGTTGCCGAAGCGGTGGCGGTAGGGGTTCCGCACCCAATCTACGGCGAGGAGGTCGAGGCGGTGGTGGCGCTCAAGCCCGGGGAGCAGGTGACCGCGGATGAGTTGATCGCCTTTTCCGGCCAGTATCTCGCCCGGTTCAAGGTACCGAAGGTGATTCGATTCGTGCCTGTGATCCCGCGCGGCGCCACCGGCAAGATTCAGCGCCGCCGGCTGCTGGAGTTGCTGTAGCCGCGGCATGGCCACATGGGGAACGATCAGCAGCACGGGGAGGAGGGGAGCCCGGTGACCGCCGCCGACATGTCCACACCGGCCGGCAGCGCCGCGGACGCGATGGCTGCGCTCGCGCGGGTGATGGCGCGTGTCACCGCGGATGCCGGCAGCGACGGCGCGCTCGGTGCCCTCGCCCGTGGCCTGGTAGATGAATTCGGCGTAGCGTTGGCGCGCATCTGGCTGCACGATCCCGCAGCAGACACGATTCATCAGCGGGCCGCCGCCGGACTCGGGGGCGAGCTGCCCGGCTCGGTCATCAGCCTGGCGACGGCCGAAGGCTCCCCCATCATCCGCGCCATTCGCACGCGGCAACCGGTGGTGATTGACCCGATCACGAGCGACAGCGGCTTTGATAACCCTGAGTGGGTGCTCGGCAACGGTCTGCGGTACTACGCCGGCTCGCCCCTGTTCGTCGGTGAGCGGCTGGCGGGGGCGCTGGCGGTGTTCCTGCGGGAGCGACCGGCGGCCGCGGTGACCCAGGCGCTGGAGGTGGTGGCGCAGCAGGCGGCGTTGGTGCTGGAGCACGCCCGCATTATCGATGAGTCGCACCGGCTGCAGACGGTGGCCGCCGATCTTGCCTCCGCACGGGATACGGATGCGTTGCTAGAGGCCATCGTCACCCAGACACTGGAGGCGCTGGGCGGCGAAGCCTGTGCCGTCTGGTTGCTCAACGAAGCAGCCGACCTGCGAGTTGCGGCCAGCCGCGGGCTCGCGGACGGATTCGAAACGGCGCTGATCACCGCCCGCCGCGCGAATCAGGGCGCCGGCGTCTTCGAGGAGATCCAGCGCACCGGCCAGCCGATGTTCACGCGTGATGACATTGGCGCGGCACGGACCCGCAATCCGGCCCAAGCCGAGGCGCTGGCAGCGGCCGGGGTCGTCAGTGCGCTACGCCTGCCATTGTTCGAGCCGGGCGGCGCCGTGCAGGGGATGGTGGCGCTGTATCACCACCACGAGCGCCTGTACAGCGAGGGAGAAATTCGGCTGGCGCAGGCCTTTGCCGATCAGATCGCTGTGGCGCTGCACAATGCCCGCCTGGCCGGCCAGGAGCGACGGGCGCGGGACGCGGCGGCGCGACAGGTTGAGCGGCTGGCAGCGCTGGCCCGCATCACCGAGGAGTTGATTCACAGCTCCGATGTGGAGGCCATGCTTCAGGTGGTGGTCTCCGCTGCCGTCCGGCTGTGCGGCGCCGGCGTGGCCGTGGTGGCGCTTGCCGATCCGGAGCGCACGAAGATGAGCGTCGTGGCGCAGGACGGACCGCTCCAGCCTGCCGTCAGCGGGTTGCCGCGGGAGCTGCCGTTGGTGGAGCCGTTTCTGAGTGGTGGAGCCTCCGGCCTGGCGTTTGCCATGGGCGAGACGGTGTCGGTCGGCGACTACGCGACCTGGGGAGTGGTGACGGAGGCACAGGCCGGGGCGATTGCCGCCGGTGTGCGGGCGGTGGTGGCGGCGCCGTTGCGCGTGGGCGAGCAGTCGGTCGGGGTGCTATGGGTGGGCGATGCGACGCCCAACCGGTTCGCCGGCGACGATATCCAGCTGGTGGAGACGCTGGCCGATCAGGCGGCGCTGGCCATCGAGCACGCGCGGTTAGGACGGCGCGGGCAGGAAGCGGCGGTGCTGGAGGAGCGCGCTCGCCTGGCGCGGGACCTGCACGATTCGGTGACCCAATCGCTGTTCTCCCTGAGCATGATGGCCAAGGCCGCACATGCCCAGCATGCCCGCAAGGCGCCGGCACTGGGTGGCACGCTGGAGCGCATTAGCACCCTGTCACAGCAGGCGCTGACCGAAATGCGCGCCCTGCTGTTCGAGCTGCGACCGAGTGCACTGGCAGAGGAGGGGCTTTCCGGGGCGCTGGACAAGCTGGCGGCGTCGTACCGGGTGAGGTTTGATCTGCCGTTGCGCTTTGAAGGGGGCGTCGACGTGCGGCTTGACCCCGATGTCGAGACGGCGATGTTCCGCATCGTGCAGGAGGCGCTCAATAACGCCGTCAAGCATGCGGGCGCGAAGTCGGTTGATCTGTGGCTAGAGGCTGTGCGCGGGCGGCTGCGCGCATCCGTGGAGGACGACGGAGCAGGCTTCGAGGTGGCGGCGTTGTCGGCTGTGCCGAGTGACGGCCGGCAAGGTGGGATGGGCCTGCTGAGTATGCGCGAGCGGGCAGCGGCGGCCGGGCTAGCGCTGCGGATCGAGAGCACGCCGGGCAAGGGCACGACGGTGACGGTGGAGGCGCCGCTGCCAGAGGGTGCCAGCCCGCCCCGCTCACGCCGCGCTCGCCGAGAAGCAGCGGAGGATGAGAGCACCGGCGAGTAACGGCCGGCTTAGCGGGAGAAGCGGTGCTGCTCCAAGTCCTCCGCGCCGAAGCGCATAGTGACGCGCTCGGCCGTGAAGGACAGCACATCGCCAAGACCCAGCCAGTAATCTGGGCGCAATGGCGCGTCAACCTTGAAGCAGTCGCCGGCGACCTCTTTGACCTCACCGAGCAACTCCCCTTCCACACCGTATACCGGCAGGCCGGGACGGATTTCGGCGATGGGGTCGGTGGCGCGGTGGCCCGCGGGCGGCGCTGGGTCAGAAGCATTGGAGTTCATGGGCAGTGGCACCTCCTGGTTTCAGTCTCGCGGGAGGGCAACGGCCTGAGAAGACCGGGAGGAACTAGAAGACGGGAAATGGGCAATGCCCCTGAGGTATAAGCTCAGGGGCATCAGGGAGGGCCGGCGGTGGCCTATTGTCCGCACCGCCTCGCGGCGGCAGTATCGTCGGCGCTGGAACGTTTCACGACCGTGTTCGG
>WBZO01000575.1_pt2 | contig 60348 bp, 55 predicted proteins | sample 5204261 | NCBI WGS metagenome assembly WBZO01 (sample SAMN12412400, study PRJNA552823) | activated sludge metagenome | isolation source: activated sludge from anammox sidestream of wastewater treatment plant... | place: USA: North Carolina | collected 2017-09
ACGGCTGCCGGCCGCCCAAGCGCCGCCGCGTCTGACGGTCTTGTGGGGGACTTCGTCCCCCCTCATCGGCTCCGCCGATGAGCCTCCCCCCTTCCTTCGGCCACCAGGCCGCGCGCTTCGCCTTCGGCGAACGCCGGCTTCGCCGGCGAGGGCGCGCTGGGTCTTCGAGAGAGCGCTTCGACTCCTACGGTCGAGGCGCTTTTTCGTTGGCGCTTCGATCCCTGGGGTCGAGGCGCTTTCGTCATCTCGAGGCCTGAGGTCGGCGCCGGGGTGGTACGTGCGATGCACCGCCGCGGGGCATGGTGCTCTCGTCCTTCCGGCTCGTCCGGCCGCGGTACGAAGCGCGGCAGGAGGAGATCCTCGCGTGGCTCGCCGACATCCACACGCGCGCCGAATCGGTCAAGCTGGCCGGCGCCGGCGCGTTCGACGAGCCCGCGTTCCGCGCGAGGATGCAGCGGCTCATCCGGCACGTCTGCTGCGGGAGCGACCGGATCGCCTCGCGCGGCTACTCGGCGTCGGACCGCGAGCACGAGGACGACGAGGCGCGCGCGCTCTACGACGTCTCGCACGCGGCCCCCGGCGCCGCGACGGCGGCGCGGACCGACCTCTACGCGAGCGAGGTGGAGGCCGCCTTCGCCCGGCTCTACGAGGACGAGGCCGAGTCGCCGGACGACCTCGTCCACGTGACGTGCACGGGGTACGTCTCGCCGAGCGGGGCGCAGCGTCTGGTGTCGAGGAAGGGCTGGGGCGGGCGCACGCGCGTCACACACGCGTATCACATGGGCTGCTATGCGGCCGTGCCTGCGCTTCGCATCGCGACCGGGCTCGCGAGGTCCAGCGACGGGGCGCGGGTGGACGTCGTCCACACGGAGCTGTGCTCACTGCACTTCGATCCGTCGGTGCACACCCCCGAGCAGCTCGTCGTGCAGAGCCTGTTCGCGGACGGCACCGCTCGCTACACCGTGGGCGACGACGCCGGCGGTGCGCCCGCGCTCCGGCTGCTCGCGCTGCACGAGGTGCTCTCCGGCGACTCCGAGGACGCCATGAAGTGGTCGCTCGGCGATCACGGGATGCGCATGACGCTGTCGCGCGAGATCCCCGACCGTCTGGCGCGCGCCGTCCGCCCGTTCGTCGGCGATCTCGCCCTTCGCGCGGGGCTCGACTTCTCCCGGGAGCGTACGCGCTCCGTCTTCGCCGTGCACCCCGGCGGCCCGAAGATCATCGACGTCGTCCGCGACGCGCTCGAGCTCGACGAACGCCAGGTCGCGACGTCGCGCGATGTGCTCCGTCGCTACGGCAACATGTCGTCCGCGACGCTGCCGCACATCTGGAGCTCCCTGCTCGAGGACGACGACGTCCCGCACGGGACCCTCGTCGTCAGCGTGGCGTTCGGACCGGGGCTCACGTTCGCGGGCGCGCTCCTCCGCAAGGAGTGACGTGGTCGCCCTCGTCCTCGTGACCTTCGTCCTGCAGGCGGCGGCGATGCTCGTCGACGAGCGGGTCTTCCATCGCCGACGAGGGCTGCCGCGCTGGGAGCGCATCGGGCATCCGCTCGACACGGCGACCGTCCTCGCCTGCTACGCGTGGCTGCTCCTCGTCCCGCCGTCGCGCTCCACCGCGGTCATGTACGTCGTGCTCGTCATGTTCTCCTCCGCGTTCGTGACGAAGGACGAGCCGCTCCATGCCGAGCGCTGCCCGCCGCGCGAGCACTGGCTGCACGCGATCCTGTTCGTCCTCCACCCGATGGTGCTGCTCGGTGCGGGCTGGCTCTGGTGGACGGCGCAGCTCCACGTGTTGATCGTCGCTCAGCTCGTGCTGACCGCGGCGTTCGGCGTCTACCAGATCCTCTACTGGAGCCCGCGATGGCGACGCGCGCCGTGAACAACGAGGTCTACGCCACCCTCGGGGATCGCTGGTACGAAGCCGACGACGACCCGATCGCGCTCCTGCGATCCGAGGCGCGCCTCCACGCGCCCTGGATCGCCGGTCGGATCCACGAAGTGCTCGGCGCCGGCGCGCGCCGCGTCCTCGACGTCGGCTGCGGCGCCGGGTTCGTCGCGAACGATCTCGCGCGGCGCGGGCTCGATGTCGTCGGGGTCGACCTGGCGCGCGACGCGATGGACGTCGGCCGACGTCACGACGCCACCGGACGCGTCCGCTGGCTCCGCGCCGACGCCCGCGCGATGCCGCTGCCCGACGCGACGTTCGACGCCGCGTGCGCCATGGACTTCCTCGAGCACGTGAGCCCGACCGAGGCCGTGGTTGCCGAGATCGCGCGCGTCCTCGTGCCTGGCGGTCTCTTCTTCTTCCACACGTTCGATCGCACCTGGCTGAGCTGGCTCGTCGTGATCAAGGGCGTCGAGCTCTTCGTCCGCAACGTTCCGCGCGATCTGCACGTCTTCTCCGCGTTCATCCGGCCGGCGGAGCTGTGCGCGACGTGCGCGTCTCACGGCCTCGCGATACGCGAGCTCCATGGGTGCGCGCCGCGGCCGTCCGGCGCCCTCCTGCGCATGATCGCGAGCGGCGTCGTCCCGCGCGACCTCGAGTTCCAGTTCACGCGCCGGGTCCTCACCGGCTACAGCGGCGTGGCACAGAAGCGGCTCGACGCGGTCACGCCACCGCCCGCTCGAGACGAATCAGCAGGCCGTCCTCCGGCATGAGCGTCACCGACCGGCGCTGGACGCGGATCGTCTCGCGGCGCGGCGCGAGCGCGAGGTCGCTCCGCTCGAGGATGCGCGCGAGCACGATCTTCATCTCGTACAGAGCGAACGCCATCCCGATGCAGCGTCGGATCCCGCCCCCGAACGGAAAGTACTCGCTCGGCGAGAGCTTCTTGCCGAGGAAGCGCTCCGGAACGAACCGCCGCGCATCCGGGTACACCTCCTCGCGCCTGTGCGCGAGGTAGATGGAGCAGACGACGGGCGTGTTCGCGGGCAGATCGTACCCCGCCACCCTCGCCGGACGCTCGAGGACGCGGCCGACGATCGGGATGACGGGGTTGAGGCGCATGGCCTCGCGCGCGATCGCGTCGACCAGCGGGAGCTCGGCGGCGCGCGCGGCGCTCAGCTTCCCGGTGCCGTCCTTCCGCTTGGCGTCCTCGATCTCGGCGCGTACTCGAAGGGCGAGGCCCGGCGTCGCCAGCGTCCAGCGGATCGCCCACGTCAGCGCGGTCGCGGTGGTCTCGTGGCCGGCGACGAGCAAGGTCGTGAGCTCGTCGCGGAGCTCGGCGTCGGTCATCGCCCGCCCCTCCTCGTCGCGCGCCTCGAGCAGGAGCGAGAGCACGTCGTCCTGCCGCTCGCCGGTCCTCCGGCGCTCCCGCAGCTCCTCGTAGAGATACGCGTCGCCCTCGGCGACCGCGCGGCGGAACTTTCCCCACGGGCTCCAGGGGCCGAGGTCCTTGCGCATGAACGGGACCAGGAGCGGCGGCCACGACGCGAGCTCGAGGATGCGCTTCATCCGGCGGCACATCTCCTCGTGGCGCGGGCCCTCGGCCAGCCCGAAGACCGTGCGGACGATCACGCGGAGCGTGATGTCCTGCGTGTGCGGGTGCAGCGAGAACGTCTCGCCCACCTTCCATCGATCGATGGCCGCGTCGGTCGCGGCGAGCATCGCGTCGCCGTAGCGCTGCATGCGCTCGCCGTGGAAGGGGGGGAGCAGGAGGCGGCGCTGCCGGAGATGCTCTGGTCCGTCGAGCATCAGCACCGAGCGCTCGCCGATGAGCGCGGCCAGCGATCGGTTGAAGCGCCCGGCCGCGAACGTCGTCCCGTCGTCGGCGAAGACGTGCTTCACCTCCTCGGGGGACCAGACGACGACGATCTTCGGGAAGCCGACGAGGCCCATCGTGAACGGCTCGCCGTAACGCCGCGCGGACGCCTCGAGCAGCTCGAACGGGCGGCGCATCCACAGGGCGGTCGCGACGAGCGAGGGGAGCGGAGGACCCGCGGGCAGCATGCGGTCAGGATACGACGGCATCGTCGCACGTGCGTCGGCCGAGCTCGTAGCCGCGGTCGTGGCCCACCCGATGCACCCCGCCTGTCCGGAGGAGGCAGGTCATGCATCGAGGCACGCTCATCGGGACTCTCGCAGTGGCGGCCGCGGCGATCGCATGTGGCGGTCCCAGACCAGCGGTCACGACGGTCACGAGCGGGTCGTGGATCGGCGAGCCCGAGCTCTCGCGCTCGCTGAGCGCGGTCAGCGAGCGGATGGCGTTCCAGCTCTGCCTGCACGAGTCGAACTGCGGCCGGCCGCAGAGCCAGGCGTGCGTCGAGGAGCACACGGCGAAGGCTCGCGACGAGATCATGAGCTGGAACTGCGAGCCCGCCTCGATCCGCGCGCGTGCCGAGGAGTGCCTGGCTGCCTTGCGTGAGGAGTCGTGCTCGGCCGAGCTCATGAACCGCCGCCGCCTGTGCGGGGTCGTCGAGACCTGTTCGAACCGGACCGCCCGCCTCGTCGCGCCCGGGCCGGCGCTCGCCGACGTGATGGCGCGGTGACGCGCTGGCGGGGCACGCACGGCTGTCACCTCGATGGGTGACACGGCCCAGCGAAGTATTTGACATCGTTCGTGGGCCACGGTTCGCTCCGACAAACCCTCTGAATCGGAGCGTCCGCGATGCGTCGACCGTACATGCGTACGAACCTGCTCTCCACGGGATGCCTGGCGACCCTCACCGCTGCCGCGCTGGCCTTCGCGCAAGGATGCGGCTCGAGCAGCGAGACCACCACGACGACCGATGCCGGAGCGGCCGACGGCGCCAGCGTGGTCGATGCGAGCGACGCGGGTGACGGTGGGGCCGCAGGTGGCCTCGGCTTCACGCCCTCGAACCTCGGCGACGTGACGCTCGACACGACGGACGAGGTGACGCTCACGGACGCGAACTGCATCGTCAACGCCGATGCCGCGGCCGATCCCCAGACGGTGATGGGGATCAGCTGCATCGCCGGCAAGCGCACGCGGAGCGTGGTCACGCAGCCCGACGGATCGAAGATCGTCGTCTACGCGATGAAGAGCCTCACCGTGAAGCAGGGCGCTCACGTGACCTTCGAGGGCCCGAACGTCGTCGCGTTCGTCGTCGCCGAGACGGTGAAGATCGAGGGCAACCTCGACGCGTCTCCGACCGATCTGTTCATGCACACGGGGCGCGCCGGCGGCGCGCTCGGCAAGGACGGCAACGCGGACGGCAATGGGCCCGGCGCGGGCAAGGGCGCCGATCTCGCATCGAAGGTCGGAGGCGGCGGCGCCGGCTTCTGCGGAGCGGGCGGCGGCGCAGCGCGCGCGGGCAAGACGTACGGCAACGCCGAGATCGTGCCGCTGGTCGCGGGGTCGAGCGGCGGCGGCGCGACCGGGCTCTCGGGAGGAGGAGGCGGCGGGCTCCAGATCGTCGCGGGGACCTCGATCGAGATCGCTACGGGCGGCGTGCTCCAGGCCGGCGGCGGCGGCGCCGCGCGAGGAGCGGGCGGCGGATCCGGCGGCGCGATCCTGCTCGAGGCGCCTTCGGTGATCGTGGCGGGCACGCTCGCCGCGAACGGCGGCGGCGGCGGCAACGGGCTGCAGGGCGCGACGGGCGAGACCGGCAGGCCCTCGGCCGTGGCGGCGAAGGGCGGGGTGGACAACACGCCCGCGAACAACGGCGGCGACGGCTCGTCGGCGGCGAGCGTCGCCGGGGTCGACGGCGTGTACGTCTCCGATCCCGGGACGGGGATCGCCGATCATGGCGGCGGTGCGGGCGGGGGCGCCGGGCGCATCCGGATCAACACGACGAGCGGTCAGGCCCAGATCGGCGGGACGGTGTCTCCCGATCTCACGTCGGCTTGCGCGACGCAGGGCAAGCTCCAGGTGAAGTGAAGGGCGAGCGCGACCGATCACGCGGCTGCGTGGCGCGCTCTCTGCAGCGCCGGTCGTATGACCGCGACGGGCGCGAAGCCGTTCGTGATCGAGCGCCGTGAGGGCAAGCTCCATCTCCGCGGCGATCTCCAGCTCGCGAACGGGACCGAGATCTGGCACGAGCTCCACCGCGCGGCCTCCGGCGCGGTGGGGAAGCTCGACATCGACCTCAGCGACGTCGCGTCCGTCGACGGCGCCGCGGTCGCGCTGCTCGTCGATCTGCGTGCGCGTCTGACCGAGCGCGGCGTGAAGTCCGAGCTCGTCGGCGCCTCGGAGCACGTCGCGTCGCTCGTCGGGCTCTACCAGGGCTATCAGCCGCCGCTCTTGCGTGCGCCGCGGCGGCGTCACCGCTTCGCCGAGCACCTCGGCGACGACGTGCGCGCGATCGCGCTTGCCTTCCGCCAGGCGGTCGAGTTCGTCGGCGACACGGTCGTCTCCGCCTTCGGGGCGCTCGTCGCGCCGATCTCGCGGAAGCGAAGGGCCGTCTTCTCGCTCATCGTGCGCGCGGGCACGGATGCGATCCCGCTCGTGCTCCTCCTGAACTTCCTCCTGGGGTTCGTGATGGCGTACGACTCCTCCGGGCAGCTCGAGCGGTACGGCGCCGAGCTGTACATCGCCGACGTCGTCGGCGTCGCAGTGACGCGCGAGATCTCCCCGGTGATCACATCGATCATCGTCCTTGGCCGCTCGGCCGCGGCGTTCGCCGCCGAGCTCGGCACGATGAAGGTGTCCGAAGAGCTCGACGCGCTCCACACGATGGGCTTCGTCCCCGTCCGTCACCTCGTCATCCCGCGCGTGCTGGCGCTGTTCATCGTCACGCCGCTCCTGACGCTGATCGGCGACGTCTCGGGGGTCCTCGGCGGGGCGCTCATCGCGGTCACCAAGCTCGACGTGACGGCGTACTCGTACCTCACCGAGCTCCGGCAGGTCGTCGTGGTCGGCGACGTCGTCGGCGGCCTCGTGAAGTCGAGCGTGGCCGGCCTGACGATTGCGATGATCGGTTCGCAACAGGGCTTCGCGACCTGCGGAGGCCCCGCCGGCGTCGGCATCCGCACGACATCGACGGTCGTGAAGAGCCTCGTCGCGCTCGTGCTCATCGACGCGTTCTTTGCCGTGCTCCTGGGGGCGATTCGGAGATGACGAGGTCCGGCTTCATCGAGGTGCGCGGCCTGTCGGTGGGCTGGGAGAGGCACGCGCCGCTGCTCGAGGAGACGTCGTTCGAGGTCCGTCGCGGCGAGATCCTCGCGATCCTCGGGGTGAGCGGGTCCGGCAAGACGACGCTCATGCGTTGCCTCATCGGCCTCGAGAGGCCGATCGCCGGCAGGGTCACCGGTCCCGGGGCGCCTGCGCTCGACGGGGCCCGGCCGAACTTCGGGGTCATGTTCCAGGGCGGCGCGCTGTTCGGCTCGATGACCGTCGGAGAGAACGTCGCGCTGCCGCTCGAGCGGTGGACGGACCTGCCGGAGGAGGCGGTCCGGGCGATCGTCCGTGCCAAGCTCGGTCTCGTCGGGCTTCGTGCGGCCGAGGACAAGCTCCCGTCCGATCTCTCGGGAGGCATGGTCAAGCGCGCCGCCATCGCGCGCGCGATGGTGCTCGAGCCCGCGGTGCTCTTCCTCGACGAGCCCTCCGCCGGGCTCGACCCCATCACATCGGCGGAGCTCGATCAGCTGATCGCGACGCTGCGTCGCGTGCTCGATCTGACCGTCATCCTCGTCACGCACGAGCTCGGGAGCATCTTCGCGATCGCCGATCGCTGCGTGCTCCTCGATCCCGGCGAGCGAAACATCATCGCCGAGGGACATCCCGAGCGGCTCCGCGCGAGCACCGACCAGCGCGTGCGCGCGTTCTTCAACCGGACGCCGAGGGGGGCGTGATGTCCGCGGCCTGGACGAGCTTCAAGATCGGCCTCTTCGCGCTCGTCGTGGTCGCGGCGGCCGCGGCGATCGCGCTCGCGCTCGGCATCCGGCCTCCCGAGAAGACGGTCCGCTACCGTACGTACTTCGACGAATCGGTCGCCGGGCTCGAGAAGGGCGCCGCGGTGAAGTACCGGGGCATCGCGATCGGCGTCGTCGACGCGATCGACCTCGCCCCGGACGGCCGACGGGTGCAGGTGACGATGAAGGTCGACGCCAAGGACGCGTGGATGGCAGAGTGGCATCCGGAGCGGGACAGCGGTCTGCGGGCCCAGGTCAGCGCGCCCGGCATCATGGGGGTCAAGCTGATCGATCTCGACTATCTCGATCCCGCGACGCACCCGCCTCCATCGCTGCCCTTCCCTCCGCCCGAGAACTACGTCCCTTCGGCACCGGCGTTCGGGATCCAGGAGAGCCTGACGACGATCACCGACGCGCTCCTCGCGACCCTGCACCGCATCGAGCACCTCGTGGCGAACGTCGACTCGCAGGAGGTCCCGGAGCGGCTCGCCTCGGCGCTCGCCAGCGTGGACGAGGCGGCATCGGATCTGCGCACCACCGTCCGCCGCGTGAACCGGGAGCGGATCCCGGACCGGACCGCGGACACCATCGAGCGCCTCGACGAGACGATCGGATCGATGCAACGGATCCTGCGCCGCGTGGACGCCGACGGCGGCCTGATCCAGGGGGCCGAGCAGGCGACCCGGAGCGTCGACGGCCTCGGCATCCGCGCGGCCGGGGTGACCGACGAGCTCGATCGGACGGTGCGCGATCTCGGCGACGCCGCCCGCACGGTGCGCTCCCTCGCGGACGCCATCGAGCGCGACCCCGACATGCTCCTCAAGGGGCGGCAGAAGGGAGTGCGATGAGACTGCCGGTCGTCCTCGCCCTGTTCGTCCTCTCCGGGTGCGCGCTGACGCGGAACGCGCCGCCGCTCCAGGTGCAGTACTTCGACGTCGAGGCGCCGCGGACGACGACGCTCCGCTCGGCGACGCCGCCCTCCGCCCCGCGTGCGCTCGCCATCGGCCGCGTGCGATCGAGCGAGTTCCTGCGGAACCGCATCGTCCATCGCGAGGCGAACGACGTGCTCGGCGTGTACGAGACGTTGCGCTGGACCGAGTACCCGGAGGCCTACCTCCGCCGAGCGCTCACGCACGTGCTGTTCGAGGACGAGCGCTTCGTGCAGAGCCTGGGCCGGGACGTACCGACGCTCGACGTCGAACTCGTCGCCTTCGAGGAGGTCCGGCACGAGGGCGCGCGCGCCGGGCGCGTCCAGGTCGAGTACCGTCTCCACGTCGGCGATCACGTGCTCGCGACGGACGTCGTCACGGCCGAGCACGAGGCGACCTCCGAAGGCGGGATGCCGCCGGTGGTGGCCGCGCTGGAGGTCGCGCTGGCGGAGGTCACGAACGCGATCGCACGTGCGGTCGACGCCGCGATCCGCGCTCAGACCGCCTCGCCGGTCAGCTCGTGATGGAGCCGGAGGCCGACGCCGACCGTGCCGGCGACGCTCGGCATGCCGGCGGTCGCGTTCGCCATCCAGAGGTTGCCGAGCGACGTCCGGAACGGCCGGCGATGCACGCCCACGTTCGCAGGGGTGAGCGCCGCGCCGTAGGCATTGCCCGCCGGCGCCCGGCAGAACCGGGCGTTGGTCGCGCCGGTTCCCATCACGCGCAGCGCGAGGTGATCGCGGAGCCGCGGGACGTAGCTCGCCTCGAGCACGTCGAGGATCGTCTCGCGGATCTTCTTCTTCTCGAGGTTGTAGGCGCGCCGATCGCGCGATCGGAGCCGCGCGAACCGATCGTGGTCGCACGCCGTCGCGATCTCGAGGATCTGGTGCTCGGGCGGACACAGCCCCGGCTCCGGCGAGTGGAGCGTCGGCGTCGAGAGGAAGAGCCACGGGTTCGACAGGTCGTGGCGGACGAGCTGGTCGTCGTACATCCGGTTGATGTCCTCGTGCGGGTAGTGCCACACGTTGAACGAACCGAAACCGTGGTCGCGCAGGTCGAGCCCCTTCACCGCGAGGTACATGGTGACCGTGCTGCACGAGTAGTCGTAGCGGAGGTGACGCGCATCGCGCCGTCCGAAGTGCTGCTCGCCCGCGAGCCGTGCGGTGAGCTTCGGATCGACGTTCGAGATGTACCTCGTCGCCGTGAAGCGCTTGCCGTTCCTGGTCGAGACGCCGGCGACCCGTCCCCCTTCGACGTGGATGCGGTCGACCTCGTGCTCGAGGAGCAGGGCGCATCCGGGGGCCTTGCGGATGACGTCGGCGATCGACTCGACGAGGTGGAAGAAGTGGCCGCGCGGGTAATAGGCCCCGCGGTCGTAGCCGCAGACGAGCGCCACGTGCAGCGCGAAGGAGACGTCGCGCGGCGGCAGGAGGTAGTCGCCGCTCTGCCCGGCGAGGATCGCGCGGAGCCGCGGCGGCATGCGCACGTGATCGTAGAAGTCCTCGAGCGTCCAGCGCGCGTAGCGGAGGAGGTGACGGTATCGCCACGCGCTCTGTGCGACGGCGAGCGGCGTGATCCGGTCGGGGAGCTCACCTTGCTCGAGCTCGTCGTTGATCGCGGCGACGGTCCGGAAGTAGCGGCGGATCGGCTCGTCGTGCTCGGGGAAGCGCTGGAGCAGGCGATCGCGGAACTTCGACAGGCCGTTGGGGATCCGGACGCGCTCGCCGGCGACGACCACGTGATCGAAGCCCTCGGGATCGAGGCGCACGAACGGCACGCTATCCGCGAGCCCGAGCCGCGAGAGCAGGCGATGGATGCTCTCGCCCTCGCCGCAGTTCCAGATGTAGTGGACCTGCGCGCAGAACCGGTGGTTCTTCAGCGTGAACGTGTGCGCGTAGCCGCCGGGCACGTCGTGCGCTTCGAGCACGAGGACGCGCCGTCCGGAGGTCGCGAGGAGCGCGCCGATGGTGAGCCCGGCCATGCCGGCGCCGATCACGAGATCGTCGAAGTCGGTCATGTCACCACTCGACCCGGAGCTCGTCGAACGCGCCGAGAATGGCGGACGTCGTCGCGCCCGCGACCTCGCTGCCGAGGAGGAGGTCTGCTTGGTCGCCCAGCGTCGTCCCGAGATCGTTCGCCGACGCATCGCTCGCGCCGTCGAGCGTGTACTTTGCCTCGACGTGGCTGCCGACGGGCGTGATCACGAGGCGCATGCGGCCGATGGCGCCCGAGGCGGGCGCGGCGATCTGAGTCTGCGTGTTGCCGGCGCGCAGGTACCAGAAGCTCCCGGAGTGGTCGATCTGGACGACGCCGCCAGCCGAGCCCCGCACCGCCAGCAGCGTCCACCGTGCGGCGTCCGTCGTCGGGTTGAGCCGAACGGTGAAGGAGATGTCGAGCGGGCAGGCTCCGGTCCTGGCGAACGAGCGATAGGACTGCGCGCGGAACGTGCCCTGCGTCTGGATCGGGAAGGACGCCTGCAGCGCGCGTCCCGACCAGCCCGTGACGGTCGCGATGCTCGCGGGCCCGTTCTGGAGCATCTGCCAGCCGCCCGCGGCGGGCCACGACTCGAAGTCCTCCTCGAACTTGCTGCAGCCGTTGGACGCGTCGCCCGCGTCGGGGACGGCCGAGCCGTCCGCGGTCGCGGCGGCGTCTCCGGTGCCGCCGCCGTCCGGCGATGGCAACGACGCGTCGGGGGCCGGGGCCGCCGGATCGTCCGCGGTGAAGGAGCCGCAGGAACAGATCGCGACGGCAGCGGCGGCGAGCGCTCGTCGTTGCATCGCTCGCGATCCTATCCCGTGCGAGCGTGTGTTCGAAATCCCCGAACGCTCGCTTCGAGAACGTGTGCTTGTCCGGGGGCGTACCCTCCGGCATTGAGACGCGCGTGATTCGCGGAAGTGAGATCGGAGCGCGAAGCTCTACCGTGGCCGGCCGCGTTGCGTTCATGGCACGCACGCAGCCGTCTACGGACGTCGGTACTGCCCCCCTCTCCCCCGTCGACGAGCCCTGCGCCTGCGATGACTCCACCGACGCGAATGCGGGCCTCTCTGCCGCTGGCCATGATGGCGGCAGGGGGGCCTCCCCTTGTCCTTTCGTCCTCGACGTCTGGTGACGGCGATGGCCACGGTCGCTGCCCCGCCGGCCCGCGATCGGAGCGCCGCGTACGACGTCGTCGGCCTCGTCGGCGGCGGCGCGCTGACGGAGGTCCTGCTCGCCGTCGAGCGCGGGCCGCTCGGCTTCGAGCGCAGGGTCGTGCTCAAGCGGCCGCGCGCCGCTCTCCCACCGCCGCTCGCGGCGAAGGCCGAGGCCGCGATCGCGCGCGAGGCCCGCGTCTACGCGCGGCTCGTCCATCCGGCGATCGTCCGCCTGTACTCGTTCGAGACGATCGATCGGCGGCCGACGCTCGTGCTCGAGCACGTCGAGGGCACTTCGCTCGATCGGCTGATGACGACCCTCGAGGCGCGCGGCGAGGCCCTCGACGACGCGAGCGCGCTCTTCCTCGGACAGCGCATCTTCCTCGCGCTCGCGGCGGCGCACCGGGCGTACCGGCCGGTCATCCACGGCGACGTCTGCCCGGCGAACGTGCTCGTGCCATGGGACGGTCACCTGAAGCTGGTCGATTTCGGCGGCTCGCTCGGGACGGCCAGCCATCACGTGCCCGAGCAGGAGCGCACCGACGTCCATGCGGCATGCCTGGTCATGCGCGCGCTGCTCGATCGCGCCGTGCGTCTGAAGGCGCCCCCCGCGAGCGTGGTCGCCGCGCTCCGTCGTGGTCTCGATCCCGACCCGCAGCGACGCACGCTCTCGGCCGAGGAGATGGCGCGCACCATTCGCCGCGTGCTCGACGTCGAGGCGGCGCGCGAGCTGCTCGTCGGCCAGCTCGAGGAGCTCCGGCACACCGTCGGCCCGCCGCCCGCCTCGGGCGTGATCGCGTCCCGCGGAGACGACGAGCCCCGCGTGCCGGCGAGCATGGTCGTGCCGTCGAAGGACCCACGCACGCTCGCCCGGCGGTCCAAGGCTGCACGTCCGACCCAGCGGCTCAACCGGCGGGCGGCGCTCGTCGGGATCGCCGTGGGAGGCGTGTGCTCGGCCGCGCTCCTCGCGCATCGCCCCGACCCGGCGCCCGGCGCGCGCCCCGCCGTCACCGACGCGATGGACGCCGGCGATGCGGCGGTCAATCGTTGAACGCGGCGGTCACGTCCTCGAGCAACGCGCGCGCGGCCGGGCCGAGCGGCCGGTCGCGACGGTACGCGGCGAGCGGCTGGAGGACGTAGCGGTTGCCCTCGTCGAAGCGCACGGGCTGGAGCTCTCGGCGCTCGAGATCGCCGTCGACCAGATGCGAGGGGAGCCATCCGAAGCCGAGGCCGGCGAGGATCGCCTCGCGCTTCGAGTGGAAGTCGGAGAGCTCGAAGAGGTGAGGGCTGCCGATCTGCGCGAGGCGCGTCGGAGGCGGCGCATCGCGCTGTCCCGAGTCCGCGACGAGCACCTCGACGAACGACGACAGCCGGGCCCGATCGATGGTGCCCTTGCCCCGGTGCACCGCATGCGACCGGTGCGCGACGAGCATCATCTCGACCGGCGGCAGCGGCTGCGTGACGAGCCGCGGATCCCCGGCGAGGTCGACGGCGAGCATGATGTGCGCCTCGTCGCGCTCGAAGCGACGCCTCACGCCCGAGAGAGACTCCATCGAGAGCAGGAGCCGCGTCGAGATCGCGCGCGCCATGAAGCGCTGGCACGCGCGGACGATCGGCTCCTGCGGGAGCACGCCGTCGACGACGATGCGGAGCTCGGGCTCCCACCCGCCCTCGAGATCGGCCCCGAGCCGCTCGAGGCGTCGCGAGCGCTCGAGGACGTCGCGCGCGGCCTCGAGCACCGCGCGTCCGGCGGGGGTGAGCGTGGCGTTGCGTCCCGTGCGCGCGAAGAGCGTGACCCCGACGGCGGACTCGAGCGACTTGACCGCGTAGCTGACGGCGGAGGTCGCGCGATGCAGCCGCTTCGCGGCCGCCGCGAACCCGCCGAAGCGGTCGATCGCCTCGAGCACCTCGAGCTGGTCCAGCGTGAAGTGCAGACCCACCGACGTCGAGGGTACACCACGGTCATCGTTCGGACCGTTCGAAAGCAGCGATCCGATCGTTGTGCCGGTCGTCCCCGGGGACTCGCGGTAAGGACCGCGCATGTCCGAAAGGTCCCTCGTCCTCGCGATCGCGATCGCCGCGGTGCCGATCGGCTGCGCGGCTCCGGACGACGCGCGCTCGGATGCTCCGCGCGTTCCCGCGTCCGAGGGAGCCTGCGCGTTCGCGAACGACGGCAGCTGCGACGAGCCGTGGGCGTGCAGACCCGGCACGGACGACGCCGACTGCGCACGAGCCTGCGCCGCCGGTGAGCTCGCCGCGGATCACCTCGCCTGCGTCACGCGCGCCCGGCCGCCGGCGCGGGAGGCGGCGCCCGCCGAGCACGGCTCGCACGGCAAGGGCGGGGCGATCGGCACGTGGGACGGAACGATCGCGGCGCGCGGCGAGAAGCCGGGCAGTACCGTCGATCGCTACTTCCGCGTCCACGTGCCCGACGGCTACGACCCGTCTTCGCCCACGCCGCTCGTGTACATGCTGAGCGGATTCACCGTCGGCATGTACGTCCTCGACGCGTACACCGAGCTCGATCGCACCGCGGACCTGAACGGCTTCATCGTCGTGTACCCCGCGCCGATGTTCCGCGACTTCGGCGGGAACATCGGCTGGGTCAATGCCTGGCACGTGTACACGAACGAGTGGACGCCCCAGGACTGGCGCGAGAACCCGGACCTCGACTTCATCCGCCGCCTCACCGAGGAGCTCAAGTCGCTCTACGACATCGACCGGACACGCATCTTCGCCACCGGACATTCACGCGGCGCAGCGCTGAGCATCATCCTCGCGTTCCTCGCGCCCGATCTCGTCGCCGGCTTCGGCTCGGAGATGGGGTTCACGACGGTGAACCAGTTCGACGCGTTCATGAAGACCTACGCAGGCAGGCGCATGCCGGGCGTGCTCGTGCACGGCACGGAGGACGCGGACGTCCCGGTGTCGAATTCGGACGCGATCGCCAAGACCCTCACTGCGGGCGGCTGGGAGAAGGGCGTCGACTTCCTCTACCTGCGCCTTCCCGGCGTCGTGCACCAGTGGCAGCCGCAGTACAACGAGGTCCTCTATCGATTCCTCTGGGAGCACCCGCTGCCCATCGAGCAGGCCGCGCCATGAAGCGCGCGGCGCTCTTCACCGTCGTGATCGCGCTCGCTGCATGCAGTGACGACACCCTCGACGCGGCGCCGACCGCGGACGTCGCCCGGGCGCTACCGAAGCCCGATGCCGGGCCTGGGACGGTCGATCGGTCGCGCATGGTGCTCGTCCCGGCCGGCACGTTCCGCATGGGGCACGCCAGCGCGGACCCGGGGATGTACGGCGCGGAGTGGAAGGAGAACGAGCTGCCGCAGCACGACGTCACGCTGGATGCGTTCTACATCGATCGTGACGAGGTCACGGTCGCCGAGTACGCGCGGTTCCTGGAGGCGTACGGCGATCCCTCGGCCCGCGACCCGCGCCAGCTCCTCGTCGGCCCGGCCGACGCGCCGATCGCGTTCGTGTCCTGGTTCGATGCGTTCGCCTTCTGCGCGTTCGCCGGGAAATCGCTCCCCACCGAAGCGCAGTGGGAGCGCGCGGCGAAGGGCTCCCGCGACGATCGTCGGTTTCCCTGGGGCGACGACGGACCGAGCTGCTCGCACGCCGTCTTCACCGCGCAGGCTCGCTGCGAGGACGGCCCGGTGTTCGTCGGCAGCCGCAGCCCAGCGGGAGACTCGGCCGAGGGCGCGCACGATCTCGCCGGTAACGTCGCCGAGTGGGTGCTCGACTGGTACGGGCCGTACGCGAAGACCAGCGAGAGCAATCCAAAGGGGCCCGACGAGGGGACCCTCCGCGTCATCCGCGGAGGATCGGCGTCCGACCCGCCGCCCGCCATCCGCACCACCGCGCGCTCGGGCTCCGCCCCGAACAACCGCGCCCGCACCGTGGGGTTCCGATGCGTGACGCCCGCGTAGCGTCGCTCCTGCTCGTCGCGCTCGTGCTCCCCGCCGCGTGCGACCCGTCGGAGGAGGCGCGCGTCGCCTCGGTGCCAGGCGCGGATGCCGCCGTCGCTCCGGCCGACGGGACGGAGCCTCCGCGTCCCCCGCGGGTGGCGCTGCCGACGGTGCTCGCCGCCGGGCTCGCGGAGCCGCGCGGCCTCGTGGCGATCGGCGAGACGATCTTCGTCGCCGAGCACGGCGCGGGCCGCATCGTCGCCGTCCCGCGATCGGGCGCGGCGCCTCCGCGCGTCGTCGCGTCGGGGCTGAAGGGACCGTATCGACTGGCGACCGACGGGACCGCGATCGTCGCCACCGAACGCGAAGGAGGCAACGTGCTCTGGATCGACGTCGATGGAAGTCTCCGGCTGGTCGCCTCGGACGGCGCACGACCGGGAGAGGTAGGCGTCCGCGACGGCGAGGCGCTCTGGCTCGAGGAGGGAGACGACGCCGGCACCGGCGCGCTGAGAGCCGCCGGGCTCGACGGCGGCGCTCCGCGCACGCTCGCCGGCGGGATCACGCGCGCGCACGGCCTCGCGGTGCAGGCGTCGCACGTGTGCTTCACCGCGGATGCCGTGGAAGAGTCGAAGGGGAGCGTCTTCTGCGCCGCGTCCGACGCAGGCGTCACGCGGATCGCGGCGACGCCCGAGCAGGCACGCGGCGTGGCGATCGACGAGGACGCGGGCCTCGTCTACTGGGCCGCGCGCAAGAACACGTCCGTCGGCGGCTCCGAAGGCTTCATCCGGCGCGCGCGTCTCGACGGCGCCGATGCGGCGGCGGCCGACGCGCTCACCGACGCGCCGTACGGCGCCGATCGCATCGTCGTGCGCGGCGGCCGGGTCTACTTCAGCAACTACCAGACGGTCGTCCGCGTCTCTGCCGACGGAGGTCCGCGAGAGGACGTCGCGCTCCACACGAGCGTCTTCGATCTCGTGGTGACCGACGACGGCGCTTACTGGACCGATCCCGAGGCGGGGAAGCTCTACGTGCTGCGCGCGCGCTGAGCTCGGCTATCTGTCCTCGACGTGCATCGTCACCGTCCCGGCACCGCGCACCTTCATCGTCGGGTCCGCGCTGGTCGCGGTGACCGGTCCCTCGAGGTGCATGGACGCCGGCCAGCCGGTCTTCGTCGAGACGTAGAGCTTCCCCTTCAGGTCCATCGTCATCGCGACGGGGCCCTCCATCTTGCCGACCTTGATCGCGATGGCGAAGGCACCGTCGTCCCCCTTCGCTCCCTCGAACGTCACCTCGACGTTCGCGACCTCGAGGCCCTTCATCTGATCGGCGATCGCCCTCTCGAGCGCGTCGACCTTCTGCCCGGGCGCGAGCGGCGCGACCGGCAGCGCGGCGGTGACCGGATCCACGCCGCCGCCCTCGACGTCGTACGTCCTGGACGTCACGGGGCCCGCCCCGTCCTCGACCTCGAGCGTGACCCTCGTCTTCGTCACCGAGCCGTCGGCGACCGCGAGGACCTCCTCGGTGCGCCTCGAGCGCTCGTGCGTCACGAGCTCCGTCTCGGCGCTCTTGCCGGCAACCTCGGTCTCGAGCGAGGCCCGCAGGGTCAGCTCGCTCGTCTTCTCGTGCTTGTCGCCGACGGACGGCGCGCGCTTCGTGAACGTCGTCCCTGCCGAGCTCGGGGGCGCCGGGCGCTCGCCCTTCGTGCAGCCGCCGCAGAGGGCGACCAGTAGAAGGAGGAGCGGGCGGAGGGGCATGGTCCGGCGGCCCGATGCTAAGCCCCCTACGCCGCGGATCGACCCGTTCCGGGAGGTATTCCGATCGGGATTCGACCCAGGGTGCTTGCGTTTTCCAGGGCTTCGACTAGAAACCGCATCCCCCGTCCTGCCCCGGGCTTCATCTCCGAGGCGGAAAGGACAAGCCGGGACGAAGCGCTGCGCGCGTAAACCGGTTTTTCACGAGGGGCCTCCGCAGCCGCGGAGACCCTGGAAAAAGGAAGAAAATGGCTCGTTACATCGGACCCGTCTGCAAGCTCTGCCGCCGCGAGGGCATGAAGCTCTTTCTCAAGGGCGAGCGCTGCTACACCGACAAGTGCTCGGTGACCCGTCGCCCCTATCCCCCGGGCCAGCACGGCCAGGGCCGCGTGAAGCTCACCGAGTTCGCGGTGCGCCTCCGTGAGAAGCAGAAGGTTCGCCGCATCTACGGCGTGCTCGAGCGCCAGTTCCGCGAGTACTACTTCGACGCGACCCGCCGCAAGGGCCGCACGGGCGAGCAGATGCTCGGCCTCATCGAGTCGCGCCTCGACAACGTCGTGCACCGCCTCGGCTTCGCGGCGTCGCGCAACGAGGCTCGCCAGCTCGTGAAGCACGGCCACTTCCACGTCAACGGCAAGCAGGTCGACATCCCGTCGTACCTCCTCAAGGCCGGCGACAAGATCGAGGTTCGCCAGAAGAGCCGCGACATCAAGTCGATCGCCGCCGCCATGGCGCAGGTCGAGCGCCGCGCGCAGCTCTCGTGGCTCGAGCTCGACAAGAACAACTTCGTCGGCACCTTCAAGGGCCTCCCGGTCCGCGAAGAGCTCAACGAGCCGCCGATCCGCGAGCAGCTCGTCGTCGAGTACTACAGCCGCTGATTCGCACTTCACACGGGCAGGCAGCGGTCGCGATCCGGAGAGCGGGTTCGAAGGCGCGATGGGACTGCCGCGTGAACGTCACAAGAGAGGACACGAAGCATGAGCAACATCGTCACTCGTAACTGGCGCGATCTGATCCGTCCGCGTGGGATCCACGTCGAGCAGGAGACGCTCACCGACTTCTACGGCCGCTTCACCTGCGAGCCGCTCGAGCGCGGCTACGGCATCACGCTCGGCAACTCGCTCCGCCGCGTGCTCCTCTCCTCGCTCCAGGGCGCGGCGATCACCGCGGTGAAGATCGAGGGTGCGCTCCACGAGTTCACCACGATCTCGGACGTCGTCGAGGACGTGACGGACATCATCCTCAACCTGAAGGAAGTCGTCCTCAAGGCGGCGACCGCGAAGACGTACACGGTCCGCATCGACAAGGAGGGCCCTGGCCCCGTCTACGCGCGCGACATCCAGCTCGTCGACGGCCTCTCGGTCCTGAACCCCGATCACCTCATCGCGACGCTCGACAAGAAGGGCCCGCTCCAGATGGAGCTGACCGTCGGCGTCGGCCGCGGCTACGTCCCGGCGGAGAAGAACAAGACCCCGACGATGTCGATCGGCACCATCCCGATCGACGCGCTCTTCTCGCCGATCCGCAAGGTCAACTACACGGTCACGAACGCGCGCGTCGGTCAGGTCACCGACTACGACAAGCTCGCGCTCGAGGTCTGGACGAACGGCAGCGTGAAGCCCCAGGACGCCGTCGCGTACGCGGCGAAGATCCTGAAGGAGCAGCTGACGATCTTCATCAACTTCGAGGAGACCGAGGAGACGAGCTACGTCCAGGGCGCGCCCGAGGACGAGCCGCTCAACGAGAACCTGTTCCGCTCGGTCGACGAGCTCGAGCTGTCGGTTCGTTCGGCCAACTGCCTCCAGAACGCGAACATCACCCTCATCGGTGAGCTCGTTCAGCGCACGGAGCAGGACATGCTCAAGACGAAGAACTTCGGCCGCAAGTCCCTGAAGGAGATCAAGGAAATCCTCCAGAACATGGGGCTCCAGCTCGGCATGAAGATCGACAACTGGCCCCAGATGCTCGAGCGCTGGAAGGCGCAGCAGGCCCAGAACTGAAGTCATAACCCCAGAACGAACTGCCGCCCTCGCGGCACCGCACGCGGGTACCTGATACGGCCCGCGGCGGGTTCCATAGAAGGACAAGCTGTCATGCGTCACGGAAATGCGGGTCGTAAGTTCGACCGAAACACCTCGAGCCGCCGGGCGATGTTCCGGAACCTCACGGCGAACCTCGTCCTCAACGAGCGGATCGAGACGACCGACGCCAAGGCCAAGGAGCTCCGCCGCGTCGCGGAGCGCCTGATCACGAAGGCGCGTCGTCTCGGTGAGGTGGCGTACACCGCGCAGGAGAAGCTCTCGGACAAGGACAAGGCCCGTCGTCTCCATGTGAAGCGCCTCATCGCTTCGTACGTCCCGCGCTGGGGCACGAAGACCGAGAAGGGCGGCGAGACGAAGAAGGTCGACCTCGTCGAGAAGATCCTCCTCGATCTCGCGAAGCGCTTCGAGGGCCGCCCCGGCGGCTACACGCGCATCATCAAGCTCGGCGAGCGCCGTGGCGACAACGCCCCGATGGCGATCATCGAGCTCGTCGGTGAGGCGGCGAAGGACGAGGGCGAGAAGAAGTCGAAGAAGGGCGGCGCCAAGAAGGCGAAGAAGGAAGAGGCCGCGGCCGCCGCGGGCTGATCCTCCGCTTCGACGCGCAGCGAACCAGAGACGAGGCGACGGGCCCCTGCGGCTCGTCGCCTTTTCTCTTTGGTCGCCTATCCACGCATGATCACGCCGCAATCTGGTGGGGATTGCGGCAGCCGATCTCTTTTCCGTACTCTCGGAAGCAATGTCTTCTGCGGGGAAATCGAGGTCGCGGATCCTGGGACTGGGGCTCATCGGCATGCTCGCGTGCGCGACGTCGGTCGTGTCGTCGCTGACCGCGTGCAGCGAGAAGAAGGGCGGGCTGATGCTCGCCATCAACACCGACATGAAGGCGCCGAAGGACGTGAACGTGATCACGCTCTCGGTCCTCGTGAACAACCAGGTCAAGGTGAACTACCAGGGCCGCGTCACCCCGGACGGCAAGGTCCTGCTGCCGGCGACCGTCGCCCTCGCGGAGCCCTCCGATCCGAACGCGTCGGTGCGCATCCGCGTCGTCGCGTTCCGCGAGCGCAAGGCGCGCGTGCTCCGCGACGTCCGTACGACGATCCCCACGGGTGGACGGATCGCGCTCCTGCGCATCCCGCTGAACTTCGTCAACGACGGCTCGGGCGCCGGCGAGCTGCCGCTCGGGATGGTGATCGACGACAAGCCGATCTCGAGCGGCGGCGGGTCGTCGAGCAGCAGCAGCAGCAGCAGCACGAGCAGCGGCGGCGGCTCGAGCAGCAGCGGCGGCAGCACGAGCAGCGGCGGCAGCACGAGCAGCGGCGGCAGCACGAGCAGCGGCGGCAGCACGAGCAGCAGCAGCGGCGATCTCGGCGGCAGCTTCGGGTCCGGCGAGTACAACCCCTACGAGATCGTCGTCTCGTCCTGCCCTCTCGACCAGACGATGATCGACGGCGAGTGCAAGGACGACTACGTCGACTCGAGCACGCTGCCCGACTACGACGAGAGCCTGGTCGGCCGTGGCGACGATCCGGGCGTGTGCTTCGACGCGAAGAAGTGCTTCGCCAACGCGGTGCCGGTGTCGACGGGCCAAGAGAGCGGCGGCGCGGACGCAGGGACGGACAATCCGACGCCGGGCGAGCGCGATGCGTCCGCCCCGGTGATCGATGCCGGCGCCGACGGCAAGGACTTCTTCCAGCGCAGCGTCTCGCTCGATCTCGGCGCGTGCGCGGTGAACCTGAACGGCGCCGATCCCAACAGGCTCAATCTCGCGCTCGTCACGCCGGACACCGGCGAGTGCCTGCGTCCGAACGAGTGCTACGTGCCCCTCGACAAGGGCGCGGGAGGCTGGCGCGAGGAGAACGGGCGCGTGCAGCTGCCGAAGTTCGTCTGCAAGCTGCTGAACGAAAAGAACCTCCGCCTGTTCGCCTCCGAGGGCACCTGCAGCGCGAAGGCGGAGTCGAACCCCGTCTGCGCGGAGACGCAGGGCGGCGGCGGCGTGACCGACGCCGGCACGCCGGGCGACGACGGGGGCGTCGCGATGGGCCCGCAGCTCGTGATCCCCGAGCCGTTCGCGACGACGGTGAAGGTGCTTTCCGACGGGACGCTGTACTTCGCGGGCGAGGGACGCTTCGGGCGGCAGTCGCTCATCGGCGGCCAGCCCGCGATCGCCGTTCCGCTCCCCGCCGGCGCGCCGTCCGGCCGGCAGCCCTGGGTGCTCACGCAGTCGGCGAACGGCGATCTCGTGCTCGCCAACCAGTCGTCGCCGAACGCCTACGTCGTCCTCGCCAAGGACGGCGAAGCTCAGGAGTACAAGGTCGGGATGGCGCCGGTGAACGGCGGCGTCTCGACGTCGCTCGGATTCGCCTTCGGCGTCGGCGGGGCGGAGGGCGGCATCTTCCAGAGCACGGCCGTCGATTCGGCGGTCCCGTTCGCCGCGGCCGGCATGGTCGAGGTGACGGCGGTCGCGGGCGGCGGCCAGGGGTTCGTCTTCGGCACGGGCGGCGGCCAGGTGCGCGGCTGCAGCTTCGAGCTCGGCAGCTGCGGGCAGCCGTTCGCCGCGGGCACGAGCCGCGTCGACGGCTTCGCCCTCGATCCGCGGCCGCAGCAGTCCGAGTTCGGCTACGTCCTCCTCCAGGACAAGATCGTCCGCGCCCAGATGTTCACGCAGACCGGGACCATGACGATGGTCAACAGCCGCCCGACGGAGACGGCAGCGGTCGAGAACGGAGGCCACTTGGCGCGAGGGATCGCGACCGCGCCTCCGGTCCCGGCCTGCCTCTTCTTCACCAGCACGCGCGGCGTCGAGTGGATGAACAGCGATCTCGCGACCGGAGGGATCATCGTCCCGCAGCCTCTCGCGAAGCCTGCGCTCGGCATCGCCGTGGGCCCGGGAGACGCCGCCGGCGGCGCGGGTGCCTATGTGTATTATGCAGTGTTCGCCTCCATGCCCGACGGCGGCGGCATCTGGCGCGTGCCCGTCCCCAAGGAGTGCGGGGGGACCGGCGGCGGCGGCGGCGGCGGCGGCACCGATGCGGGCGCCGGGGGCTTCGACGGCGGCCTCGGGGCCGACGCGGGGAACTGATGACCAAGGTCCCCGAGCCCGGTACCACCCTCGGCGGGAAGTACCTCGTCGATCGGGTCCTCGGCGTCGGCGGCATGGGCGTCGTCGTCGCCGCGACGCACGTGCAGCTCGATCAGCGCGTGGCGATCAAGTTCCTCCTGCCCGAGGCGCTCGCGAACCCCGAGGTCGTCGCGCGGTTCTCGCGCGAGGCGCGTGCGGCCGCGAAGATCCGCGGCGAGCACGTCGCGCGCGTGATCGACGTCGGCTCCTTCGACGACGGCACCCCGTTCATGGTGATGGAGTACCTCGAGGGGCACGACCTCGCGAAGGAGCTCGAGCTGAAGGGCCCGCTGTCCTTCACGGACCTCGCGCGGTACGTCCTCGAGACGTGCGAGGCGCTCGCCGAGGCGCATGCGGCCAAGATCGTCCACCGCGACCTCAAGCCCTCGAACCTGTTCCTCGCCGAGCAGCCGGACAAGCAGGCGATCATCAAGGTCCTCGACTTCGGCATCTCGAAGCTCGAGGACAAGCCGACCGCGGGGCTCACGAAGACCTCCGCGCTGATGGGCACCGCGTTCTACATGTCGCCGGAGCAGCTGACGACGCCGAAGGACGTCGATCACCGCTCGGACATCTGGGCGCTCGGCGTCATCATCTACGAGCTCCTCACCGGCAAGCAGCCGTTCGCGGGCGAGACGGTGCCCGAGATCATCGCGTCGATCCTCCAGAGCCAGCGCGAGCCGATCGCGTCGCTTCGGCCGGACGTCCCCGCGGGGCTCGTCGCCCTGGTCGATCGGTGCCTCGCGTTCAAGGCGAGCGAGCGCTGCGCGAGCGTCGCCGAGCTCGCCGCGGCCATCGCGCCGTTCGCCGCGCCGGAGGATCGCCGGAGCGTCGCCGCGATCGCGCGCGTCCTCGGCGAGCGCGTCTCGATCCCCGAAGCCGCGCCGCCCTCCGCGGTCGTCCGTCCGCCGGCGTCGACGTCCGTGCCCTCGGGCGTCGGTCAGACGCAGGCCGCGGGCGCCGTCACGAACCTGTCCACCTCCGTGGATTCGGTGCCGAAGCCCGCGAAGAAGCCGCCGATCACGATGATCGCCGGCGTGGCCGCGGTCGCGATCGCCGCGCTCGTCGGCATCTCCATCACGATGAAGTCGAGGAGCGACCCTGCCCCCGCGACGGGGCTCGTGAGCCCGCCGCCGACGGAGAGCGCGATCGCGACGGCGCAGACGAGCGCCAAGGCCCCCGATCCGGCGGCGCCGCCCGCGAGCGCGCCGGTCCTCGCGGTCGACACGCCGCAGACCACGACCCCTGCGGTCTCGGCCTCCGTCGCGCCGAAGGCCGCCGTGCCCGCGGTGAAGACGACGGCGGCCCCGACGGCCAAGGTCGTCGCGAGCGCCGCGGCTTCGTCCACACCGACCGCTGCACCCACGCCCACAGCTCCCGCGCCCACCTCGAGCGCGCCGAAGAACCCTCTCCAGATGGGGATCAAGTGAGAACGAAGACGCTCGCCGTTTCGCTGCTCGTGTCGCTCACCCTCTCTCTGCCCGCGCTCGCGCAGAAGCCGGCCGCGCCGGCGAAGCCGAAGCCGGCCCCGGCCGCGGCGCCCCCGCCTGCGCCCGAGCCTCCGCCTGCGCCGCCTCCGCCCGCCGGGCCGCCGCCGCTCTCGGAGACGCTCACCGGCGATGCGAAGGCCGACTACGAGTCGGCGAAGCTCCTGTTCTCCGACGGCGACAACGCCGGCGCGGCGATCAAGTTCAAGAGCGCGTACGAGAAGTCGAAGGACCCGCGCCTGCTCTGGAACATGGCCGCGTGCGAGAAGAACCTCCGCCGGTACTCGCTCGCCCTGAAGCAGCTGCGCCAGTACCTCGCGGAGGGCGGCGACAAGCTCACCGATCAGGATCGCGCCGAGGCGCAGGAGCTGATCAAGGTGATGGAGCCCTTCACCGCGAAGCTGAAGATCAACGTGAGCGAGCCGGGCGCGGAGGTGTACCTCGACGACGAGCTCCTCGGCACGTCGCCGATCGAGCCGGTGGTCGTCGACTTCGGACCGCGGAAGATCCGCGTGCACAAGGCGGAGTTCGAGGATGCGACGAAGGAGATCCCGGTCGGCGGCGCCGCCGAGGTCAGCGTCGACGTCCCGCTCGTGAAGATCGTCCACGAGGGGCGGCTGAACGTGCGTACGCAGCCCGACGCGTCGATCGCGATCGACGGCAAGGTCGTCGGCGGAGGCAGCTGGTCCGGCGTGCTGCCGAGCGGCGGGCACCTCGTCCGGATCACCGCGCCGAAGAAGCTGCCGTATCAGTCCGACGTCTACATCCAGGACAAGGAGAGCCGCGATCTGAACGTCACGCTCGACAACGAGCCGAGCAAGGGCGTGCCGACCTGGATCTGGGTCGCCGGAGGCGTGCTCGTCGCTGGAGGCCTGACCACCGCGGGCGTGCTCGTGTTCGGCGGCGGCGATCCGACGTACGAGGGCCCTCGCGGCAACCTCACCGGCGTCGGCAACTCGCCGGGCGGCGTCGCCGAGCTCGCGCGCTTCCGCTGATCAGGCCCGCGCCGGACGCCGGGGACGGCGGCGGCCTCCACCGAAGAGGACGATGCCGAGCAGCGCGACGACGACGACCGCCCCCGCGGCCGCGAGGTAGCGGACGCGCTCCTGGCGCTGCTCGACGTCGGTCTCGAGGCGTTCGAGCTCGGCGCGTGCCTTCGTGTGCGACGGATCGAGGGAGAGGGCGCGCTTGAACGGCTCGCTGTCGGCGATGCCGCGCGCGAGGAGCTCCTTGCCCTCGAGGTAGGCGATCTCCGCCTCGATCTGCGTCGTGCGCGGACCGTTCGGGGCGAGCCGCGCCGCCTTGCGGAAGATCGCGAGCGCCTTCACCGGGTCCTCGTCCTCGATCTTCTGGGCGTGGGCGACGTACGCCGGCACCATCTCGCCGCGCCGGTCGAGCATCGGCTGGCGCGCGAGCACCTTGTCGAACGCCGCGATCGCCTCGTCGAGGTTGCCCGCCTTCTCCTTCGCGAGGCCCTCCTCGAGCAGGCCGTAGACCTCCTGAAGTCGGAAGCGATCGTAGGCCGCGAACAGCTCGCGCGCGACGTCCGCGGCCGTCCATCCGTCGGGCGCGCCCTTGCCGGTCAGGTTCGTGTACGCCTCGCGGAGCTTCCAGATCGCGTCCTGTCCGTACTGCGAGGTCGCCTCGCGTGCCGCGGTGCGCACCTGGACGCGGTCGGAGTTCACGAACGAGAGGATGACGGGCAGCGCGTCCATCTCGTGCACGTTCGCGAACGCGTGGAGGACGTCGGCGAGGACCTGGTTGTCCTTGGTCTGCACCGCGTCGCCCGGGATGCGCTTGCCCAGCGACTCGAGCTGACCATAGCCCCAGTGACGGAGCTCGGTGGTCTTCGTCTCGATCAGCGCCGGGACCGCCTTGTCGCCGAGCGCCTTGATCTGGCGTGCGATCTCGGGCCGGAACACGAGGCCCTGGTCGCCGGCGACCTTCACGAGCTGACGGATCGCCGGCGTCGTCCCGACGTGCGCGAGCGCGCGCAGCATTGCGGCGGTCTGGATCGCGACGACCCATCCTTGTTCCTGGGGTTGTCCCTCTGCCTTGCTCTTCACCAGCAGCTCGCAGAGGTCGGCCGCGTCGCCGCCGCGGCCGGCCTGCTTCACCGCCGCCCCGACCTCGGGCAGCTTGTTCTTCCGCAGCGCCTCGAGCTTCTTCGCGATCGCCGGCACCGAATCCGGCCCGAGCTCTCCGATCGCCTTCGCGGCGCTCCTCCGGGCCTCGAGGTCGTCGGAGGAGAGCGGAGCGAGCATCCGATCGAGCTCCGCGATCGGCATGCCCGTCTCGGCCTGCGCGGCGGCAGCGATGCTCGATGCCGCGGGAGGCGCAGCGAGCGCGAAGGCCGGCGTCGCGACCACGAGCAGCATCGCGAGGAGGCCTGACCGCATCCGGGGCCTCCTACTCGACGATCGCGAACTCGGAGAACTCTCCGGTGTAGCCGCGCCAGCGTATGTCGACGCTGTCCACGCGTGCGGCGGACGGGCCGTGGTTGGCCCAGCTCGCGAGCTCCTTGACGGCGTCCTCGTCGCCCTCGGCGACCATTTCGATGCTTCCGTCGTTGCGGTTACGGACCCATCCGGTGATCCCGAGGCGCCGTGCCTCGCGCTGCGTCGCCGCACGGAAATACACGCCTTGGACGCGTCCGCGCACGATGAGTTGAATGCGCTTCTGAGCCATTTCCCGTGATTCTTCCGACTACTCGTCTACCGAAGCGCGGCCGCGGCGGCAACCTTGTAGCATGGGGGGTCGCCATGGGTCCGGAAGAGCTCGCCCGATACCGGCTCCGGCGCGTCCTCGGACGAGGCGGCCGTCCGGGCCTGTACGGCGGCGAGGTCTGGGAGGCCGAGGACTCGGAGCACCCCGGCAAGGTCGCCCTCAAGATCCTGCGCGTCGACGACGAGGCGATGCTGGCCGCCCAGGCGCGGTTCGTCGAGGTCGCGTACGCCATGGCCGGGCTCCGGCACCCGAACGTCGTCGCCATCGAGGACGCGGGGGAGGCGGCCGGTACGAGCTTCCTCGTGATGTCCCTCGTCGAGGGGCGGACGCTGCGCGCCGTCGCGTCCGGACGGGAGGCGCCGCCCGTGGACGACAGGGTCCGCTGGCTGCGCGAGATCGCGCTCGGCCTCGCCGCGGTCCACGACCTCGAGGTCGCCCATCGCGACGTCAAGCCCGAGAACGTGGTGATCCGCGCCGACGGCACCGCCTGCCTGGTCGACCTCGGGGTGCCGTACGACGCGGGCAGCGGCGAGCCCGATGCGCTCGACGACCAGGCGGCCTGGGCCGAGATGGGCCGACAGCTGCTCGGCCCGGACGCCCCGGACGACGTCGCGCGCGTGCTGGATCGCGCGGCGGCGCCGGACAGAGATTCGCGCTTTCCCTCGATGCGCGAGGTCGCGCAGGCGCTCGAGGGGCCGGCGCCGGTCCGGTCCGTGGATGCGGCGCCAGAGCCCGGGGGAAGGGCCCCGCGGCGCACCCTGCATCGCGGGTACCTGGGGCTGGCGGTGCTCGCGCTGGGGGGCCTGATCGCGCTCGCGGTGCTCCTCCAACGCCTGCTTCTCGACTAAGGTCCGCGGCGTGTCCGACCTGCCTTTTTCCACCCGTTTGTGGTTCGCATGGGTGTGCTTCTTCAAGGTCCTGTTCGACGGCGTGTTCGCCGCCAAGGCGTTCGCCGCGGCCAAGGCGCTGCCCGAGCCCGAGGCCCCGAAGCTCGAGCCGAAGCCCGAGCCGAAGAAGGAGCCCAAGCCGGAGCCGAAGGTCGAGGCGAAGCCGAGCACCGACGCCGCCCTCCAGCTCCTCGCGCTGCTCCAGCGTGAGGGGCGCCTCGTCGACTTCCTCGAGGAGGACCTCGCCGCGGCGGACGACGTCGACATCGGCCGCGCGGCGCGCATCGTCCACGAGGGATGCCGCAAGGCGCTCCGCTCGCACGTGAAGCTCGCGGCGGTGCGTGACGAAGAAGAAGGCGCGAAGGTCACGCTGCCCGACGGGTTCAGCCCCGCGGAGGTGAAGCTCACCGGCAACGTCTCGGGCAAGGGGCCGTACAGCGGCACGCTCCGGCATCGCGGGTGGAAGGTCACCGAGATCAAGCTGCCGACGCCCGTCGACGGTCACGACGCGCACGTCGTCGCGCAGGCGGAGGTGGAGCTGTGAGCAGCGCGCGTTACGTCGTCGGCATCGATCTCGGCACCACGCACACGGCGCTCGCGTACGCGCCGATCCCGGAGGACCCCACCGCGGAGTCGCCGCCGATCTCGGTGCTCGAGATCCCGCAGCTCGTGGCGCAGGGCACGATCGAGGCGCGCACGCTCCTGCCGTCGTTCCTCTACATCGCCCACGAGACCGACGGTCCGCAGGCGCTGCCGTGGGATCCGGAGCGCAGGTACGTCGTCGGCGAGCACGCGCGGGCGCGCGGCGTCGACGCACCGGCGCGCGTCGTCTCGAGCGCGAAGAGCTGGCTCGTGCATCCGTCGGTCGATCGTCGTGGGCCGATCCTCCCGCCCGGCGCGCCCGAGGACGTCGAGCGCATCTCGCCCGTCGAGGTCTCGTGGCGCTACCTCGAGCACCTCGTCGAGGCGTGGGATCACGTCGTCGCGAAGGGCGATCCCGACCTCGCGCTCGGCAAGCAGAGCGTCGTGCTCACGGTGCCCGCGTCCTTCGACGCGTCGGCCCGCGAGCTGACTACCGAGGCCGCATTCGCCGCGGGGCTCGAGGACCTGACGCTCCTCGAGGAGCCCCAGGCGGCGTTCTACGCGTGGCTCGCCGCGCGGGGCGATGCGTGGCGCAAGGACGTCTCGGTCGGCGACGTCGTCCTCGTCGTCGACGTCGGCGGCGGCACCACCGACTTCTCGGTCATCGCCGCGCTGGAGAAGGACGGGGAGCTCGCGCTCGAGCGCGTCGCCGTGGGGGATCACATCCTCCTCGGCGGCGACAACATGGATCTGCTCCTCGCGCACATCGTCGAGCAGAAGATGGACGCCGAGCTCGATCGCTGGCAGCGCATCGCCCTTCAGCACGCCGCGCGCGGCGCGAAGGAGAAGCTGCTCGCCGACGGCAAGGCCAAGAACGCGCAGATCGCGATCGCGGGGAAGGGGAGCAAGCTCGTCGGCTCGACCCTCCGCGCGGAGGTCACGCGCGACGAGGTCCAGCAGGCGATCGTCGACGGCTTCTTCCCCGTCGTCTCGTCCGAGGACAGGCCGGCGGTCCGCGCGCGCGCCGCGCTCACGCAGCTGGGCCTCCCGTACGCGCAGGACCCGGCGGTCACCAAGCATCTCGCCGCGCTCCTGGCGAAGCACGCCGAGGCGCTCGGGGCGAACACGAAGCGCAAGGGCAAGCTCTTGCAACCTACACGCATCCTGTTCAACGGCGGCGTGATGAAGAGCGGCGTGCTCCGCGAGCGCATCACCGGTTGCATCGACGCGTGGCTCGCCGAGGAGAAGGCGTCGCCGGCGAAGGTGCTCGAGGGCAACGACCTCGATCTCGCGGTCGCCCGCGGCGCGGCCGCCTACGGGCTCGCGCGCAAGGGCCGCGGCGTTCGCATCCGCGGCGGCACCGCGCGCTCGTACTACGTCGGCATCGAGGGCGCCGTCCCCGCCATCCCGGGGCTCGAGCCGCCGATCACCGCGCTCTGCGTCGCCCCGTTCGGCATGGAAGAGGGGACGAGCGCGGAGCTCGCGTCGGGCGAGCTCGGCGTCGTCGTCGGCGAGAAGGTCCGGTTCCGCTTCTTCGGCTCGACCGTGCGCCGCAAGGATCCGGCCGGCACGGCGCTCGAGCGCTGGAAGGGCGGCGAGCTCGACGAGCTCCCGCCGATCGAGGTCGACCTGCCCGCCGAGGGCCGGACGCCGGGCGACGTCGTGCCGGTGACGCTCCGCTCCACCGTCACCGAGATCGGGACGCTCCTCGTCGAGGCGGTGCCGCTCCAGCCGAAGAAGAAGGACGAGCGCTGGAAGGTGGAGCTGAGCGTCCGGTCGGATTGAGATGGCTCCGCGGTACGTCGTCGGAATCGATCTCGGCACGACGAACACCGTCGTCGCCTTCGCCGCGATCGACACCAAGCGGAAGTCGCCGCCGGTGCCGACGATCTTCGAGGTCCCGCAGCTCACGGCCAACCGGGAGCTCGAGGACCGCCCGCTGTTGCCTTCGTGCCTCTACGCGCCGCTCGCGGGCGAGGTGGCGGGCGATCCCGACTGGATCGTGGGCGAGCTCGCGAAGCGCCGCGGCTCGGAGGTCACCGGACGCTTCGTCGCCTCGGCGAAGAGCTGGCTCTCGCACGCGGCGGTCGATCGCCTCGCGCCGATCCTGCCGTGGGGAGCGAGCGATCCCGAGGCCCCGCGTCTCTCGCCGCTCGATGCGAGCACGCGGATCCTCGCGCACGTCCGCAAGGCGTGGGACGAGGCGCACGGCGACTCGCCGCTCGCGGAGCAGGACGTCATCCTCACCTTGCCGGCGTCGTTCGACGACGTCGCACGCGAGCTCACGCTGCAGGCGGCGAGGGACGCGGGCATCGCGCCGACGCTCCTCGAGGAGCCGACCGCGGCGTTCTACGACGCGATGCGCGACGCACGCACGATGCGCGCGCTCGCGAAGGCCGGCGGCGGCGAGGAGCAGACGGTGCTCGTCGTCGACGTCGGCGGCGGGACCACCGACCTCTCGCTCATGGCGGTCGGGCCCGATCCCGAGAAGAAGCGCGGCGCGTTCGCCGTGCGCCGCGTCGCGGTCGGGCGGCACATCCTCCTCGGCGGCGACAACATGGACCTCGCGCTCGCGCACGTCGCCGAGCCTCGGATCGTGACCGGCAGCGCCACGAAGCTCGACCCCGTCGAGCTCGCGCAGCTCGTGCACGCGTGCCGCGACGCGAAGGAGCGGATCCTCTCGGGCGACGCGGACGAGGCGCGCGTCACCGTGCTCGGCCGCGGATCGCGGCTCGTCGGCGGCGCGCGCGGCACCACGCTGAAGCGAGACGAGGTCGAGCGCATCGTCCTCCGCGGCTTCTTCCCCGAGGTGAAGGACGAGGGCGCAGCCGAGCGCCGCCGCGCGGCGATCGTCGCCTTCGGCCTGCCGTACGAGCGCGAGCCGGCGATCACGAAGCACGTCAAGCAGTTCCTCGCGCGCCACGAGGCGAAGGCGGACGCCGTGCTGCTCAACGGCGGCGTCTTCAACGCGCCGCCGATCGTGGATGCGCTCGTCGCTGCGATCGGCGCCGAGGAGGTCCTGCCGACGGACGATCCGGATCTCGCCGTCGCACGCGGAGCGGTCCTCTACGGGTTCGCCCGCCGTGGCATCGGCATCCGCGTCGAGAGCGGCGCGGCGCACGGCTACTACGTCGCGCTCGCAGATAAGCGTGCAGTGTGCATCCTTCCGCGCGGCGCGGCCGAGGGCGTGAGGCACGAGGCGGCGGGGAAGACCTTCGAGCTCGTCGTGGGGCGCAACGTCCGCTTCGATCTCTACGCGACCGACGTGCTCGACCACCCGGCGGGCGAGGTCGTGCCGCTGCCGGACGAAGAGAGCGACGAGCTCGAGCGCCTGCCGCCGGTGGTCGCGAGCCTGCCGGCCTCGGGCCGGGAGGAGGCGGTGCCGGTCGTGCTCGGCGGCGAGCTGCTCCCGACGGGGCAGCTCGAGCTCGCGTGCGCAGAGGTGAAGGGCGGCCGCCGCTTCCGCCTCGAGTTCCAGCTCCGCGAGGGCGGGCCGCGGGTGACCAGCGCTCCGCCGCCGCCGTCGCTCGCTCCGAAGATGGCGCCGGTGTCCGGCGCCGCGTCCGCGAAGCTGACGAAGGGCTTCGAGGTCCTCGACAAGGTCTTCGGCAAGAAGTCGGACGCGTCTCCGCGCGAGGTGAAGGACGTCGTGCGCGATCTCGAGAAGGTCCTCGGCGATCGCCTGACCTGGACGATGGAGGTGACGCGCGCGATCGCCGACCGGCTGCTCGCGAACCCTGGCGCGCGCCGCCGATCGCAGAACCACGAGCGCGCGTTCTTCCTCCTCCTCGGCTTCTCGCTGCGCCCCGGCTTCGGCGACCCCGGCGATCCCGCGCGCATCGAGCGGGCGTGGCCGCTCTTCGACGGCCGCCTCGGCTTCCCCGACGAGCCGGCCGGCTGGCAGCAGTTCTTCATCGCGTGGCGGCGGATGTCGGGCGGCCTCTCGGAGGCGATGCAGACGACGATCCGCGACGCGATGGACGCCGCGATCGCGCCGAAGGAGGCGGGCCTCAAGCCACCGAAGCGGATGCCCGAAGGGCTCGACGAGCTGGTCGTGCTCCTCGCGTCGCTCGAGCGCGTCCCCGTGGCGCGGCGCGCGGCGCTCGGCGAGTGGCTCGTCGAGCGCACGTGGACGAGCTCGGACCCGCGTCTCTGGACGGCCATCGGCCGCGTCGGCGCGCGCGTCCCGCTCTACGCGAGCGTGCACCACGTCGTCGCGCCGAAGGTCGTCGAGCCGTGGATCGAGCGGATCCTCCGGCTCGACTGGAAGACCGTGCCCACCGCTCCGCATGCGAGCGTGCAGCTCGCGCGCGTCACCGGCGATCGGGCGCGCGACGTCTCGGAGCGCCTCCGCAAGGAGGTCGAGAAGCGCCTCGTCGCCGTGAGCGCGAAGGAGGCGTGGGCGCGCTCGGTGCGCGAGCTCGTCCAGGTCGGCGAGGAGGAGCGCGTCGCGATCCTCGGCGAAGGCCTGCCGATCGGGCTCAGACTCGCAGAGCCGTGAGCCCTCGTCCGTCCTGGCGCCCTGCAGCCCTCGCGCTCAGGGCTCATCCCGCGAGGGCGACGCCGGCTCCGCCGAGCGTACCCTGGGCACGGAGAGGCCGGCGTCCTCCATGCTCGAGGTCCGGGCGATGCGCCCCTTCTCGATGAAGAGGACGCGCTCGCCGAGCGCACGCGCCTCCGTCGTGTCGTGGGTGACCAGGATCGCGGGCACGTTCGCCCTGGCCACGTGCTCCTTCACCTCCTCGAGCAGATCGCGCTTCACGCCGGCATCGAGCGCGCTGAACGGCTCGTCGAGCAGGAGCGCACGCGGGGTCATGGCGAACGCGCGGGCGAGCGCGACGCGCTGCGCCTCGCCGCCGGAGAAGGTCCGCGGCTTGCGCTCGGCGAGATGGGGCACGCGCATCCGAGCGAGCATCTCCCGCGCGCGCGCACGACGCTCCGCCTTGGAGACGTCGCGGATGCCGTAGGCGACGTTCTCCTCCGCGGTCATGTGAGGGAACAGCGCGAGCGACTGGAACACGAACGCGACGTGCCTCTCGTGAATCGGACGCCACTCGCGCGAGGCGGAGTCGAACCAGACGTCGCCTCCGAGCGCGATGCGTCCCCTGTCCGGGCGTGTCAGCCCGGCGATGCACGCGAGCGTGCGGCTCTTCCCTGCGCCGGAGGGGCCGAACAGCACGGTCACGCCAGGGGGCGCCTCGAGCTCGATGTCGAGCGAGAAGCCACGCAGCGCATGCTGGATCCTCACCGAGAGCGTCATGGCCTCATGCCCGGGGCTCGCGCGCGTTCAGCTTGTTCACGGCATAGAGCAGCACGACGGCGACGCCAGTGAGGATGAGCGAGAGCTTCAGCGCGTCCGAGTCGCGATGCGCCTGGATGGCGTCGTAGATCTCGATCGCCGCGGTGTGAGTCTCGCCGCGCACGTTGCCTCCGATGACCCACGTGAGACCGAAGTCTCCGAGCGACCGGGCGAAGGCGAGCATCGCGGCGGCGACGATCCCCCGCGATGCGAGCGGCAGCTGGATGGTGAGCAGCGCGCGCAGCGGCGAAGCTCCGAGGGTGCGTGCGGCGAGCACGAGCGTGGCGTCGGTCTCCTCGATCGCCGTGCGCACCGCCTTCACCACGAGCGGCATCGCGCCGATCGTCGCGGCGAGGACGGCGCCGGTCTTGGTGAAGACGATCGACGTTCCGGTCAACGCCTCGAAGGCATGCCCGAGCGTGCTGCGCCGTCCGAGCAGCACGATCACGTAGTACCCGAGGACCGTCGGCGGCATCACGATCGGCGCGGTGAAGAGCACGTCGACGAGATCGCGCCCGGGGAAGCGCACGTTCGCGAGCAGCGCGGCGACCCCCACGCCGACGAGCATCGCGACCACGGTCGCCAGCGCGGAGACCTCGAGCGACAGGAAGAGGGAGCCGAGGTCCACGCGCGTCTACTTTGCCGGAAGCGCTTCTCCCGGCAAGAGGAACCCGTACCGGCGCATCACCTCGCGGCCGCGCTCCGAGCCGACGTAATCGACGAATGCCCGCGCTTCGTTCGTCTTCGCCCGGCGGGTGCCGCCGTGGCAGACGACGAGCGCCTGATCGAGCGGGTCGTGCAAGGAGGGATCGATCGGCAGATAGGCGCCTCCGGACGTGATCGCGAGGGAGAGGGCGACGACGGCCGCGTCCGAGTTGCCGGTGCGCGCGTAGACGAGCGCCTGCTGCACGTTCTCGCCGTGCACGGTGCGCGGCTCGACGGCGGGCCAGACCCCGGCCCTGGCGAGCGCCTGCTGCGCGGCGCGTCCGTACGGCGCGTGCTCCGGGTTCGCGATCGAGACCTTCGCGTACTTCGGGTCCGCGAGGCCCTTGACGTCGCTCGGCAACAGCGACGCGTCCTTCGCCCACACCACGATGCGGCCGCGGGCGTAGAGCGCCTTGGTCGAGCCGTCGCACGCGCCCGCCTTCACGACGTCGTCGACGAACGAGACGTTCGCCGCGGCGAAGACGTCGAACGGCGCTCCCTCGCTGATCTGCTTCGCGAGGAGCCCGGTCGAGCCGTAGGAGATCTCGACCTTCTTGCCCGTGGTCCTCTCGAACTCGCCCTTGATCTCGTCGAAGGCGACGGCGAGGTCGGCGGCGGCGGCGACGCGCAGCGGCTCGTTGCGCCGCGCATGGTCGCCGGTGCCTCCCTCGGTCTTCCCGCACGCCGCGGCCGCGAGCGCGAGCGCGGCGACGACGACGCTAGCGCGTGATGATCGTGCCGACATCCTCTCCCTGTAGTGCTCGGGTGAGCTGCCCCTTCTTCGTCCCGTTGATGATCTGCAGCTCGGTGCAGAAGCGCGACCGGCCCAGGTACTCGAGCACGACGCGCTCGACGATGAGGTCGGGAAGGTCGCGCGCGAGGAGCTCCTTCGCGGAGATGCGCGGGATGTGCTCGGCCTTCGGGTTCTTCTTCGGGTCGTCGGTGTAGAGCCCGTCCTCGTCCTTCACGAAGATGGCGCGCTTGGACCCGAGCGCCTCCGCGGTGAGGAAGACGCCGGCGTCGGTGCGGTGCTCGGGGATGCGGCCGCCCTTCGTCGGCTTCTCCCAGTACCCGAAGGGCGGCATGCCGGTCATGATCGGCAGGCATCCCATCCGGAAGTAGAGCGGCAGCTTCTCGAAGTCGTCCTGCATCATGAAGATGCCGCCGTGCTTCGCGAGCAGCATCTGGAGCATGCGCGCGTTCTGCCGCGGCACGTACCCGCCGAGCGCGGCGAGGAGGCCGGTCGGGAGCTCGAGCTCGCTCGCGACGGCGTAGATGTGCCGCGCGCGTGTCCCGCCGCCGGTGCAGAGCAGGAGCTGATGCTGGTCCTTGGCCGCGACGATCTCGTCGAGGATCGGGAAGAGCGCCTCGCGGCCGCGGTCCATGATCGACTGGCCGCCGATCTTGAGGACCTTCACGTCCGGCATCATCGCGACGGGGTCGTAGTCGATGGCGCCGGCGTCGCGTCCGCTGGTGAGCGTGGCGTCGGCGAGCTTGCTGTGGATCTTCCTGCGTTCCATCGCTCAGTCCTTGGTGATGACGGTTCCGACCGGCTCGCCGGCGAGGGCGCGCGTGAGCTGGCCCGGGACGAGGCCGTTGACGATCTGCACCGTCTCCACGTGCCGCGCGCGCTGCCACGAGGTGAAGAGCGCGCGATCGAGGACGAGCTCGTCCGGCAGGCTCTTCATCAGCTCGGAGAGCGTGGTCTTCGATATGAGCTTCGCATTCGGGTGGCGCTTCGGATCGCGATCGAAGAGGCCGTCCTCGTCCTTCACGAACACGATCTTCTTCATCCCGAGCACCTCGGCATGGATGAAGAGTCCGAAGTCCGAGCCGTGCGAGGGCAGGGGACCGTCCTCCGGGGGCGGCTCCCAGAAGTGGTAGGGCGGGATCGAGATCACGATCGGCAGCATCCCGCTCTCGAGATAGAGCGGCAGCTCCCAGAAGTGCTCGCGCTGCATGACGATCGAGCCGTGCTTCGCGAGGAGCGCGTTGAGGAAGACGGCGTTCGCCTCCTCCATCGCGCCGACGAGCTGGGCGACGCCGCCGGTCGGGATGCCGAGATCGACGGCGACGCTCACCGTGTGCCGCACGCGCGTGCCGCCGCCGACGCCGAGCACCATCTTGTGCTTCCGGCCCTCGCGGAGCGCACGGAGCTCGTCCACGAGCGGCATGACCGCGCTGCGACCGCGATCGAAGATCGACTGGCCGCCGATGCCGACGAGGACGACGTCGGGCATGATCGCGTACTCGGTGTCCGAGTCCGTCTTGGCGATCACGCGGCGATCGATGAGCGACTCGCGCATGAGCGACGACTCGATGTGTGTCCGGCCGTCGCCGGTGACCAACTTGCTCATGTTCTTCCTTCTTGGAGCTCCGCCTCCGCAGGGACCGGCGCGCGAGGCGCGGCGGCGCGGATGAGCGGTGCGCTGACGAGACCGGAGAGGATACCGAACGTGGTGTGGACGAGCAGGCCCGGCACGAGGATCGCCCAGGCCACCGCTGGAGCTTGCACCAGGAGCGTGATGCAGAAGATCGTCGCGAACCGGCCCAGGCCCATCAGGCCTCCGACGACGCTCCAGGCGAACGCGCCCGGGCTGCGGCGTGCGACGAACGGAACGGCGAGGTCGCACAGGATGCCCGGCGCGACGTGCTTGAGGATCTCGAACACGCCGTAGCGCCCGTCGCCGAGGAGGAACGCGACCGAGCCCATGACGAGCCCGGTGAGCGTCGCGCCCGCGCGGCTCCGCGTACGGAGCGCCGCGACGACGTACAGCGGCGTGAGCAGGACGAGCTTGTGCCCGGGCGCGAACGGGATGCTGGGCAGCACCTTGAGCGCCTTGATGCCGAGCATGGTGAGCGACAGTCCCGCGATCACGGCGATGTCCTTCGCGCGCGCGGCCGCCCGCGGATCGCCGTGCTGCTCGAGGTAGCGCTCGACGCGCCCCACCTGGCGGTCGATCCGGTTCGCGATCATCCCGACGTCGCCGCGTGCGATGCGCTTGAGCGCGGCCCAGAAGCCCTCGGTCGGCTCGTCGCCCTCGCTTCCGCGATGACGCCCGCGACCGCCGCCGCCACCACCACCGCCACCGCCTCCGCCACCGCCGAGCAGCGCGAGCACGGCGTCCATCGACGTCGCGACGATCGGCGGAGCGCCGATCCGCGAGAGCCCCTCGGCGATCGCGCGCGCGTCGCCCGAGCGTGCGATGCGCGACGCGAGCACGACGACGACGACGCGGAGGATCATGCGCACGCCGACGAGCGCGCCGCCGACGTTGACGGGAAGGCTCGTGATCGCGACATCGAGCCTCACCCAGCGATCGATCTCCGGGTCCTCTTTCGTGATCGCGTACGACGCGACGATGAACGCGGCGAAGCCCGCGAGCTTCGCGAGCTGCCTGCCGAGCGCGCGCACGCCCTCGCCGAGGGCGAGCCACGCGATCGCGTGCAAGGCCGCGAGCCCCACGAGCACGCGCAGATCCTTTAGCGCGAGCGCGCCCACGGCGATCGTCGCCAGGTAGAGCACGCGCAGGCGCGGATCGATCGTGCGCGTCATCTCGAGTCGATCCTACCGTCTCCCCCGGCCCTTTACCTGCGACACGGTCGTTACAAATGCGCCCGCTGCGGACGGCGCCCGCGGCGCGACCGACAGAAGAAATTCTCCCCCCGCCTTCGCCGAGGGGAGAGTACGGGCGAAGGCGGGAGGAGAGCTTTGCGGAAGAGCGCTACTGCTCTTCCTTGGTCTTGAGCGGAGGACAGACGCTCCGCGGGATCTTGTTGACGACGGGCGGGAGCGCCCTCAGGTACTTCACGATCGAGTAGACCTCGTAGTCGCTCATGTCCGCGAAGTGCTTCATCTGAGGGCAGAGGTTGAGCCCCTCGTGATCGAGCCCGGTCCGGATGGCCGTGGCGAGCTGATCGTCGCTCCAGTTGCCGACGCCGGTGTCCTTGTCGTTCGTCAGGTTCGGCGGGTAGAGCTCCACCCCCGGGTCCTGCTGCGGGAGCGGGGCGGTGGCTCCCGCCATCGTGCCCTTCGAGCTGTTGTGGCAGTTCACGCAGCGCCGCTTCTGCACGGCCTGCTCGCCGGCCTTGGGGTCGGCGATCTCCTTGCACTCCGGGTTCTCGGCGGGGCACGTCGCCGGACCGTTGCCGCCGCCGCCGTCCGGAGCATCGCTGCTACAGGCCCAGACGGCGGCCGCCGCACACACGAATCCCATCGTCCAAACAGCCTTCTTCATCAATCCGCCTCTCCCTTGCGGTGTGATGGATGTAGCCGGAGCCTACTGGCAGGTGCCGTTCGTCGCCTTGTACTTCGCGATCGCGTCGTCGACGAAGGCGTTGATGCGCGTCTCGAGCTGAGCGTCCACGCGGTACATCGGGTGCGTGTACGCCTTGTCCTTCTGCGTCGCCTCGGCCTTGATCTTGATCGCGTTCGAAGCGATCGGCTCGCCCGTCGGGCTCACGCCGATGTACTTGGTCACGTACGCCGGGTTGGTGAGCTTCGACTGCTCGAACGTGAAGTTCTGCGGCAGGTTCGGGTTGCCGATCGCGTTCACGAACAGCGTCGCGTCGTCACCCGAGTGGCAGGTGCGGCACGGCGCGTTGTTGCAGCCCGTGCAGTTGTTCGCGTTCTCGTTCCAGGGCGTGACGTTGTTCGTGTTGTTGTTGTTCGTGCGCTGGACGGTCCTGAGGTTGCCGAGGCCGATCGCGTCGAACTTCGTGCGATCGAAGCAGCCGCCGATCTTCTCGAGGATGTTCGGCGGGGCCTTCGCGCCGCCGGCCTTCAGCTCCATGTTCACCCAGGTGGTGAACTTCGTGGTCTGCTCGGCCGTCGTGCCGTTCGTGCCCTGGTGCGGTCCCTTGAGGATGATGCGCGACTGGAGCGAGACGTACCCCAGCTGGAACATCATCTTGTAGGAGACCTCGACGTCCGACTTCTTGATCCAGGCCGGGCCCGGACCCGTCTCGTGACACGTGGCGCACGTCGCCGCGAGGCTCGGGTGGACGTTCGCGGCGAAGTACTTCTTCGCCTCGGTATCGGGCGACTGGGTCGGATCCGACGGCGTGGGGCCGGCGCCGCCGCCGGTCCCGTTGCCGTTGCCGCCGCCGGTTCCGGTGCCGTCACCGCCGCCGGTGCCGTCGTCGGGGAGGCGGCTCGAGCCGTTGCCGCGGTCGAGCCCGCCCTGACCGAGCGAGTCGGACGGGGCGTCGCCGCACGCGGCGACGAGGCCGGCCGTGGCGAGCGCGATACCGAGGAGGTACCGGGTGGGGGACATGTTCACGCCTCCCCCTTCGAGCCCTTCTTGCTCCGGCGGATCGCGGCGAGCACGCCCGCGATCACCAGGCCGAAGGCGCCCGCACCCGAGGACGACGATCCGCCGTGCGCCACCGAGCAGCCGCTCTCCGACTCGCCGCCGAACTGCGGGCCGCGCGCGTTCGCGCCGCCGCCGACGTCGCCGGGCTTGGTCGCCTCGGTCCCGTCGAGGACGTTGTCCTCGTTGCCGCCGGACTCGCCCGAGGGATCCGTCGCCGGATCGGTCGTGCGCGGCGCCGGGCCGTTGCCCGCGTTCTCGCTCGGCACGCCTGGCGTGGTCTTGAGGCCTTCCTTCCAGGTCGCCGGGACGAGCGAGAGCCAGAGGCTCTCACGACGGCCGACGTCCTTCGCCGCCTGGCCCGAGTAGCCGGTGACGGTCGACATCGAGAACGTCTTCACCTCGGGGTAGAAGCCGTTCGGCTTGTCGTAGCCCGGGTTGGGCACCCCGCCGATGCCGTTGATGAAGCCCTTCGCCTGGTTGTTCGGGTTGCGCTTGCCGCGCGCCTGGAGGTTGGCGACGTCCGAGTACGTCGACACCGTGTACATCTTGAGCGGGTCCTTGAGGCCGAGGGTCCCGTCCTGCTTGAGCGGGATCATCTGCACGAGGCCCTTCGAGGTGCCGGTCGACGAGCCGCTGATCACCGCGACCGCCTTCTCGCCGTTCGGACCGTAGGTCGTCCCGAAGATGTGCGCGTGGCGCTGGTAGTTGGCGGGGGCCGCGAGGATGTCGCCCTTCAGCGTCAGGTCCGCCTTGTTCACGAGCGCGAGCTGCGAGACGTTCGCGCCGCCCGCGTGGCCGTTGTTGCCGTTGCGGTCGCGCGCCTTCGCGCTGTACGCGAAGCCGATGGCGAGCGTGTCGCCCATGTCCGCGATCGAGGGCTCGGCGACGTACTTGTTCTTGTTCGGCTCGGCCTTGATGACGACCTTCGTCGCGATCGCCTTGCCCGTGTTGACGTCGAGCTTGTTGATGCGGATGCCGATGTTCGCCGGCTGCGCGTTGCACTCGACCGCCGTCATGTAGAGCTCCTGCGCTCCCGGCGTGTACGCGACCTGCGGGCGGTCGTGGACGGCGTTGTTCGACAGGTCGTCGTTGAGCCAGTTGACGTGGATCTCGGGGGCCGCGCCGTCCTCGTTGACGGTCACGCGGAAGACCTCGGCGCGCTGGTTGTTGTACTGGTTGCCGATCAAGAACGAGTTGTCCGAGACCGGCACGATCATGTGCGGGCCGCGCTGGTTGTTCGGGTTGTTGACGTTGATGCCGTCCTTGAGCGCCTGCGTGATCAGGTCCGTCGGCTTGTTGATGTTGTTGCCGCGCGTGTTGTTCGCGATCTTGACGAGCTGGCCCGTGGCCTTGTCGGCGAGGAACGCGACCGGCTTCGGGTTGCCGTTGTTCGAGTTGTTGTCCTCGCTCGCGGCGACGAGCAGCACGTACTTGTTGGTGAACGCGATGAGCGGGCGCATGTACGCGCGCTCGCCGTTCAGCTGCGGGAGGTCGACCGGCTGGCCGAGCTGGACGCCGCTCTCGGTGATCTTGGCGAGCGCGAAGCCGCCCTGCATGTAGCTGTTGGCGTTGTTCGGCGTGTTCGACGAACGCGTGTACGTCGTGCCGATGAGCACCTCGGTGCCGTACTTCGCCTGCGCGGCGGCGGTCTGGTCGAGGATGAAGTTCGCATCCATGATGCCGGCGCCGGTGTTCTTCCCGACCCGCGGCGTTCCGTTCTGCTTCGGACCGAGGTCGTCGCCCATGACCCACATCTTCTGGACGGTGTCCAGGCGGACCGTGGCGCCATCGGTCGCGACGGGCTCCGCGTACGCGTGACCGGCGGCGGTGAGGGCGAGCGTCGACACGATCGCAGCGCTGATACGAGACGTCTTCATGCGGGCATCCTCCAATACGGATGGGTTGGTGCGAGAGCCGACCTCGCGTATCGGTCCCCTCGGCCGAGCTTTCACTGCGTGTGTCCCTCGCCCTCGCCACCACCGGCGTTGGACGCGAGCTGCACGCTCAAATCGGTGTCCTCCGAGATCGCGACCAGATCGCGCTGCGCGGGAGTCGTGCTCTTGTAGACGAGCACGCTGGAGACCAGCGCATCGCGCTCGGCAGGCTTGTCGTCGTTCGCCTGGAGCTCGACGGGCACGTGAACACGAACCTTGCCGTGGTTGTGCTTGGGCAAGGTGAAGAAGAACTCCGGCGCGAGGCGCCCCCACTGCTCGGGCGATGCGCGGCCGATGACGTCGTCGCCGGCGACGAGCTCGACGGCCTTGATGCCGTCGCTCTTGACGCCGAGCGACTCGATGAACTTGGCGACGTTGTACTTGTGATCGCCCGCGTCGGTCTTGCCCATCAGGACGACGTCCTGGATCTGGCGACGCTTGACGAAGCCGACCATCTTGCCGTCGACGTAGACGCGCGTGCCGTGGACGGGCGCGCTCTCGGCGTACGGGATCGCGTCGGTGCACTCCCCCTTCGCGTCGAGGTGGCAGCGCTTCTGCGGGTGGATCGCGACGGGCGCCTTCTTCACGAAGACGCTCACCTTGCGGATCTCGTGGACGACGAACTCGTTCTTGAGGCCCTCGGTGTCCCAGCGCTGGACGGCGCCGCCCGTCGTCTGCGAGGAGAACGTGAACGTGAAGCGCGCCTTGTCCTTGAGGAGCTCGGCGCCCTCGATGCTGCCGATGCGGTCGTTGTTGCCGTGGAAGTGGACCGACTTGACGCTCTCGGGCGCGATGCCGATCGACGCGAGGTAGTCGTAGACGCGGTACGAAGGCGTGCCGCCCTCGAGGACGCGCGCAGGCGCGACGACGAGATCGCCGTAGCGGAGCACCGCGACCTGCGCGCCGTCGACGTAGACGGGCGCGTCGAGGTTCATCAGCTTGCGCGTGCCGTGCTTCGGATCGTTCGGGTCGAACGCGCCGGGCTGGTCGTTGATCTCGGTCGTCTTCAGCGCCGGCTTCGCCGCCACGGCCGCCTTCGTGGCGGTGGGCTCCGGCGCCCGCTTCGAGCACGCGAGGAGCGCGCCGGCGAGCACGAGAACCATCATCTGGCAGCGAGCGGGACCGGTCATCGTCGTTGCCTGGACGCTCTGCACGCCATGTGCCGAACACCCGCGACGGACGCCTACACCGGGGCCTCATGGAAATTTCTGGAGGCTCTCCGGGCCTACCCGTGTTTTCTCGCTGTAACCGCGATGTAACCGCGGATCCAGCGGTGGAACAGCCCTCATTCAGCAACAATGTAGGACTGAGATACTCGCGATCCGCAGCTGGTTCACAGCTGGATCCGAGCCTCTTCACCTGAGTACCGCCGGCAGCACACAGACGGGGCCGAGGTGGTGGAAAAGTCCCGTGAGGACGGACTCACTTCGAGGCGAAATTCGCGGCGCGCGCCTTCGCTTCCTTCTGGAGGGCGGCCACGTCCTTCTTGGCCTTCACGTCGACCTCGACGCCGCCGTCGATCTCCTTCACGTCGACGGTGGTGTCGCCCTCGACGACGATCGGGCAGCGACCGAGACCACCGCCGCCGGTGCCCGCGCCGGTGTGCTCGACCTTCGCGGCCTCCGGCCTCTTCGCGACCTCGGCGGCGTGCTTCGCGCGCGCGCGGATCTCGGCGACCTTGTCCGCGGGGCCCGTGACGGTCACGAGGACGCCTTCCTTGGTGTCCTTCAGCGCCGTCTTCGCGCCCTCGACCGCGCTCGGGCAGTGCGCCATGCGCTGCGCCCCCGCGCCCTCCGCGCCTGCGGCCTTCGCCTCCTTGTCGCGGTCCCGCGTCTCGCGGCGCACCCAGTCGACCTCGGCCTTGTCCTTCGCCTTCACCGTGATCTTCGTGCCTCCCGCCACGTCGGCGGTCGTCAGATCGGTGCCGCGCATGATGATCGTGCAGCGGCCGGTGGTCCCGCCGCCCGAGCCGGAGCGGTCGTGCTTGGTCCCCGCGTCGGGCATGCCCCGGTCCGCCGCGGCGAGCTTCTTCGCGCGCTCGCGGATCGAGCTCGTCGTGGCCTCGTCCTTGGCGGTGACGGTCACCTCGACGCCGCCCTCGACGTCCTTGATCGCGACGACCGCGCCGGGCACCGCCGTCGGGCAGTTGGCCATCTCGTGCTTCGTGCCCGCGTCTGCGCCGGCGGTCGAGGCGTCGCCCGCTGGCGCGCCCGCGTCCTCGGCCGCGCTCGTCGCGGCGTCCTTCGTCGTCACGGTCGTGGTGACGCCGGCATCCGCTCCGGCTGTCTCCGGCTTCTTCTCGCAACCCTCGCACGCAGCGAGCGACATCGAAAGGACCGCAGCCAGACCCAGGTAGCGAAGGCTCATGCGCGGATGAGAATCCGATTGGCTGCGGGATGCAACTACCAGGCGCCTTGACACCAAAATCGCGTGTCCTACCGTGCCGCGGCACATGCGTACGTGGCCGATTCCAGTGGTCGTGGCGGTCACCGCCGGGCTCGTCGGACCGCGCCTCGTCGCTCCGCAGGGGCGCGCGGCATCCGAGCCGTTCGGCTACGCGCCGCCCGACGGATTCGTCGAGAGGCCCGCGAGCTCGTCGAAGGTCGAGGCGCCCGGCGCGCGCGCGTGGGAGCTCGCGACCGAGGACGCGAGGACGCGCCCCGTCGTCGTCGTGCACCACTCGAACCTCGCGATGCAGGTCGACGAGCCCTCGCTCGGCAAGATGGTCACCGACATGCCGCAGGCGTTCGAGGACTGCACGTGGACGCATCGTCGTCACGAGACGCGCGTGCGGCCGGACGGCGCGCGCGTCGGCCTGATCGAGGGCGACTGCGAGCGCGAGGTGGACCTCGGCGCGGTGGGCATGCCGAGCTCGAAGGCGAGGGCGAGGAAGCTCCAGCTCGTCTTCCCCGAGAACGAGGGCACGGCGATCGCGACGATCTCGTACCCCGCCGACCAGGCCGCGCGCTGGGAGCCGCTCTTCGAGGCGACGATCGATCGCTCGAAGGGCGTCGCCTCGCGCGTTCCGCCGCCGCCGGCCTGGCAGCACGTGGGGTGGGGGATCGGCGGGCTCGTCCTCGGCGGCCTTCTGACCGCGCTCCTCCGCAAGAAGGAACGCGGCGAGACGTGATCGCCGGGCAGGGCCTGCACACGGGCGCGAGCGCGTCCGTCCGCTTCGAGCGCGCCGCGGGACCGATCACCTTCGCGCAGGGCGCCGCGATCGCGACGCTCGACGAGCTCGAGGTGGCCGCGACGACGCGCTCGACGACGCTCGCCACGCGCGACGGCCGGCTGCGCATCGGCACCGTCGAGCACGTGCTCGCGGCGCTCGCCGGGCTCGCGATCCGCCGTGATTTGCGGGTGATCGTCGACGGTCCGGAGATGCCGCTCGCCGACGGAGGCGCCGCCGCCTTCTTCGACGTCCTCTCCGCGCTCGGCGTCGCGCCTTCTTCGCCCGCGCTCGTGGTGACGAGGCCGGGCGAGATCGTCGTCGGCGAGAGCCGTTACGTGTTCGAGCCGTGCGATGCGCCGCGCCTCGAGGTCGCGATCGACTTCGACGATCCGCGGCTCGCGAGCGGCGCGCGCTGGGACGGACGCGCGGCCTCCTTTCGCGCGTCGATCGCCGTCGCGCGGACCTTCGGGTTCGCGTACGAGGTGGAGGCGCTCGCCGCTCGCGGGCTGGCATCGCACGTCGCGCCGGAGAGCGTGGTGGTCGTGGCGACCGACGAGATCCTCTGCGCAGGCCGGCCATTTTCCGCCGACGAGCCGGCGCGTCACAAGCTGCTCGATCTCGCCGGCGATCTCTACGTCCACGGCGGCCCGCCGATCGGGGTCGTCCGCGCGTACAGGCCCGGTCACGCGGCGACGCACGAGGCGGTCCGCCGGGCGCAGGCCGCAGGGATCCTGGATCGCCTACACCGGAGCCTCGAAGCCCATGCGTGAAAAACCCCGGTCCACGCGCGCGAAGGTGAACGGCCCGAGGATTGCTCGAGGGGGGCGTATGCAGACTGCAACAACCGCGTGTTGCTTCCTTGTAACGAGCGCGCTCGTGGCGCTGCTCGGCGGGTGCAGCAGCGACGACGGCAAGCCCACGACCGGCCCTGGCAGCGGGACGGGCACCGGCGGAGGGCAGGGGACCGGCGGCGGGAGCACCACGCAGACTCCGGCGCCCAGCGACTCGAGCGCGACCGAGCCCGCCGCGGCGAAGAAGAAGAACGCCGAGGGCCCGTGCGCGAACGGCTCCGAGTGCGAGAGCGGCGTGTGCTTCGTCGGCGGCAACCAGAGCTACTGCTCCGTGAAGTGCACCGTCGACACCGCCGTGACCGTCTGCGCGGCGCCGTTCACCGGCTCGTGCAACAAGCAGGGATACTGCAAGCGCGACTGAAGCCCTGTAGGCTGCGTCGAGGATGCGAGCGCGGATCGGCGCGGTCGTGGCGGTGATCGTCATGTCGATCGCCGCCGCGTGCGGAGAAGATCGACCGCCGTGCTATCGCGGCGACTTCATCGGGTGCACGTGCGCCGGCGGCCGGCACGGCTACCAGGCGTGCCGCGACGCCGAGGACGGCTACGCCGCGTGCGTCTGCGACGGCACGACGCCGGGGATCGACGCTTCGATCGCGGATGCCTCGCAGAGCGAGGCGGAGGCGAGCGCGGACGCGGGCAAGCTCTCTCTCTTCTCGCCGTGCACCGCGAACGAGGAGTGCGACTCCGGCCTCTGCTTCGAGTTCGGCATGGGCCAGCGCATCTGCACGAAGCCGTGCACCGCGGCCACGGCGGCCACCGACTGTCCTGCGCCTTCCCCGGGCTGCAACAACAAAGGGGTCTGCCGACCGTGAAGCGTCGCCGCGTCCTCCTCGCCGGCGTCCTCGTCGCCCTCTCGCCTTCGATCGCACGCGCCCAGGACGACGCGCACCAGAACGCGCCGACGGACACCGAGTCGCGTGCGGCGGCGGCCGCGGCGGCGGCGGAGATCGAGGCGAAGGAGAAGGAAGCGGAGGCGCCCGCCCCGGCGAAGAAGGACGAGGACGTCGAGGTCCGCGTGATCGGCCGGCGCGCCGACGCGCTCCAGCGCGTGCCCGGCTCTGGCACGGTGATCGGCCCGAAGGACCTCGAACGCGCGCAGCCGGTCGACACCGCCGAGATGCTCCGTCGCGTCCCCGGCGTGCAGGTCCGGCAGGACACCGGCGGCGGCAACCGCATCGACATCAGCATCCGCGGCCTCGAGAGCGGGCGGAGCCGTCGCGTCCTGATGCTCGAGGACGGCATGCCGATGGCGATCAACCCGTACTCGGAGCCGGACATGTACTTCGCGCCGGTGATCGAGCGCTATCGCGCGATCGAGGTGGTGAAGGGCAGCGGCAACATCCTGTTCGGCCCGCAGACGCTCGCCGGCACGATCAACTTCCTCACCATCTCGCCACCGGAGCGGCAGTCCTTCGCCGCCGACGTCGACGCCGGGACCTTCGGCTACGTCCGCGGCTACGCACGCTACGGCGATCGCTTCGGCGACGCGCGCTACGTCGTCCAGGCGCTGTATCGCCGCGGCGACGGCTTCCGCGCGCTGCCGTTCGAGCAGGCCGACGGGCTCGCGAAGGTGAGCCTGCCCACGGGCAGGGACGGCGAGGCGATGCTGAAGCTCGGCTTCCATCGCGACGACGCGGCCTCCGACGACATCGGTCTCACCTCGGCCATGTATCGCGCCGATCCCAAGCGCCGCGCGCTGTCGCCGACGAGCCATCTCGTCCTCGATCGCTACGACGTCTCGCTCACCCACGAGCAGCGCTTCGCGCCGGAGACGAAGCTGAAGACGCTCGTCTATGCCTACCGGCTCGATCGCACCTGGCGGCGGCAGGAGTACACGCGGTCGCCGTCGCCGAGCGCCGAGTACTCGTACATCGCCGGCGACGTGTCGACGCCCGGCGGCGCGATCTACTTCAGCAACGCCAACACGATCCTCGACCGCACCTACGACGTCATGGGGCTCGAACCGCGCCTCGAGCATCGCCTGAAGACCGGCCCCGTCGAGCACACCGTCGACGTCGGCGGCCGCGTGCTACGCGAGACGGCGCACTACGAGCAGCGCTCCGGCGGCTACGCCGAGACCTACGCCGGCTCGCTCGATCTCGTCGAGAACCACGAGGGCACCGCGTTCGCCGGCTATCTCCAGGACCGCATCGCCTTCCGCCCCGATCTCCTCGTCACCCCCGGCATCCGCGTCGAGCACCTCGAGTTCCGGCGCGCGATCCTCCGCAGCCAGACCTCGAGCGGCCCCGCCGACGTCTACGACGAGGGCCACAAGACGGTGAACGGCGTCATTCCGGGCATCGGCATGGTCTGGGGCCAGAAGGAGCTCAACGTCTTCGGCGGGCTCCACGTCGGCTTCGCGCCGCCGCGCGTGACGCAGTCGATCAACGCGAAGGGCCAGACCTCGGACGTCGGCGCCGACAAGAGCCTCAACTACGAGGCTGGCGCACGCACGATGCCGACGAGGTGGTCACGCCTCGAGGCGACGGGCTTCCTCTCGAACTTCTCGAACCAGGTGATCATCGCGACGGGACCCGGCGCCGGCGAGAACACGCTCACCGACGCCGGCGCGACGAACCTCTACGGCGTCGAGAGCGCGATGCTCGTGAGCTTCGATCGCGCGCTGAAGCTCCCCACCGTCGTCGAGCTCGGTGCGCGCTACACGTTCGCACACTCGACGTTCCGCTACGGCCCGAACGCCGGCAACTTCCTCCCGTACGCGCCCGAGCACTCGCTGAACACGAACCTCGACGTCGAGCATCGCTCGGGCTTCGGCGGCCAGATCGCGTACGCGTTCGTCGGCCGGCAGTACACCGATGCCGACAACACCGTCGCCGAGAACGTCACCGGTCTCGTCGGCCGCCTCGAGCCGCGGCACATCGTCGACGCCACCCTTCACTACCGGCACAAGCCCTCACGCATCACCGTGCGCCTGACGGCCAAGAACCTGCTCGACGCCGACTACGTGATCGCGCGACGGCCCGAGGGCATCTTCCCCGGGCCCTACCGGCAGATCCTCCTCGGCGTCCGCTGGGAGTGGGAAGGCGCCTCGCGCGATTGACTCACTTCATCTGGCAGAAGCCCTTCTGGTTGCACTTGCCGGTGAAGTTGCCGCCGAGGGCCTGGCAGACGGGATCGGTCTGGCCGGTCTTCGTGCACGTGATCGTGCAGTAGTCCTGCTGGAAGCAGTGGCCGCTCTGGCACTCGACGTCGTTCTGGCACGCGCCGCCGTTCGCGGTCTTGCCCCCGGCGTCGCCGCCACCGTCGGTCGCGGCGTCGGTGCCGCCGTCGGTGCCGCCGGCGCTCGACGTCGAGCCGCTGCTGCCGCCCGCGTCTGCGCCCGTGGTCGAGCTCGTGTCGGTCGAGTCGTCGCTGCTGCATGCCGCGATGACGACGCTGGCGCCGGCGATGACCCCGGCGATGAGCTGCACGGACCCGCTCTTCGTGAACTTCATGACGTTCTCTCTCTCCCTCGACCTCGAGCGTATCGACCGTGGGGTCGCTCGGGGTTACATGCGTGTTACACGTATTCGGCGATCACTGACACTGCGTCTTGCAGGTCGTCGTGATGCACGCTTGGTAGGCGTCCCACTTCGGCAGCGACGCGGCGTACTTCGTCTTGCATGCGTCCTTGCACGCCTTGCCCGTGAGCGCGCCGCCGTCGGCGCCCCCGTCACCACCGCCCGTGCCGCCCCCGCCGCCGCTGCCCGGGATCTTCACGCCCTCGGCGGCCATCCACTTCTTGACGAGGTCCTGCTGCGCGGTCGTCAGCGCGGGCCCGCTGTGCGGTCCCTTGTTGAGGAACGACCCGTTCTGCAGGTTGTTCTGCTTGAACTTCGTGTACGTCGAGAGCGCGTCGGCGCCGAAGTAGATGGGCGCGCCGCCAGTGCCGGCGGCGTGGCAGCTGCCGCAGGTCGGGTTCACCGACGGGTACACCTCGTTGACGAAGACCGTCTGGCCCTGGTTGGTCGCGCCGCCGTCGCCGCCGCCCCCGCCGCCCGTGCCGGAGCAGTCGTCCACGCACTTCTGGAGCTCGGCGCACTGCGGATCGTCCTTGAAGCAGGCGACGAGCTTCTGGCAGCAGCCGTCCTGATCGCTCATGCACGTGTCGCACTCGCCGCCCTCGTCGAACGTGAAGCCGGCCTTGCCGATGCACGTGTCGTTCAGCGGCTTCGATGCCCCGCCGTCGCCGCTCTTCGGCGCCGAGCTCTTGCCCGGCTCGGTCTGCGAGGAGTCGCCGCTCGTGTCGTCGCCGTTGTCCGGATAGCCGCCAAGCGACGAGGCCTGCTTCTGCGTGCACGCGACGGCCGCCGCGAATCCGAGGAACAAGCACGGCAGTGCGAGCGAGCGCGAGATCCGCATGAGCGGTGGTCAAAGCACGCCTCGTGCCTTCCACCGGCCCGCGCGAATTCCGCGCGAATCGACGCGCGGAACGATCCTGCACACATCGGCGCCTGGATCGTCAGAAGAGCAGACTGATGCCCAGAACCGGCAGGCACACCAAGAAGAGGACGAGGCAGAAGCCCATGATGTCGCGCGCGCGCAGGCCCATGAGCCCGAGGAGCGGGAGACTCCAGAACGGCTGGTACATGTTGCCGAGCATGTTCCCGTACGCGACGGCCATCGTGATCTTGCCGTAGGGCACTCCGAGCTGCTTCGCGGCCTGGAGCATCACGGGGCCTTCGACCGCCCACTCGCCGGCGCCGGAAGGGACGAAGCTCTTCGTGAGGATGGAGGCGACGAACGTCGCGATCGGCAGCGTGCGCGCGCTCGCGGCCTCGACGAAGACGTGCGCGATGCTCGCCGAGAGCCCGGTGGTCTTCATCACCTCGAGGATGCCGCCGTAGAAGGGGAACTGCAGAACGATGCCGGAGACGCCCCGGACGCTCTGCGCGATCGCGCGCGAGTAGGTGACCGGGCTCTTGTGCAGCGTCATCCCGAGCATGAGGAACGCGCAGTTGACGACGTTGTGATTGAGGTCGAAGCCCTTGTCGCGGAAGTGACGGACGAGGAACGTCAGGCCTATCGCGCCGGTGACGAACGTCAGCACGCGCGTCTTGTCGAGCCACTCGGCCGGCGTCTTCGGCGGATCGACGGCGCCCTCGGCCGCCATCGGCGGGAGCTCTGCGCCCTCGACGCCCACCGCGCCGTGCTTCGGATGCATCGCGATCACGATCGGCGGGACGATGAGCGCGAGGATCGCGCACGCGACGAGGTTGTACGGCGCGAAGATCGTCTCGGTGAGCGGGACCTTCGCCGCGGCGCCCTGGACGCCGAGCACGTCGCTCACGAAGTTCTTCTCCGTGTTCATGAGCAGCGGCGCGCTCGCGGTGAGCCCGGCGTGCCAGAGGAGCATCGACGTGTACGCGCCGGTCCCGAGCAGCGCGTAGTGGACGGCGACGCCGCGCTCCTTCAGCGAGCGGCCGACCTCGCGCGCGAGCAGCGCGCTCGACACGAGGCCGAAGCCCCAGTGGAGCCACCCGGTGACGAGCGCGAAGCTCGTCACGACGAACAGCGCCTGCGTGGCGGTCTTCGGGATGCTCGTGAGCGTCGCGAGGAGCTTCCTTGCGGGCGGGCTCGCCGCGATGGCCTCGCCGGTCACGACGATGAGGATGATCTGGAGCCCGAACTTGAGGATCTCGGCGTTGCCGAAGCCGTCGGTCCACGCCTTGATCAGATCGAGCGGCGGGCCCCCGACCTTCGCCCAGCCGAGCACGAGCGCGACGAGCGTGAGCAGGAGGACGAGCACGAACGGATCCGGCATCCATCGCCGGACGAATCGCTCGAAGGCGGAACCCAGTCGGGCCAGCACGCGAGCACTCTACCAGAGGCGCGGCTGTGGTAACGGACGGGGAGTGTTCGGTCATCGCGCATGCGCAGTCGCCGTCGCGGCATGCGTCGTCGCGTCCGCTCCGTCCGCTCGCGCAGAGAGCGCGGGCGCAGCGCCGGAGCCTCCGCCGAACGTCCTCGCCCCGCCGAGGCTCCCCGCTCCGATGGTGCTGCCGGAGCTCGCGCATCCGCGCACCGATTTCGCGCTCGGCTGGACCGTCGGTCGCGGCGTGACGACGACGCCGTCGCGTCCCCACGCGACCCTCGCGCTCGTCCGCGCGCAGATGGAGGGGAAGATCCTCGGCCAGCGCCGCGTCTATGCGGGCATCACCTGGGACTATGCCGCGGCGCTCGCGCCGGACGCCGGCATCGACGTCGACACGACGATCGCGCGCGTGGGGCGCATCGAGGCGCTCGGGAACATCGAGCCGCACGTACGTGCCGTGTTTCCGCTGACGGAGGGGCTCCTCTTCGGCTTTTCGCTCGGCGGCGTGCTGCCGACGGCCTCGATCGATCGGAGCGGGCCGACGACGTCGGCGATGCGCGCGGCGGCGTCGCTCGAGCCGACCGACTACGTCCATTTCCTGCCCGGACGCTTCGCCGTGCGGCCGGCCGGCGATCTCCGGATCGTGCGCGGCCTCTTCGTGTTCCAGGCGCGCCAGGGCTTCGACGTCCTGATCGACGAGGCGGGCATCGACAGCGCACGCACCGCCGGGCGCATCCTCCTGCACGCCGGCGTCGCTCCGTCACGCGCGTTCGAGGCGTCGCTCGAGGCCACGGAGGTCTACTTCTTCTTCACCGAGGATCCGCCGGTACCGCCGGACCCCTCGCTGCCGCCCGACCAGCGCGCGGCGGTCCAGCGCCGGAACGACGCCATCGAGCGCTACCGCATCTCGGACGACCGTCGGTCCGCGTTCACCGTCGGACCGTCGCTCCGGCTCTCGTTCCCGAACGTCGACATCGGCGCGGGGCTCGTCACGAACCTCTTCGCGCCGCTGTCGCCCGCGCTCGACTCGTTCCTCGCCCTCCGCTTCTCCGTCGTCGCGCACTTCCGCTGACGAGCGCGCTCAGTTCGCGCGCGGCTGCGTCTCGGCGGCCTTGCGCGTGATGCCGCGCGCGGCCTGGCGCTCGAGCGCCGCGCGCACGAAGCGCGCGAAGAGCGGGTGGGGCTTCGTCGGCTGGCTCTTGAACTCGGGGTGGAACTGGCAGCCGAGGAAGTACGGATGCTCCTTCAGCTCCACCATCTCGACGAGCTTCCGATCGGGCGACGTGCCCGAGAGCACGAGGCCGGCCTTCTCGAGCGTGTCGCGGTAGTCGTTGGCGAACTCGAAGCGGTGACGGTGACGCTCGCTGATCTCGGTCGTGCCGTACGCATCGGCCGCGACCGAACCGGGCAGGAGCGTGCACGGGAAGCCGCCGAGGCGCATCGACGCGCCCTTCGCGCGGACGTTGCGCTGGTCGGGCATGAGGTCGACGACTGCGTGCGGCGTGTCGCGATCGAACTCGGCGGAGTTCGCGCCCTCGAGGCCGGCGACGTGACGGGCGAACTCGACGACCGCGAGCTGCATGCCGAGGCAGATGCCGAAGAACGGGATCTTGTTCGTGCGCGCGTAGCCGATCGCGGTGATCTTGCCCTCGGTGCCGCGGTCGCCGAAGCCGCCGGGCACGAGCACCGCGTCCACGTTGGCGAGGAACTTCTCCGCGCCCTCGCGCTCGATCTCCTCGGAGTCGATGTACTCGAGGTCGACGCGCACGTCGTTGGCGAGCCCGCCGTGGACGAGCGCCTCGTGGAGCGACTTGTACGAGTCCTTGAGGTGGACGTACTTCCCGACGACGCCGATCTTCACCGCGCCCTTTGCCGGGCGCTTGAAGCGCTCGACGATGCGCTGCCACGGCGAGAGATCCGGGCTGCGGCTCCAGATGTTGAGGCGCTCGCAGACGAGATCGTCGACGCCCTCCGAGTGGAGGTGCAGCGGGAGCTCGTAGATGCAGCTGACGTCGATCGCGCTGATGACGGCGTCGACGTGGACGTTCGAGAAGAGGGCGATCTTCTCCTTCGTCGACTTGGAGAGCGGCGTCTTCGTGCGGCAGAGGAGGACGTCCGGCTGGATGCCGATCTCGCGCATCTCCTTGACCGAGTGCTGCGTCGGCTTGGTCTTCAGCTCGCCCGCGGTCTCGATGTACGGCACGAGCGTGACGTGCATGCTGAGCGCGTTCTGCGGGCCGGCCTCGACCTTGAGCTGACGGATCGCCTCGAGGAAGGGGAGGGACTCGATGTCGCCGACGGTGCCGCCGATCTCGATGATCGCGACGTCCGGACGGGCGGGCGACGAGTCGACCGCGTCGCGGACGCGCGCCTTGATCTCGTCGGTGATGTGCGGAATCACCTGGACGGTGGCGCCGAGGTACTCGCCACGACGCTCCTTCGAGATGACCGCCTCGTAGATTCGGCCGGTCGTGAAGTTGTTCGCGCGGCTCATGCGCGCGCTGGTGAAGCGCTCGTAGTGGCCGAGGTCGAGGTCCGTCTCCGCGCCGTCGTCGGTCACGAAGACCTCGCCGTGCTGGTACGGGCTCATCGTCCCCGGGTCGACGTTGATGTACGGGTCGAGCTTGACGATCGTGACGCGGAGGCCGCGTGCCTCGAGCAGCGCTCCCACCGATGCGCTCGCGAGTCCCTTGCCGATGGAAGAGACGACTCCGCCGGTCACGAACACGAACTTGGTGGGTTTACGGCTCATCGAATGCCTCCGGGTCGGTGCTCGGAGAAGACGATCTGCGATCGCCTTTCCCGATCCGAGCCGGGCGATTAGCATACCGCGCCAGGCAAACCAACGCTCGTGGCTGGATTTACGACGAGCGCGCGATGCGCGGCTCGAAGGGCCTCTTCACCTTTGCTCCACGCCCTGCCTATGCAGCGCGGAGCGTGAGCGCCGCGCACGACGCGGACAGCGCGAGCACCGCGAGCGTCACCGCGACCAGGACGGCGGCCGTTCGGCTCCGCGGTACGAGGCGGAGCACCGCGACACGCGCCGGCTCGCGGTAGGCGGCGTCCGGCGTCCGCTCGAGCACGCGCTCGCTCGAGGTGAAGAGCGAGCGCAGCGCCGGGGCGCGGCCATCCTCGGACGTCGCAGGACGGAGCGCGAACCCGGGCACCCGCTCGCGCTCCACTGCACGGAAGAACAGACCACGCTGTACGCGCGCGACGATGGCGAGCGCGACGGTGCTGAAGCACGCCGCTGCCCATGGCGCGCGCGCGAGGGAGAAGGCAGCGGCGCCGGTGAGGACGACCAGCAGGGCGAACATCGTGTCGTGGTGCCCGAGCCACGGCGCGCCTCGCCGGCGCGAGAGCACGCGCAGCGCGAGCGCGACGAGCGCGATCGCGCCCGGGAGCGCATACCCGAGCGGCCGGCCGCGGAGGAGCGGCGGACGCGGGTAGTCGCCGCGGCAGATGCGGCGATCGCCCGCCATCGTCTCGCAGCGTCCGCGTGCGGTCTGCGCGAGCGCCGCCTCGCCTCGCGTCTCGGCCAGGCGCGCGAGCGCGGCGTGGGAGTACGGGCTGCCGATCAAGTCGCGCTGCTCGAGACGGAGGAGACGCTCGTAGGCGAGGTCGTCCTGGCCGGCGCGCGCGAGCGCTTCGCCGACGTCGGCCGCCAGCGCGGGATCCTCGACCTGCTGCTCGCGGAGCTGACGATCGAGCGTCTGCAGAGCGCGATCGACGTCCTCCGGCGTCGCATCGCGATCGCGGACCCACGAGAGCGCGACGACGCGCTCGGCGCGTGCACGCACGCGGGCTCGCAGGGCCGTCGCGGCGGCGTCGACCGGGGGACCGTCGTGCGCGACCGCGGACGCGAGCTCCCGGGCGCGATGCACGTCACCCTCGGCGAGCGACTCGTCCGCCTCGCGCACGCGCTTCACCGCTTCGTCGTCGGAGAAGATCGCGTTCATGCACGCGGGCGCAGGGGCCGCCCGGAGCAGGACGATGATCGCGACGAGCCATGCGGCGAAGCCCCTCATCTCCCTGGATCGTACGCTTGACGGTCGCTACGCATGCCCTATTCACGTCCGTCGTGAGCGCGCCCGTCGTCGTCGACTTCCTGCGGGCGCACCTTTCGGCCCACCCCGAGGACGCCTGGACGCTCGGCATCGCCGGCGCCGCGGAGGCGCTGCCACCGCCCGCGCCCGACGACGCGACCCATTGCAGGGCGATCGCCGCGCTCGCAGGTGACGATCTCGACGTCGACGCCGCCCGTCGCGCCGCGAGGTTCCACCTGCACCATGCACAGACCGACCGCGACGCCGAGAACCTCGAGCTCGCGGCGCTGCCGAACGCGATGCTCCAGCACGGCGCGCTGCACGCGCGTGACGATGCGGGCTGGGAGGCGCTCGTGGCGCGCGCCGCGGGCGTCCCCGCGTTCCTCGCACAGCACGCGGAGAACCTCCGCCGGGGCGCGAGAGACGGACGCGCGCCCGACGCCGACGTCGTCGGCACGTTCGTCGACCGCATCCTGCCGGGCGCGGCGGACGCGATCGCGGCGCTGCCGTTCACCGCGCGCGCGAGGAAGCGCGGCGCCGCGATCGTCGCGCGACTCTCGGACGCCGCACGCGGGGCGAGCGACGCCTACCGCGCGTTCTCCGACGTCGTCGCGCGCGAAGTGGCGCCGGCCGCCCGGAGCGAGGTCGTGCTCGGAGGAGAGGAGACCGACTTCCGCCTCCGCGAGGTGATGGGCGTGACGACGCCGATCGAGGAGCTCCTCGCCTCCGCGCGCGAGGAGCTCGCTCGCGCGCAGGCGTCGCTCGACCGAACGGCGCTCATGGCGGTGCTCGCGCCGCGTCCGGCGTCCCTCGACGAGGCGCTGGCCGCCTATCGACGATGGCTCGTCGAGGCGACGAACTTCGTACGCGATCGCGAGCTCGTCCCCGTGCCGGGCGCGCTGGCGCTCGAGCTCGAGCCGCTGCCCGCCGGGATCGCCGACGGCGGTTCGGTGACCAACTGGCCCGCGCCGCTCTTCGATCCCGAAGGGAAGGGGCACGTCCTCTATGCGACGCAGGCCGATGCGCACGCGACCGTCGCGACGAAGAACCTCGCGGTGCACGAGGGGATCCCCGGGCACTACCTCCAGAGCGTCGTCTGGCAGCGGCAGGCGAACGTCGGTCATGCATGCCGCTACCTCGGCGTGGCCGACGACGTGGCGTTCGCGCGCGGCTACTTCGGGACGACGATCGCCGTGGAGGGCTGGGCGGTGCACATGGAGCAGCTCCTCCGCGCCCACGGCTTCTACGACACGAAGGAGGAGCTCCTCTTCTTCGCGTTCTGCGACGCGATCCGTGCGATGCGCGTCGTCCTCGATCTCGAGCTCCACACGGGGCTCATGAATGGCGAGGCTGCGGTGCGCTTCGTCTCGGAGGCGACGCGGATGCCCGAGGGATGGGCGCGCGCGCAGGTGCGGAGGAGCAGACGCCTCCCTCTCCAGGGGCTGACGTATCTCGTCGGTCAGCAGGAGATCGCGAGGCTCCGGAGCCGGTTCCGCGGCGACGATCTCGACTTCCACGAGCGGCTGCTCGCGCTCGGTCCGGTCCCGGCGTCGCGTTCCTGGTCCGCGGGTTGCTGGAACGCTCCTGCATGAGATCCGTCCTGAAGGAAGAGACGTCGTTCTTCTACGGCTTCGCCCTCGGCGTCGCGGTGATGTTCTTCTTCGATCCGCGACAGGGCCGCGTGCGCCGCGCGACGATCCGGGACAAGACCGTGCGCGCGAAGCACGAGCTCGAGCACGCGGCCGACATCGGCATCCGCGACCTCTCGCACAGGGCGGCGGGGCTCAGGGCGCGCATGCGCGCGAGCAGCGCTCGCGGCGACGCGTCGCCGGACGTCCTCGTCGAGCGCATCCGATCGGTCCTCGGCCACCATTGCTCGCATCCCCATGCGATCGACGTGAACGCCGTCGGCGAGGACACCATCGAGCTGAAGGGCCCGATCCTGCGGTCCGAGGTCGACGCGGTGCGGGAGGCGGTCTCGCGCGTGCGTGGCGTTCGCGCCATCGACGACGACCTCGAGGTCCACGATGCGCCCGACATCGACGCGCTGAAGGGCCCGTCGCGCATTCGCTCTCGCCCGCATCGCACGACGCCGGCGACGAAGCTCGTCCTCGGTCTGGTCGCGGCCGGCACCGCCCTCGGATCGCTCGCCAAGGGCGATCCGCTCGGGCTGCTGCTCGGCGGCGGAGGCATGCTCACGCTCGCGCGCTCGGTCAACACGCGGTCGCGCACGGTCGTGCCGCACGGGGCCGTCTGAGCCCGGTCAGTCGCGGAACACGATCCGCTGATCGCAGGGCTTCGCGTTCTCGTCCTGGCGGAGGCCGGCGATGCGCATCGGATCGGCGTCGAGCGCGTGCAGCTCGCGGCGGATCTTCTGCACGATGAGCTCGTCGAGCTTGCCGCTCGAGTAGTTCGTGTGCGTTCCGCCGCAGCTCGAGGCGGGATCGCCGCCGCCCGTCGACTGCGGGCCTGCGCCGCCGCGGAGGACGAACATGTTCGTGCCGCCGGTGAACTGCGCCATCTGCCGGAAGACGACCTGGCCGAGCTGGTCCATGCCCGAGGCAGCGACGGTGAAGAGCTGGACGCCCTTGTGCGACGCCGTCTTCATGTCCCTGGCGTAGTCCGGACCGTCGTAGTCGAGGTGCGGCGGTGCATCGGCGATCACGAACGCGAGGCGCGCGACCGACTTCTCGCTCCACTCGAGCTGGGTGAGCGCGGTGTGGAGGCCCGCGTTCATGTCCTCGGGCGTGTCGCCGCCGCCGCCCGCCGAGATCTGCGAGACGCGGCGCGAGAAGCTCGCGAGGTCGCTCGAGAAGGGGAAGACGCGCGTGACGAACGGATCGGTGCGGTCCTTGTACTCGACGAGGCCGATGCGGACGGTGACCTGATCGCTCGAGAGAGAGCTCGCCACCTTCTGGATCGTCGCCTTGACTGCGGCGATCTCCTCGGACATCGAGCCGGTCGTATCGAGGACGAAGGCGACGTCGACGGTGCGCATGCCGATCGGCCGCCGCTCCGCCTGGAGCTTCAGATCGATCGCGCCGTCGTCCTGATCGATCATCGGGAACGACACCTGCGCGGTGCCCTCGGCGCAGTCCGCGGTGGCGGTGAGCTTGTCGCCGCCGAGGCCCTCGGCGTGCGGGAAGAGGATCGCGCGTCCCGAAGCCGTCGTGATGAAGGACGTGCGCATCTGCCGGCCGTCGCTCACCGTCACTTTGCAGCGCGGGATGCCGAGGCCGTTCTTGTCGCGCACGACGAGGAAGCGGCGATCGTCGAGGTTCACGCGCCGGTAGCCGACCTGGCTGCGCGAGAGGAACGTCTTCCACTCGCGGTAGTTCGCGTTGTCGTCCCACTCGCCCGCCTTGACGCCCGCGAACTGCTGCGGGGGCATCGCCCAGCCGCTCGCCGCGGGCTCCGGCGACGGCGCGGCGGCGCCGAGCGAGTCCGCGACCGCGCCGGCACGACGCGCCGCGGCAGGCCTGGCCGCGAACGCCGCACCGCTCCCGGCGCCCGGGCCGCTGCGCGCGCTCTCCTCCTTCTTGTCCGCGAACGCCTCGGCCGGGGGAGCCGTCGTCGCCGCAGGCGGAGGGGCCGCGGGAGTCGCCGCGACCGTTGCCGTGGCCTCGGTCCGGGGGCCGTCGTCGGGCGAGGTCGACGCCGCCGCCGCTTGCGGCTTCTGCTCGTGCCTCGCACACGCGGCGAGGAAGGTGGACCCGAGGACGAGGAATAGGACGTGGGAGGGACGGAGGGAGGCGGCTCGCATGCCCCCTCCTGACGGACGTGCCCGCGGAACGATCTGCGCCGTGATACCGTGCCATGTCGTGGGAGAGCGCGCCCTGCTCGCGGGCCGGTTCGAGCTCGCCTCGCCGATCGGATCCGGCGGGTACGGAACGGTGTTCCGCGCCCACGACCACACCGGCGGGGTCGACGTCGCGGTCAAGCTCGTGCCGCACGGCTTCGGCTCCGAGGCGCTCGCCATCCGCTTGAAGAACGAGGCCGTCCTCCTCGGCCGGCTCGCGTCGCGTCACGTCGCGCGCATCATCGGATCGGGTGAGGACCCTGCGCGCGGCGTCTGGCTCGCGATGGAGCTCGTCGACGGCGTGCCCCTCTCGCCCGCTTCGATCGGCCGCGCGCTCCTCCCGCACGAGGTGCTCCGCGTCGCGCGAGGTCTGCTCGACGGTCTCGCGGCGGCGCATGCCGCCGGGATCGTGCACGGTGACGTCAAGCCGGCGAACGTGCTCGTGCCGCTCGGGACCGCGACGCTCGACGAGCCCAAGCTCATCGACTTCGGTCTCGGTCGAGCGACGGCCCGTGCGTCGATCGCCGACGAGCTCGGAGCGAACGTGCCGCGCGAGGGCGTCGTCATCGGCACGGCGCGCTGGATGGCGCCCGAGATCCTCGCCGGCGGATCCATCGACACGCGCTCCGACGTCTACGGCGCCGGCCTCGTCCTCTTCGAGCTGCTCGGCGTGGGCGAGCTCTTCCCGACCGACGATCCGCGCGAGCGCCTGCGCGCGCGCCTGTCGGGCGAGCCTCGGCTCATCACGCGCGTGCCGCCTCCGCTGTCGGACGTGCTCGGGCGGATGCTCGCGCGCGATCGGGCGCAGCGCTACGCCGATGCGCGCGAGGCGTACGAGGCGGTCGTCGATCTCGACACCGCGCCCGTCGCGGTGCTGCGCGACGACGATGCGCCGGCGAGCATCCGCAACGTGTCGTTCCCTCCGCCGATGTCCGTGAGCATCCCGCCGGCGTCGGTGAAGCCGCCGTCGTCGATCAAGCCGGCGTCTTCGCTCAGGCCGCGCACGACGCCGAGCGTACCGCCGCTGCC